>Ga0315284_10004640_pt1 | contig 19491 bp, 9 predicted proteins | sample YL17G09_16_MG_FD_203696 | JGI IMG/M metagenome (GOLD analysis project Ga0315284, IMG submission 203696) | Sediment microbial communities from Yellowstone Lake, YNP, Wyoming, USA - YL17G09_16 | ecosystem: Environmental > Aquatic > Freshwater > Lake > Sediment | place: USA: Wyoming | collected... | reverse complement strand
TTTTATATTGTTTTTTCATTTCTTCCCAATTCTCAAAAGTAAACAATTTTACACCAAAATTTTTCTTTACTTTCAAACCAAAATATTGACAATAGGCATTATGACTTATAAATAAAGATTTTAAAGCACTGTCACTAATGACCCCGTCGAAATCCACTGCTAATATTTTCATTTTTAATTCTTCCTATCTCTTGAATTAATTTGTGTAGTACAGTTAAATAAATTATTAAAATTATACTATTTCTTTATTAGGTTGTACAATTTGAATTGTAGGTTTGGTGAGGGTATAGGATACAATCTTAAAATTATGTAGAATAAACGGAAGGGCAGATCTTTGCATTTAGAATACTCTATTCTTGAAATATGATAAAACCATAAAAATTCTATCTCCTGCCATATTCTAATCATTTGAAAAAACGTTGGGAACCTGGACTTGTTAGGCCCCTTACGAAAGATTAGAAAAAATTACAGAATTATTGAGTTAGCACAACTCCTGGCGTATTATATAAATATATCATCTGCTTTTGGGATGTTAAGATCTATATTTGAAAAAAAACACTTATTATTATCGGGGCTTTCTATTAATTCTTTTAAAGGTAAAGAGGAAATATATTTATATATTTTATTATGGTCGTATTTATAGAGAGTAATGTTAGTTAATACTTTTAACAAATCGTATTGGGTAGTTATTTTCCAATTAATTTTTATCTTAAACGCTCTCATTAATTTATTTATTTCCTCTTCGTTATTAAAAGATAGTACATCAATTTTTTTTTCATTGCCAACAATGATACAATCAATTTCTTCCCGATTTTTTTCACTTTCAACAACTAGAAAAATAGAATTGATAGTAGCAAAATTTTGTTTCACCCATTGAATAGCTATTGAACCCAACTTATTTTTTCTTAATTTTAAATTTTTTATTTTAAATTCTTTAAACTTTGCATCAATTAACTTAAGTTCTTCTTCCTGTTTAATCCAATATTTTTGAGCGCCAATTAGAGCTTCCTTCTCAAATTTTTTCTTATACTTTTCATTAATATCAATACCAACGGAATTTCTATTCATAACATATGCCATCGCGATCGCTGATCCTGAACCTGCGAATGGATCAAAAACTAAATCTTTTTCCTCTGTAGAAATAGATATTATCCTCTCAACAAGAGGAAAAGGAAAGGGACAAACGTGATTAAGATACCCATTGCCCCAACCGCGAATTGGTGTAATAAATTCCCAGATATTTGATGGAGCTTTTCCTTTGGGATTATATCGTTCTGGATATGTTAACCACCATTTTTTTAGGTTTGCTATCTCACGAATTTTGTCTATATTGAATTTATATTTTTCATCCTTAACGTAGAAAAGGATGTATTCAAAGTGATTTTTAAATCTTCCTTTTGCATTCCAAGGAATATTTTTTGTTTTATTCCAAATGATTAAATCTTTCAATTTCCACGTTGATGAAAAAGTTTTGGTGAGCTCTCGATGTATATCAAAAGGTAACGGAATAATAGTACCATTTTTTTTTATTGTGTCAGCGACCATCCAAAAAGTAGCATTTGGCGAAGATATCTCATAACATTTTTGAAAGATCACAACCAAATCTTTTAAATATTCGTCATAATTTTGTCCAAAACCAATTTGTTTTTTAGCTCCTTCGTAATTTTTTACATCAAAATATGGAGGTGAAGTAATAATTAGCTGTGGTTTCTCGATCTTATATTTTTCAAATATCTTCTCAATATTTCTTGAATCTTCGATAATATAATTATATGTTTTCATATAATTCCCTCGTAATACTGTGGGTAATATCTGTGATAATTTAAATAGTTTTTTAATTCAGAAGGTTCTATTTCGAACTCCAATAATTTAATGATTTCCTCCTCATTTAAGGGATTCAAGTTCTTTTTTATATTTAAAATATTCTTATCTAACTTCATTTTTTCACAATAAGTAAGTAAGGGAACATCTATATCTACAAGCTTATTCTCATCTGCTTCAAAAAAACTATTTTTCTTAATCAACTTATCCGGTAACCTACTCTCACTAAACAGCCCTCCAATTGTATACATCGGGGCACCATCCTGATAAATAAATGAAAATAATTTTCTAAATTTTATAGGATTAAAATTTTCGTTATTTCTAAAAATATTGATAATTATATTTTGTATTATCAATGGGTAATTCTTAAAAGTGATTTTCTTAACTTCTTTATATCGTTCCGATAAATACTCATCAAACTCATTTATAAAGCCTTCCCTGAATTCTATATTATAAAAAAAATGTTCTTGTATTTTTATATTAACCGTAAGAACAAATATATCCATCTCTTTACTTTTATTTGTAATAATTTTAATATCTTCAAAAATCTCATCTTTTTTTAAAAATAAAAATACTTCGTCTTCTTTTTCTTTCTCATATTTCTTCTTACAATTAATTAATACTGAATCGTAATCAAACCAAATAAATGATTTTTTATCTAGTCCATTATTCAAAAGAAAATCATTTGTGGACATATTTTTAAATGTTATAAAATCGAATGGTTTGTTGAATTCAAATCGTTTACAACATTTTTTGTCATCTAATGAAACCATATCCCGGATATTTAAATACTTATGAAAAAGAATAAAATCATAGTAGTAAATCGATCCGAGACCAATATACTGATACTCTGATAGATTGATATTTTGTTTATGTTGAATATTTTGAAGAAACTCTATTAACATTTTCCGCTCAATTTGTTTTTTTGGCCTGAACATATAATTGATAGCTTTAAAACTTGGTTCATTCATCTTTGTTCAAACCCTCGCTCTCCCAGAAATAATCAAACAACTTCTCCCCTACCCCTTTGTTAGTATAAATTTTTAAAATCTTTTTTACTATATTAACTTGGCTTTTAGGTTTACTAAATTTAATTATTGTTTGAGGTATCGTAGATTGGGTTTCAGTCTCTTGCGTAGGCGGTATAAATGTTGTTTGATAGTCTTTAGCATCATCAATAGGTGTTTCAACAATTTCCTCTTTGCTACCCTTATCAATAGTCGCCAATAATTCATCTTCTTTTATATCAATTTTCTCTTTTTGTGCTTTGTATTTAATAGACAGAAAATTAATAAAAGGCCTTGCCACCTTAACCATAAGATTCAGCAAATGATAATAAATTTCACTTTCTTTATTAAAACCGTTTTTTGAAGTATTAATAGGAAGTTTTGAAGGATCATTGGTTTTTAAAAAAACTACCCCCCTAAACTGATTATAAATTTGATGAAATTTGGGAAATAAAGATCCTCCTTCTACCCATCCGGTATCTTCTGAGGTATCATCGACAATTACTAGACGGTCATTCATAAAAATATTCCAGCCTTGGTGTCCGGATTCTTTTCGCGCTCTTTTTTCATCTTCTTTTAAATCAAGCCAACAAATAATAGTTATTCGCACTCCCTTATATTCATCTTCAAGTTTTACAGGCTTAAAATCATCGGATGATTTTACTGTTATTTCAAAACCTCTTTGCTCTTCATTGTTTATATAGAAATTAATTTTTTCATTTTGGATGAAGCGTGAATAATATATTTTAACTGTTTCTTTTAACTTTTTTTCAAAATCTGGAGTAAAAGTTTCTTTTGTTTCGTATCGTAAGTTTTTTATTTCAATGTTAGTATAAGGGTTTTGCCCATTTACCAATCTTGTTGTAGATGATTCGGTTAGGTCTAAGTCCCATTTATCATTACCTTCTGTGTCTTTTTTGTTGATCCAGTCTTTTACATCTATTTTAAGTTTACAATAATCTTTTCCATCGTCCGTTTCGAAAATAATTAATTCCCCAAGTTTAAAAATCGATCTTTTTAAACCTATGCCATACACTCCAATAGTAGGAACACAAATCGAAAAGTCTTTAACTCCAAATCGAAACACTTCTTTCTTTAATCTTTCTTTTTCAATACCCCCACAATTATCAAAAATGCTTAATTTAGTTTTATCGAAATTTAAGCGAACTTCTCTCTTTCCATCGATTTTATTCCTTGTGTAAGAATCAATTGCATTATCTAACAAATCAAGTATACAATCGCGTATGGAAATATCTCTTGTCAGAATCTTGATAAATAACTCCTTTGTAGGTCGAAAATTAACTAATTCAGCCATATGTATAATCCTCTCTTCCTTCTATAATGAATTCCAAAAATTGTATAAACAATAAGCAAAGGAATAAAACAAAACTATTCTAACTGTTTAATACGACAAATCTTTTAAAAAACCCCTGCCTTTTTATTGCAAGGAATCTGGAAAGTTTTATAATATTTTATTTAATTTATATAGGATATTCATTTGGAAAGTTATCTTCTATGTCCTTCTCTATTCTAGCGCTATCAAACTCACTTTAATAGAAAATAGGAATACATCCTATTTTTTCTATGGTTTAGCTTTCCATTTTACGAGATCTTCCTTTAGGACGTCTATCTATAATAATCTATATGTGTCAGGGAACGGTCTTTATCAAATTTTAAAGATATCTATATTTACCTTATTGAGTCGCCACCAGCAGTTAAAAGAATTAGTCTTTTTCAATTTTTCTACACCTTAATATTAATACGACAAAAGATTTATAAAACCCTTCTTTTTTGTAAAAATACTTCGGGATGAAAAATTTAAGAAAGCATTGATGGGAAGAAAAAATATTTAAATCCCCAACAGTTGACGGATAGCTACGCTGAAAAATGATTATCCGGGGGGATTCTGCACCATTACTGTTAATGTAAAAAAATTACAAGAGAAGAGAAAATAAGAAGAGTTTAAAAATCCAGACTTGCCAGACCTTTGTAAAAAGTTATCGAATTATTAAGTTAGTATACATGACCCTATTTTTTAATAATCTTTTAATTATGCTTCCATTATGAATAACTTGAATAGCTTAAAAATTACTTACATTTTCTGCAAATATATTGATATTTAATATTTTATCAAAATGATTAAGTAAATTTAAAAATCGTACTTTGCCTTGAGTTGTAAGCCAATAATTTCCATCTGTAATCCAATAAAATATAAAATATCCAAATTTCTTCTTAATATAATCATTCAAATCTATATATTCATTTTGGTTTATTCCAATCTTTGTGCCTTCGGTAGAATAGAAATTTATTTCGAATAAGTATTTGGGCTTACTATCATTGAAAATAATTAGGTCAAACTTTTTAGGTTTTTTATCTTTAATTTTAATGATTTTATCAATATAACGTTCCGTACAAAATATTTTACTATTTTTTATCACGGGGTCATTTAATTGTTCTCGTAAATCATGTTTCAATGTTTTTATACCGGCATTATTTAACAAATGATCAATATTTTTATAACCATTACTTTCTAATATTTTCCCAATCTTAATCTTGGGATAATTTCCATGAAGACTTTTAGTATCAAGTGGTATTCTTTTATTTCTTAGATATTTTTCAATATTTATTGTATCAATGGTCTCATTTAACTTTAAATTATTCAATAAATAATTAGAAAATCTTATAGAAAAATCTTCAAATTCACTTTTTTTAATACGTGCCTCTAGTATATCAAAATCATTAAGAATCATATTTATATATTTTGAAACTGTAAGTTTAAAGACCGCAATTAAATATTTCTTATCATATTGATTTGTATGACTAATAAAGTTATTATATTCTAATTTTTGATTTATTGTTTTTAAGTATATTTTTCTGAATTCAAGATCATGCTTGAGGTTTAGAATCATATATTCATATATGGCAGCAATGTTTAAAGAATTAAGTTTAACGACGTCAAACACAAAATGAATAAGTTGAGCATTTGTAAATCTTAATAGTTGAAAGATATTTTGAAAGATAATAAAGCTACGTGGATAATTTTTTACATACTCAGATAAATCATTTATATTCCATTGACTTTTTGATTTTAATAAAGATATTTCTTGCCTTAATCCTTCTAGTGGAATATCCGCATATTTAAATTCATCCTGAATAAACTCTAAGAAAGAGACTTTAGAGGCAAAATCCATATAAACTTCCCCCGGATTTGGCATTTATTTCTCCCCCTTTATAACCTTATAAATAAGTATATACTGATGGGTTATTTTTAAATGATCTTTTGAATTCTGATTATCGAAATTTACTCCATTTTGTCCTTCTTTAGTAACCATTATAATTTCTTTAAGGTGTAAATTATCTTGTGTAAACATATCAATTATTTTTTTCGCCAATGGTTCTACATATCCATCCACTCTAATATCTTGCGTCTGGATTGCTATAAATCCATTATTAGTTATTGTTTTTAATCTTTGATTCACAATTTCATTTATTTCTTGTAAATAGAGTTTCATATTAGGTTTCGAATTATCATTCAAAGATGGTGATTTAATAAAAAGTAATCTCTTATTTTTTTGTTCTTTTTTTGAAATTTCTTTAGTCTCAAACTTAGACTGAGAATTTAAAAATATTGTTGAATATCCATCTCCATCTGAATATCTATCTATTACATTCTTGTTTAACTGCTTTTCAAAATCTTTCTCTGGTAAAACCCACACTGTTGTTGTTTCGAGACTATCTAATTTTCGTTTTTGTGGTGGCCTACCTAAAGTAGGGAAAATCAATCCGTAGTCTAGTCCTCTTTCTTCCACACTCAAAGCAGAAGATTTAGGTTTTTCAAAAATTGGTAAATATTCATGAGCTAAAAGAAGAAAATTATACTTAATACTATTGGTATACCAAAATCCCGTTGTTTTACAATTATGTTGTCTTTTTATAACCAGTTCTCTTAATTTAAAACCTGCCTCTAAATAAATATTTATAAGTTTAAAGCCTAATGGTATCACATGTTTTTTTCTTCGGGTATCTCCTATTAAGATAGCACATTGTCTTCCTGGCTTTAACACTCTAAAACTTTCTTTCGCAACTTTTTTCATCTCTTTTGAAAATTCATCAATATCTAAAAATGATAAATCGCCCTCTTTAGAATCTGTATAATGAATGATATTTGCATAGGGAGGATGAGCGCAGATTAAATCTACTGAGTTATCTTTCAAAGATGACAAATCTCTTGCGTCACCAACTAACAATTCAGGTTCGTACATTTGAGTATGATTTTTCTCAAATGTTAGTTGCCGTGATTCAGTATTAAAACTTACATTTTCTTTTGCCAGTTCAATAGCTTTATCATTAATATCAAGTGCTATGCATCTTCTATTTAATAATTTACATTCTACAGCAGTTGTACCTGCTCCACAAAAGTAATCTAAAACTAATTCACCCGGATTTGAATATTTGAGTATTACATTTCTAGGAATATAAGGTGCCCAGTTTCCACGGTATTCTCCGCTATGGGTTGCCCAATTTCCTCTTTGCTTAAAACTCCAAACGGTAGATTGTTCTTCTTTGAAATCTTTTGGATAAAAAGTTTTTATTTTTTTCGAAATATTTAGAGAGCTAATATTGAGACCGCGTGATTGAGTGATGAGTTTCTCAATATATCTAAACGTAACTCCATATTTTTGACCAATTTCTATATCAGGTGTTCCTTTTTCTTTTTCTTGTAATATTATTTCTTTAAGTTCTTTTTCGGTTTTTAAATTTATTTTTTGATTATTCATATTGCCTTTCACTTTATAAAATTAAAGAGAATTCGGACTTCGAATATCTTAAATCCCGAAACAAATCTAACTAGTCAAATTGGGTATATTAAATAAAAGCTGTCTTTGACCACTAAATGATAATTATATCATAGCTGTTTTGTATGGGCTACTAATTTTAATTTTAATTTTAGTCTGTGTCTGAATGTGTCAGGGGATGGTTCTTTGTCACACTTCAAGAATGTATATTTACCTTATTGAATCGCTACCAGCGGTTAAAAGAATTAGTCTTTTTCAATTTTCTACATCTTAATACTAATACAACAAAGGTTTTAAAGAATCCTTCTTTTTTTTAAAAAATAGTTGCTGGATGTATTATAGGCTGATAGATAATTTACCATTCTTTTTTTATTTTGCAATCTTTATAAAAATCGATTAACCTGCTGCAATCCTCCAGGCAGTGCATGATTAATGTTAGGGTTATTTTTTGACCGTTGCTCTGGTAATCAATGAAAATCCGATAATCTGCAGGAGATGAAAGTGCCAAAAAAGGATGTTTTCTGGGAGGAAGTTCGATCTTTTCCACATCGGACCAGAGAATGCGAAAATTTAACTGGTTCTCTTCGCGTTCTGGCTGCTCAGCTCTCATAAAAGAAAAGAGCAAGTTTCGCCGGGGAAAAGTCTGAAAATAAAAAGCGCTCTCGGCATAGAATAAAATTCCCAAGATCGGTCCGGAAAAGTTCTGATAGCCACCAATGAACTCGGCCATACTCCTCCCTTTAATTTTTTCTCCAATATCCTCTTCCTTTTTCTTCCAGAACTGTTCCACGTCTTTTTCGGGTACTCTTTTCAAAATAGCCTCCTTCAATTAAAAGAAGACAAGGAGATGGTTCTTTCTCACACTCCAAGAATATATATTTACCTTGTTGAATCGCCACCAGCGGTCAAAAAAATTAGTCTTTTTCAATTTTTCTACTTCTTAATACTAATACGACAAAAGATTTAAAAAATCCTTCTTTTTTTAGAAAATATTTGCGAGATGAGATTGCCGCACTTTCTTCGAAAGCTCACGATAACAGAGGAATTAATATTAACCATATTTACTTGTAAATGGGTTAAATGTGTAAAGTCTGTGGGGAAATACCTTCTTGAAAGCCCTATATAATAAGGGTTTTCACCAACATTTAATATAAGCCATTTTAAGCGCCTATTTTAAAAAATATGACTAATCACCTTAACCCATCTTAAAAAACGCCGCTATGACAATATTTCGATAAAACCCTTATTTTGCAAGACTTTCAGCCTCCTAAAAATACAATTTTTCGCGCTTTTTTGCCTCATTTTTCCCTATTTTAGAAGTACTACCACCTTCCCATAAAACAAAAAAAACGCAGAAACCCTTATATTTTCTGCGTTTTAAAGTCTTATTATTTTTTCCTATTAAAACTGATAATTCTCGAATTTTATATATATTTATTTCTCTTGCTTAGTCAAAAATCAGTTTTAATGTTTCTCTCTTTTCCTCTTTTATTTAATCAATTAATGCGCCACAGACGCAGTGCCATATTTCACTGTCAAAAAAACCGTCCCCGTGACAATATATGCTCTTAATCCTTACTTTTTTTCTTCTTGCTTTTCCGTTCCTCATCTTTTTCTTTGCGATAAAGAATATATGCTTTTGCTGTGTCAGAAAATCCATGCTTAATAAGTATCCTCTCTACTGCATCTTGGACTTCTTCTACAGTAGGAGTGTGTTCTCCCTTTTTTTCGTAAAGATACTGAACTACCCTATTTGCAAGGTCTTCCGACAATTTGGAATCTACTTCCTTCTCTTCCTTCTCAGCTACTACTTTTGCTGCCTTAAAAATAGCATTAGAAATCTTACTTATATCAAAAGGTACAATAGTTTCATCTCTTTTCTCAATCTCAGTAAATAAAATTCCTGGTCGATAAATACGTCTTCCAAGTAATATAGATTGTATTGCATTACTATCATTTTCTTTAATTATGCCATTCTTTACCATAGCCTGCCATACAGACATCCTAACCATAATTGAGGGGTCTTCTGATAACATATTCCAGATTTTGCGTGCTACATACCTGTCTACTTTTTCAACATGTTCCACAATTGCTCTTCTTAAATCTTCTTTAGGAGATTGAGAAAACTCATCAAAAATAGATAATACAGTCTCTTTGTCATAATTGCTGAGAGTTGCAAGTGCAGATATAACGGTAGAAAGAGCAGGATCCTGAGATGCAGTTTCGCACATATTTTTTAATAGTTGTATTGCCTCAGGTAAAATTCTTGGTCCAATAGATTTTAATGCCTCCGCTGTTGCTTCACGAACTTGGTAATGCCCATTTTTAGATAATATCTTTAACACAGGGATAAAGGCTTTGGTATTATTATTAACAGACAATAGGTGTAATGCTAATTCTTTACATACTTCCCAACGGTAATCACTTGCAACTTCTAAAAGAAATGGAATTATCTTATCTGTATATTTTGAAGGAAGTCGTAATAATGACTGAACTGAGATTAATTTTACAGTAGCCGCTGAGTTATGCGCCAACATCGAGAGAATTTCAAACACTTCTTCTGGAATTATTTCGGAAAGCGCACCAAGTATCTGTCCTGTTGTTTCTAAAACCATGACATCTTTGTTATGGGCTAAAGTCTTAAGTAAGTCAGTCATTTTAGGATGAAACTTATTAAATTTTGGTATAGATCGGCAAGCTATACGCTGCCACCGAGAATCTCCACTTTCTGTAAGTCTTTCTAACATCTTGAGATGCAGATTATTATTTTTCTCAATCTCTGCTAATAAAATAATGTATTCAACGATACCATACGTAGTGTCAAATAATTTCGCTCCCTCCCTTAGCTTGAGTAAGTCATTAAGGATTTCGTCATCTTGTTTCTTATGCCATTCTAACTCTTCATCAATTATTTTTCTTGCTATCAAATATTCTTTAAATTCTTCAAACATAAATTTCACTTTTTTTATTGTGACTTTCCCTTCAGTTCGGAGTTCTTCTATTAATATCCCTTGCTTATATACACAAGGTAATATTTTGTCTTTGAAAGAAGAAGAATAATCTTTTGTAATTTCTTGTATTTCTGATATTTTAATTGAACTTGTTCGCCTAACTCGCATATATTTGGAAACTTCAAAAATAAAATTTACCGCCTCTTTTCGTACATCTTCATTGACTCCTTCCGTCAATTCTGCAATTTTTTTGTCCCAATATTCTTTACATAGTTCTAATATTCTTATATCTGGTATAGGGCCATTCTCATATCCTTCTTTGACTTCAGAAAATAAGCTTAATAGCATAGGATGTTTTAACTTCTCTTTTGCCTCTTCAAGAAGACCTTCGCCTCCAAGAATAATGTGATATGAATCGAAATACTTCCTTCGTGCTTCTTTAAATTCCTCTTCTGTAAAATTAGTCATTTTTGCACTTAAACTATAATCGTCGCTAAATGTTAGGAATGGAGGATATAAAAATTGACTCCAGTCTTTTGGATTTAACTTGAACCCATAGGTACTTGGACAGGTAATACAAAATTTGAAAGCATGATCGCTATGCTTATTAAGAAAACTATATAGAATATCTTGATAACAATTTAGTTCATCTGTAGTATATTCCCCGTCAATAAATATTATGAAATGTTCTCCTTGGGATTTAACAAGTCCATCAATAAGTTCAAAGATACCATTAACATGCAATTTTGGGAGATTTGGTATCTTTCTAACAATTATTTCTTCAATTTCTTGAACTGTTTGAGGGAAACGAGAAAGAGTTAATATAATCGCGGGCATATAATCTTCTACTAATTGGCAGAAAAGATTTGTTTTTCCAGTGCCAGATTCTCCTCTAATTATAAAACAGGATTTAGTACTTTTAACAAATTTCTTAAATTCTCCTTCTATTTCTCGTCTAACATATAAGTCATGTCTAAATTTAACACCAATAACATCTTTCTTCTCAGTATTTACTTCAGATCTACAGGACGATAAAAACGGTTCCCAATTTAATGGTCTAATAGTAGGTGCTTTCTCTTCTAGAACATCTTTCAAAGTATTAATTAATTTTTGAGGCATCATGAATTCTTTTGCCATGTTATACATATCTGGGAGTAGTTTGAAAGATAAAAATACCCCAGCTGGCAATAATATATTGTTACATAGACTATCGTATTCATCTTCCATGTGTTTTTTTACATAAGTCTTGATCAAAGCAGGAAATTCTTTGCCTTTAGTATTTTTAGGAAATCTAAATTGAATTTGTACTAACCTATTCTCGATAACTAATCCTTGAACATAATTATGCTTCCACCAGTGAATTCTAGAATTTTCGGGCATCTTTGTTTCTATCTTTAATCGCTCCATATTAACTCTTCTAGAGTCGACATCAAGCTCATCTGCAAATCTCAACAGAGCAGATAGAAGACTTAAATTTACTTTTTCTTCACAAATTAATATAGGTATTCTGTACTCCTTATCCTCAAGATTTACCTTGCGGTGCCCTTTAGAAACTAAAGCTATGTAAGGCGCATATGCATCTGGAACTCCTAAATCTGGATACTTCTTTTTTTGCTGGATACTTCCTAGAATCATTTCTGCACTAAATATGTGGTGATTCTTTCGTATTTCATCAATATTATCAGAAAATGGATATTGCATACCTACATCGTGAAGATAAGCTGATGATAGTAAAATAAAACTACTATAAGGTCCTAGTGGTTCATTCAACAAAAACACCAAGGATTCGAGTTTAGATATAACACGTTTTGAATGTTCAACATCATGAGTGGTAAGGTTTTGAAGCTTAGCATCTTTAATAATAGGTGTGACCTTCTCACAAATAAGGGTCAAACTACTCAATAACATAGGATCCTGTTCAACCGCTTTTTGTAATATTCGATATACCATTTTTGCTCCTTTTGTTTAGAAAAGATTTGGGGTCAGGTTTCACAAGTTCACAAAAAATTCATTATTTTTTTAAAGTTTAAATTTATATTTATAAAGCCACTTTCAACAATTATAAATAAAAAGACAGAGTAAAAAAATAATTCTATTATTTACTTGCTCTGTCTTTTTACCTGAAAGATTCTTCCTATGTAATTAGGAAATAACTTTTTAGTTTACTCTGTTTGGGTCTCCTAAAAAAATAGGAATTGCCCCGTCGGTGCTTTTTAGTATAAAGCTCTCCAGAGTTCTGTCTGGTAACAGTCCTTTTGCCTGAAAGTTTTAATGCTTTTGGCATCTTGCCTCTTCGGCTCCTTTTCCCTTTTATTAAAAAGAAAAGGTCTCTCCTGTTACCTTCATACAGGTTACAATATTAAATTTATAAATTTATAGAATATAAAATACTTATTTACCTGAAATATTTCACGCTATATATTATATATACGTGATAAGTCTTAAAAGTCCTTCTTTTTTATAAAAAAAGAACATCCACTATTACATCAATTCCAATCCAAGAAAGAATTTATGTCAAATTTTGAGGCCTATCCCTCTTCTTATTCTTGATTATTCAAATATTTATGAACTTTTAAATACGAAATACCTAATTCATTTAACTCAAGCTTAAATCTGTAAAAACCAACTTCTCCAAAAGATAAAGCATATGGTTCTAAATATTCAGGATCTATTTTAGCCGAAAACCACTCTGAGAAATTATCCATTATATCTATATACTTATCCTGTTCCTTATCGTATGATCCTGTTTCAGACAAGTATTCATCATATAATTCATCCTCAATTGATTCTATAAATTCTATATCAACATTAGCTTTAGACCAAGGAAAAAGTCTTTCTACAAATTCAATTGTTCCACTTCCTCCTAAAGTTGTAAAAGAAGTAATTGGTTCCATGCCTCTTGGATTACCTTTATATGGATCATCTAAACCATAACCTATTACTATGTCTGATCTCCCACTCAATTTATTCTGCCAATGACCTATATCAACTACAATCTCACTACCATTACTTATTGATTTTATTAAGGGGAAATCTGCTTCCAATTTAGCTAATTTACGTCCTGCCTCAGTAGTATTTTCTGAAATAAATTTTATTTTTTTATATGAACTTGAGTCTAGAATTTGTTTTTTTGGGACTTTAATTCTATAAGATGATTTCTCCTTATCATGAGTTTCCAAATCTGCCCTTGTCCAATAACACTTCTTTGAATCAGTATCAACTAAAATAAGTAGTACAGGAACTGAATGAGAGATCCAATAATTAACTGTTTTTTTTGGAATATATACTGACCACGATTCACTATGATTATTTTTAAAATATGAATTCCCACTTTTTATTTGTACTGAGATAATTTTACCTGTTGCTTGATCATTTTCGACTATTTCTATTTGTCCATCTATACCAAAATCAGCTGTTCTAAGTTCACGAAATAGGCACCCAAGACCATTTTGACTAATTTTTTCATTAACAATAGTTTTTACTATACTAACACCTAATTCAGATATATTTGTTTTTGAAACCTTGGGCAATTCTTTATCATGCATATTTTAAACATCCTCTAAATAATTTTAAAAAAGCCGGGTTCAGATAACGTCTGCAGGCATTGAAATATATGGAAATAAATAAGGGAGAGCCCTTATCCCTATTTATTATCTACAAAATTATTCTTCAGTTTGATGCTCTTCAATAATCTCTCTTGCCTCTTTATCATAAGAATCTGCAAGTTCTCTTAATGTTATTGCGAATCGATGATATCCTATATTCTCTATATCATCTGCCTGTTGACGATATTTTTTAGCTAATTCTTTCTCAGGGGTACCAGTGGGATCTACCCAATGTGCTCCCCTAGAATTAAAGATGCCTCGGCCGTAACCGATCCGCATATGCTCATATTCTTTTTTATTGAGGAATTCGGCTACAATCTTATTTATCCATAATCCATCAGGATCAGAAGGAGAATAGATAAGTACCTGACCTATTTGTCGTAATGCAACATCCAAATGGCCTGACTTTTTACAATTTTTCACCACTTGTTTAATCCATTGCGTAAATAGTTTTTCTGAAAATATTTTTTCAGCATCTGTTCCAGGTGGAGTGTGCCACTCATTTAACAATCTATATGCATTTTCAACTAATGCCTTTTTGTTTTTATTTATTTTCATTTTTTTCTTTCTATCTTTCTTGGAACGAAAAACCAGACGAACAATCTCACAAAAGAAAGAAGGATCAGATGCCAATTTACTCTCAAGAAGTTTCGGCTCTGCATCATTATCTTTATCTAAGAGTTTTAAGTATCTCCATTCTACTTGAAATAAATCTTCAGAACTAATTTCATTCGAAATTTGCATAGCTTTTATTAATTCAGTTATTTGATAAGAATCTATTTGGTTGAGTGATTCATTCGAACTAATGGCATTTGCTAGCGCTTGAATTACTTGTTTCCAATCTAGTTCTCTTTTATTACTTAGTTGATAATGAAGACAAGTGATAGCTGCAATAGGTCGATTATAAGTTAACAATTTATCAATAGCATATTTTAGTTTATCATCAGAATGATAAGGATTTATTTGAACATACCTCCAGTAGAGATTTTCATCTTTTTTAATGAGCTTCTCAACTCGTTCCCATGTCTTATAAGCGAATGGATGGTATTTTAGAGTTAGTGCGATTTCTTCCATAGTCCATTTTTCTAAATTAATACCATTAAACCAGGACCATCCTTGAGAATCAAACCTTCCCCGTATAAAACCATCAAGAAATTGCTGAATGTTTGATTTTTCATTATTTAACTGTTTTGGAAGAAGATATTGATCTATAGAATCATCAATACAATGTCCAAGAGAGAAACCTAAGTCCCAAGGCGCTCCAACAGTTTGGGAAAAGTCCACTAACTTGCTAATATTATATACAGAAACAATCTCTTTTACTGCACAAATACGTTTTTCTAGTATCTTTTTTCGTTGCTCTTCCCAATTCCCTTTTTCCTCTAAGTCGTATCCTCCTCGCGTCTTAAAAAATCTCTCATATTTATTTAATGGGTCGGAAGGAGCTAATTTATTTGCAACTACTTCAAGCTTATCTATTACTTCCGAAGGAAAAGCCCACTTCGCATTAGGATACTTTCTATGTTCTAGAATAAATTCAGTTAGTTTTGACCAGATCGGTGTCCTCTCTGTTTCATCTAAACGAATTATTTCATCTGTAGAAAGATAAGATATAATATCATTAAATTGATTTGGAGGTATATTATGCAAATGTTCTATCAACTCTTCAAGTTTTTTATAATCTTTTTTACTTGATTCAACCGTCCATTCAGCATAAAAAATCATCTGTTCCCAATATTCTTCCTTTGTAACTTCTTTTTTCCAATCTTTTGGAATTGGATTTCTCCAAACCGGTTTTCTGCTTCCATATGATATTTGATGTTGGTTTGGTAATAGTCCTAATATCAAATTCCAGCAGATTTGAGGCTGTTCCAGACTTAGCGCTTTAATGGCCGCTTCCCGTTTTATAATTGAAGAAGTTGTTTGAGGCAGCCAAGGTAGAAAAATAGTAATCAGTGAATTGATTGGTCTATTGGCCCAATTTCCGCCCCCTGGATCAATCGATGCAAGTTCACCAAGTATTACTGTTATGTTAGAGAGATATTGATCATCCCAAGCAAGTGTTTCTAATGCCCATAACAATCCCGTTAAATAGTTGCTGCTGGTTAAAACGCTATCACCCTCTTGAGGAAAAAGGTTAAGGAATGGTTTCGAAGGATTTTTTAAGGTAATTTCCACACTATTGATGAATTCTTTTGGTGCAGCTTCCGCCAATATTGGCAAAAGATCATCGAGGCTAGCCCACAGAGTCCAATCTGCATCTTTCAAAATATCCCTTACCACTAAATGCACGATCGATTGTGCGTGTCCTCTTGTGCAATTCTTCAACATTTCTAGGTTAGATCCAATTATAGCCAGGGATTCTGCCAATCCTATTCTTAGATTAGATGAATAGGATAACCTTTTTCCATAAATATTAGATGCAAATCTATTTTCTGGGGAAAGATTAAATTTTGGATGTCGTTCAGCCAATACCTCCACACAGTTTTTAAATCGTATTAGATCATCATCGAAGATTTGATTACCTAGAACTCTTAAGATTTCGATACGATTATTAATTTTCCATATTCCATTTTTAAGAGAAACTAATGGTTTTGATACATATAATAATTCTCGGAGTTTTAAAATCCAATCTTTATAATCTTCGTCAACGATTTTACTAATTATACTGAGATCTTCACGATTTTCTTCTGACCAAGATCCTATTAAACAAGAAAAAACCAATTCTCTCTTATATTTCGACTGGGAAATAGACAGTTCAATAGAATCCAATTCGCTTTTAATGTCGGGAATCATTAAGTCATCAGGAATTTTTTTACTCTGTTTTCTCTGAAATACGGAAATAATTTCCTCCGGTAATATTTCTTTTGTTATTGTGCCAGCATTCTGGTTTTTTGATTGCACCTCGGATACTATTTGAGACCAAATCGCATTTGCCTGATCTGTATTAAATTGTTTTATCATTGAATGCAAAAGAGACAATATTACGCCTGATCTAATATCTAAATCGTATCCAAGAAGATGAAAACTTTTAAGAAAACGCCAGAATAAATCATCGGGCAGATCATTTCCCTCATTTGCTTCTTTTAGGTGCGTTCTGATAATATTTAATTTTTCTCTTTTTGAATTACTACTGAATTTAACCCTATTCACTTTTTTAAAAAAGTCAGCTGCATCTTCTGAATCACGTGCCCATTCCAAAATTTCTCTAACATCTCTTATAATAACGTCATTTAATGGCCCAGTTATTAATGCTATCTGATCTACTCCCTCTTTAAATACCTCAGGATTATTAAAATCATTCCATGCCGCTTGCATTACTTCTGAGAAAATTTTATTTTTATATGTAATATTTATATGACGTTTAATTTGTCCTAAAAAATTAGCTTCTTTATTTAACGTTGGAGATTTCGTGAAAACAATAAGATCATCAGTATCATAACCATCATATTTCCCTTGAAGTTTTATCTTTTGAATGGGCCATGTTGGCGGCATACAAGGGCAAAAACCATCAGCTAACATCAAGGCTACAAAAGACGCTTGTACTTGCGATTCGAATCGTACCCCTCCTGATCCGGTTGAAAAAGGATTACTAAGATTTTTCCTTTTACTACTCATAATAACCTACATTATTTTTAATATTAGGAGAAAATAATTATATTACTTTCCTACTCTGTCTTTTTAGCAATGTGTTATAGGGTCATGTATTGCAATATCACTTTTCATCTTCCCTCTCAATTTTTTTAATCGTTCTGCTCAGTGTAGAATAATGCACGCTAAAAAATTCTTGGGGTTAAATTTTTTTTATAGACAAATTATATTTATTTAATTATCAGCGGTAAAAATTTACCCCTGAATTTCTTTATATTTTAAAAGCTAACAAGATTTTTTTCTATTTCAGGGTAAATATTATCGATTTGTTTTTGAATTTCAATAGTTTTATATAATGCTGTAACAATGCGGCAATAGCGTGGTGCATCGTCCATCATTCTGCCTTTTCTGTCTTTCAGGTATTTGTGTAAAACCTGATAACCGCCAATGTGATAATTCCAGACCTCCGATATAACACCTTCAACATATTTTTCTTTATTGATATAGATGCGCTGCTCATCTTCTTTGTAGGTTACTTTTTCAATCCGGTCGTTATCTCCGGACCCCTGATACTTGGCAATGGGCGAATCAAGCTCCGAGCTTTTGAGCAAGTGCAGATTGACTAATTCTTTGCCGAATTTACCCATTTCTATGAATAGACCATAATCCGAAGTGAATGGTACCCGCGGAAAATCAATTTTAAGAAACTCTGCGTAAGTTTCACGGTAGATATTGCTGTAAAATGCGCTGTAGATGTAATAAAGAATATCTTCCGGCGTTGGTTTTTTTCCGTAAACTGCTGATAATGTGTCAAAAAAGGCTTGTGGGATATTGGGTTGTTTTTCGATTTGATGCTGATTAAAAAGGTCTTTTTTATTTTTGTCTGGATATAAATATAAAGGGAAGAGCAATTCTCCCCCACGATAATACAAATTAAGATCAATTATATTATTGGAAATGAAAACCAAATTCCACAAATGTTCTGAGCCTACAACCTGACCCGCCCTACCGATGGTAAGCCCAATATTTTCTTCCAGCATGTGCCGCATCACTTTAGGACGAGGCATACAATGAAAACCTCGACTTCTTCCAGTATAGTAAGTAAACCTTACATCAAATGGGCGGTATAAAATTTGGAAAATCTTATCTCTATCCATTCCGGTTTTTTTCAAATCTTCTTGAGCAAAAACTACTTTCCAATCTCGAACATCTCTTCCAAGATCATAAGCTTGTCGTGCCATTTCAGGTTCCATTTTTATAAAATTTAAAACTGTATTCCACATCTCATACTTAGACCATTTAATGGTTAATCTATCTCTTGCTGTTGCAATCCCAACACTGTTAATTGGAAAAATTTCATTGATCTTCTTCCAATCAAGATATTTTTTAATTGTTTCCGTATCATGCTTTCCAAGGAAATAATAAGGGGTTTGAGGTTTTACTGGTAAATAGTTTTCTTTCAAGAATTCATTTTTATCCAGCCAATCATATTTTTCCTGTCGCAAGCCATATAAATCAGTATAATAGACAGATGATTCTTTTTTCTCTTTATTTTTAACAAATAAGGCAATTGCAACACCCTGTCTAATATCAAAAACATTTTCGTCTTTACCACCGGTAGGTGTAGTTTCTCTTTTTAAACTATTGCCATGTAAATCAAGAATGTAAATCTCATCAAAAGTTTTCATTAAACTCTGGCGCATCCCCCGAAAGGTGGGAT
>Ga0315284_10004638_pt1 | contig 19502 bp, 17 predicted proteins | sample YL17G09_16_MG_FD_203696 | JGI IMG/M metagenome (GOLD analysis project Ga0315284, IMG submission 203696) | Sediment microbial communities from Yellowstone Lake, YNP, Wyoming, USA - YL17G09_16 | ecosystem: Environmental > Aquatic > Freshwater > Lake > Sediment | place: USA: Wyoming | collected... | reverse complement strand
CAGATGTCGAAAATAATATATTACCAGAGAATAATTTAGAAGTAGGAATAGACTTAGGATTAAAAACATTTGCAGTTTTTTCTGATGATAGCATAATTAAAAATCCTAGGTTTTTTATAAAAAGTGAAAAGCGTTTAAAAAAGATTCAGAGCAAATTTGATAAAGAAGAAAAAGGGACATTAGAAAGACGAAGAATAGGCAAAATTCTTTGTAAAGTACATGAAAAAGTAGATAATCAGAGAGATAATTTTTGTCATAAAATAAGTCGAGAAGTCATAAACAAATATCAAGTAATCTGCATAGAAGACTTAGATATTAAAAACATGTTAAAAGAAAAAGAGTATTTAAAGTATTCCGACGATCCAAAGGATCGTCAACAATACAATCAGGAGAAGCAAAGACATAAAAACATACACGATGTAGCTTGGAACAAGTTTTCATCTTTATTAGTTTACAAAGTGGAAGAAGCTGGTAGACAATTGATAAAGATAAATCCCGAGAACACATCAAAGATATGTAGTGAATGCGGTGAATTAGTTCCGAAGGAACTAAAAGACCGCTGGCATATCTGTCCTAAATGCGGTTTAAAAATGGACAGAGATAAAAATGCATCTATAAATATATTGAGACTTGGATTAGAGTCTTTTCGAAGGCAGGCTAACGCCTGCCTAGCGATAGAAGCCCCGTTACTTTAGTACGGGGAGTAGTCACAAAATACTACTAACTCTGTTTTCTACTTTTTGCCACAGTTATCCTTACGGAAACACCTTCACCTTCTCCAATTAAATCCTGATGCGGAACCTCTCCCGTCTTTTTAAACTGTTCCAGCATAGCTTTTTTATCTAGTGAAGGTTTGTTTACCACAAACTCACTTTTCTCTTCTACTAGCTTCTGTAAAAACGCATCTAAATCATCTGGGTAAATAAGTTTTGGTTGAGTTTTTGCTTCACAAACAGTAGCAAGATCTGGAAAATAAATATTCTTCTGTTCAGAAGCCGTCAGATAATCAAGCAAACCAGCCTTTATAAAATCCTGAGCCTCTTCATTTTTAGAAATCTTATCTTTAACAGGAACTATATATTTTTCCGTTAAAGCGGGAATATATTCTTCCTTTAAGAATTCATTCTTCTCTTTTAATTTAATGTAAGCAAATACCCAATTTCTAGCTGACATTGCTGAATCTGGACCAGCAACACCATCTTCTTTACCGTCGTCTCCAGAAAGTTCGTTCATCTTTTCTGAAATTTGTTCATAAAACTCAGAAAAATCTTCTTCCTCCATTTTTTTAATTTCTTCAATTACTTGTTCTGTTCCCATTATTGTCTCCTTTCACCTATCTTCTACTGTTAGTGTCATTCCAGTTCTAATCTCTTCAGAACCTTCGATTTTAACATCGAAAAAAGAACCGTAACACACTGCTTCTATTCCACTAAGCGTTAGCTTTGATCTGGCAATACAGAAAGCATGAAACGCTTTTCCTGTTGCAGCCGGACCTATAGCTCTAATTTTTACATATCCAAATTCTTTAAACTTTGCAATAATCGATCCTGCAAGTGGTTTCGGATCTGATGATGATTTTGCTCTTAGCTCTGCTTGATCTGGAACCCTTGTTGATTCGTCCTCAATACCAATTACACTAGTTTTCTGCCTCTCTTCTTTTTTTCCCGGCATAATAATTTCTCCTTTTTAGTTTGTTAACAACAACATGTTCTACATTCCTTATTGTTTTTCAAAAAATAAAGAACATCTGAGGTTAGTCCAATCTTTGCTCCTTTAATATTGAGATCTATCAACATCTCATTAAAATTATCTTCTCCACATGAATCGATTTTAGCTTGAATTATCTTTTCAATAACATCTGTTTTTTCTCCTTCGGTTAGACCTTCCTCAAAACAAGACTCTTCTCCAAGTCCCTTCATAACAATCTTAGATAAAGTCCTTATAGTGTCCTTTGTTATTAGATGTTCCATATCGCTTTCGTTATTTCCAAAAACACTATTATTTGATATCTCTAAAATTTCAGAATCCGTATCTTCGTTTATTTCCTGATTTAAAGAGACTATCTGATTTTTTATATAAGAATTAGGAAACATTTCTGCATATATCCCCAAGCTTTCTGCGTTGAATATTTCCTTTCTTTCTTTTTCACTTTTCGAGAAATATGTTTCACCACTCCTAAGAATTATTTCTCTTTCTATAACGTCTTTTGCCTCTTTGTAAAGATGTTTTGATGTAATTTGACCAACTTCTTTCCCTGTAATTTCACATCGTACAGGAGGTGTTCGTTTTAGATAACTTGCTGTTTTTTGAAGATCTGCAAGTTTGTGTTGAATTGATGTCCAAAAAAAGGAAGAAAACCATTTATCACTTTGAGATTGGAAAGATTTTTCCCTTGCAAACTTTCCAACAATCTTCGTAAAAGCTCCTAATAAAAAACAATAGACTTCATCTGGAGCATCTATAAAATGACTTTTTCTGCTTTCATAAATTAATCTATCTTGATATCTGGCAAAAAGTTCATTAAAGTATATTGAATCAAAACTAAGATCATATAAATGTTTAAGAATCATTCCCTTATTGCATACCTTATAGTCTGATTTGTTTGATCTTTTTATCATTCTAGCACATTTCATAGAATGAACATAATATTCTCCACAAACAAGAAGAGAATCTAAATATGGCATTCTACAACCACATGAAGGACAAATCCAAACACACCTTTTACGGTACATATCAATGTCGTTCTGTGAAAGACGCACCAGTTCAAAATCGGAAAATTCAGATAAAGATTCTTCTTTTTTTATTTTAACTACATCGGATTGGTCGAAAAACATTTTTTCCCTCATTTGTGGCAAAAATTTTTGAAATCACACCATAAACATGGAGATTTTGTTTTAGTATAACCTTTTGGAATCTTGGGTATATTCCCCATTTCAACAACAGCCTTAAGTTTTTGGGATGTGTTTTTTATATAATTAACAAGATCCTCGTCATAATTAACAACAAATTCTTTTATTCTATGGTCATTTTTGTTTTCATAATATATAATGGATTTTTTTACACCAGTAAGCCACATATAAATTGTAACTTGAATAACATACTTGGATTCTGGAAACTTTAGAAAATCGAATCTCTCAGATTTTATTGTTTTAAAATCTATAACATATCTAGAATCTTCATTTCCTTTTTCTATCTCAATAATTCCGTCACAATTCCCCCTAAAATTATACTGAGGCTCGCTCTCAATTAAAATCTCCTCATACTCAAATATATTAATCCATTTTCTATTATCTTCTTTTTTCTGACATGAACATCTTTCTGGCAAGAAGATTCCCATTTGTTCTTCTAGTCCTACCATATTCCCACAGCTTCTACATTTCCACCATCCACGAAGAACTCCCATAATAGAAAGGTCTCGTTGCATTCTATCGTGAAAAGCATGTCCCGCATCACATATACGCATAAATCCAACATCAATTGGCTTATCTGTTTTAAATCTATCATCCGTATCACCATGATACTGAATAGCAGTCTCTCTAACACAACCACCAAAAGAACTTGGATGAAAATACTTATATCCACGATTTTCCCTACTTTGAATCCCTTTTTTTTCTAAAAATCTATCGTAATGCGGAATAACAATTTCATCCGCACACCCAGACTTAATAAAACTATTTTTTGCCATTTTATCCCCAATTTATTCTTTTGAAATTTTCTCTTTTTTTTCTATTATCTTTTTAATTATCGGTTTCGGACCATATTTATTTAAGAACTCATCTGGATCATAAACATGATCTTTTACTCTTAAATTTATATCTATTATTGTATATTTTCCGTTCTTACCAGGAGACCTCATTAATGAGAATTGTTTCTTTATTTTTTGAGAAGCTTTTCTTCCCACATCATCTCCATCCAACAATAGAATAAAATTACGAGTCAACCTTGTTAATTTTGCTATATGATAGGGAGTCAAGTCGTGGCTCATTAGCCCAATAGCCGTCGTTAAACCAAATTTGTGACAAGTAATAACATCTACCTGACCTTCTACCAATATAACAAATTTTTTCCTTAGAATATCCTGCAATGCAACATCAAGACCATAAAAAAAGAACGATTTATTAAAAGATTCATTCCACCACCGTTTAGATTTCTGTGCATCTGTCATTTGCTCTGTTCTTAAAGGAAATCTTCCCGAAAAAGCAAGCATATCTCCATACTCATCTTTAATCGGGAAGATAATCCTTCCTTTTAGATGATTCATTCTTGAATTTATTTTAGACTCTAGTGGACACCATCCAATGGAGAATTTATTGATAAGATCTTCTCCTATTTTTCTTCCTTCTAAATATTTTCTTGCTTCTTCTGCGTTTTCATCTTTATATAAAGCTTTCTGGAAAAACTGATTGACCTTATCATACTCGCTATACAGGTTATCGTTCAAAAACAAGGACATGTTATAGCTCCGACTTAATATTTCTGCTAAATTGTTTCAATCATGTATTTTTCCACGTCTTCGTCTGAAATATCTCCAGAAATCAGAAATTCTTCAAAATCATCAATCCCCATATCCGATAAAAGACGACAAATTAAACCATTTTCCTTTAACCAGAAAAACACTTCTCCGGCACTACATTTAGCATCTGGAGCAAAATCAAGATCTCTATAAGATAGTTTTTTCCCACGAAGCTCCCCAGTTTTAGTTCTCTGTCTTTGAATTACATCTGTATTAATTGCATTTGATATAATATCAAAAATCCTACTTGGCTTCTGATACATTAAATCGACCATACATTCAAGTCCGGGCGGGTAAACTTTATTCTTCTTTGTCCTTACACAAAGCCTATGTCCAATCTGTCTGCCATCAGCATTATACATGTGAGGAAATTCAGCTTTTGGACTACTTCTTCTCCGAACATCAAGTCGATATGTGGCATAAAACTTCAACGAACGACCGCCTGGAGTTTTTTCTGGATCTCCATAAAGTTCTCCCACATTATCTCTAAGTTGATTAACAAAAAAGACAACAGTCTTACTTCTTTTAATGGCACTACTCACTCTTGGAAGGCATCTGGCAATAGAGTTAGCTAATGGACTATAATTGTTTTTACCAAGGTCATCATCCGCCATTTTTTGAGGGACTAATGCTGCCAATGAATCAATTCCAATTATATCATATTCATTATTTAAACAAAGCTGTTCTATTTCTGAAAGAATTTCTTCACATCTATCGTTATCGCTATAATGAAGCTTTGAAACATCAACTCCATTCATTGAAGCGAATATTTTATTATATGTGCCTTCGGCATCATAGTGAAGAACTTTCATTCCAGAATCCAACGCTTTTGCATATGCTTTAGAAAGAATCCAAGTCTTACCCGCCCCTTCAGGTCCATACAATTCAACCATTCTACCCCTGGCATAACCAAAATTACTGTCTCCAGACAAAATTACATTAACATCAGACATACCGCTATCAATAAAAGTAAGGTTGCTTATATTGCTAGTTCCAAATGTAACTATTGATGTTTTATATTTCTTATTTAATTTTTCGAGATCTTTTAAAGTTTGTTCTTCTACTTTTTTTGATTCTTTTTCAGCTTTTTTAATAGCGTCTTCACGCTTCTTTTTCATTTCCTGTCTTTTTTTATGAATATATTCTCTAGCTTTTTTTTCTTCTTCTGATTGGACTTTTTCTGGTTTAACTTCGTCAGATTGGACTTCATCAGATTTAGAGTTTTCTTCTTCATCTTTTTTCTCATCAACCAAGTTATCGTATGTGTTATTCTTTTTAACCATGTTAAAAAAACCTCCTTCCTAATCGTGTGTGGGGATGTTACCCCCACACACAACTGGTTTTAACCAACAATTTAACTTTTTAGAATAAAACAGAATCAAGATCTTTATCGACATCTTCAACATCGTCAACATCAATGTCGACTGAATCATCAGAAACTACCGATTCTTTACCTTCCGACTCGACCTCTTCTCCAGATTTTTCGGCAATAAGAGCTTTAACATCGTCTTCGTGTTTATTTGGGTCGTACATTGCATCAAGATCAATAAGACCCTTCTCACCAAGTGGAAGGTCCTTATATTTTTCTGCGTATCCAGTATCCACAATCTTTTTCAACAGATCTGCTGGAATCAAAGACTTGACTTTTTCAACATTAGGAGTTTTAGCAATAAGAGCCAATTCTTCTTTTGTAAAAGGAGTTTCTTTTAGATTGGTTGAGCTATACTCTGTACTGCGAATATCCTTTACTCCTTTAACAACTGGAACAGTAACCTTTATAACCCAATCACATCCCTTTGGACCACCTGGATGAACTTGTTTTCCGTTATCATCCAAAACCTCTTCATAACGAGTAATGATGTTCTTGAATAGTTGATTCCCTTTTTCAAGAATCTTGAAACGAGGCAGAAGTCCTTCTTCTTTGCGTTTTTTTTGATCTTCTCTGTCGAGAACATTTGAAACAATTGATTTACGGATATCAATTTTAAGAGCCCGCATTTTTTGAACATGTTTTGGATCTACATTAAATTTCTTTTTGTCAGCAGTCCAATGAGTGTAAACAACTTTTGCATCTCCAACTAATCTAATCTGGTGCCTTCCCTCTGGTGTCTTCATGAAAAGATCACCAGCTCCAGCCCCCAATCCTTTGTTCCCACTCTTCTCTTCTTTTTTCTTGTCTTCCAACATTTGATCGTAAGAATTTGACATTTTTTTCTCCTTCGGAGGTACCCTTTTGTACCCCGTTTGTTTGGTTTCTATGGATAGGAATTAAAGACCCCTACCTGGTCTAAAACGGCAGCTTTATAAGCTACATTTACATTATACGATATCATTTCAAAAAACACCTTTATATTTTTAGCCATCCACATTCATCAGATATTTTATCTTTAAAATCTTCAGAAATTGGTTTTTCAGATATATTAGATTTAACTGTAGAATTTGGATATTCTAAATATTGTCCCTTAAAATGTTTTGCGGACTCTATTTTAATTGTTATTTTTCTACTAAGAGATTCTAATTTAGAATTCATAAGATAAAACTTATTTTTTATAATTTCATAAAGTTCTTTTCTCTTTATTTTTTCATCTAAAAGAAAGGCTATAATTTCTTTCCCCTCTCCTTCTCTTTTATCTACGGATTTTAATTCTGAATATTTTCCAACCCAAACAGATAAAAGTAAATCATAATATTCATTAACAAAAATTAAATCTGCGGAAGATTTGCTTAATAAATCAGATAGTCTGGATCTCACCATATCCACATCCCCAACTAACCTACCATAAAGCTCGATCTCATCATAATCTATTTCATAATCTTCCGCCCGAATACTTGTATTCTCTATTTTTTTAATTTCTGCTATAGATGCATCAAAATCCAAGAAATCCCGATCAGATAATTTTGATACAACTTTAACCAATAAAGATTTGTATGCAAAATTACTAGGAATATCCAATAGCTCATTAATGGCGTCGGAATCTATAAAAGATATTTTTTCAATCATCTAACATCCCTCCGGTAAAATCATCAAATTTAAAGTCATCAAGATCCACATCTTTATATTCTTTTTTATCTTTTACCTTAGTTTCGGATTTTTTCTTTGGCTCTTCTAAAACTGGCTCTTTATTTTCTTTTTTAGTGACCGGAGTTTTCTCTGTTTCTGCCTCTACTTCAGAATCATCGTCTCCAAAAAGAAGATCAGATAAATTATTGTCTGTTAATTTTACATGATTATTTGAAATATCTTTATTAGCAGAAGGAACAGACTCATCAATCTCAATCTCCACATTCCCTGCTTCTGTTCTTCCAAAAAGATCTTCTATATCTTCGTCCGATTTCGCCTTTTGTTCAGCTTTTTTTAGAGTCTTCTTTTCTACTTTCTTCTCTATTCTTTTACTATTATTTTCTACAGAAGAATTTTTAGAAATAACAAAACGATCAACAAGAGATTTTATCCTCTCTTCTTCTTCGTTTGTATATTCAAGATTTGAACCCATCCCGATTAAACAATCATTATCAACATCGTCAGATATAATATTAAGCATTATTAATTCATTCCTAATATCCCGCTCAGTCGCTAAAGCGGCCATATCAGACAATTCCTGCATCTTCTTTTCAAGCTCTTTGTCTGTTAAATACTCAATCTCAGCAGATATAATTGTTCCTCTGCTAATATTATCATATTCACTTGAGATCCCTCTCAAATTTACCTTACGATCTGCACATTTCGTAACCTTAATTCTTTTAAGCTCGTCAGACATTTTCGTTATCTCCCTTTTTCTTAGAAAGTAAATTACACTCACGGTTACAATCATCGGATCTGCGTTTATTTTTCGCATCCGATTCATCTTTGTAGAACTTAGCCATCCTTTCATTTATTTTTTTAGCTATTTCATTTATTTCTATAGAACGTTTAAATCGATCCAACAATGCTTGATAACCGTCCTCTATTTTCCAACCCCACTTTATAAAGATATTTATAGGAGAACCATTGTTCCACACTATATCCCACAGTATCTTATCTTCTTCACTTAGCGTTTCTCGGAATAACACGGAATCTTCTTCGCTACAGTCTACCTCTTCTGTAACTTTAAATCTCTTTAATTCATCAGACATTTTTCTTTCCCTTTTTCTTCAAAATTTATACCACAATATACGATATTAGAACAAGGGATCTGCAGCAAGCATCGGATCTGCATATCTCTTCTTGCCCTTTGCTACTCTCTTTTTCAAAGACTGATACATTAATATTTCTTGCTCTATTTCTTTTTCGCTTCCAAACGATTTAAAGCTCCCAATCTTTACAAGAATTTCCGCTATTGCATTTGAAATTGTTGTTTTCCCAGATGAATTAACAGCACGAAAAAAATGATCAACTGATGCATATGTTCCAAGTCCACTGTTTCTAACATCAACAATTGCATCTGAAAATTTATTTCCAACACCCTTGATACTCATAAACGGTGCAATCAATTCAATTTTTCTTTTACCAGAATTCTTTGATGGAGTATATGTTTTTTCGCTTAAATTAACATCTGGAGGAATTATAGTAAGTCCATGATATTCTTTTTTCAAATTAGTAGCTACCGTTTCTAATTTCTCATCACTTTGCATTGCTGCACTTGTCAAAAGAGCAGATAAAAACTCCGCTGTATAATACGTTTTTAAGTAGGCTGTCTGGTAAGTTATATAACCATAGGCTGTCGAATTTTTAGAAATAACAAAATTACTGCCACATTCTCCAAAAACGGCATAATTATGCTGACGAGATTTCATTGATATATTATAAGTGTGTTTTTTACCGACTTTTTTAATTGATAATATTTTACATTTTCCATATTCATATTGTCTTATATTATATATATCATAACATATAAGATCACAATCATCTTTTTCGTTTATTTCCTTAATTGTTTTATATTCTCTATTAGAACATAAAAACTCATGTTCAAGAGTACATTCTATTTTTTGTCCATTAGATAATTCAACCTCATAAACATCTTGAACTCCAGAATATATTAATTCATCAACAACATCACCTACAATATTTCCATACATATAAGAATCCAAAACAACACCAGGGCAAACATCCTTAACTTTGATAAATTCTTTTGTTTTCTTGTCAAAAAGCAAAGTGTCTTCAGAGAGACAGTGAGACTCGTTGAACGCATAAGCTCCAAACTCAACGGCAATAGTCCACATAGCATCAACAACACCCACAGGTATGTTGTTTTTCTTACAACCTTCACGGAATTTTGGTTCAATATCGTTGAGCATTTCTGCTTTTTTCTTTGCACAAGCTTTTCTTAAGGCATCTGCCTCAGAGAAAGTAAAGCCCGCAAGAACTTGTGCCATTTTTATGAGCTGCTCCTGAAATATCATTTCCCCGTAAGTAGGCTCAAGAATTTCTCTTAGTTTTTCTTGTGGATATTTAATATTGTCTATATCAGCTTTCCCACGAGCATATCTTCTAGGCATATCACACGCTAACGGACCTGGACGACCAAGGGCATTTGATGCAACAATATCATTGAAATTCGAACATCCAATAATTTCCATAACTCCTTTATTATGCCAAATTAAAGGGATTTTTTTACCTTTCTCATCTAATATTTCTTTCCCATCATCATCTGTTTTGTATAGCTTTTCTCCCGTTACTTTGTCGTTCCTGTGCCAATCTTTACCAACAAAAGCATCACCAGAAATTTGGAAAAGACCTTCAAGTTTCATATCATTAATTGTCTTAAAAACATTATCATCGTTTGTTTCTAGATTATCTATATCAAAATCAAGATTTCCATATCTCTTTTTAATAAGATCTAGTGTTAAAGATATTTGTCTAAGGTTATTTAATTGTAAGAAGTCAAACTTCAACAACCCCAAGCTCTCTACCTCGTCCATGTCATATTGTGTTGTAAATAAATCCTTTATTAAAACTTCATCATCCCATCCCATTCCGGAATCCAAAATAGATTCTCGCTGAACCTTGGCTACGTGCAATGGTACTGTATCTGTAATATTTCCAGAAGAAATTACAACTCCAGCTGCATGAGTACCGTATGCTTTTATTCTTCCCTCAAGTTTTTTAGCTAATTCAAAAACATGTGGATGTTTCTCTTTTTCTTTTTTAAGCTCGTCCATCCCCTCTTGTACTTTTTTATTCGGAGGAGTAAAATTAGAATCTTCCCCAAGCCATTGCGATAAAGTAACATTTGGAATATTAATCATCATCTTCGACAAGCGTTTTCCCTCTTGATCGTTCAATGAACTAAAACGCTTTTCGTCTGGGTTGTTTGTTTTTGTAACATCTGCTGCCTTTGCCGCAAATTGAACGGATGCTTTTGGTTTATATGTATTTGTAGTACCGATTAAAGCAACTCGGTCTTCTCCATATATTTTACATAAATGCTGAAGAATTGTATCTCTTTGTTCAAAATCTATATCAATATCAGGAGGACTAATTCTACTTTGTTTACGATCTACAACAAAAGTAAAATTAAAGTCTTTAGATAAATCAGCTTTTGCGTCAGTAATCCCCAAAAGAGAAAACAAATAAGAATTACATCTATTAATATCTCCGTTTAATTGATAGCTTTGCTTATATTTCATTACTTCCATTAAGTCGTCAATGAGAGTTAGATTCTTTGTAAAAAACCTTAATTCATCTTTCAGACGATTTTTCTCAGTATCAGATATTTTTATATCTGATATTTTTTTCTTACATGTATTTATTAATCTTTTCTCAAGATCTTTTTCTTTCTCAGTTTTCTCTCGTGTTCTACATCCTCTATTTTGCGACTCCCATTTTGGATTTTCTTGATTAGAGAAAAAATCTCCAATTCCAGCTCGATACTCGGCCTCACAATAAAGAAACCTCTCCATACTCAAACCATATTTTATAGGATCAAGACCAGTAACACCAAGACAGTAAAGAACCAAACTCCCCACACAACTTCCTCTTCCCGCTCCCAGACGAACCCCCTGGCTTCTTGCCCAATCACAATATTCAGAAACAATAAGAAAATACCGATCAAATTCTGTAAAACGAATTGTTTCCAATTCATCTTCTAAACGCTGAAGATATCCGGATTTTGTATCAAGTTCTTTTTCTTTCAATCCTTCTAAAGATTTGAAACGTAAATATGATTGTTCATCTGTTTTACTGAATTGTGTATTTTTGAATTTTTCAAATTCCTCAGAAACAGGGATGTTAAACAACGGAAGATTTGCTTGACCAAATACAATTTCTGCTTCACATTTATCTGCAATTTCTATTGTATTATGTAGACACTCTATCCAATTCTTTTTTCCATTGAAAACTTTTGACATTTCCTCATAAGACTTTACATAATATTCATTTGGATCTCGTTCATTATCCGCAATTGGACGACCAATTGAAATAGATTTTTTATATTGTTGAAACTTTGCGTCATTTTTACTTACATAATGACAGTCGTTTGTTGCAATAACCTTAATACCTAATTCTTTTCCACATTTTAAAATATATGGAATAACCTTTTTTTGATCTTCAAGTCCGGTATAGTTAATTTCAAGATAAAAATCATCACCCCAAACTTCCTTACATTTCTTTGCAAACACAAAAGCTTCTTCAACCTTATCGTCAATAATCATCTGTGAAAATTCGCCCGCAATACAGGCGGTAGTAATAATAAGTCCGTCTTTATGTTTTTTTAGAATATCAAAATCAATTCTCGGAAAATTATATGCTGTATTTTTATGTCCAATAGAAACTAATTTATATATATTTTTCAGACCTTCATTGTTCTTTGCTAAAATAATAATATGGTATCTTTTTATTTTCTTAATACTTAGATCGTGACTCATATACATTTCAACGCCAAAAATAGGTTTAATCCCGTATTTTTTACAGGCTTTACTGAATTTAATAAATCCAGCAACCTTGCCATGGTCGGTAATAGCAACAGCTTTCTGGTCAAGTAGAGCAACCCGCTCCGCAAGACTCTCTGGAGACATAAAGCCATCATACAAAGAATAATCAGTATGGCAATGCAAATGAACAAATTTTACCATAAATTTTCCCTACGATCTACTTAGATTTTTCTCTTCTTCTTTTTTTGTTCGCAAAAACCTTATCTATAATTCCAAATTTTCTTGCTTCCGTAGCAGTCATAAACTTGTCTTTGCTTCCATAAAATTCTTCTCTTATTTCAGCCAAGGTACGACCAGTGTTTGAGCTAAATATTTTATTGAACTTTTTCTGAACCCTCTCTGTCTCTTTTTTATAATACACCACATCAGAAGTTTTTGACTCAAAAGTGCCAAAAATTTCATGAAACATAAATTCAGAATTTGAACCAGCGTATCTTTTGCCCTTTGCTCCGTTTGAAGCAATAAGACAAGCTGCACTTGCCGCAGTTCCTAATACGGTAACCTTAAAATCACATGGAGATACATTCATAGTATCAATCAAAGCCAAACAATCGGTTACATCTCCACCTCCACTATTGATAACAAGTTCAATATCTTGCTCTGAATTAACACTTTCCAATATATGAATTTGATAAATAACAGCAACAATAATCTCTGTACTAACATCTCCAAACAAATATATTTTTCTACTTCTTATCCTGTTTAGGTATTCAATAGAATGATTTGAAGTGTTATCCTTTGGATTTTCCATTCCAATGACTTTTAGAATCTCTTCTCCAAGTTCAGATAACGAAGATTCATCAACTTCCTGTTCTTCGTTTTTATCACATAATAATTTACTGGTTTTACTATTCATTTTTTTCTCCGAAATCAGATCCTAAATAACTCATTATAGTTTCTTTGTCCATTTTTCTTTTTTTTATTATCTCTTTGTTTATATAAACTGGAAAACTTATAGTATTTTTCAAATTAAACACGTCAGATAAAGGGAGATCAACTACAGCAAAATGGTCATCCTTTCCAATTACAAGACATGTCTTAAAATAATCCCCTATAACATCTGTAATAATTGCACAAATAATGCTTATTTTAAATTCATTAGAAAAAACATTTAATAATGTATAAATCGTATTTTTATTAAAACAATGATTATCTCCGACATGTTTAAACATCAAAAACGATTTCAGACTAAGCGGAACATTTACACATTTATCTTTATATTCTTCTCCTTCAAAAAACATAATAACCCCAAAGCTGTATGTACTATCTAAACGTTCATAATGAAAAAGAAACACGGTTTCAATTTCATCATATTCTTCTTCGAAATTATCAGAAAAAGAAATATCTTGTATAATACCTTTAATATCTTTTATTTTAACAAAATCCACAAAACACCTCTTCCCTTATATATTATCGTTCAAACCGCCTCTTGTTTTAGCTGTGTTGATCTTTTTTCTTTGATTTTTTCAATTAAATCTTCAAGATGTCTATTTACAGCAATAAGATAACACCTATCCTCCATCTCTACCGCCTCATCAATTTCCTTCAAATAAGGCTTTATCATCATAAAATCCACCAGTGGATCGGTAGATCCATCTAAAAAACGTTTAACAAGACAAGATACATCTACCGTTAAAAATGGAATTACTGGAAATTTTCCTTTTTTATCTATTACTCTTGATACTAATTTGTCTAAATCAACAAATCCTTGTGCAAATTCAAGATTATAATTTTTACAAAAATATCCAATCGCCTCTGTTAAATTGAAATTATTAAATTTCATAACAAAATCAATAACAGATCCCTTTTCTCCACATCCAAAACAATAGAATAATTCTATCTCTGTGTTTAATGACACTGATAATGATGGATCGGAATCATCATGAAAGGGACAAATACACTTCATTCTATTTCTACCACTTGATTTTAATGAAAGTCCATGCTTTTCCATCTCTTCCGTAAGACTTACCTTTGCCTTAATCTCGTCACAAATATTATCATACTCGAAAATTTTTTCAGACATTTCCAATTCCCCCAAAAGAAGACTCGGTTGAATCTGAACGATCAGACTCAAATTTCTTTAATCTGTCTATGCCTCCAGGAATTTCCTTTTCTATATTTTCTAGTTCTTCTTGTTTCTTTATTTTAGTTAATGAATTATCAAACAAAATATCATCAAGAGATTTATCTTCTTTCTCCTCTTTTTCATTGGTTTCTTTTTTTTCATTGGTTTCTTTTTTAGGGACACCTAACAAATCATCCAACCCTTCTCCAAAATCTTTAGTTGGATCTATATCTTCTCCAATTTCATCTAATCCGCTATCAGTAGACGCTATCGTAGAGGTCTCTTCTGTTTTAGTAAACCCAGGTTCTTCATCGTCGAAATATGTTGCATAGTCTAAATTTTGTCTAATAATAACACTCTTAGATTCACCTTCCCTTTGTTTTACTATTTTAATTAAAGCCTTTTCGTCATCCATTTTATGAATAGCAATTACATTTTCAGCATAAGCTCCGACTTTATTTGAATCCTCAATATTTTCAATATTTATATCTATTTCTCTTTTGCCATTTTTTGCTCTAACAATAGAAGCTCTGTTTGCTTGTGCGGCAAGACCCATTGCTATTTTCCTTCTCTGTCCAAACGAATGAATGTCTCTTGTGATATTTCCAAGGGCAATATCTCTACGTTCGTTAGGATAATCTTTTGTGCTAAGTAGCGATAGCTGATCAATATACCATACATCTGGATTATATCCTGGAAATCTCTTATCAACCTCCAAAACAACATCTTTCCATGAATAAATCTCACTCGGCATAAAGAGAACTTTATATCCTCCAGTAAGATCTTTTTTCCTTAATTCCAGTCTGTTTCTTGTTTGGTTTAATTGTTTTTCAGATAAATCTCCTCTAATAGTATCTGTATAACTCATCTTAAAATCCATACAATTAAAGCGTCTAACCCATTGAATCGCTGGCATTTCAAGAGTTACAATAATAACTTTTTTTCCAGCATACAATTGATGTCTGCTGAAATTCATCATCAGTGTTGATTTTCCGTGACCAATCAACCCCATGAAAACAGTAAGGGACCCAGACTCTCTTTCCATCCCATTAAAAATATCATCTATTTTCTTTATTCCGCTTTTTAAAGTTTTATCTTTATGTTTATCATGATCGGTTCTATCTTTTATGTCTATATATTGTCGATCAATATCGTGGATTAAATCAATTGATTCAACCGCATCATAATGTTCATCTGGCTTAGCTATTTTATCAAATGCAACCTGCATATTACTAAGAGCTTCGATACCACGAAACTCGTTTATAGCATCTATATTTTTTTCAATAATTTTACGAACTTGCGGAGCTGCCTCAATATTTAGCCACGAACTAAATATTCTATTAAACTGTTCGTCTTTTAATGATGTGAAATCTCCATCAGTAATAATGTCGTTTATTACTTGGAGTATGTTATTGTATTTTTCTACAGAAATAGATTTTGCTGCAATTTTCGCATCCAAATAGGCTACTAATTCTTCTTTAACCAGGCGAGTTTGATTTTGTCTATAATTAGAAAGTGCAACATCCACAATAAACCGAATGTCTGGATCTTTAAAAAGATCAGGTTTAATCTTTTCTCCACTAAAAATTCTAGTTAGATATCTTACATCTTTTAATATATAATATAGTATCTTTTTTTCATACTCTATAACTATATCTGGAATTTTGTCCATTACTTTTTCTCCCACGGTTTTTTATAAATACTCCCATTTAATATGTTTAACATTTGAAGACTTGTGATTGTTGGTCCTTGTTTTTCTATGAATTGTTCAAGTCGATTCTTTACAACAGAAATATCAAATTTTGTTGTCTCGTTAAAAATATCTAAAGAAACATTTTCTTCTTTGGTTAAAATATAGATTGGCTTTTTATATGCATCATTTCTCTGGATTACTCTAAAAGCAGAATGTCCTAATATTTTTTTAATATCAAAAATCTGATCTACACTCGCCGTAATAATAGTTCCTTTTCCTTCTTCTGCTCGACGAGCTAATACAATAGAAAATAAACTTTGAGTTTTTTCATTTATTTTATGACCGTGCTCAACTTCATCAATCATTAAAAACTCTGGTTCAATATATTTTTCAAGTAGTTTATCTATATGCTCTTGAAAATTAGCAGAGAAACAATCAATTACCATGCTATTAAAATTTACATATAATATAGATTCATTTAGAATATTAACAACTTCTCTTAAAATTAATGTACCAAGAACACTTTTACCAGATCCACTTTTACCCATTATAATAAAAGAAATATTTTTTCTTTCTACTGATGGATCTATCATTTTTTTCAAAGACAAACAATAAGCAACACAATTATCCCTTGCTTCTTTTCTTGATTTAATTATTTGTTCTGGAAGAGAAGTTTCTCTGGTATCACTATCTGTTTTATAATCCCTCCATGTATAATGTAAATAAACATCCGGGATACAACTATTTTCTATTTTTTCTTTTTTTTGTCTTTTTATTCTCTCTATATGTCTTTGAATTATTTCTTCTTTTTCATTATTGGATAAATAATCTTGTCCAACACCAACTTCTTCTACTTTTTCACTCATTTTTTTCCCCCTAATACAAAGAGATCTTTTATTGCTCCGATGATAGCCTCACCATATGTCTCTTCTTTTTTTCTCCACCATAAATTTAGATCCATTTTATTGTTTTTTATAATACCGAAAATCTCTTTTCTCCAATCCATTACAATTTTATTTTCACCAACAGTCTTCCGCATCTCACTGTTACTATACGGTTCCCATAAAATCGTGTTACGAACCATCCCTTCTAAAAATCTTTTTCTATCTTCTTTATTGTTTCCAAGTCCAATATATAAATGTTTTAACTTTTCCTTCATTAAATTAATTGATTCAAAAAAAGAAATATTATTTTTCACTTGTAGATATTTTTGGAAACACACTATTCCATAATTGAAAATAATTTTACTTTCAGAAATCTCGTCAAAAATTGCAATAAGGTCTCTTTGGTTTATTGTTAATGGATAGAATTTTACATAAATAAGACGCTCATAAAAATCCACTTCTTTAATAGATTCTCTTTCTTTTGAGAATTTATCAACAATAGAATTTATATTTCCATCAGATAACATTGCTAATGATGGGAAAAGTCCTTTTTTAATAGCAACCTGAATAAAATACTCCAAGAATATAGCAAATTCTCTAGCACTCCACTCTCTTATATAAAAAACACTTTTATAAATGTCCTGAATATATAATATTTGTGTTTTTGTATTTTTATAGATGTTTTCTTGACCTGTATATTTCTTATATAAATAACGAAACAAAAAATACCAATCTCCCTCAGAATACCCACATAAAGGCAAACGATCAGCTGCCCTTCTTGTTCGTGTTCTTCTCCCTTCTATAAACAAAGTTTCTTCTCCAATCTATCTGAGTTTAATTGTTTTGCTAGATGGTATACAAGATTTTGTTCTATTTATTTAAAAAGTTCTTCTTCTGTTTTTTTTTTTTTTTTTGAACAAGCCTTGAGTCTAGGGATTAGTCTAACCTGTATACTTTTTTTTTCTTAAAATCTTTAATTAAGAAACACTTTCAAGCAATTGACCCGTTGTATGGAGAGCAACTTGTTGCTCGGAGTACAACTATACGGTCAATTGCGTACACTTCTAACCCCTAGACTTGGAGCCTGTTCGCTGTTGAGACTCTTTTCTTAGACTCAGAACCCGTTCTCTGTTTAAACTCGTTTCCTAGACTTGGGACCTGTTCAGGACCTGTTTGTCTTTTCTCGAAGCGTCTCTTAAGTTATCGTGTTTTTTTCTAGATCGTTTAGCTATAAAATGCATTTTTATTAAATTTTTTTTCATAACATTGATTTTATTGTCTTTAAAGAGACAATTTGTTTATTGAAATATTTCCATATCAAGCCTAAAACATTTGTCCGACTTGACAATAACCTAGGTTGAACTACCCCACCCACAAGGGGTGGGGATTCCTATCGTTTCATCGATTCTGTTATCTACCAGACATCTCCACGGGCTCACCGGGGCGTTCCGCCCCTGAATAGTTTTTATATTTTTCATATCTTATCAAACCAAACTTCTTAATATTAGCAGCTGCATTTAAATCTCTATCATGTTTAACCCCGCATTTGCAAATCCACTCTCTATCTTTTAAAGTCAACAATTTGTTGACTTCTCCACATACAGAACATATTTTACTACTTGCTTCAAATCTACCAATTTGCAAAACATTTTTTCCATACCAATCTGCTTTATATGTTAAAAGCTCCACAAACTTACCCCATCCTACATCGGATATACTCTGAGCTAAACAATGATTTTTCATCATACCACTAACATTAAGATCCTCTAAACATATAGTTTGGTTTTCACTTATTATTTTAGAAGATAATTTGTGAAGAAAATCCTGACGGATATTCTTCACATACTCATGCTTCTTTTCCACTTTTTTATTCTGTCTAAATCTCCTTGTACTACCTTTCTTTTTAACATCTTTTCTTTTTTGTAAAACCTTAATTCTTTCAATATTGTTTCTTAAATATTTTGGATTTGATATTTTTTCTCCATTGCTTATTATACAAAAATCTTTAATACCTAAATCTATACCTATAGTTGTTTGTTCTTCTACCCCTACTTTCTTCGGAAGTTCTACTAAATTATCCACTAAAATTGATACATAATATTTGTTTGTTGATGTTTTAGAAAGAGTTGTTGTTTTTATTTTACCTTCAAACTCTCTACTAAAAACAGTTTTTAAACCGCCTATTTTAGGTAATATAATTCTTTTCTTTTTAAATTCACATCTTACTGATTGTGGAAATTGACAAGATTGTATTGATTTATGTTTACTCTTAAACTTGGGAAAGCCTTTCTTTTCTCTAAAAAATCTTGTAAAAGCATTATCAAGATTTCTTAAAGACATTTGTAGAGATTGTGCTGAAACTTCTTTTAGCCAAAGATGACTTTTGTCATCTTTTAAGTCCATAAGCATACTATTAGTTAATTGTATACAAGATGGAGA
>Ga0315284_10004637_pt1 | contig 19503 bp, 18 predicted proteins | sample YL17G09_16_MG_FD_203696 | JGI IMG/M metagenome (GOLD analysis project Ga0315284, IMG submission 203696) | Sediment microbial communities from Yellowstone Lake, YNP, Wyoming, USA - YL17G09_16 | ecosystem: Environmental > Aquatic > Freshwater > Lake > Sediment | place: USA: Wyoming | collected... | reverse complement strand
CTCGCGACCTCGCCAAGGCCCTTGAGCTTTACGAGAGCCGGCTTAAGACTGTGTCGTTCCTGCCTTTGGAAGACCACGGCTACGAGCAGGCGCCCTACATCACCATCGACGCTGCGGAATACGAGAAGGCGATGTCCGTAATCGCGGCCGCTGATCTTTCCAAGATCAGCCACGACGAAGAATCGACACCGAGGTACTGTGATGGTGACTCTTGCGTAGTGCCGCCGCGCTCCAAGAAGGTCACCACGACGCTGTAGGTCTCTGACCCACCAGTTCGCGGGTATAAGCGATAGTCGAAATCGCGGCCCGCGAACCGTCGTTTCTGGAGGACTTGTGCGCCAGCTTACGCTTAATGCCTGCTGGAAGGCTTCGTATTCCAGGGTCTTATGCCCTTTTGCCTGGCCTTGCCAGGCAAAGACAGACTACGTCCTAGGCGACATGCTGGCCGGCCTGGCCTGTGTATCAGAGCCGCCTGAGCCACCGAAGAAGCCGACTGGCGCGACGCCACCTACAAGCTTGAAGTCCATCCGCGCGAGGCGGCGGAGGCGCTGAATCCGGCGTGTCCGGTTGATCTCAGCCTCGCGCTGACGCTTCACCATGTAGAGACGGACCTTCTCGTCGTCGATCGGGTCACCAGATGGTGGTAGTTGGTCCATCGACATAGAGGACATGGACCGATAATAGCCAGCACCGTCGGCCTCGTGGACGAGCCCGAGTCTTTCCAGCGTCGCAAGAGGCGAGCGTGTAAGGCTCTCCATCTTGAGTTTAAGCGGAAGTCGGGTCATCGATCTTACCTTGCAGTGTTCTTGGCCGACTTAACGACCTCACGAAGGTAGACATCTAGCGCCTCCACAAGCTTACTCTCGCTTAGGCTCAGTTCTTTTGAGGCGATAGTGATTCCCACGCCGATGGCCTCACCAATCTGATTGGGGGTTCGACTGTTTGCTGACTGCCCCATCGAGTACTCAACGATCGCACGGATGAGCGGGTTGAGGTCCTCTGTAGGTGCAAGACTGCCATCAACAGTCTGCGTTGACGCCGTGGCGGCCAATGTCTTGGCCAGCTTCGGGGTCTCAGGAGTCGTGGCTAGCCTCTTCGGCGATGGCGGAATAGCCGCTAGAGTCTTCTCTAGCTCTTCCGCCATTAGCTTCAGTTTGCTCTGCGACATGATTGACCTCGCAGACCTACGCCGAAGCCTTCTTACGACGACCGATCTTGCCCTCTCGCATCCGCTGGATGTTATCGAGGAACTTCTGACCGTGCTTGGCCGCATGCTCTGGGTTCTTGAAGAACCTGTGCGCTGAGTTCTCGTTGACCAGGAAGAGGCTGTTGCGCCGAAGAGACTCGTAGGCGTTTGGTAGCTTCTTCATCTTGACCTTGAGGCCGCCACCGGTCTCCTGACGCCTTTGGCTGCACGTCGGACACTCATGGTGCTGGAGCATGGCGCCTGGACCGAACTTCCTGCCGATACCGTGCGACTCTGGACCGTGCCCTACCGGACACGTCCACGCGCGCCGCTTGTCGAAGTCCTCATCCATCTTGCCGGCCTTGGCCTTCTTGCCACCCTTCTTGATAAGCATCATCATAAGAAGCGGCTTCTTGGCTCCGAAGGGCGCGGCCCTCTTGCCACCAAAGAGGCCCTTACCGTCCTTGATCTTGGCGTCGGCCGCCTCAGTTTGGATGTCGACGCGCTGACGAGCCTCGCACTCAGGGCAGTTGACCTTATTGCCAGCGTAGTCGCGGAGTCCGCAACCGGCGCAGCTCTTCTTGCCCTTATCTTCGTGGCGGACATCGATCTGCTGCCGCTTGTCCATCTGCGGGTCGGTTGTGCCACCGGCGTTACCGGCTTCGCCCTGGTTCTTGCCACCCTCAGAGCGTGTATCAATCTGCTGGCGCTTGTCGAGCTGCGGATCAGTGTCTTCTGAGCGCGTGGTTGTGTTCTGGTTGGTCTCGCCGTTGGCACCCTTCTTGGTGGCGCAATCCTTGCCGCCCATCATTGGATGCGAGAGGCCACGACGCTTGACCTTGCCGGTTGCCTCGTCAACGTTCTGCCAGTTCAACGATTCAGCCTTGCGGTCAGCCTTCTTGCCGGTCTTCATGAACTTGTCACGACCCGGCGGCTCCTCAGGAACCTCGTGGGTGGACTTAGGCGCGGCCACCATGTCAAGTTCGCCCTTTGGACCAAGGGCCTTCTTCTTGGCTTGGTTCTTGTCCTTAGCCACGTCTTCGCTGCTCTCGTAGTAGCGAGACATGCTCTTGAACCGACTCGGGCGACGAACCTTGCCGCTCTTGATCAGAGTCTTGCGAACGCGGTCCATGAGGACGTCGACATCTGTCCTCTCCATATTTTCGCGGAGAACTGGAGTGCGGACGGCGATAAGCCGAGTCTCAGGATTCCACTGAGAGTCCGTCACCATCTCCTGAAGCTTCCGGAAGGGCACATAGGCAAGCCCCGATTCCGTGAAGCAGACAAACGTGTCTCTTCCGTCCCAACCTGTAATGTGATGCGGATTGGAACCATCCGACTCCGTCAGGCGGAGCAGGACGTAGGCCTGGTCGCGGCCAGCCGCATTCCACTGCTCACGGAGGGCCTTCGCGGTGTCACTCGCGATGAACGTCTTCTTCTCTAGGGTCAGCCTGTGTCGACCGCCTGCGTTGCCTCCGGTGGCATCATGCAGGAAAAGGTCGATCGTGTTCTTGGCGTCCATAATAGGGCCTCCGCTTAGATATGTTGCATCATAGCACGATAGGAGTCAACTAGACAGACCACAAGAAGTAATGACGACTGCGCTATCCGGCCTTACGGCCGAACAGGCTGTGCGAGACACGGCTCACAAACGATGGCTTAGGTTGAGCAGGTTGAGGATGCTGTAACGGCTGAGGATGCTGTAACGGCTGCGGGTGTGGAGCTGGTTGGCTCAGCGCAGGTCGAGCAGCCGCCCTTTTGGCTTGCAGCTCTTTAATCGTGTTCAATATGCCGTGAACCTGTTGGCGCAACGATGCTATTTGTTGGTGCTTCTGATCGGCCTGCTTCTTTATGACTTCAGCAGCACTAAGCGCGGTAGCCAACTGCGGGCTACCGGCTGGCTGGCGTGAGAGCCCGGAAGGCGCAGCGCCTGGGTCTCTCCACCTCGAAGTCCTTTGTAACCAACTAGGGTCTCTTTCAGCAGGCCCGCGTGGAAGCCCAACCTCGATTGGCTTGTAGTCTCGACTCCTAGGTGGGTTCCAGTCTGGCGTCCCACTCGGGTCTTCTAGGCCAGCAGGAGCTTCGTCATCTGCGGCCGCGTTCTCGATTAGTTTTAGGGCGCTGCGCGTGAGAACGCGACAGGTCCAGCTGGTTGACTCGAAGTTGCCGTGACGAACGACCGGAACTTGAGCATGCGCGGCGGCCTTTTTTGCCCTGTATTGCTGCATAAGTTCGGCAGCTTGGCGCGTTAATTCTTGAATCTTGGTTGTGATGACCCGAGCCTCGTTGTGTTTGGCGGTTATCTGAGTTTTGACCGGATCGGCGATCGGCGGGTTCTTAAACTCGAACAGACTCTTCTTCGAGAAGAACCGCGACTCAAGCTTTTGCTTCTTAGGATAGACGCCGTTGGTGTCTTTCTGTGGGTACTTCCAGTCTTCGCGCTCGTGCGGCTCCCACGCGTAAGGAGGAGCTAAGGCTGGAAATTGACCAGGAGGTACGACCTTTACAAATCTCTTCTTGAGGTTCTTGCCGTCTTGCCCCAGCATACGAAGAGGCGACCTCGCCGGACCGGCGTTATCGCCGGTTCCTGCGGGTGGTGGGCTCTGATTGTAGGCAGCAGACGAATGTCCGCCGCCGCCTACAGCAAGCCCGGCGAAGGGTGCGGTAAAGAACCCCATGCTAGAAGATTGATCCCTTCCCCTGCGCCATGTCGATCATCCTGTTGACCGTGAAGACGATAGGCTCTGGCGTCGTAGGAGAGGCCTTAATCGCGTTCTCCTGCGTCTCGGCGGACATCATCGTTGCCCACTGAGCGCGGAGATTGCCGCCTTCCTCAACGAAGCCCTGGTCACGGATCCAGGGATCGGTGAGAGAGGCCTTGACGACCTCGTCGGAGGCAGCGCCGCCGCCCTTCGAGAGGGCGAGCTTGAAGAGCTTCTCAGTCCACTCTTTCTTGACTGGCCGCTTGATCAGCTTGGCGTAGGCGTGGTCCATCTTGTGACCAAGCTGCTGGAAGAGAGGTGCGATCTTCACATTGGAGATCGTCTTGTCGACCTTATCCGGGTCGGCCTTGATGCCAAGCGTCCGCTTATCGACGTCCGGCGCCTTCTCAGACTTCTTTTTCTTGCTCTTCGGCTTGGCGGCCTCGCCTAAGAGGTCCTCAAGCATCGGAGCGTGACGGAAGAAGTCACGACGCTGCTCGCAGCAACCGCTCTTAGCGTTCATCGCCTTCTGGTCCGGATACTCATCATCCGGAACATCTTTCCACTTGGAGAGCATCTTGATTGGCGATCGCTTGATCATGCCACCGATGGGCTTGACCACGGGCGATAGACTGCCAGAAGTCGTTTGCTCCTGCTGAGGAGCGACAGGAACCTCTGGCCGCTGGGACGCCGTCGATCCGGGTGCAGGATGCGCGGGCTGCTCTGGCTTACCGGTAGGCTGATCGACGCGCGTTGGGCCAGCGCCGGTCGGAACAGCTGGCTGAAGTTTCTTTCCGAAGCGCGCTGCTTCGCAGTCATGGTAGTCGGCCAATGCCGCGTGCGAGGCGTGGAGTTGCTTCAGCATCGTGATCTTGGCTTGGTGCTGGGCCGCCGAGAATGGCTTACCCATCTTGTTGACCTTCGCGGCCTCTTGTGTGTGAAAGTCGATGGCCTTGGCGTGGTGGTCGGCGAGGGCGCGGTAGTGGTCGGCGTGGTTCTTGTGCTTGATGTGCTTATCGTGAGACTCAGTCAACTTGGGTGCATCAATATTCAGTTCAGCCTCAAGGCCCATCATGGCAGTAGCCACGAAGTCCTTGACCGCGAGGGCTTCGTCACCGGCAAGCCCGTAGAGACCTAGATCCGGAATGCGGCCAAGGCGCATCGACGCCTCGACCACACCAGCTACGATGGCGGGGTCAAGCCGACGGTCCTCGGCGAACGCCATGATCTCAGGCATGCGAGCCTTGAGAATCAACTCGCGCGTCGCCGGATGCATATCTCGGTCGTAACGACTGAAGCCGCGAATCGGCGCCTCAAGCGGCGAATTTTCCGCAAGACGACGGCGGAACGTTGATGCCGCAGCAGTGAAGTCTGTCTTGCTCATCCGGTCTTACCCTCGCTACGACTGTATCTTACTCCGACGCATCATGTGAGTCATGCGTCGTCTTTTACTTTTTAGATGTCCTTGAGTTCGACGTAGTAGCCCTTGAACATAAGCTCTTCTTTGGCCCTAGCTCGTTGACTTGGAATATGGAACCCGAACTCAACAAACCCGTTACGTCGACCCTGAAACTGCCAGTCCTCAACGTCAGGAACAACGCTCAGGACAATGTGTGCGATCGAGTCATCAGTTTCAGCTGCCTCAAGCGCCAGAAACGGCGGCCGATGCCTGACTCGAAGGACAAGCTTATAGAGACGAGGGCACTCTACGACTTGGTCCTTCCGCTGAGGAAGATTGTCGTAGAGATAGCCCATGATTACTCCGCCACGATGCCGTCGAACAACGACGGCTGCGTGGTCAAGTCATCGAACATCGACTCTTTCTTGACCAAACCGGCGAACAGCGACTTTTCGATCAGGCCGTCGAACACCGACGACTCGACCTGCTCGTCGCCAGACACATCGAGCGACGCGTCGGTCGTGAGTTTGGCAGCCTTGTCTTCATCGTTGGCCGCCTTTACAGCCGGATCGCCATCGTCGTCCTTGCCGCGCTTGGCCTCAGCGGCTTCCTGCAGTTGCTGAACGAACTCTGACACCGACTCTTCGATGTCCTCGTCGTTCATCTCGATGTTGTCGCGAAGCCACTCAGCAAGGATCTCTCCGAAGAGCGCGGCCAAGTCCTCAGTGTGGTGCTTCAACCACAGCGGGTGGTTCAATTCCCCGGTGTCTTTGAGAAGTGTATGCACTTTGGCCGCGATCCGCTGCGTCCGACCCTTGTGGGAGCTGTTCTTCACTGGCGTTAGAACTGTTCCGTCGGCCAACGTTTTCGGATTGTGTCCTTGCACCCAGCCCTGCTTTGCGAGTGCGTCGGCCAGGACGCCGCTGCCGCCAAAGCCCTTTTCGTGGTTGAGCATGTCGGTGGCCAGCTGCTTGTAGTTGACGCCCTTCTCATCGCCAGGAAGTTGAACGTGCCCTGGAATGTCTTGGGCGTCGTTGATGCGCTTGGTGATCGTCGCCTTAAGGGCTTTGTGCTCCTCACTATCGTCGGGGTGTGCAAGCCACTGCCGTGGCGCCGCCGCCTTCCTAGGCGCTCTGGCTTTCTTCACCGGGGCCGCAGCTTGCGCATCTGCCGGCGCCTCGCCCGCCGGTTTGGCCAGAACTTCTGCCGCAAGGGCCTCCGGTGGCTGTTCCGGCGCTACCTCTGGAGACGCCGGCTTAGGAGCCGCTGCAGCAGCCGCAGCTCGTGCAGCCCGACGAGCCGCCTCTCTGGTTTGCGCGGCCCGGCTAGCGCGCGCCGTACGAGCTGCGCGGACAGCCTCAGCTGCCGGATTGTTACGCTGGACATTGGCGAGACCCATCTTGTGGGCGACGGCGAACGTCTGTGGCCCCATTGGCAGCGGCTTGCCGTCGGCGTCGCGGTCCTCAGGAGCCTCTTGGCCGGCTTCTAGACGCTTGGCTCGTGCGGCATCCTTGCGTTTGCCCATCTCGACATTGAACGCAAGCTCAACCCGCGCTGCGTTCGGCTGTTCTGCGTTTGGGTCGTTTTCATCCGGATCGAGCCCATCTGCGATGTCGGCAAAATCAGCCGGCTTTCTCGGATCGAGCCGGTACTTCATAATGTCGTTCAGGTGATCAGGTGTGATTCCAACTACGCCGGTCGGCGCCTTAGGATCTAGATAGCGCTCGACGTTCTCGTCCGCGTCCCTGGCCTCTTGATCTCCCTGGCGTTCGGGATCACCACCGCCAGCCGCCAGCGCGTCATCTCTATCCAGGCCTTTGAACTTGCCCTTGACGAGAAGGCCTGAGTTCTTCGCTAGATGCGGAACCATGTCGGCGGGATGGAAGTTATGCTTATCCTTACCCTCGTTATCGGCCGCATTGGCGGCCATATCGATCTGGCTAAGCATCTTCCTCATACGACCATGCACTGCGGACTGCTGGGTCGTGGCGCGCTTAGGATCATAGGTGCGCATCCAGGCCGACGCATGATCTTGAATGCGCTTAAACGTGGCCGGATCCTGCGGCGGCGGCATGTGGCCTTCCACAGCCGAAATGTGCGGCAGGACGACATTGCGAAGTAATTGATCGTGGGCTCCGACTCGCTCAGCGGCTGCCGCCTCAAGCGCAGAGCTTGCAGCCTGATGTGCGGCTACACGCGGCCGCATCTCCGGGTGCTCATCACCGTAGCCACGAGCTTTTAGGTCGTCGACCTGCTTCCTAGCGACTCGCTCCTCTTTTGCCAAAGTCCTAGTCTTAGTATTGGCCGCTTCGCCAGCTGCGACACCAGCGGCCATGTGGGTGCGGATGCCGTGCCCTTGCTGATAGCCGGCGACGTAATCCTGACCCTTGCTTGCGAGCGCGGCCAAGTGCTCCGGTTCGAGCTTACCGCCCTTCTCGTGTGAGTGCTTCCACCCGGCCTTATAGCCGTCCCGATAAAGGGTGTGCTTAGGATCACCTGCAGGGCGGTGTGAGATCTCGCCGAATGCAGCTTGACGGGGCGGGGCCTTTGGACCACGGGGAACCGGATGGAAGCCAGCATCTGCAGCCGGAGCGTTCTTTTCGGAATCTTCGCCCTCAGCGTCATCGCCGGCATCGTCATTACCGGCGTTGGCCTTCAGCCACGCGTCGGCGTCATCGCCAACAGCGGCGTCATCGCCAGCGCTATCACCGGCACCCTCGGGATTACTGGCGTCGTCATCGGGATCAGAACTGGGACGGCGGCCCGCCTCAACCAGTGCCCTAGCATAAAGGTAGAAATAGGGATTGAGGTCGCGCTGCTTAAAGTCTTCAGTCATGGCAGGCGAGAGATTGTCGACAGCCTCTAGTATCTGAAAGTGGAAATCGATTGCGTCAGTAATAAGGTTCGACTTGGAGCTGCCGTCCTCAGTCTTGACTTTATCTACTGCCACTGCGGAAGCTCCTTCGTGATCGCGGAGATCAAAAAGTCATTGATCTTGTCAGAGTTTGCCTTGCAGGTTGCGACGACGTCTGCAATGACGGCGTTCAGTTTAGGAGTCTCTTCTACAACGAGGTGCTGGGCGCCACCGAACGCGAAGTAGAGATAACCGTTTTCGACGGTCTCAGCGCTCTCCGACAGGACCTCTTGCGCAAACGTTTTGAGAGACGCAAGTAGAGCGCGACGATTGGCAAAGGACTTCTTCTGGTCCTTAATGCCGTCGGTCTCGTCGCCCTCTCTGGGAGGTCTGCGTCGATCCGGAGATACGCCGCCAACGTCGACTTCCTCGACAGCGCGGCCTGGACCTTTGACGCCAGCCTCGATGTCACTGGGGTCGGCGTCTAACGTCTCATTGTCTTCTTCGACCTGACGGTCAAGCTTATCTTTGATGTTCTTGGTTAGCTCTTGGCGGACCAACATGCGACGCCGCGCAGCCTCAGCAGAGATTTGCCACTTGCCGGAGAGCTTCTTTTCAATGGCCGCGTACTTCTGCTTATTGAGCTTGCCGCGAATGTTGTTTCGCTTGACGCTCCACTCCATAAGAGTGGCCTCGTCAGCGTCGGTCAGGTGTTGCTTAATGACGCACGGCACACCCTCAATACCATTCGCGGTGCAGTTCCAAACCGCTATTCCAGAATTGATTACATAGGAATGCGTTGGCTCAACAGTAAGGTTGTAAACAACCTTCTTATCAACACTTTGAGTCACTTCCTGAACTGGAAGGTAGACTCCTGAGTCATCAAAACCAATCTTGTAGGCACGCGCGACCGGCGTACATGCCACATGCCACGCCTGTCGGTCGCCTGTAGTCGTATTCGGTGGACGGTGGTAAACGCGCGCGCGCATGCCGAGCTTTATGCTCATCATTGCAAATTGATCGGCCAATGCACGCGAAGTGGTCGTGAGTGTTCTTCTAGCCCTGTGACCATCACCATCCATGATACCGTCCCAAAGAGCCTGTAGCTTTTCCTTAGGAAGTAGCAGCCACTCGGCTGGAACACTCTTATTCCTAGCATAGCAACCAAACAGTGATTCGAGCCAATTGCCAATAGATGGATTATAAATCTCAACTTCCACCTTGTTGACCTTTGGTTGAACATCGACGTTAGGGGTAAGGCCGAACTTGTTGCCTAAAATTGATACCAACCGAGCAACATAACCGCGATGCAGGTCATTGGTGCCTAACGTCCACAGGGCTCCACGTATCTCTGACCTAGTCTTAGACGCATCGCGGCAACCCTCTGCTACGTAAAGGCCGAGGGCCCATAGCAGGTCAATGTCTAACGTGTAATTCTTAGGAATTACTGGCAAACAAACCCGATTAGGCGCGCCCTTGTTACGCCTATTAGTGTGGTAAGTGCACAGACCGTAGGATTTTACTGTCGCAGTGCACTCACCTACACTGCATTTTGGTTGCTGTTTTACGGCGGTCATTGCTCCGACGGTCTTGCGCTTATAACATTTCGCCTGTCGGTAGTGACCAAAGCACAGAGTTCCAGCATGCACAGTATTCTGGCAATCGTCTACCGTGCAGCAGTCAAACCTAGGCGTTACCTGATAGAGTTCGTTTGGTATTGTAATTGACGAAATGTCGATAGTGGCCATAGCCGGCATGAAAAGAAGGTCTCCAACCTTAAGGTCACCCAGGGCCTTCCTTTCTTTAGAGCGACCAACCACCATCGGATGATTGGATGTTCCAAACACAGGCTCGTGTATTCCAGCTACTCTTACAGAAGAGAACCGACCCTCATAGAGACGCTGCGAGACAGCTGTAACAGACTTAAACTCGCCAGTGTGAGTGAGAACGCGATCACCAACGCGGACCTCTGAGATATCGAGACTCCCTCGTGTTGCTGTGAGCCTGGTTCCGGATGGAAAGCATGCCTTGTAACGGTGCTCGCCACCGAGAATGAGGTACTTCCCAGCGTCGTGGCCATCCTTAATAGGAACGACTTGGCACGGCTCATCGAACCCGCCATCGCGGATTTCCTCAACGAGGACTGCAAACTCAGGCTCATCCATCTCATTAACGTTGAAAGAGGTTGGAACTAGCCGATCGATGGGAATCAGGACGGCGCCAGTCCAGGTCTCAAATTTTTCCTGCTTAGCCATCTGATCTAATCCCATTCCTGGAACGTGTCTGCGCTTGGATCCAGGAGTTCAACAGCTCAATCTCCTGAGGTGTTCCATCACCTTTTAATCGGTTTGCCCGCCAGCTCATCACAACGACGTTGCCTTTTACATATCCTTTCGATGGAGTAATGCGATCCAGTGTGGGGGAATTAGCCGCCAGGCGGCATGCGCTGAGTTGGATAGGAATCCCGAGGACCGGACAGATTTTCGGAATCACGATATCACTTAGTGTGAGATTGAACGGAAGTCCAAATCGCCTAGAGCGTGATTCGGCCTGGGATAGAATTGTCTTTTCAGGATTGGTTCGTCTAGTTAGCTTTTGTCTAGAGCTGAAGCAGGATTTACAGAGTGCCTGTAGTCTGGTTCTATTCCTATTATCTGGAGAAAACTCTGTAGCCGATTTGATGCTCCTACATAGGTTACACAACTTCTCTGTTACGGTTACAAACCCGGATGTAGGTCCGTTCTTACGACGCAGTGACCAATCAACACTATTACAGCCTTTGCAGGTCCAACGGAGACCGTCCTTACTGCGATTGCTGTGGCTAAACTCTGTTGTCTTCTTATTTAGCTTACACTTCGAGCAAGTCTTCCAACTACACGGAACGAGCTGGTCGATGGGAATAACGACGGCACCCTTCCAGGACTCTAGGTCCTGGCGGGTGCCGTTCTTAGTCGAGCCGTTAGTCTTGCTCATCTCTGCGCTTACGGCCTTCCCTCAGCCCCGCGCTTGTTCCAGAAGGCTCGGGCTCCGGGCATCTTCTTCTGCGTCTTCTCCGGTCCCATCTTGCGGATCTTAGCCTTCGTCAGACCGACGCGAGACTTCACCGACTGCCCAATCATGCTGCCAACGGTGCCCTCGAGCCCGCGCTGACGAGTCTTACGGGCCGTAATGGAAAGTCCTGGATTCGCCACCTCAGCTGCGCGCTCTTTACGAGTTCCGTGGTGGGCCTGGATGTTCGCGGTCGGCTTGTCGGCCTTGCCGCCCTCGCCCTTGTGGAGCATCGCGGCCTTGTGAAGCCTGTGCAGCTTGTGCGGATCGTCGTGCTTCGGCTCGAATCCGGACTGATACTCGTCGCGATCGGGCGTTCCGCTTGGACCGTGTGCACCCTTGCAGAGACGGTAATACTCCGCCGGATCATGCTTCTTCAGGCGGATGCCTTCAGGATGCAGACTGCCGTGTTTGTCGGTCTTACAGACTGGGCGCTCTGTGTGAAGAGCGCCGGTAGGTTCAGCCTTGATCATCTGCCCCTTAGCACCGGGGAAGGTCGTCGCTTTGACCTTCTCGATAACCTTGGCCCGCATCTTCTGCGGCTTGTGATAGATCTTGTTGAGCGACGCCATGGCGGACGGATAACCGCCTTCCTTGGAAACGCGATACCACTTCTGGCGCGGATCGGCGTCTGTATCACCAGTAAAGGCGAACTCAGAATCACCGGCTTCTGCGCGAGAGCCACTAAGACTCTGATCTGTGTGGAGCATCGCGTCGTCGGGTGTCGCACGGAACGTCGTGTTATTGGCGAACTTCTTGTTCTCTTTGCCGCCCTTGGCGTGAACAACCTTACCGGCCGCCTTGTCGAGGCTATGGCCCTTCCAGTCAGGATTCTTGACGTTAGGGTCCTTACGGAGCTTTGTGTCCCTGATCGTCGGCTGCTCGCGTGTGCCCGGCCCGGCCCAGCGCTTCTGATCAGGATTGACACCCCTTGGGTCCCGCCTCCGGTTGAGTTGCATACCCATCAGCTTGGTTGCGTTGTAGAGCGGGGTGTGCCTGTGAGCGGCGGCGTCGACACCGGCAGGACCGGCCGGAGCGATAGCGCCCTTGAGGCGCTGGTGAACATCTCTGATCTTGTCGGCCTGTGAGACGCCGCTCTTGGCTGGAATGATGATCTCGTCATTCTTAGCGCGAAGCGCAGCCGCCCTAACGCTCGGCTCAGCCGCCTTCGCCTTCCTTGCAATCTTACGATTAGCCTGGTTCTGCGCGAGTTCATCGGCAGACATCGCGTTCGCGATCGGAAGCGGCTCCTTGGCCTTACGACGTCGCGGCGCAGGAGGCGCATCATCTGGCGCGGGCTCCGCAGCCCTTTTTTCAGCCGCCTTCAGAGCCATCTTTCGTCGGTCGCGCTCGTTTTGGGCGACCCTAGCCGCCTTCAACTCTTCTGGCGCTTTTCTCAGCCTCAGGTTCGGTTTGCCTTTTCCCGGACGCTGGCGGGCCTCGTCAAGCAATCCGATAGACTCTGAAATGGTGTTGAGAATATTGCTGATCCGAGTCAGGCGCGTTTCCATCAGTGAGCTAGCGGGCATGTCCAGACCTCTCCCACGGGTGCCGTGGTAGCCTAAGGTGATACGAGGATAGCATCAATCGTAAGGACGCAACAAGGGATTGGTTTGCATAGACTGCTGTAGCGGATGATGCTTGACAGTGGTACGATACTCCGAAGCTGAGGCAATTCCATGGCTAAGAAAAAGAAGGGCTACAGCCAGAAAGCCCTTGACGGATTCAAAGAGAAGTTCGACACGCTTGATGGGCAGCGCAAGAAGCACACATCCCAGGCGATAGAGCGCAGACGCCACGACGTCTGGGAGATGATGTGCCAAGACATCCCACGCACTGAGATGGCCAAGCTTCTCGGCGTCAGCCGGTCGCTCATCATGCTCGATGTCAAGTATTGGAAAATGCGGGTCGGTAGAAAAGCGACACGAATGAAGGATGACCCAAACTACGCCAATACTGAAGTCGGACTCATTAGCCAGAAGATCGACTCCGTAATCGCGGCCGCCTTCCAAGAATACTCGATGGCGAAATCAGGCAACGAAAAGCACAAGTTTTTAGACATGGCGAACAAGGCTCTCAGCACGAAGGCCAGGATCCTCCAGGAGGGCGGCTTCCTGCCGAAGGCAGGTATCGAGGTCAAGCATACTGTCGACAAGCAGATCTCGTTCTCAGATCGATTCGGCGCCGACTCGCCGCTCACTGCGCTTGATAACCCGACAGAGCGCCACAAGCTTCTCGACTTGGCCGCTCGCCTTCTCAAGCATGCTGAGGGTGAGATCATCGATGTAGAGGCGACCATTACTCCAAACCAACCTGAACAACCGGCGCCTGAAGCACAACCGCCCATTGATCAGGCTCCGCCAAGTGAGCCCCCAGCATGATTACTTACACGAATGGGCGATTCAGGAGCAGTCGTCCAGTCGATGAGACTGGTCGATTGCTGCAAGAGGAGCTTAAGAAGCTCAGCCCTAAGAATAGGGCCGCCATAGACTTGCTGCTCAAGGACACCGTACTCAACAAGACTAATAGGGTGGTCGATCAGGCTGAGCGGTTTCAGTGGGATCCGTCTACAGGACCGGCTGTTCCTATTAGGCAGTGGGTAAACGACCGCCATCTGCTCGGCGAGACAGCTGAGACGCTCTTCCCGATGCTCAAGGAGGACATGATTGAACTCTTTGAGGGCGACTATTACGAATGCATCCTGTGCCTTCACCCAGACACGGCAATACCGCTGCTCGATGGGTCGTCGGCGACCATCCGCGAACTCGCCGATCGCTGGAAGAGTAATCAAACTCCGTTCTGGGTCTACGGAATCAAGGACGGCGCTGTAGTCCCGGTCCTCGCGCTGGAACCAAGACAGACTGGCGTAGATGACTACTTCAAGGTCACTCTCGACGATGGTTCATCATTTACAGGCAACGCTCGACACCAAATGATCATGCGAGATGGGTCGAAGCGCATGATTCGGGATATGGCACCTGGCGACTCCATCATGCCGTTCGACGTCCGACTCTCGGAGCGACCATCCGACAGAATTAGTGGCTACGAACAGGTTCGTCATCCTGAGTCTGGTGAATGGGTTATGACTCACCGGCTCGTCGCTGAGTCCCTGTGTCCTAAAGATGATTCGGCCAAGACGGTGGTCCACCACAAGAATTTCAACAAGCTCGATAACCGTCCAAGCAACTTGGACTGGATGGCATGGAGCGACCATCGTGGGCTGCATAGTCGCGTCACAGTCGAGTGGCGCGCTGCTAATCCTGAGAAGGCGGCTGAGGTCGACAAGCTACTGTACGACGGGTTAGTGAGACGTTGGACGAGTCCGGACAGTTGGCAAGAGCGGGAAAGGTTCTCGACCTCTCTTAAAGAGAGGCTGGCAACAGGGCTCGCCATTAAGGCCGGAAAACTGAGTTGGAAGAATAGATGTCCGCAGGCCAAGAAATCTTCCTCAGAAAAGCTTATCCAACGAAATCGATCCATCAGACGGACGAGAGACGACGTTAATCTGGAAACTATTACAACGACACATCGGGCTGGAAACAGGACGCTCAAATCTGTCGCAAGAGCGCTCAACTGTTCGCCCAATTGTGTCCGACTAGCCTTGCGCGCGGCCGGCCTCTCGGTGGCAACCTTTTTCGGATCGACGAGGAGTCGCCCCACAAACCAAACCCGGCTCGTTAATGGCGGTAGTTGCTATTCTCCGCCAGTCCTTGTCAAGAAAACACCAGATCCGAGTGCGGCGCCTGTGTTTAGCCGGTCAATTGCTCTGAAAGATATAAAGGCTGCTGTCTCAGCTGGGTCATTAACGGTTGGTGCTGTCGCTACGCGTCTTGGTTGTGGTCGGTCGACCATTCGCAGAGTATTGGCCGAACACGGCCTTACATGGTGGAGATTAAGAGGACGTAAGCGTAACCATCACGTAGTGTCGATCGAACCAGTTGGGCGCGGACCGGTCTACTGCATGACCGTTCCCGAAACGACGAATTTCGCCATCACAACCTCCTACAGTGGAAAGGAGGCCAACCCCACCCGTCGCGCCGGCGTGTTCTCATCAAACACCGGCGGAACGCGGTGGGGCTGAGTAAGGACTACTTCGGCACGACGGCGCTCATTCGAGTCATCTACGAGCTTTATTGCTTGAAGTCGCCGACCGACACGCTTGGCCTGGGTCGCGGCGAAATCATCCACATCGTTCCGATATCCCACATGAAGGAGGCCGCGAGACGGGTCGTCTTTCAGGGCATATCTAGAAAGTTACACCTAGCACCTTTTTGGAAGGGTCGCTTTGAAGAAACCAACGAGGAAATACGGTTTCCAGGCAAAAACATCATTATTATCGGTGGTGGTTCTAACGAAAATACAGCATTGGGCCTTAACGTTTGGTCTAGCCTCGTTGACGAAAGCAATTTCATGGGAAAGTCAAGAAAGAACGACATTTCCGTCGGAGTTAAGGAAGATAAATCTGAGTCTGTTTACGACTCCCTCCGCCGTCGTATTAGCGGCACGTACGCGGCCAGCGGATATCGCGGCAAGCTCTTCCTCGTGTCGTCGAAGAAGTCGATTCATGACTTCACTGAGCGGCGTCTTCACGAGGCGATGCGCGACAAGGAGTCAGGCGTCTTCGTTCGCGACTACTCTTCATGGGAGGTTCGTCCTAGGTCGTTCATTGGGCAGAAGTGGTGGAAGGCGGCCGTTTCGCAGCGCGAAGGCCACGTTCGAATACTCGGCGAAGCTAGTGACCCAAAGACGCCGATGCACGCACCAGATGAGATCTACTTCACGTTTCCGGACCAATACTACAAGGAGTTCCAAAACGACCCCGAAGGTGCGGCCCGCGACATCGCCGGCATCGCGCTAGAGTCATTCCGGCCATTCTTCTCGAATCGTCAAGCCATCGAGGACATGCAGAAGCCAAACAGACCACATCCGTTCCACGTTTATGAGTGGGATTGTGGCCGCGAGTTGAAGATCCTCTGGGAAAACCTTGTGATGACTAACGTTCACAACGACCCAGTTCCGCGCTGCTGTCCGACTGCTCCGCGTCACTGTCACATTGACCTATCCAAGAACAAGGACGCGACCGGCTTTTGCGTCGGCCACGTCGCTGGCGAGGTTCCGGTCAGCAGACTTGATCCCGAAACGCATGAGCGCCGCCAAGAAGAGGCGCCGTTCTTCCATGTCGACCTCGTGCTTCGGATCAAGCCGCCTCGGGCTGGTGAGATCGATCACCAGATCGTTCGCTCTCTGATCTACAAGATCAGAGAGGGCGGCATACCGATCAAGTCCGTATCGGCCGATACCTGGATGGGTCTTCCCAACCTCCAGATGATTGCTAAGCATGGTTTCGAGACGCACCAGATCTCTACTCAGCGGACACTTGATCCTTACCTTTCGACCCAGAGTGCTCTTTATGAACGCCGTATTGAAAGCCCTGTGTATCCACTACTCTCTAAAGAGCTTCGGGAGCTTGAACTCAATGACCAAGGCACAAAAGTCGACCATCCAAAGACGGGGTCAAAAGACATAGCTGACGCCCTAGCGGCCACTGTCTTTTTTCTGGCCACGAACCACAAGCGAATCGGCGGCGGGTCTGTTAGTCGTGGCGTCTCAACTATGCAGACCGGTCAGCCGGGCCAAGCTGTGCCGACCGGAGACGGTAACTTCAGGTGGCCTGACGAGCCTGTCATTCCGAAGCTACCCGATGGTAGTGTGGATACGGATGAGCTACCGTCGTATATCATCACGTAGATCTCGACCCTTCTGCCATCCACGTAGTAGGATAGACCCATGAGTGGCTCCAGGCATCAAAGGTTATCGGAGACGCTTGAGCTGATCTCCGACCTGGTCGAGGGTGTAGACTTGGTTCTTGGCGAAGAACTCAAGCTTACGCGTCGTGATGTGATATCGCGGATAGAACGGCGCATTCGCGAGCGCGGGACACCTATGACAAGAGATGTCCTGCGGTCCAGACGAGAGCGCAAGGCGCGGTCGCGCTACCACGCACAGAAGAACGTAATTGCTCCTCCGCGCAAGGTCCTTTCGACGAGGCTTAGAACTCGGTGAGATGCCCTAAGTGCGACCAGGCCAAGAGCTATGTAGTTAAGACACTCCGACCGATCGACAAGGCGGTCGAGATGGTGAAGGAGCGCCGTCGCATCTGCACGTCTTGCAGAGACCCGTTTATGACCTACGAAGTCCACGAGAGCGAGTTCAACCGGCTCTGTGATCTAATCAAACGCGAGGGCCCAACACGTAGCCCCCTTCGCGCACGGTCGACGAAGGTAGAGAAGCAAGGCCTACCGACGCGTCGACCACTTACGCGGCCTATGAAAGGTAATCATGACGACAACAAATAAGCTTCCGCTCGATCAGCAGGTAAAGGCCTTTAAGCAGTCCTCGTCTTTTACGGCCGGCGATGCGCTATCGTTCGGCATCAAGTTCAACGACACCGTCTCGCTGCCAGGCAGACACGACCCGGCGGCCTACATCACCTCGCACGACATACCGATGGTCGGAAACATCGCGATCGTCTGCCCAGGCAATGGCGGTCTTTGCGCTGAAGCGCTCCGTCGTGGGGCCGCGAATGTGGCCGCGTTCGAGCCGCGCGATGTCTATCGCAAGTCGATCGCCAAAGTAGCCGAGTTTTGTGAGGCCCTTGGCGGGAAGCGGTTCGACTACAAGATCAGTCGAGAGGTCGCTCCGCCCGACACCTTCGATACGATCGTCTGGTCAGAAGGCCTTGATGACATCCGCGATCCGGCTGAGTTCTTTAAGGGCGTTGTCAAGTCCCTGAAGCCAGGCGGAACGCTTGTGATCGAAGTTTCGCACGGAACCCATGCGCCACTCCCGAAGACGACGAACGCGTGGCGGCCAAGCCTTGAGAGCTTCGAGTCGACCATCAAGGCGTTTGGCAATCTCGCTATTGTGATCAAGAAGCCAGGCCGCAACCAGCTTCGCGTTGTCTACAAGATCAAGAATACTGCTGCGCCGGCGCAGACGCAGACCGTTCTAGCACCGGCTCCGCTCGCAGCAGCGGCCGCGCTACCTGAGGAGCAAGTCATTGCGACAGGCAGCGATGCAGCGGAAGAAGAAATGACGATGATCTACGACAATGACGCGGCCACTCCGAAGCGTAGAAGCCGTAAGCCTAAGCCGTAACTGATCGTGAAGCGAGCATCTTACTTTCGCATCAGTATCGATGTCGTGTAGAATGGGCCTGCGAGGTGACCGACTATGAGTTCAAAGATCGTCAAGATCAACGGCACGTTCCAGATCTACAACGCTGCCGGCACTATCGAGGCCCAGAAGGTCCTTAACGACACACAGACGGTGTCGGAAGTGACTCAGCACTTTCCGATGGTCATCGCTGGCAACACGATGGACCAGCAGGTCTCGTTCGGTGGAGTCGCGCTGGCAAAGCGCCTCTTCATGCGCACGAACTTCCCAGTTGGAGTCAAGTTCAACAGCATCGTCGCGCCTTCGTTCTCATTCGGTGCTGGTGACGGACTCTTCATGGCCGAAAACGGCGTCACGTCGATGTACATCACGACGGGGCCGAACAGCACAGAACTCGAAGCAATCATTGCTGGTGACTGACAATGGCGACGAACCGTACACTTCGGCTGCTTAGCTCTCAGCGTGAGGACCCGCGCATCGAGAACCTTAACAGGTTGCTTCGAGACATCGGCGTCCTGCGCAGTGAGTCGTCGGCCGACCCTAGCTACGGTTTCGGTAAGGGCATCAGTAAGCCACCAACGTCCAAGCCGTCAGCCACAACCAAACCACCGGCTAAGCCGCCAGCTGACAAGTAACAAGGAGACCGACACATGCACGTTAAGAAGGATGACATTCCGCTTCTGGCCTTTCCGAAGGACGAGCTGTGGGTGGTCTTCCGCGACCAGCCGACGCTGGCCGTCGTCTGGGTCGAGTCCATCACGGACTTTGCCACGGTCGAGGTCGCGAGCGGTCCGTCAGACGACCCGCTTCTTCTTACAGTCCCCACCACGCTGACCTTCACTCAGGGCACGATCAAGCAGCTCGTTCAGCTGCCGGTCGGCGGCAGCCCTCTCCACACTTACGCCAGGATCAAGCCGACGGCTGGCCGCGTAAATGTCTCGATGGCGGCCCCCTCTGAGTTCCGCCACTTCATGAAGGTCCTGATCTCCTAACTTCACCGCGTCGGACCGTTGGAGGCTTAAATGAACCTGTCGAGGTCGTCGCTTAGACTCGTTGAATCGATCAACGCGGAGACGGACCTTGTCCTCTCAGAGCACAGGTTCATCAACTACCGCCTGCTTAATCCGATCAGTGAGAC
>Ga0315284_10004636_pt1 | contig 19506 bp, 18 predicted proteins | sample YL17G09_16_MG_FD_203696 | JGI IMG/M metagenome (GOLD analysis project Ga0315284, IMG submission 203696) | Sediment microbial communities from Yellowstone Lake, YNP, Wyoming, USA - YL17G09_16 | ecosystem: Environmental > Aquatic > Freshwater > Lake > Sediment | place: USA: Wyoming | collected... | reverse complement strand
AATCCGAACCATGACAGGTTTAACAGTACCTGCAGGTCGAGGAAATCCTGGGCGGAATATACCTTGACCGCAGCGTCGATGTCGGACCGGGTGCCCTTCTCACCCCGGAGATGGCGCAGTTCGCTGTAACGTAGAAGCGGCCTGATCATGGTGTCTGAATTCGCCTGAAAGAACCGGCTCAGGATGGCATCTTTCTCGTCACGGTTCAATTTGGCCGGATCGAGTTTCGACAGCATGAGCTCGTAATCCTCGGTTCCCGCACCGTAATCTTCAATCTGTTCGAGGAGCGAGGGCACAAGGTTGAATGTCAGCCCCATGCCGGGGAACTTTTCAGCGAGAACGGCCATATCGTAGTATGCCTTACCCGCATGCAGGCGAACCCACGGCATGGCGAAATAGCCCTTGAACGGGTCGCGGTAATTCGGCTGATGCATGTGCCAGAGGAACGCAACGTACAGTTCGCTCACCGGGGGCACTCCTCTTTCTTCCCGCGATTCATGGTGTGCGGGAAATGATCACAGGGCACTGCTTTTTTATTCAATGTCCACCTCGCGCAGGTACGACGCCGCGTCTTCCGGAGCGGTCGGATTGATGTAAAATCCCGTACCCCATTCGAAACCGGCAACTCGTGTCAGCTTGGGGATAATTTCGAAATGCCAGTGATAATACTCGTCGATGTCGGGCCATGGATATCTCGGGACAGAACGGTTCGGTTCGGTATGGAGCATGTAATTGTACTGGGGCGACCCGAGTGCAGCCGCGAGCCGTTTCATGGTGGCACCGAGGCAGTCGGCCAGCTCGATCAGTTCCTGGTGAGTTGCCTTCTGGAAACCTGACATGTGTCGTTTCGGGAGGATCCATATCTCGAACGGAAACCGTGACGCATAGGGGCAGTATGAAACAAACGACACATTTTCATAAACAATCCGTATTCCAAAACGGTTCTCCTCCCTGATGATATCGCAGTAAACGCACCTCGTCTTGTAGTTGTTGTAATCGTGAGACCCTTCTATCTCCTCGCGGACACGTTTCGGGACAATCGGAGTGGCGATTATCTGTGAATGGGGATGGGAAAGGGATGCACCGGCTCGCTCGCCCATGTTTTTGAAAATCATCAGGTACGACAACCGTATATCGCCCATAAGGTCGACAAGCCGTTTCTGGTAGGTATCGAGAAGGTTGACAATCCCTTCCTGGGTGCGAGTATACAATAAATCGGTATGGACAGGGGTTTCTATGATAATCTCATGCGCCCCGATGCCGCTCATCTTGTCGAACATGCCTACACCTTCACGTTCGACAGTCCCCTCGACCCTGAGCGCCGGGAATTTGTTGGGGACAACCCGTATCTTCCATCCCTTCGAATTCGCGAGGGTGCCGCTGTCACGAAGAGCATAGATTTCCGGCGGGGTCATGTGCTCGTTGCCCTCGCAGAATGGACAACTCACCGGCCCGCCTGCCTGCTCGACGGTCACGAAATCGGTCGGTCGTTTCCCGCGCTCAGTGGCAATGATTACCCAGCGGCTGATGATCGGATCTTTTCTCAGTTCAGACATGGTTCCTCGTGATGGTTAGTGATGAACAGTTATACCGAGTTATTCATAAACCTCCGGATTATCTCTTTTGTTTGCACACTCACCCCCCTGGTCACACTCTTCTGCAGGCGACAGGGGGAAGACTGGCCGGGCCCGTGCACCCCTTCTTGTACGAGCAAGAGTGGTACAGAGAGGATGAGTTTTATATGAAAAACAATAAGTTACACGGGCGCTTACAATAACTTTATGAATTATATGGATCATGCACGCCTGGAGAGCGACTCCTTGATTTTCTCCTTCAGTTCCGTCATGTCCATGGATTTGACCACATAGGCGTCTGCGGCCCAGCTCATGAAATTATCCTTGTATGAGGGATAGGCTGTGTTGAGTATGACCGGTATTTTGTTGTCGATGTTGAGCATCCGGCTCAACGTCTCCAGGCCGTCCACTTCGGGCATGCCGATATCGAGGACCACAAGGTCGTAGGAGTTTTTCACAATCATCTCAAGCGCCTCCTTGCCTGAATTGGCGATATCCACCTCGTACCCCTCGTCCTCCAGTTCCTGTTCATAGAGAAGTCCCTGGTTGACTTCATCGTCCACCACGAGCAGTCTGTGCTTTGACATCGCCTGGACCCTCCTTTATCATAGTGTGGGAAGGAAAATACTGACCGTCGTACCTTTTCCTTCTTCGGTGTTTATCTTGATATACCCGTTGTGATTACGGACAATGATGTTGGAAATTGACAGTCCGAGCCCCGTACCACCGCCACGGGTTGTAAAAAAAGGCTCGAAAATGTTATCGAGGTAATCGGTCGGTATCCCCGTTCCCGTATCGGTGATATCGATCCGTATAGTATTATCCTCGCGGCCGGTCCTGATTTCGAGAGCGCCGCCCTCGGGCATAGCGAAGAGTCCGTTCTGAATAACATTGATCATCACCTGTTTTATCTGGGTGGCATCGATATCGGCTATAAGTTTTTCCTCGCTGAACGTCAGCACCGATACAACGCCGTTGGACAGGAACGATCCCTCGAGTATGGCCACTGTGTCCTTCGCCAGCTCATTGATATCGGTCGGCGCTTTTTTCGGTACCGAGGGTTTGGAAAAATCAAGAACATTGGTCAGTATATGTTCCAGTCTCTCCACTTCTTCGACGATTATCCTGGCATTCCTGATTGTCCGCTCCATGTCGTTATACTTTATTGGAATCGACCGGGCGAAACCGCCGATGGTGGAGAGCGGGTTGCGGATCTCGTGGGCGAGCCGGGCGCTGACCTCCCCGATGGCAGTGAGCCGCTCGTTCCGTATAAGTAAATCCTGGGCTTTTGCCAGTTCGATATTCGTTTGTTCAAGTTCCTCGATCTTCACACCAAGCGCCTCGTGAATCCGTGCGTTTTCGATACCGACCGCCGCGGTGCCGGCAAACATCGCGAGCAGTTCGATCGATTCCTGGGTTATGCCTCTGCCGGAAAAGGAGTTGTCGGCAAAAAGGACACCGATGACCTCGTTCTTTACAATGAGGGGCATGGTGACAAACTCACTGGACAGGATGATTTTTTTCATCCCTTCATCAACGAGCGGGTCCTCCCATGCTTTCAGGACATGGCTGTATCTCCCCGTTGTGACTGTTTCCGTCAGGATATTATGAGTCGAGCCGAGGTCGAACGAAATGTCTCCGACAGTCTTCTGAAGGGCGCTCACAACCAGTTCCCCCCGGTTGATCTTTTTCAGATAATCCTCAAAGGTCATCGGATGTATCGAGAGTTCATACCAGATCCGGTATGCCTCGTCCTGCGATATCGGCCCGACAGCCAGGGTTCCGGCAAGGGACTTCCGGTCATCGCTCACAAGGAACAGGAACGCGCGGTTGAACCCGATGGCGAAACCGGCGGTCACGCTGGTCAGAATGAGGTGAAGGAGCTTGTCGCGATCGAGAAGACCCTGCATTGCCAGCGATATTTCACGGAGCATGGAAAGCTGCTGGTTTTTTTTGGTGAATTCAGTGACGTCCTGTATAAGAACCATGATACCGGGTTGGTCTCCCGCATCGAGGAAGGTGAAGGTGAAATTAAGGATATTTTCCCCATGGATGGGTGATGTATGCCTTATGTTCGAATGGTTGATCGAGACGCGATGGTTGATGACGTTTCCGAGATCCTTTTCGAGATTGAATTCCCTGGGCAGCACTTCGCTCAGAAGAGACCCGAACGGCCTGCCGAGCACATCTTCCCTCCTGAAATTGTTGATTTCACAAAACGTCAGATTGACGTAACTCACGTTAAATCCCCGATCGAGGATGAGAATCGAAACCGGAAGGGAATCGATGATAGTTTCGTTCAGCTTTTGCGAGTAGATGAGTTCCCTCGAAAGCCGCATGTTATCGAGGGCGATTGACATCTGGTCGGATATCGTCTCGAGCGCGGAAACGTCGCTCTCCGAAAAAGCGTCACGATCGCAGGACTCCACATGAATCACACCGAGGACTCTGTCTTCGGATATAATGGGGACCGCCATTTCAGACCGGACCTTATCCTCGAAGGCAAATCCATGAATCCTTCTCGGCTCGTTTTTCACATCCCCGGAGACAACCACCTGCCGGTGTTCGGCGGCCCATCCGGTAAGACCCTCGCCGAGACCCAGGTTATATCCCACCACCAGATCATCGCCGAACCCGCCGGCGAACGCCTCCAGATACAGGCGCCCGGTATCCTCGTCCCGGATGAAGATATTTACATTGAACAGGTCGAGCCGTTTCTGGATAAGCGACGCCAGATCCCAGAGGAGTTTTTCCTGATCACGGGAACGGAGGGTCATTCTGGCGATTTCGTTGATGATATCGAAATGGAGCAATTTCCGTTCTTTATCGAGGACCGTCCTGTTGAGCTGATAGACTTCGGCGATATGTCCGACTACCAGCGGGAACACCCGTTTGTCGATGGGCGTATAGAGGCAGGAGCAGACATCGTAATCCTCTTTTCCGAGAATCTCGTCTTCCTTTAATTTTTCCGTCACCGACATAACGTACCGGAATTTCCCCGAATCGACCAGTTCCTGCATAATCACCTGACAGTCGAACTCATCGGCGTCGGCGTCGATGATCCCCACACTGGTCTGGTGAGTGCGTATTTTCTTCAAAGCTTCCGCGGCAGATCCTGCATTGTAGACAGTCACCCCGATATTGCCCACCTGTTTCTTAATATCTTTGATAAATTTTCGGTCCTTACTGATAACCACGAATACGAGATTCTTCACAGTGCTCATCCCCTCGTTCTGTGCAAGTATTACAGTCCCGCTAATACGAAATATAAAACAGAAACAGGTTTCGTGCAATCCGGACTTTTGCATTTTAACATTTTTCCAAAAAGTCTTGACCTCACGTGGTGAAAACCCTATTAATAGTCAGATGCCGCCTCCAAACAGCGTTATTTCATTACCGCGGCCGCCTGGTACCTTCGGGGAAAGTCATGACCATGAAAAAAAGGACAATGGTCCTCATCGTTGTCATCGCCTTATTCGCGCTGGCCGCCGCAATGGTTCTGTGTGCGGTTGTGTTCCTCCCGGTGGATACCATCAGGCGGTTCGCCGAGGGAAAAGCGTCCGAGGCGCTCGATATGCCGGTCAGGACGGGGCATATCGGGATTTCATTCGCCGGTATCCCCGCCCTCAAAATCTCTGATATTGTCATCGGCCCCCCGGAAGAAAGCGACCAGCCCCTCGCCACTATTCGTTCTGTTCGTGTCAGGATCAACCTCCTGCGGCTACTGAAAAAGGAAGTGGAGATTGTTTCGGTCGAGCTGAACAAGCCTTCAGTCCATTACGTCGTTTCCGGGCATGATACTCCCGCAAAAACCCGCACGACCCCTTCGTACAAGCGTTCGTCGCCGACAAAGCTCCTGTTTCCCGTGATGCTCAGAAAGTTCTCGGTCAGGAATGGTTCGGCGACAGTCGGGTTTCCCGCCTCCGGTTTAACCGTGCGGCTCGAAGACTTTTCCCAGCGGCTTTCCATCAAGGCAGACAGCGAGCTGAAAGCCGTTCGTTCCACGGGGACTCTCGTCATCGGGAATATCTCGCTCGAAACCGGGTCACCCCCGGACTCCATCGGCGGTGTTGATCTCCGGTTCGTTCATGAACTGTCCGGCGACCTGACGAGCGGCCATTTGATCCTGACACGGGGGGACCTGAAGGTGAACGGCGTTCCATTGTCCATCACGGGGGAAACGACAGGCTTGTCACGGGTGCAGTTCAACATCGGCACCGGTACTGTCGACATTGACCGTATCATTGAAGCGATCCCTCCGGCGCTTGTCCCCGGTCTCGACAACATATCCCTCGAGGGCACGTTGTCCCTGTCCCTCGCCGGAAATGCCGACACCGGTACAAAACCTCCTGCCGTCTCATTCACCGGCCGTCTGGACTGCGAAGCTGAAAACCTGTCCTGGCGCGGGTTTCCACGGCATATCGACTCCCTCGCCATCCATGCGGGATTCACCGATGAAACGATCACCCTCGACTCTGCGACCCTGAGCACCGGCTCTTCACGGCTCGATATCTCCGGAACCGCCGCATCCTACCGTGACAACCCCGTCCTGTCCCTCAGCGCACAGGGCAGCATCGATGCCGGAGAGGTCGCCGGATCGTTCCCGGTGCTCCGTGACCATGCCCTGGATGGAACCATCGGGCTCGCTGTGACCGCTACTGTCTCACCGGCGGATATTTCCTCCCTTGAGGCCCGGGGCGAGATCACTGTCGACCGGTTTTCGCTTGCCCTGCCGAAGGTGCTCAACCATCCCCTGACAACGACCGGCTCTATCAAGCTCTCTCCTTCCGCGGTCACCCTCGAGCGGTTCGATGTGACGAGCGGGAAATCCGATTTCGCAATCACCGGCACCCTGTCCTCCTACCAGTCGGTACTCGCACCGTGTCAGGCACAGCCCGCAACGTTCTCCGGAACGCTCTCCTCGGCATTCACCGACTTCGGCGACCTGATTTTCATCGACAAGAAAACCCCGATGATCAAGCCCTGGGACCTCAGGGAACCGATCGAACAGACCCCGCTTCCGCCGAACCTGTCGCTTGCACTCGATGTCCGGCTGAAAACGCTCGCTTTCGGGCGGCTCCGGGCCGATTCCTTTACCGGCGCGGCCACATTCGCCAACGGAAGGCTCGCCCTGTCGAACCTCACGGCCGCCGCCTATAACGGAACTTTCCGCGGAGCTGTTGTCCTGGATGTCGCTGACATAGACAGCGCGACATACAGGGGAGGATTTACTCTCGATGGCCTCGATTCCGGGGTATTTCTCCCGGATTTTTTCGGTACCAGCGATTTCCTGCAGGGGAAACTCTCGGGTACACTCGAATTCGCCGGGGCGGGTCTCGATTCTCTCGACATGCTCGAGAACCTCACCGGCTCGGGCTCTCTCCGCTTCGACAACGGGCGGTTCGTCAACTGGGAATTCACGAAACAACTGGGACCACATCTCCCGTTCCTCGATTTCGACACCCTCGAATTCGATTCCATGGTCAACTCGTTCAATATCGCCCATAAGCGGGTGACATTCTCCGACATGACTGTCACCGGGAGGCACTGCGTCATACGGGTGAATGGTTCGTCAGGGTTCGACACCTCGATAGACTGCGACCTCGTTTTTACCCTCGACGAGGAGACCAGCCGTGAAGCGATACGCCGTCTCAGCGTGCTCGCCGATATCATCGGCACCGATGTCCGGTCGCTCGAGCTCGTGGTCAGGGCGGAGGGCACACTTGCCTCGCCGCGGTTCACCGTGGACACCTCACGGGCAAAGAACCTCATCAAAGAACAGGCGAGAGACCACTTGAAAACCCGCATCGAAAAAATCGTCGACGAAAAAATCAGGGATGAGTCGCTCAAGGAGGAAGGGAAAAAGCTGATCAAGAAGCTGTTCAGGTAAAACTTATTTTAAAGATTAAAAAAAGTCATACATTATGATATATATGCCATAATGGCACTATAATGTGTCATTATGGCATTATTTTTTTAAAACTTTATGTTTTTACAACTCAAAAAGAAAATTATAATTTCAGCATATCATGTTGTTAATATTTAGATAATGAACAATATTACATTATTGGCATTAATTTTGCACTATATGTTGTATAACTAAAAAATAAAAATACTATATATATTAACATTTTCAAAAATGAAGGAAGAAAATTATGAGTATAAAGAAAACAAAGTACAACCAAAAATGCATAAACCAACTGCCAAATGTAAAACCGGTTCTCTACCGTATCAAAACGGAGAATGACAAATTAAATTATGTAGGTACAGCAAAACGAGGCCGAGTAAGGGAAAGAATTGCCGAGCATCTCGGTGTAATTCCTGGCGCAACCGTAAATATTGAGCAGTTCAGTAGTATTGAATCCGCAAAGGAAAAGGAAGCACGTGTGATAAAGCGAGATCAGCCAAAGTACAATGAACACGGCAAATGAATAACCACTTAAAATAGATGTGAGTTATTAAAAAGTTACTCACGCTTTTATTCACTTTCACTCATAGGTAAAAGGGGGTGATATTAACCCTAATTTGTAATCGATTTATTCAGCACTTTTTTTCAGAATGAGGATTAAGACAAGGAGTTTGAACTTGGGTATAAAGTGGTGCATTTGATCCCAGAAGAAAACTCAAAGTAATTTTTCAAAAAATTATCGAAAGGAGCCTTTATGTACAATTTATCAACATGTATTTGGTATGGTGCAAGCGGTAATCGTTACGAGTATATAGTTTATCAATTACCTCAAGCATTCAATTATGGTCAAGTCGGTAATTATATTTTTGCAAAAATTGTTAACAACCTTTGGATACCCGTTTACATTGGTGAGGGTGATCTTGGGGAAAGAATTAGTCAGGCTCATCATCAAATAGCATGTATTATTTTAAATAGTGCTACCCATGTTCATGCACATTTAAATTCTAAAGAAAAATCTCGACTATTTGAAGAAAAAGACCTCCTTAATAACTATCCTCTATCATATGAACCTTCAGGATGTAATATTAAAGTAGGTGGTTAAAAATTTAAATCTATAGCTTCTCCTCGATCACCCCGGCGGCGGTGATGACCGCACCAAGAGGTGTCGAGAACGGCGGCGAGTAAGCGAGGTCGATGTTGGTGAGTGCGAAGACTGTCAGCTTCCCGGTGAGAGCAGCCGCCATGGTGTCGATTACCTTGTCCACGGAATCGCTGCCGACTGCCTGGGCACCGAGAGCACGTCCGGTGGCACCGTCGGCAACAAGTTTCAGTGTCACATCGCCACCGCCGGGGTAATAATTTACCCTGCCCGGAGAAGTCACTGTCGCGGTTACCGCGTTGAACCCGGCGGCAAGGGCTTCCTGTTCGGTGAGCCCCGTTCTCCCCGCGGTGAGATCAAATACTTTGACAATGGCGGTCCCGACGATACCCTCGAATGTTTTCCTCCCTCCGGCGATGTTGGCTCCCGCGACACGTCCCTGTTTGTTGGCAGTGGAACCGAGCGGATACCAGCAGGGCTTCCCGCTCACGAGGTTGACCGATTCGGCGCAGTCGCCCGCAGCGTAGACGTTCTTCATGGATGTCTCCATTCGGCGGTCTACCCTGATCGCTCCGGTCGGGCCGATGACGATCCGGGCTTCCTTCGCGAGGTGAACGTTGGGACGGACACCAGCCGCGCAGATAACGAGCTCGCACTCTACGGCCCGTCCGCCTGCAGACACGGCGGTCACGAATCCTTCGGGCGAGCGTTCAATCCGCTCCACAGTCGTGCCGGTGAGAATTTCGACACCCTGTGACGTTGCGTGTTCGCTGATGAGCTTTCCCATGTCGGGGTCGAAAAATTTCGGAAGAAGCTGTCCCTCGATTTCGCAGAGCGTGCACGATATGCCACGGCGGAGGAGGTTTTCGGCGGTCTCGACCCCGATATACCCGCCGCCGATGATGAAGGCACTCTTTACCCTGCGCTCGGCGATGTAGTGCAGGATATTGTCGGCATCGGGAATGGTGTGGAGGGTGAAGACGCCATTCGCGTTGATACCCTCGACACGGGGAATGACCGGCGAGGCTCCGGTTGTGATCAAAAGCCGGTCGTAGGGCATGACAATCGTTTGGTCGTCGGCAAGGCGGGTGACCCTGACCGTCCTGTCGTAGGTGTTGATACGCTCAGCGCGGTGCCCGATGAGAACCGCGATACGGTGTTTTTCACGAAACGTTTCGGGGGAACGGGCGAACAGTTTGTCCCTGTTCTCCACCACTCCCCCTATATAATACGCAAGCCCGCACCCGGCATACGATATATACTGTTCTTCGGTGATGATCGTGATTTCCATAGAAGGATCGTCACGGCGCGCTTTCGAAGCGGCTTTCGTTCCCGCTGCGACCCCGCCGATAACAAGCAGTTTCAAAGGTCTTTTCATTGAACCGAAAGTTCCTTTCAAGCCAGCCCGTTATCCGGCAGCTTTCGTCGCATGGTCGATCAACTGCCGCCGCCGCCTATACCACCAATCAGAAATCCCATCAACGCTCCGTAGATTGTCGAAATCCATGGATTCGATGTGATTGGGCAGGCTCCCGACGTACATCCGATAAAACGGTAATACGCGTAACCGAGGACCGCGCCGATAACGGGACTGAAAATCATCCTGACCATTATAACCACCTTTACAGCACTTTGTCAAGCTCATACTGGAGCGAATCCGGGGAACTCACGCCGACGACCCTGTTAACTTCACGGCCATCTTTGAACATGACCAGCGAGGGTATTCCCATGATGCGGTACTTTGCCGGAGTCGTGGAATTCTGATCGGTATTCATCTTGTAAAAAGCGACACGGTCGCTATTTTTTCCGGCTACTTCATCGAGTATCGGCGCCAACATCCTGCAGGGCATGCACCACGGCGCCCAGAAATCCACCACAGCAGGCTTGTCCGATTTGAGCACCTGCGAGTCAAAAGTTTGATCGGTCACTTCTTGTACAGCATTCATCTTGTCCTCCATGAACGACACATTAATATTATTATAGCTATTTCACTATTAAAATATAATATCGTGCCTGAGCTGTCAAGCTTTTTTTCAGCGGAGCAGAAAATACATACTATTTTAATCAGATTTTATTATATTTTTCACCAACCCGATCTATTCATAAAATAAATTGGGTTCATGCGGAACTTATTGTTATTCTTATATTAACTCATCCCCCTGACCCCTTCTCTTGCCCACAAGAGAAGGGGAGCACGATCACTGACGGATATATCTTGTCCCCCGCTTTCACGTGTGAGAGAGGGGGATCAAGGGGGTGAGTGATCTTACACTGTAGAAAATTCAAAAGTTTATGAATAATCCGGGCTAATTGCGATTGTGTTTTCGGATTCATCTCCAGAATAGCTGGTAAAAAATGTAAACACCTTGCTAAACATTACATTTAATTGATAAAATACTATATACTGAATTCCCTTCAATTAAATTGGAGAAGAATCTGTTTTCGTAAAAAAAATGGGCTTGCACATTTTCCAAAATCTGGCTATACTTTTCACTACATTCGAAAGAAGGGAGGTATCGGGGCTGTTCTCGATAATCACGCAAATCAGGAGATTATGTTTAACCTATCACATTCACCGATAACATGTATAAAAAAAGAGGAGGTATCATGAAGGTACGAATGACGGCTTTTGCGGTGTGTGTGCTGATTTTATGCGCTTCTGCCGTTTTTGCGCAGGGCACGATCGATGCTGTGCTCAACTGGGGCAACGGCAAGGCGTTCTTCTTCAAGGGTGACGAGTACATCCGGTACGACATCACCACCCACAAGGTGGACCCCGGTTATCCGAAGAAAATCGGGAACGCCTTTCCCGGCATGACATTCACGAGTGGTGTGGATGCGGCAATCAACTGGGGGAAGGTCGATGGGCACGATACGGCGTTCTTCTTCAAGGGCGATGAGTACATCCGTTACGACATCGAACAGCACAGGGTCGATGCAGGTTACCCGAAGAAAATCGGTAACGCATTCCCCGGCATGACGTTCCAGAAAGTCGACGCTGTGATCAACTGGTTGAACGGCAAGGCGTATTTCTTCTCCGGCGACGAATTCATCCGTTACGACATCACCACCAACAAAGTGGACCCCGGGTACCCGAAAAAAATCGGTAACGCATTCCCCGGCATGACATTCTCGAGCGGTGTGGACGCCTGTGTCGAATGGGGGAAAATCGAAGAGCATAATACTGCGTTTTTCTTCAAGGGCGACGAGTACATCCGCTACGATATGGAACAGCACAGGGTAGACGCCGGCTATCCGCGGAAAATCGGGAACGCATTCCCCGGCCTCATGTTCAGCGCCCCGGGTAGCGAAGCCGCTCCCGCACCTGCTTCGAGCGAGGGTCCGTAACGTTGACAGGAGTGGCACGATTAAGAATCAGGAGTTGATAGACGAGAGGCGCCTTCCGGGGCGCCTCTTTTTTTAATGGTCTTGATGTAGCACGAACGGCGGCGTATACTTCAAAACAGTGCAGCACGCTCACACAAACGCGCCGATCCGGTCTGAAACGATATCTTACCGTTGAAATGGGCACATGGGCGATTTTCGGTCACAGATAAAAAACATACGCAGAAAAACGAAGCTTTTGTTGAGCCTTCCGGTCGTCATTCCGTGCAATCTCTGGTTTGCGTTCCGTCATCGGCGTCTCAGGCGGGAGAAAAAGATCATCTACGCATTGACCCCGCCTTCGCGGCTGAAAAACATCGGAGACCACGCCCAGGCGCTCGCTGTTCACCGGTGGCTCCGGAATCACTACCAGGGAATCCCCGTTCTCGAAATGGACAAGGACCGGGCACGGTACTTCCTTCCGGCCCTCCGGTGGCTCATACGGCCGGTCGACCTGATCCTCCTTCACAGCGGCGGCAATCTCGGCGACAGGGGCATGTGGTCGGAATCCATCCGCCGTCTACTCATCGGGACGTTTCACGGAAACAGAATAGTCAGCCTGCCCCAGACGATCTATTTCAGCGACACACCCCGCGGAAAGCGTGAATACGAGAACACTTGCCGCATCTACAACCGGCATCCGGCCCTGACCGTTATCGGCCGTGACCCGCGAAGCGGGGACATCGCACGTAAAATGTTTCCACAGGCGCAGGCATTCTCCATGCCGGATTTCGTCCTGTCGCTCCCCCCGTATCAACCGGCGCCGCATAACGATCCACCTCGGATACTCCTGTGCCTGCGCGGGGATGACGAGTCAGTGATTACACCTGATATGCGCGCCGCATTCCTCGACACGCTTCCCTATGAGTATGAAACGTTCGACACCACGCTGGCGGAACCGATCGGAATAGCCGACCGTGAACGCATTCTCTCCCGCACGCTCGACTATTTTTATTCCTTTGACATCGTTATTACTGATCGTTATCATGGAGTCATCTTTTCTGTGCTGTGCAGGAAACCCTGCCTGGTGCTCAGAACGGTTGATCACAAGCTGACATCGGCGCTTGCATGGTTTGAGGACGTCCCATTCGTGATGTATGCCGATGATTTCCGGCGGATACCGGAGCTCGTGGACGCGGCGCTGAAGGTGGATACGTTTGAAACCCCTGACTGGAACATGAGATATTTCGACACTCTGCCCGGGCTCATCGCGTATGACTGAAATCCTGAAAAACGAGCAAGCCTGGCTGCCAACCAAAATTCTGCAGCACGGCGGTTCCTTCCGCGTCAACCCGTTCGGGCTCGGCCCCGCGAGCTATTATGTCACCCTCGAGGCGTTCCGGGCTCTGAACAGCACCCGGCGGTTTCTTCATGGCCACCTGGTCGATCTTGGCTGTGGGAATGTCCCTTACTTCGAATGGTACCGTGACATGGTGGAAAGGGTCACCTGCATAGACTGGCCCGGGAGCCCCCATTCGTCGAAACACATCAACCTGTTCGCCGACCTGAATGCCTCCGTTCCCCTCGAATCCTCGTCCGCCGATTGCGTCCTGGCGACTTCGGTCCTCGAGCACATCAGGGAACCGGACAGGCTTTTCGCGGAAATTCACAGGATTCTCAGGACTGACGGCTGCGCGATCCTGAGCGTTCCGTTTCTCTATCATGTACATGAAGAACCCCACGATTATTTCCGGTACACACGGCAGGGTCTCGAATATCTATCCCGTGAAACGGGGTTCGTCATCGTCTCGCTCGAGTCCTTCGGGAACGCTCCGGGCGTGCTGGCGGATACCGGCTCAAAAGCTTTGTATCTGCTGGTACAGAGCCTGCGCCGGGCGCCGGTTGGAATCGTGTTTTCGCCGCTTAAACGGGTGACTGCTGCGGTGCTGCGTGTCTTCCAGTATGTTATGTTCGCTGTATTCGGCATCGGCTGGATACGGCGTGTAATGGCAAAAACGGGTTTATCCGATGCATTCCCGCTGGGATATGTGATGGTTATAAAAAAAGTGGAAAATACTATACGGGGAATCGATTCATGAAATCCGGATCTGTTCGTTCAAAGCTTTCCGGCCTGCCGGTTATCGGGAGGCTGTTCGGAAAAAAGAGAAACCACATCCGTGCCCTTTCGTGCCTGAGCACCGACGAGATGCTCGCCCTCATGCGTCACGAGACTCACCGTATTGAAAAAGCAGTGTACAATGATCTGCTCACAGTGAAAAAGGACATTTTTCACAGGAAAGTGGACAGACTGTCCGAACTGTATAAACTGCTTTCGGAACGGGGCGTCCCGGAAAACGAACCGACAATCGCGTGGTCACGGTGGATATCCGGTAATTTCATCCAGCTCGCTGAAACCCTCCGGCACGGTAATCCGGAACCGGTCCCGCAGTTCGATCCCGGACGGGCTGTGTCATTCCTTGCCTTTCTCAGGGAACGGCGGAGCGTCCGCGTCTGGGCGGAGGAACAGCCCGATACCGATACGCTCGAGGCGTTCGCGCACACGATGATCGAGGCTGCGCGCTGGGCCCCGAACTCCGGCAACCGGCAGACCTGGCGGTTTCTTGTCCTCAGGACGGCGGAAGAAAAAAACCTTCTTTTGAAGCTCAAGGAACTTCACTGCGTGTCCGCACCCCTGCTCATCTTCATGGGGATGGATTCACGGCTGTACGGCGCACTCGGTCTGGGAGAGCGGTGTCTTTACATCGACGCCGGAGCCGCTATCATGCAGATGATACTCGTGGCCCACCAGTGCGGGCTCGGCACATGCTGGAACCATCTCGCCGACGACCTTATCCTGTCGCGCTCAGTGAACCATGAAGTATACGTGGAATTCTCGCGGAAAATGGGCATCCCGGAGTATATCACCCCCATTGCAGTGATTGCTGCCGGAGTTCCGGCGTTCATGCCGCCCGTTCCGGCCCGGATGGACCCCGAACGGCTCATGATACAACATCGTGCCGGCCGGTCGCAGCCCTGAGAACTGCCATTCCGTTCCGCCACAGAGGTCAAAACCCGTGAACATAACCCTTATCGTGAAAGAATTTCCCAAGACGAGCGAAACATTCATCAGTGACCAGGTGACCGGGCTTCTCGCGCTGGGGCATACGGTGAGGGTACTTTCGATGAGAAAACCTCGCAAACCGGATACCACCGATAACCGCAGCTTCTCCGGTATTACCACGTATCCCGTTCATGAGGGCTTTTTGGGGAAACAGGCGGCCATTATCGGGATTCTCGCACGTCATGCCGTGGACCGGCGGTTTCTCAGTTATTGTGTCCGTCATCCCCGGGCGCCCGAGATTGTCCTCTACCCGGCTCTGCATTCGCCGCTCATCGGGGATGCGGATGCTGTTGTCATCCATTACGGTGATCTTGCGGCACGGTTGTCATTCATCGAAAAACGTCCATTCGTCGCCATTTTTCATGGCGTTGATGTGGCGCGGCTCCTGCCTGCGCTGCCGGAAAATAAACGGTCACGGCTCTGGGCCGCCATGACCCTGGGGCTTCCGGTAAGCCGTTTCTGGAAGGAACGCCTCGAAGACCTGGGCTGCCCTCCCGAAAAGCTGAAAGTCCACCACATGGGTGTCGACATCTCACGGTTTCACCCCCCTGAAAATCCGGCCATGACGGGGGGGCGGTTCAGGATAGTCTCCGTGTGCCGCCTCGTCGAAAAAAAAGGCATCGATATCGCCCTCGAAGCGCTCGCACTGTTCGTACGGGAACACCCTGACCGCACAGTGTCATACGACATCGTCGGGGATGGTCCCGAACGTTCACGTCTCGAACAGCTTGCAGGATTGCTCGGGATCGGGGACATGGTCACCTTCCACGGTGAAAAACCACAGGAGGATGTTTCCGGGATTCTTACGGCGTCGCAGGTGTTCATCCTTCCGAGCAGAACGGCAAAAAACGGCGACATGGAGGGGATCCCGGTCTCTCTCATGGAAGCGATGGCGTGCGGGCTTGCAGTCGTTTCCACCCGGCACAGCGGCATTCCGGAGCTTGTAGCCGACGGTGTTTCGGGTCTGCTCGCCGGAGAAAACGATGCCGGGGGTATTGCACACGCCCTCTCGCGACTTGCCGGTGATCCGCCGCTTGCCGTGCTGCTCGGCGAAAACGCCCGGAGAACGGTTACAAAAGACTTCAACCAGGCGTGCCTCAATGCAGGACTGGCTTCGCTTCTTCGGGAAGCCGCAGAAAGAGAATCCACACATGGCACGAAGAGCGGAATATAAGTACGGCGTCCCCTTATCCGGCGCGTTTCTTGTCCTGTGGTTATGCACCGCGGTGTTCGGCGGGCAGCAGAGTCCGGACATCGTCATCTCGGAGATCATGTTCAACCCGGATGGCGATGAAAATGCGCGGGAATATGTGGAAATCCTCAACTGTTCGTCCGCCGCATTGTCACTCGAGGGATGGAAGATCAGCGACGGCTCGGGATTCGATGCGATCGTTCCTGCCGGTGGGGGAGGGTGGGAGGTTTCCGGCCTTTCATACGCTCTCATCCTCGACCCTGATTATTTCACCGGCAGCGAACTATATGACATCCCCGAAAACACATCGCTGTTCACTGTTGTCGATAGTGCAATAGGTGATAGAGGGCTTTCCAATTCCACTGCTGAAACGGTCTCGCTCATCTCCGTGAGCGGAGATACCCTTACGGCAGTGACTTACGCCCTCGACTGCCCGGAGGGGCATTCATGGGAACGGGTTATGCCCGGTGGCGGAGACGGACCGGACAATTTCCTCCCGTCACGTGTCGCCGGAGGTACGCCGGGGCTGTGCAACTCCGTCACGCCGGCAGAGAACAATCCTGCGCTCGACGAAAACTCGCTCCGTTTCATCCCGCCCCATCCCACCATGGGCGATGACATCGAGATTGTGGTTTCTTACCGGAACGCGGGCCTCGAACCGTCATCCGTTGTCTCGGTTGCGGTCTGGATCGAACCCGATATCACAGTCGGGACAGCGGTCTTTTCACACGCTGTCGAGCCGTCAGGATATGCCGATGAAACGATCATCGGAGCCGATGGTCTCCCGGGCGGGAAGCTCTCTGTCGTTGCAGCGGTCGTCTGGACGGGGAGCGGTGATGCTTCCGACGACACGGTACGGGTCGCCCTCGATGCGGAGGTTCCCCCGGGGATGCTCTCCATCAACGAGGTCATGGCCGCGCCGGAAGGAGGCGGACCGGAGTGGATCGAGGTCTTCAACAATTCAGACACCCCCGTCGACCTGTTCGGCTGGAGAATCGCCGACAGCTCGGGAGGACTGTCCGATACGGTGAGCCGCCATGTTTTTCTCCCGGGACATGGTTACGGTGTCATCGGGCGGGGTGAACCACCGTACACAATCCCCGCGGACGTCCCGGTCATTACGGTAAGCCGGTTTCCTGCATTGAACAACGATGGAGACACTGTTACGCTCATCGATTTCACCGGCGTTACTGTGGCGGACAGCATGACCTATCACACCGCTCCGGCCGGTGTGTCACTCGAACGGATCTCGTCGGAAAACGGCACCGGTGATTCAGGATGGGACGTCAGCGTTGATCCCGCGGGCGCGACACCGGGCAGGCGAAACAGCCTTTTTTTCGGGGCTGACGGCGACAGGGAATCGGTGGTGCTGAAGGCAGAGCCGAATCCCTTCGAAGGCGAGGTCGCCCTGTCATACCGCCTTCCGTTTCCTCTTGCCCGTGTCAGGCTCTCCGTATACGACAGGCGGGGCAGGCTGGTGGAGAAGATATGCGACGGCGAGGAAAGCGGATCGGAATGGAGCGGAACATGGGACGGCAAAAGCGGAGGTTCGAGGCTTCCAGCCGGTCCGTACATCCTTTTCCTGGAGGCGCTCGACCGGCAGTCGGGGACTGTGTATCACGAGCGCACGGTTCTTGTCATCGCCCGCAGACTCTGAGGTATAACATTCCTTTCAAAAATCCCGCTACAACGGTGTGAATTGTCATTCCACTGCAGGAACCGTTTCGTGGGCCTTGCGGCCGTAAACTTTCTCGTACGCCCTGCAGAACGGACAGACATGGGACTCGACCTTCAGAACGACCCAGAACGCGAATCCCCGCTGTTTTTTCCGGGCATGGCTGCATAAAACGCATTTGACGCATATCTGTGCCATGCTCCTGTCAAGGTTCGTTATCGTTCCGGACATGGTTATCCTTTACCCTGACTGTGCGATTTATTTTATGACCCCATTCCTCTCCCCGTACTCACTCCTGTGTCCCCTCTCTCCCCTGCAGAGAGGGGATGACTATGCCGCTTCCCGCTCTTTTGCGTGTGAGAGACTCGTCGCGCTGGCGCTTTGACGCAGCGGAGGGTGATCGAGGGGGTGAGTACTGTTATCAAAACGGCGACCAGGAGGGTTCAGAATCATACGCCGTATTGTTTGTCATGTTTCGCTGATTGCTCCCGTCCGCATCCATCACGTAGATTTCCCCGTTGCTGTCACGGTATGATGCAAACGCTATCCGTGAGCCGTCAGGCGACCAGGTGGTTTCACCATCACAACTCGTATTGTTTGTAAGTTTTTTCACATTGCTCCCGTCCTCATCCATTACGTAGATTTCATAGTTGCCGTCACGGCCTGAAGCAAACGCTATCCGTGAACTGTCGGGCGACCAGGAGGGGGAATAATCCCCTGCCGGATTGTTTGTCATGTTTCGCTGATTGCTCCCGTCCGAATCCATAACATAGATTTCCCAGTTGTTGTCACGGTTCGAAATAAACGCTATCTGTGAGCCATCGGGCGACCAGGAGGGGTCCATATCACTTGATGGATTGTTTGAAAGGTTTCGCAGATTGCTCCCGTCCGCATCCATCACGTAGATTTCATAGTTGCCGTCACGTTGTGACGTAAACGCTATCCGGAAGCCGTCAGGCGACCAAGAGGGATAATAATCTTGTGCCGGATTTATTGTCAGGTTCCGCTGATTGCTCCCGTCCGCATCCATAATATAAATTTCATCGTTTCCGTCACGGCCTGATGTAAACGCGATCCATGCGCCGTCCGGTGACCAAGAGGGAGACTGATCATCTGCCGAATTGTTTGTAAGCCTTCGCTGATTGCTCCCGTCCGCATCCATCACGTAGATTTCCCTGTTGCCGTCACGGTCTGAAACAAAAGCGATCTGCCCGCTGGCAGGTGTAATTGCCTCTGCAGTGAAGTTCTGGGTTTGATTCGAGGTTACAGTGCTAAATGTCTGACTTGCCGGAGTGAATGTGTATCCTGTTTTCCAGGGTGTCACAATGTATGTCCCTCTCTCTGCCACCGTGAATGAATAACTTCCGCCGCTGTTCACCGTTTGGTTATCGGAAGCATCGCCGCTCAAAGTCACTGTAACACTATCAGCCCCTGTGATTGTACCTGAAATTGTGTACGTTGTCTTATCAGCCTGAAAAGGAGAACGGTCCTCGTCGCACGCCGCAGCTATAATCAGCAAAAGCACGAAAAGAATTCTTTTCATGGCAATCCTTTATATGGAGGGATCGGTCAGGGTGAACACGATGCTGACGATCGAGCTTCCCTTTTCACCG
>Ga0315284_10004635_pt1 | contig 19508 bp, 16 predicted proteins | sample YL17G09_16_MG_FD_203696 | JGI IMG/M metagenome (GOLD analysis project Ga0315284, IMG submission 203696) | Sediment microbial communities from Yellowstone Lake, YNP, Wyoming, USA - YL17G09_16 | ecosystem: Environmental > Aquatic > Freshwater > Lake > Sediment | place: USA: Wyoming | collected... | reverse complement strand
CCGCGATTTCATTCAGTTGCTTATAGTCGACTAATTCAAAGATCGTATCAAAGAAGTCTAGGCCGGCTGCACGTGCTGCATCTGCCAGCCGCGCGGCGACCTCCGCAAGTTCCGGTGTTAGTTGGGTATTGTAACCATGCATAGACTTATTTGCCTTTGCCAAGGAACGTTTTGAGAGCGTCTACTATCGCATCTCGATCTTTAATTTGAGATAGAGTGATTTTATTTGATGTATCGCCAAAATGCTTCTGTAAGTCGCGCAAAAATTGACCAGAGCCATAGCGCGATTCGACCTGGCCATAGGCAAATAGATTGGCGGCTGGAATTAACTGGTCTTCCAGGATCTTCATACACTCGGCGGTATCGTTGCCGGACCAATTGTCGCCGTCGGAAAAGTGGAACAAGTAGATATTCCATTCCGCCGGATCAAATGACTCTTCAATCATTTTTTGAGCCAATCGGTAAGCCGAACTGATCAAGGTCCCACCCGACTCTTTAGTGCGGTAGAACGTCTGCTGATCGACTTCGCGCGCCGTTGCATCATGAATGATGTAGCGTCTCTCTAGACCGGCATACTGCGTCGATAACCAAGTGTCGAGCCAGAAACTTGTGAGCCGAACGATTTCCTTCTGCTCATCTCCCATGGACCCCGAAACATCCATCATGTAGATGATCGCGGCATTCGCTACCGGCAGGTTATAGACTCGGTAGGACCTGTAGCGCTTGTCTTCTTTTCTTGGAATGATGACGGGATTTTCTGGGTCGTAATTGCCAGAAGAGATGGCGCGGCGGAGAGCCTCTTTATAAGTACGCTTGAAGTGCCTAAGCGACTCCGGACCCTGCTTGAGGATGCCTGTGTACTTATACTGCTTGTCCTCGAGGTTCTTCTTGCCCTTGTTTTCAATGTTGGGGAGTTCTAGTTCCTCGCCGAGGATCTCCGCCAATTCTTGCAAGGTGACATCCACTTCAAGACTATGCTGACCAGCAGAGTCTCCGGCCTGACCCTCGCCTGGTTGCGGGTCACCTTGACCTACTTGGTCCCCGACCTCACCATTACCTTGTCCAACGCCGCCTTGCTCATTCGAACCGTACTGGAAGTGAGGAATGTCGATCCTAGGTAGTGGGATCGTCACTTGTTTTTTGCCCTGCCGTGCAATCAAGTCGCCGGAGGAGATGAAGCGGCGAAGCTCCTTCTTGATCTTCCCGCGAACGATCTTGCGGAACCGGTTGAGGTCCGATTCCATGTGCATCGGCATTTGCGACCTCTTTTCTCTGTCTTAAGGCTATTTGTCCTTGTCAGCTTTGGTCACGTCGCCGCGGGCGAAGATGCTCGCTACGAAGCTTAAGGCATCGCTAGAGCAGATTTCACAGTAGCCGTAGTTTTTAATCAGGCGATTTTTGACCACATCGATTTTAGCCTGTGTTTCCCGGTCGACGACGCTGGATACCAGGGTCGTTAGCTTGATCGTGTCTTTTTGATCTTCGAAAAGTTTAAGCTCAAGGGCCCGGTGGAGGCGCTCATTGGTACGGAAGTCAAAAGAGCGTTTTTCCAAAGCCAATGCACCGATATAGTTCATGATCTCACGCCGAAAGTCGTCTTTGCGGCTCTCGGAGATGTCGATCTTTTCTTCGATCGCGCGCATGAGGCGCTCATCAGGCTCTTCGTCGGCCCCTGTGAATGGATTCCGCACCTTTTCACGCTGTACATAGGCTTTGACGTTATCAATGTAGTTGCCGCACAGCTTGTCGATCGCAGACTCGTCGGCGGAGATGGCACGCTGGACTTCGTGTTTGACGATATCCTCGTACTCGCGTTTCACTTCGGAGAGGAGTTCGCGGTAGTGTTTGCGAATCTCTTCGTTGTTGATCAGCGAATGCGCCTTAAGGCCTGAGTCTAGTTCATTGAGGACAATGAACGGGTTGATACAGCCGCCGCCCTTATCAACCACTAATGCGTTTGAAATTTTATCCTGTACGTAGCGTGGCGATATGCCATCCATACCCTCGCGCTTCGCCTCTTTGCGCAGTTCCTTGATGTTGTCTTCAGTGAACTGCTGAGTCGTTTTGCCGTTATAAAGCTTCAACTTTTGCATCAGGGTCAAGTTGGCTTTTTTAGGCTCTTCAAGGCGAGTCAAGATGGACCACATGCCGGCCATTTCCAGCGTGTGCGGCGCGATATGAATGTGGGGCACGGATACGGAGTTGAAGTCCTTCTCGTAGATCTTGATCTCTTCTTGCAGCTTTGTAATGTAGGGCACGTCGATCTTGATCGTCCGGTCGCGTAGCGCTTCCATGAATTCGTTATTTTGCAGTTTTTTGAATTCCGGCTCGTTCGTATGGCCGATGATCACTTCGTCGATATCGCACTGCGCGAACTTCTTCGGTTTGATCTTGTGTTCCTGACTCGCTGTCAATAAGTCGTAGAGGAAGGCGACGTCCAGCTTCAAAACCTCGATGAACTCGACAATACCGCGGTTTGCGATATTGAATTCACCGTCAAAATTGAAGGCCCGAGGATCTGAATCAGAGCCGTATTCAGCGATCTTGCGGTAGTTGATGTCGCCGGTGAGCTCAGTTGAGTCCTGGTTCTTTTCGTCTTTAGGCTGGTAGGTGCCGATACCGACGCGGTCACGCTCAGATAGCACTAGGCGGCGTACTTCTACGTGGTCCTCAAGCATCTTTTCCCAGTCACCGCGGTAATGCTCCATGAGAGCGCGGTAGACATAGCGACTGGCTGGATTGATATCGCCCTCGATGAAGACTTGCCGACTGCGGTCGCGATTCTGATTTAATGCGCGCAGCACTACATCCCGTCTTTCGACCGGAATCAGTTGCAGAGGCTCGCCATGCATCGGATCTGGCATCGTGTCTTCCATTCCGACAATGTCGGAAAGGTTACGCCACACATAGGTGTAGAGGGCGCCTTGCGGAGTGCGAGAGTAGCGTTCTAATCCTTTTTTAAGCAGGCGTGCGATTGTGGATTTTGATGATCCAACCGGGCCATGCAATAAAATGACGCGTTTTTCTGGACCATAGCGCTGCGCACCAGCTTTGAATACCAGCACTAATTTCTGCAGATGCACGTCCAGGCCATATATCGCATCTTTGCCGTTATCAACGGGATCGTCAAAGAAGGTGAAATGAGTAATCTCTTTTTTATATTCCGTGTAGGTACGGGTCCCATAGGACATGATCATGTCGTAACACCGCTGGAATGCGGTACGGGCTACTTCAGGCCTCTCGACGACGATGTCTAGGTAGTCGCGAAACGAGCCGGACCAGTTTAGGTCCGCGAATTCCTTGCCGAATTCACGACTGTTGACAAGGTCCAAGAGTTTTTGCGCGTCCATTCGGAACTCCATTTCCAAAGCGACAATCACAGGCAACAGATTCTATTTATTTAGTATACCCACCGGTGTCCGGTGCGAGGTACTCAATTTTTTGAGTGGCTTCAAAAAGTAGAACTGTTTCTATTAAGGTAGAGCATTTTTCTCGATAACACCATGGCTGGAGGTAGCATAGCCAATTCTGGTGAGAAAAAGATGAGCCGGTGCGCGAACGCGACCGGCTTAGGAGCGGGCTTATCTAGCTTGGCTTACGGGTCGCCACTAAATAGGCATTAATGAATGGTTCCAAATCCCCGTCCAGGACACCGGCGCTATCTGACGTCTCATGATCCGTGCGAACATCCTTCACCAGCTGGTAAGGGTGCAAGACGTAGTTACGAATCTGGCTACCAAAGGAGATATCACTCTTGGTTGCCTCCAGTTCACCCTGGGCCTTCCGGCGCTTCTCCATTTCGCGCTCGTAGAGCGCCGATCGCAACAGCTTCATACAATTGTCGCGGTTTTGGTGCTGAGACCGTTGCGTTTGACTGGCGACGACCACACCGGTCGGGATGTGAGTGATCCTCACGGCCGATTCCGTTTTGTTAACGTGCTGACCGCCCGCCCCACTGGCCCGGTAGGTGTCTACACGGAGGTCGGAGGGGTTGATGTCGATCTCAATATTGTCATCAACTACTGGCGTGACAAAGACGGAGGCAAAGCTCGTGTGGCGTCTGGCGTTGGAATCAAATGGGCTAATACGGACCAGTCGGTGGACACCGGACTCTGACTTAAGTAGGCCGAAGGCATAGGGTCCGGAAACGGTGAATGTGACATTCTTTATGCCAGCTTCTTCGCCAGAAAGCATATCGTAGATTTCTGTGGGCCAGCCCTTGCGCTCAGCAAAGCGCAGGTACATACGGAACATGATGGACACCCAGTCCTGAGATTCCGTACCACCCGCACCAGAGTTAATCGTGACCACGGCGTCGTTGAGGTCCACTTCGCCACCTAGTAGGCTCTGCACCTCTAATGATTGCAGTTCCTGTACTAATTGGCTGTACAGGTTATTAGCCTCGCCCAGGTAGTCGTCGTCACCTTCGGCAGCTAACTCCAGCGCGGCGTTAAGATCGTCGCGAGTTCCGGCGAGCTTGGTTGCTCGCTGGATAGCCAGTTCGAGGACTTTCTTTTCTTTGAGTACGGGGGCCGACTTCTCTGGGGTGTTCCAGAAATTAGGGTCAGCGTTTACCTTGTCGTCTAGTTGCTTTAACTTTTCCTGTTTGCCAGGGATGTCAAAGAAACCCCCAAACGCGGGTGAAGGTCTCTTGAGCTCTCTTAGTTTCGTTAGCAAGTTGGGTATAATCCATGCTCAATCCCTAAATTTGACGGTCATTTGACAGTTGTTATGGAGCGGCCGTACCATAAAACGAATAGCTCTGCTGAGACAAGGAAAACTAAACAGTGATCCGCGTGACTCGACTGGATAATTCCCTGCTTCTTGTCAGTCTCGATGCCATCAAGTACATCGAGGCGACGCCTGACAGTGTAATCTCGTTCCTGAACGGCGATAGTCTCATTGTGCGCGAGTCGCTAGAAGAAATCGATAGCCGCGTGCTACAATACAGAGTGAACCTCCTAGTTCAAGCCAAAGCAGCATCCTCGCCCAAATAAACCGCGCTAAGCGGAGCCACAAATTATGGACCTGACCAGTATTATCGGCCCAATTCTTTCATTGGGCTGTATCATCGGCGCCCTATTTCTAGAGGGGGGGCACCTTGCCTCGATTATGCAGGGTACAGCTGCAATGATCGTGCTCGGGGGCGCGTTGGGCGCCCTTATGGTTGCATATCCTCTTCCGGATGTGATTTTCGCCTTTAAGTCACTAGGATTGTGGCTAAAAAATCCAGGCGCCCATCCAGATGAGATTCTAAAAGACATCCTCGATCTAGCGCAGACTGCCCGCAAGGAGTCCATTCTTGCCTTAGAGAAGAAACGTGATGCTATAAAGTTCGAGCCACTGTCCAAGGCTGTAAAGCTGGCCGTGGACGGCACGGACCCAAACGTGATTCGTGAGACGCTGGAAACCGAGGCTCACGTTACTTTGGAAGAGCTCGAAGTAGCCGTTCATTTCTGGGAAGATTTTGGTGCTATTGCGCCTACAGTAGGTATTTTGGGTGCCGTACTTGGTCTCATTCACGTGATGGAAAACTTAGATCACCCTGAAGCGATTGGCCCTGGTATCGCCGTTGCATTCGTGGCTACGCTTTACGGAGTGGGTACGGCGAACATTTTCTTCATTCCGATCGGCAAGAAAATTAAGCGTAAAGCCATACTTGATGGCCATGCAAGAGCTATGGTCATCATCGGTATGGATGGCATACTTTCTGGTCTGAACCCGAAAGTAATCGAAGAGAAACTGGCAGTCTTCTGCCACGGACACGTCGGCGAGGAGTAAACGGGGTGAAGCAAAAGTGCCCTGAATTCGAAAACCACGAGCGGTGGCTTGTTAGCTACGCCGACATGGTGACGTTATTGTTCGCCGTGTTCGTGGTGCTCTTTGCGCTCAAGAAGGAAGGCGCCAAACAGGAAGCCAAAGTCGCGGCATCGATCCAAGAGAGCTTCAGTACCCCGTTACCTGACATCCCGGTTGATCGTCGGACCGGGCCTAAAGAGCAGGGTATGGGGATTTTTGAATTCTTTAAAGGCCAGTCTATCCGGCCGCCGCTGATCGAGAAGTATCCGTCATCCTCGATCAAGATCAAGGCGATAAATAGTGAAATGAACCGCATCAAGTTGAAGCTTGAAGAGCGACTCTACGGGCAGGAAAAATTTAGAGACAATAAAAAGCCGGGCCAAGAGCGTGTGATCGATATCCAGCGGACGTCAAACGGATTCAAGCTGCAACTCTTGGCCAGGCACTTTTTTGAAGTAGGGTCAGTCGAGGTAAATCGCGGCGCCTTGCGTGAACTCGATCAAGTTGCAGAGATTCTTAAAGAACTCGGTCGCCCAGTCAATATTCAGGGCCACACGGATTCCGTGCCAGCTCCGGGTGACCGAAGTAATTGGGAGATTTCAGCGCTTAGAGCCACGAACGTTTTAAAGTATTTCATTCGCAAACATAATTTTCCAGCTACCATGCTGTCTGCCTCAGGCTATGCTGACACGCAGCCAATTGCTGGTAATGGTACTGAATCGGGCAGGATGCTAAACCGCCGCATTGAAATTCATGTGGATTACAATCGCGAGACTTCCAGTGCTCCGGAGTAAATGGCTGATTGGGTTGATACTGCTTATTGCCGGGAGCTCTTCCTGGGCATCTGGTAGTAAGCAATCGGTTGATCAAATTCTTGATCGCTATAGCTTCGTTGCGGACTTCAATCAGAAAGAGGAAACCCGGGACATTTCGCGTGAAATCTTCTGGCATTACCCATTCGTTTTGCCGAAAGTGGAATTTCCTATCCACGCTTCATTAGATGACGCCAAGATAGAGATGCCGGCGACTAAGGGAGATGGGCGCGCTATCGATCATCTCAATCGAGGTCGACTACTTTTCCTTGAAGGTAATATTAAAGAGGCTAAGGCCACCTGGCTTAGTGGTCGCGCTCGTTACGGTAACAAGTATCCATTTCACCGTCGCAATGATTACTTTGTCGGACTCTCCTTTCTGAATATTGCTGATCAGTTAATGAGTACTGGGCATCTAGACTATGAAGCTCCAGATGTGCGTAAGAGCATGTCTAACGCTGGTACTTTTTTTAGTTGGGCATTCATCGTAAAGGCTGATCAGCCCGATGCACTTGTTGAGGCTGTTACCCCCAAGGGCCTCTATAATCTGGCGGCAATCTATTGGCGCTATAATCGATTTGATGGCGCTTTTGGTGCCGCAACGACGGGATTAAATTATTTGCGGAAGACTGGTCGTACTGATCTCCGCTCTGAATTTCACAGGCTTATTGCTGAATCTTTTATTAAGAATAGATCTTATTTAGAGGCTGTTCAGGAACTGGACACAGCCATTCGGCAGGACCGATTGCCAGAAAAAGCAGCCATAGCATTCGCTAGGGTTGGAGATATCTATTACGATCTGAACAATTATGAGCTAGCTGAGGATGCTTACGGTCTTGCGGCTAGCCTTGACGTTCACTTGCAGCAAATAAACCCCTCGCAATTGGTTTTAAGGGCAGAGTCTCTCTTTTGGTTAGGGCGCTTTTCTGAAGCACAGAAAATGCTTCATTTTGCCATTCATGGGACTGACAATCAAAATAAGGTGAACGAGCCCCTGACAGCTGAATATCTGTCCTGGGCGTCTCTGCGCTTGGCCGATGCCTACTTGGCTCAGAATAAAATTGAAGAGGCAAAACTCGAGTATTTTAAAGTGGCGCATGATTTTAAATCGAGTTTGCCAGGTCGCTTAGCACTTGTGCGTGAGGCTTGTCTCGAGCTGCCCTTCTATCAAGGCAATAACGTTAAGCATGCTCGGGAACTTCTAGAGCAAGCAAAGCTGGGCGGTGACATGCCTGGTCAGATGAAAGAGTTGGCTTGGGCATGTCAGGTGGGGTCTTATACGCAACGCGACCGAACAGCTGGTATGCTCCAGCGTGTTGCGCAGTTCTCAGATGCCTATCCGAGTTCAGATTTTTTGAAATCATTTGCCGAGCCGGTGCGGGCTTATCAAGCTACTCACATAGAAAAATATTTTAAAGATGGTGATATTTATAGGGCGCTCAGTTTTTTCGAGAAAAATCGCAAGACGCTGTTTCCTAAAGTTACACCGGACTTGGCTAAGCGCTTGTTTGTTGCCTATGCGGATATTAACCGTGCTAAGTCGGCGGCTGAATTTTGGGACGCTTACGCAAAAACTGCGGATTCCGATTTGAAACGACTTCGCTTAGCGGTGGTAACGGCAGAAATGCTGAGTCAGTCTAAGGCGAAGATCTGGAAAGACAGAGATCATCACAATCAAGCCGAGCTAAAAAATCGAAAGTGGACAATCAAAAGTGACGACTTGGTCGATTCCTATGTCACGCGTATGCGCCAAATCACCTCAGACCCTGGACACCTAATCTGGTTGCTGAACTTGGCGCGACACTTTGGTGAGAAAAATTCAGATTATGCTTGTGATGTCGAATATCCATTGTTGTCACGTTTGAACGCGGCTGGCCCTTTGTATGCTGAGATTGTTCAAAAGGGGGCTGATCGTTTAATTAATAAGTTTATGCCAGATTTATTTCAGACTGACGAATCGTGTGCACAGTCGTTACTTGATCTAGAGGCCGAACATCTCAAAAAAATGAAACCTAAGGTAATTGCAGACAGGTATCTCCAGCGGCAAAGTTGGCCATTGAATGGTGCATATCTGCATCAATATTGGACCGTTTCCGAGTATGTTTACGATGCCGGTGCAACCGAGGAAGCGCGTAAACTTTGGGAGGCTATTAGGGACAAGGGCGGACCTAGTGCTCCAGAAGTAGCCTTTGCCAAGGCGCGTTTAGATCCGGCCCGTACAGAATTCGAAAATTTATGGAATTAGTGAGGCATATTCATGTCCAATCGGGTCTTGAGGAACGTATGGTTGGTGGGCTGGATTGCGGCTATTCCAGTAGGTATGATTGCTCTGAATTCGTTAATAAGCCTGCCTAATTTTTTTATGCTGGTTTCGGCCATGTCACTCTGGCTATTTTGTTTAATAATCGCTGGGGGCGCATCTCGCTTTGATTCGCTGGCAGCGGAGGAACGGCAGGAGTTGCGGGAGGCTCGCCTGCAATTAGCTAAATTAGAGGCAGAGTTGTTACGTTTTTCTCAGCCTGTTGCCGCAGCTTCAGTGCCACCCACACAAGATGACTCAGTTTTAAAAGACGAAATGGAAAATTTGAAAAAGAAAATTAGCGATCGCGATAATCTTCTTGCGGAACAGATTATAGCTATGCAGCGGGTCACTGCATTAGTGCCAGAAGTCGAATTGCGAGTAAAGGCCGTGGTTGATCAAGTTGAGAATCAATCAGCGGTGACTGTTGCGCAAGTGGCTGATGTTTATCAAAAATCTCGCGAGCATCTTGCGGCTACAAAAGAGATCAGCACCCAATTTTCGGGTAAAAATATTTATGCATCTGGCGTGCGTGATCTCTCGTCATTGGCAGCTGTTTTATCTGGAGCATTCCAGGTTCTGAGCGAGGTTTCTGGAACTTTTAAGATTCATCGGCAATCGAGCGAGGAGCTCACTGTGTTGGTTCGCCGTCTTAATGGCGACAAGGCGATGATGAGTAAAGTAGCTGAGGATATTCAAGCGATTTCAGATCAAGCTAATTTATTACTACTCAATACGACGATTGGCCTCGCTCGTGGCGGGGGCGAGGAACGTGTCCTCCGTGTTGTTGCGGGAGAGTTGCGTAAAATTTCTGATCGAGTGAGTTTCACGTCTCTCGAAGCCAGGCAAATGGTGGGGACATTTCCCGATTCATTGGCAAAGATTTCTGAGTTGCTCGAGACCATGGTGAGTGCGAACCTGGCAAAAATGGAGCTATTGGATGCTGAGGTTCAGCGTCTAATTGGGCCTGCGAAAGTGACTTCGTCCGTACTGGCGAAGCTTGTTTCAGAATCAATTTCGACTGCAGATAGCATTGCTCTAATTATTGATCAAATCGCAGCGAGCTTAAAATTTCCGGACCAATTTAGGCTAGCTATCGACAATGCTATAAGTCCAATGCGGCAGGTCGGGTATTATGCGGATGAGTCGATTTTACGTGTAGCTAGTCTGATAACGTCAAATGAGTATGCGGCTGAACCTGCACCGGACTTAACGTCTAGCACGCAGTTTATGTCTTGTGACAGTCCTTCGGATCCGCATAATGTGCGCGATGCAGTGTAAGTGAGTGTCATAAGTGAGTGTTAGTGGATCACACCCATTTTCACTGCTGCTAAGGTGGCCCCACCCACGCTGATCCAAAGTAAAATACTGTGAATCAGAGGCCTCCATCCTACCTTTTTGAGTGCCGAAGGGGTTAGGTTAGCGCCGATTAGAAAAAGTGTCAGGACGAGACTGCGCTTAGCTACCATGGACATTAGCTGGCCAGTGGGCTGCAATGCAGGCAATACCGTGACTAAAGCTGCGGCAGCGAGAAATCCCAAAATAAACCACGGAATTTTAATTGCGGCACGCTTGCCGGTGCTGCCCTGCGATCTTGCGTGAATTACGCTGATTATGAGTGCGACGGGGGCTATCCATAGTGCTCTGGCAAGCTTTAAAGTAGTGCCCACGGTTAGTGCTTCAGCCCCATAATGCATAGTAGCGCCGACCACTGAGCTGGTGTCATGAATAGCGAGGGCGCTCCACAAGCCAAAAGCTTGCTGCGATAGATTTAACTGAGTCCCAATCCAGGGAAATACACAAAGTGCTATGGCATTTAGAATAAATATCGTGCCGAGGGCGACGCTAACTTCCTGTTCTTTGGCTTGAAGCACAGGTGCTACGGCAGCAATGGCGCTACCTCCACAAATCGCGGTTCCTACACTGATTAGCGTGCCAGTGTGGCTACCTATGCGTAGCCATCTAGATAATACCCATCCTAAAGCCATGGTGGAGCTTATCCCAACCATAGTGTAAACGACCCCTTGCGCGCCGACGCGGCCAATCACGCCTAAATTCATCCCAGCGCCCAAGCCGATTATAGAAATTTGCAGCAGTGGGGATACGTAGCGTCGTGTGACTCGAATATAGGGATTGCCGAAGATTGCAGAGATAATGAGCCCGGCCATGAGCCCAGTCGCCGACGAAACGTCTGGTAATAAGGTGGCCAATGCCAGTACTGGCATCAAGAATAATGCTATTTTTTCTGGCGTGCTATGTGCTTTATGTTCGAGCAAGGTATGCCTGTCGCTAACGGGAGTTTGATAAATCTATATGATTAGCTGTAAGTTACTATACTTTTAAAATGGTTTGGGTGGAATCATTGCTACCTCGCTGCTAAGGGTGAAATTATGGCCACTAACGAGATATTCAGCCGACAAAAATGCGGCTGAAAAAACCCCCGTTTTAGGCTCTAATTTGACGATGGTCTTATTTGACACGTTAGGCATTGCGGATACTAGCTTGGACAGCCATTTAGCGTTACGGAAGTCCTTAGACTGTGATGTTGTTTGCCACAAAATCAGTCGTCTTGGAGCTGGTTGGCTAGCAAAAATTAGCGATCCCGGGTCCGTGTTGTTAGCGGCTGTGATTTGACTTTGTATGCTGGGCAGTTTGAGGTTTCCTGCTGCGGCCAGGGCGACGGCAAGTCGAGCTTGGTTGACCAAGTTGCGTTCTTTGGTGTCATGTCCAGAATTTGGTACATACAAGAGGTATTTGGGCTCAGGTAAAGAAGAAAAATAGAGGCTCGCAGCATCAAGGGGCCAGTATTGATCGTTGGTGCCCAGTAGAATTAGTTTTGCTGCAGTAAGTCGGCTCAGGTAGGAAAAGGGGTCGATCAATTCCAGTAGGTGGCGTCCCTGGTCGGTCTTTAACATCTGAGGTAGGCCCTGGGAGGCATAGTCCCCAAGTTCCTCCGAATATTTGCCCCAGGTCCCTAACTGATGGTCGAGTTGTTTGGACATGTTCAGCATATTGAAGACCATTGGCACTAGGCCGTTGACGCGCTCATCAGCTGCAGCCGTTAACCAACTTGTCCAGCCGCGTTTTGATTCACCGCTTAGAGTGAAGCCTGAAATGGAAAGATGCCAATTCTCTTTCGCATATTTCTGGATGGTGTCCATGGCTCTGATTGTGGCTTTAGTCATGGGGAGTAACAAAGGCCATCGGTCGTCTTTTGATTGAAAAAAGCGAGTCAGAGTATGAGCGACAATTTCGTCCTCTATTTTTCCGCCAAAAATTGGTTGATAAGGTATCTGCTCGACCGAAGCAGAGATGAGCCCGCTACTTACCGCTAGGTCGTGAAGGACCTTTAAAGTCGCAGGATTTGCCTGTCCCGTGGGATTGTCTGCAGATGGTAATTGGTCGTGGCGTCCTCCTTCTATAATCAAGATCGCTTCGGTAGGTGGCTTGGTGTGAATGGGTTTTGCCAGAGTCAGAATGTGTTGCCAGGCTGTTCCCTGAAAAGTTTGCGACGTGAGGCGCAAATTGACGTAATCGACATCTTGGCTCGTCCAGGTTTTTATCACTTCATAGCTGTAGCTTGGATCTGGTGTTTTAACGAATTCAGCTAAGCTGGCGAAGGCACCATCGCAGCAGAATTGGAGGGATAGAATCAATATTAGAAAAAATGATAGAAAATTCTGCTTGAGCTTCATGAGGATCTCCTCTTGTTACAAAAGTTGGTGTAGACTGAGTTTCACACAGACCAGCTCAGAGGGTAATAGATCCCGATGGAAAATTTAGAAGGCAAGGACCTTCGCTTTATCGAAGATGCCGTTAAGCTACTCGAACGCCCAAGTTTCTTAGTAAAAGTGTCTGGATATTTGGGCCGCCCGATAGTGTATGTAGCTGAAAAACTTCCGCAGAGGGCACAAGCGCTGATCCAGCGCGGAGTTGATAAAGCTCTTACTTCAGGTCTTCGATTGGCCGTTCAGAGCATGAGTCACGAAGATGCTGTTGAATTACCCTCATCCGTAGCTGCGGCAAAAAAGTGGGCGCATACAATTACAGCAATGGGATTTGGGGCCGCAAGTGGGTTCGCTGGGGGGTGGACTCTTGCTGTTGAGCTTCCATTGACGACCACACTGATCATGCGATCGATAGCTTCGATGGCCCAAGCATCGGGTTTTGATCCTCGTGATCCACAGACTGCATTGGAGATTCTCACTGTATTTGCCTACGGTAGTCCTGGCTCGAAAATGGACAACGATAGTGATGCTTCGTTCTACATCCAACGAGCAGCTCTCGATGTTCTAATTAGAGATGGTGCTGCTTTTATCGCGGGCAAGTCAGCTACTCAGGTGATGAAGGCCATTGAGAGTGGTGGGGCTCCCAGACTGATCGAGTTACTGGCCAAGGTTGCTGTGCGACTGAATGTTATTGCCGGTGAGAAGTTTCTCGCGCAGAGTCTGCCGCTACTTGGAGCAGCTGGTGGTGCCGTAATTAATGGCATGTTTAATGACTACTATAGCAACATCGCATACTATGCTTTCGGCCTTAAGCGCTTAGAAGCCCGATATGGGCAGGCCGTCGTACGTAGTGCGTATGAATTAGCTGCGAAGCGTTTACCGCGGGCATAAGTCGATTCCATTATGTTTTGGAGAATTTCCAGTGTCACAAGCGCCGTCTCATCACATAGTTATATTCGACTTAGGCAATGTTTTGATTCGTTGGGATCCGCGCAATCTTTTTCGCAAGATTTTTGCTGAAGACGTGGCCGCTATGGAGTGGTTCCTGGCTAATGTTTGCACGCTGGAATGGAATGAGCGGCTTGATGCGGGCCTAACGTTTGCGGAAGCTGTCCGCGATAGAACCGCAATGTTTCCGGAGCATGCAGATTTAATTCGGGCCTATCACGAGCGTTGGTTTGAGACGCTTGGGGACGCGATTAGTGAGAACGTTGAGGTTCTCTCCGATCTGAAGCGCGTAGGCTATAAAGTTTACGGGCTGACAAACTGGTCGGCGGAAACCTTCCATCCGGCTCGCAAACTGTACCCTTTTCTCAATTGGTTCGATGGCGTGGTTGTGTCGGGCGAAGAGCGACTAATCAAACCGGACCCTCGCATCTACCAATGTCTACTGGAGCGCTATGGCATCAATGCTAGTGCGTCAATTTTTATTGATGATTCCGCTCGTAACATAGAGGCAGCGCGTAAGCTGGGGATTACCGCTATTCACTTTGTCCCTGGTGTGGATCTAAGGTCTGAGCTTACGGGGCTTAAAGTAGTATTTCCAGGGGCTTGTCTTGGTGCGAGCGAGAGGACTTGAACCTCCACACCCTTGCGGGCACCGGCTTCTGAGACCGGCTTGTCTACCAATTCCAACACGCTCGCAATCGACACTTAACGCCGTTGGCTAGGGCCAGAACCATAATGGAGCGATTCCCCTAAGGCAAGGGAAAATAACGATTTAACGTTGAATTCGTTTTCTACTCAAGTTTCCCCCTAGTCAGTCCGACATGCCTGATGTGTGCATGACGGTGCCGGTCGAAGGCGAAGGGAAAACGTAGAGATGTCGAAGAGAATTGCCTATTTATACTTCCACAGCTTGATCCTGGCGGGGCTGGTCGCTGCTTGTAGCAGCGACCCTCAGGCGCAGTCGTCAAACCGAGGCGGCGCCGATGCCACGAAAAAGACTAAAAAAACGGCGGTCGAGCAGCCAAAAGGAGATAACGCGGGGAATGCCTGCGAAGATGGCCTTTGCAAGGCCCCTGCGACGACACCAGTTGCGGCACCACCCAGTGCCAAAGCCGCGCCACCTGCGGCGTGGTGTGCAGCTGCTGCCGATACTCAGGCTGCTAGCCAGAAGTTATCGGCGCTTTACGATGCGATTTGCACAGGTAAAGTAGCTAATACTTTTTTCGTAAACACACTTATACCTAATGCTTATTCTGGTTCAGCTGAACCGCAGCTGTACCAAGTCTCGGACATCACCAACAGTGGTGGCATCGTCAATGCATTTTTCGCCATTGCGATTAAAATGCCGATTACTATTGCTAGCCACTTTGGGAGTGTTGCGCTCCGTGACGGGGAACAGAATACGGAGAGGGAGAGAATCACAGCTCAGGGTAGAAAGCCTGGGAATGTCACGGTCACTCCAGCTGCCAGCAATAACGATAAAGGTTGGATTCGCGGATGGACGATTGACTCTCCTTCGAGTGCAAAAGTAGGTTTAGTCACGGTCAACACTCGCTACGTTTACCGACAAGATCACTATGATCTCAGCGAGGGTCTCTACATGTACACATCGAGTTTGCAGAAGTCTTATGAGACTGTGACAAACTATCAAATATTGACAGCTGGTCTTGATGTTGACGGGACTGGGTATCAAGTTATGGTTGCGAAAATTTCAGCTCAAGATAAAGGCCAAGCGGCCAAGGTTAAAGATGCGGTGAAAAACATAGCATCAAGCCTCGTTAAGTTTATGTACAATCAGAGCACTAAGTGACTGACGCTATTAAAAATAAATAGCTGTCTGCACAGACAGCACGCTCGGATAAAGTCCAAATTCAGTTTGCGGAATTCCGCCGTCGGGTGTTCTGCCGCGGGGTGACATGAGCGCTACGACTAGCTGAGCGTTCGAAGCTACTGAGTATGTTAAATACATATTACCCAACAGTGATCTGTCGCTGTCATTTAAAATCAATAGAGTTTTAAGGTTCAGGAGGCCATTAATGTCGTAGACGGCAACAATGCCTGTGTAATTGCGCCCAAGGAGTAAGGTCGGTGTGCTGACGGCATTTTCTTGCTCAGTTAATTGGCTTGCTTGTTGAAATCCACCACCATTGAAGTACTGCTCTGCCTGAAACGATATTTTTCCAGTCAGCCGATAATCGGCACCGACACCACCCACGAAGATGTTTTGTTTGGTTAGTTGATTAGATCTTTGGTTGCCTTCAGCTCGGATGCCGATGCTGCCTAATTCACCCTGCATAGTTAGGCCCCCCAGTAAGCTGGGACCAACTTTGCCCCCAAGCAGGCCTATTTCGATGCGCTTGATCGTGTAGACTCCTCGTACTAGTGCTGAGGCCTTCTCAGGAGAGTAGTTTCTCGATGGCCGATTTTCGCTGCTCGTTCGACTGGTGATACCATTTGTTTGAAAGCCGGCGACTCCGAGGAGAGAAATTTGGCCACGCTTACCGATGCCATAATCCAGCCGAAATCCATCAACCCCAGGTTTGAACTCTCGGTAATAATCAAACGCACGAAAAGGGGCGAAGAAGTCATTTGGCACAAATACAAACATAGTTGATAAATTGATTGGAAATCGACCTATTGTGAGATCGGCATGACCAAGTTTTAAGCTCATGTTTAGGCGGTCAATGGTTAGGTAAGCATCCGCGTTGGTGCTGTTGTGCCAATGCCGCTCAAGGGCTGCGGTACGATTGGATTCATCGACAGAGTTTAATAGGGTCTGAACTAGGGAATCTTTAGATGAGGCCCCGATGAGTAGGTTATAGAAATTGAACTCAAAGCGGATAGCATTCGTGGCCTTGATCTTGATACTGTCGCGGAAGATCACCTGTTGATTCACGTCTGAGTCGCTGGGATAGAGATCCTTATCGTTCTTCGGGCTTTCTAAGTAAGCTGAAAAAGTCCTCAGACTGAGCTGCTGGTCGACGGAGCTGCGCGCCAAAGCGATGTTTGTTGAAAAGGCAGATGCCGCAGTTATCGCCCAAGAAATCCGAGCTTTTCGCTCCATCTTTGCCCCACCTTTTCCCACACTTCTGCGAAATGCTCTCGACTGTTTATTGAACCACAAATGTTGTGATTCCACCGAGAATCCCTTATTGTATTAAGAAAGCTTCTATATCGGTAGTTTATGACAATAAAAAGAAAAATCACATGGTTTGGCTCGGGCCGCGGTGTAGTTTGTCTTCCGCTAGCGCAGGCTTGTTGCGCGTTGGTTTTTGTGTTTACTACCTCTATAGGTATTGCGGCTGATGGTGGAAAACCAACTAAAGCCGATAATGAAGAGTTGAGCAAGGTGCTTAGCGGTGTGGATAAGCTTTGGTTCTCTGCTAAGTCATCTGCCGATATGAGTATGTCGGTAAAGACATCTCACTACGAACGGACTTTGAAACTGACCTACTGGACCTCAGGTTCGGACAAGGCGATAATCAAAATTAATTATCCACCGTCAGAGAAGGGCACCGTCACGCTCCGTCTTGCGTCGGATATGTACAACTATTTACCGAATGTCGATCGTACGGTGAAAGTGAGTGCTGCGCTTCGGAGCGCTAGTTGGATGGGTAGTCATTTCTCAAACGATGATTTAGTTCGCTCAGCCTATTTTGAGCGTGATTATGACGGCAAGATTATTGAAGTAAAAAAGAAGGGATCCGCCACCATCTGGACCATCGATTTAGTCCCGAAGCGAAATTCAGCAGTGGTTTGGTCTAAAGTCAGAATGATCGTGGAGAAAGAACGCAAGATACCGCAGTCCCAAGTTTACTACGACGATCGCGGGGCTAAGGTGCGGACCTTGACCTTCACTGATCTCAAGAAGTTAGGCGGTCGGATGGTCCCATCGCGTATCATGGTGACCCCGGCAGATTTGCCGGGCGAACATACAGAACTGGTCTATGAGTCGATACGACACGGTGTCAAATTCGATGGCAATTTTTTCTCCCTCGAGCAACTTAAATCCCTTTAAAGTGGGGCTAATCTCGAGATGAATTTAGGCCTGTTCGCACTAAGAAATTTAGGTCGCTCAAGATTGCGCACGGCATTGCAAGTTGGCGGCGTTGGGCTTATTACCGCGATTATGCTGGTCTGGGGTTGCCTTAACACAGGCCTGGGAGATCTGCTGACGCGGTCCGCGACTGATCTTGATGTAGGTGAGCTGCAGTTACATGCAGTCGGGTATGTCAATAGTCCGGATCTTTATACAACGATGCCATATACACAGGCCTGGCAGCAGAAGCTGAAATCAATTGGGCTAGCTGCGGCACCGAGGCTATACGGTTTTGGACTTGCGGCAATAGGAAATCAATCAACCGGTGTGCAGATTCGCGCGGTCGATCTGGATGCGGAGCCGAAAGTAACGGAAATTGATCGGCACCTCAGCAAAGGAAAGTGGCTTGAAAAATCCGCTCCAAAGGACGTAGTCATAGGGCGTGTCCTGGCCCGCAGGCTCCATGTCAAAATTGGACAGGATCTGGTGCTACTGACTCAGGCTGCAGACGGGGCGGCTGCAAATGCATTGTTTCGTGTTCGCGGTATTTTGCTGCCAGCTAGTAGTGACATAGATGAGCGCGGCGTTTTTATGTCGATTGCAGCATTTCAGCAGTACTATCACATGGAACAAGGAGTCCATGAGGTCGCGCTTAAGCGGATTAATATTGGTGATCCGCTAGAAAAAGTCAGGCAACGATTATCGAGAATAGCTCCCGCCTTGGGACCCTCTGTTGAAGTGTTGACCTGGCGGCAAGTTAAGCCGATTTTAGCGAAGATGCTAGATATACTGGCTATATCCTCTAAGTTTATTTTTTGTTTTGTTTATTTATCGCTTGGCGGACTCATCATAAACATTGGATTTATGTCTATCTATAATCGGCTGACTGAGTTCGGCACGATGACAGCGCTCGGGATGACTCCAGGGCAGATTTTAACTTTGATTCTTGCAGAGTCTAGCTGGTTAGGGCTTTTCAACAGTATAACAGCCTGGGCCATTGGCATTCCCATAGCCTTGCTGCTGTCTCGTAACGGCCTTGATCTTCGCTGGTTTTTTGATCACTGGGCCATGGCTGGGATCACAATGCAGCCAATTTTGTATGCCCGGCTAGGTTGGGGGGAGATCCTGACACCCGTTGTCGTTATGTTTATATCTATAAATTTATTTAGCCTATACCCCGGACTTGATGCCGCGCGGATGCAGCCTTCTCAGGCACTTGCTCCGCGGTGAATTCCTTGGCAGGAGCTGCACCGTGATAGCTGAGATCATTCGTATTGGCACTCGAAACATTCGGCGCAACCCCAGGCGAACTCTGACCACGGCCTTATCTGTGGCTATGGGTGCTTGTGTGGCAATGGTTTTGATTGGGACTCGGCAGAGCACCTATGATCGATTAATTGCCAGCGCAGCCATGAGTGGTTACGGAATCGTGAATGTGAGTCAACCTGGTTACCTGGCTGATCCAACGCCATCTAGTCGCATTCACTTCGACGATAAGACATTAAAATCTCTGAAGCAGATTCGAGGGATTCAGGAAGTTAGTCCGCGAGTGTCTGCGGCGGCAGTAGTTTATACGGCGAAGAATAGCACTGGGGCTAGACTTTTGGGGGTCGACCCTCGCTTTGAAACCGCGACTAATAATTTGATGATCAGTGCGATTTCAAGTGGGGTAAAAATTCAGCAAGGGGTCAGTGACGACTGTCTGGTCGGGTCTGCCTTGGCAAATCAATTGGGCCTAAAAATAGGCCATAAGATGGTGTTTACCACGACCGATGCGCAGGGACAAATTGTCTCGAATATCGTGCACGTTGGGGGGATTTTTCATACTGGTAGTCCCGAGTTGGATGGGCATGTAGCAATTTTACCTATCACTCTGCTACAAA
>Ga0315284_10004633_pt1 | contig 19510 bp, 31 predicted proteins | sample YL17G09_16_MG_FD_203696 | JGI IMG/M metagenome (GOLD analysis project Ga0315284, IMG submission 203696) | Sediment microbial communities from Yellowstone Lake, YNP, Wyoming, USA - YL17G09_16 | ecosystem: Environmental > Aquatic > Freshwater > Lake > Sediment | place: USA: Wyoming | collected... | reverse complement strand
ATCAGCAACCTGACCGAACAGCCTGTCATATTTGGCGAGGAATGCTGCCTGTCGCTGAAGGAATTTCTGTCGGAATATTTCCGTGTTGCTTGGCATAGTCTAAATTCTATATTGCTTCGCTCTTCTTGTCTGTTTTTATTACATCCCAACCGGGAAAGTTATGTGTAAATATTTGGTATGCCCTATCTTCCTGAATTAGTGTTTCCTGACCTCTTGGTGTGTTAATATCTAATTGCATGGCTCTTTTTTAAATTGTTCGGCATACCAACTTATTGTTTTTTTCAACCCTTTCCTGAGTTCAGTTTTCGGCTCCCAATCCAAAACTCTCTTCGCCAATCTTATGTCAAGACATCTTCTGTTGATCTTATCAATGGCTCTTTTATCTCCGTAATAAATATTTTTTTCCGTTCCTGTGAGTGCTGCAACAAATTCGCATAGGTCATCAACTGAGGTCTCGACTCCGGTTCCGATATTGATTTCCGTATTGAGAGCATTTTTCTCAACCGCCTTCTGTAAGGCTTCCACAACATCTTCAACAAATGTGTAATCTCTTGTATCATTGCCATTCCCGTTTATATAAAATAATTTATTTGTCAGTGCGCAATCAACAAGACGCCCAATAACTCCGCAATATGGATTTGATGCTATTTGATTATATCCATATACATTTGACAGTCTGAGTGTTATGTAGTTCCCTCTCTGTTGCAGATATGCCTCGGCAAGTCTTTTTGAAATGTCATAGGCATTACTCGATTTTAATTCAGCATCTTCCGGCGTGGGGAATATGTCTGCGTTACCATAAACAGAACTTGTGCTTGTGTAGATTATCTTTCCCTGAAACTGTTTGAATAACTGAATTGTGGCATGGGCATTATTTTCAAATGTCTCCACCGGATGCGTCATTGCATAAATAATGTTTGAAGTCGCACAATGAATTAATATTTTGTAGTGATCATAAAATATCAAATCCTGAAACTTCATTACAGAAAAATCAATGTTCGGCGGTACGTTTTGCATATCTCCGAAAGAGAGATCATCAATACCCATTACCGGGTAACCTTCATCTGCTAATCTCTTCGCTATATTACTCCCGACAAATCCGGCAGCACCTGTTATTAAGATTGTTTCTTTCATATTACCAACATTCTAAAGGTAGGCAACTCGTTTCACGTTTCATTCTGTATCCATTGATTGTGTCCCAATCCCATGTATTCATACTCTCGAATATAGCCGGGCGGAATGTAGTATCACAAGCATCATAATAATCGAATATCTCCCTCTTATGCGGTTCATCATAAAGTTCTATCGTTGTTTTTATCGTACACCTCCAACAACCTGAATCGAGAGAAACTTTCTCACATGAAAAGAAAAGCACGGTAAGAAGCACAAATCGTGAAAGTAAGTTACCTGCATTAAAAACGAACAGCCGATTTTCATTGAAAGAACGCACCGTGCTTTTCATATCCTTCCTTCTTTCCTCATCATAAGGAAACTATCAAAAGATAATTGCCCGTACTGATGTATGTTGAAAATTATTTGATTTTTCCATTCCCTCAGCAGGGATGAAGTTCCCGGGTCGCCCAATTCATAATCCGTATGCCTCACCTTGTAATCAGCCATGAGACAGGTTCTCATGCCCTGTTCCCTGATCTTTGGAAATAGTGCGCCCTCTATCCATCCGTATCTCTTTGCATTTGGCGGGTAAGGTATCTCTTTGATCGCATTGAGCAGTTTCCCGCTCAGGCCTATGAGCGCCCAATTAAGGATATTGTCCGGGAATGTATATACCCTCACCCCGGCAAACCATAGTTCTGCTTTCGGGAAGTTTTGCAAAAGACCAACATGATCCGTCATCATAAGGCTCGCCAATCCGAACCCTCCTTCCCTTATGACATCACCCATGGCCTTAACCCATCCTTTGTCTATCGGATGTTCGTCAGGATCACAGCCTATCAGAACATCGTCATCAGTGGGTTTCAGGTATTGGTAGGCCTGTGTCCAGTTCTGTGATACGCCAATATTCTCCATTTTTACATATTCTGAGCCATGGTGTTCGGCTATCTGTATGAGTTTTTCAGAATTGAGTTCCTTTGCTTTGTTCAGGTCGTCAGGAACCTTGTTCCCCTCAACAATCGGGAAGCCAAGGTCAATAATCAGGTGTTCAAATGTCCCGCAATCATTCAGCGCATAAAGCAGCGTTGTTGTCTTTTCAACTTCTGACGGCAGGTTGTAAGCGAGTGTGAAGCATAAATTTCTCATTTCTTTCGGCATTTTTTACAAAGAGCATTTTTTGTTATCAGTATCTTACTGTGGAAGTGATTACCACATTTAGCGCATATCAGCAGGAAGCGTCTTTTCATCAGGTTTGAATATTCCTTTTGTATCATAGTCAACGAAATCCTGACACAGCGTTGCAGCTATCGGCTGTCCTGAGCATAACCACATCTCGGCATTAAAGCGATCCTTTAGGTTCATCATTGTCACAGGTATCAGCCTTGAGACATATTCAGCATTGAACCAAAAGAAGTTACCGGAATAATGGAGCGGCCATCCCTTATTGATCAGCTTGACCCCGCAGGTATCGTACCCGATATTCAGGAACCTTATATCGAGCATCCATTTTCTCAATACATAGTGGTTCATATAATCCCTCCAATACTTGCCTCCTTCATGCCCCGGCCAACTTACTCCCTTTGAATGAACATAGAACCCATAATAACCCTGTGATCTGTCACAGGTCTCTTTCATAAATCTGAGCGTAAAGAATTCATATTCGTTCAGATTAACGGAATGCCCGGCGAGCCGGAGTTTTCCGTGTGGTTCAATTATTTTCAGGAGTTTTTCTTTGTTCTCCTCTTTCCCAAGGCAACAAATATTTGCAACCCTCATATAATCATATAATCCACTATCTTGCATAATGGTAATCTGTTCGGTAAGTACGTCCGCCCAATTATTGATCATGCACACATGGATAAATCCTACAACATTGATTCTCGGCTCTGCCATAACTTTCTTTTTATTAGTTTCATTCCATTTATTTCAGCCTCTTCAGGGAGCATCGCCCCTATGAGGTTGTTCTTCATATTCCTGATATGCCATGGGTCAAGGAGGTAAGTTACATTCGTAAGTTCACAAATGTAATGTCCATGCACCCTGAAGCGGAGCGGGAAGAGATCATTGCCTACATCCTTTTGGCCGATATTGAACATATAGAATTGTCCGCCGCCTCTTGTTCCTGCCAGTAGTATCTCAAAATCCTTGTCGCCCTGCCCCTGAAGAGCGAGCAGTGCATTGACATTCCGGGCGATGAACGTAAAGAAAGGCCTCACAAAAACGTCATTGTCATCCTTCCATATTGTCCTGTAAGGGTTTGTCCAAGACGCCCCGGAGAGGTGTGTTACATATTCCTCAACCGGGAAATACTCTATTCTTAACCCCATTTTCTGAGCGGCTTTCATATTGTGAACGAGCGGAGCGCCATGTTCAACGAACGGAGGAAGCTGCAAATACTGTTCCCGCCGTATCATTGCGCAAGAAGGATGTGTGTACCTGAGAACATCGCTCTCATCAGCAGGGTCACCGCATCCGTCACCCTTATATGTGACAAGCATCAAGGAACCGAGCGCATAAATATCCTCGACCTCCATTATCGTAAGCATCTGCTCGATCCAACCGCCCCGGTGAACAATAGTGTCGTTGTCCATGATCAGGACATACTTTGTCTCAACATAATTCCTGATCCCCTCATTCAGCATATCCCCATGGCCATTTCTCCCACCTCTTTCCCATAGCGTTACATTCGGCCTGTCTGTACTGAGGTATCTGACATATTGAAGCGAATCATCTTCCGATCCGCCATCAACAATCACAATCGGGATGTCAGGATAAAACCTGAGTATTGACTCAAGGCATATTTTTGTAACATCGGCAACATCCCGTTCTGCCATTACTATTGTGACGCTCCTGTTTTTCCACTGTTGAAGGTGCTGTTCCTTGTAATCCCATTCAGGTCTTATCAGTGGCGTTGTTGGTTCGCTCATGGTACAATTATTTCGGGTTTGTAATCGAACCTGTTGTGTATTGGATTGGGATTCAGTGTTTTATTCATCATTGCCAAATATGAATAATATCTCGCTTCTTCGAGGTAATAAACATCCTCCTCCCTCAGTGTCTCGGGCGTCATATACCAATCCAAATGCCTCGCATAGTATGGCCGTGGCGCCCTCAGGCTCTCGTACCAATCAGGCTCCCTTGTCGGCTTATCGCTCCGGCGTGTGCGGTCATAGAGCGCTATCCCAAGGTCAGTTGCACAATGTGAGTACCCGAATGCGTTTTTATTGGACTCCTGTGCCATATTTGCGTGAATAGCTATCTCTGTGACACTATTATCCGGCAGATCACCCAATTCATAGCCGAGCGCACATTTCCAAATCCTTCCTGTTGCACTTTGCAGTCCCTCGTATAGAACAGAAACAAAGTCAGAAGGAACCTTTGAAATATCCATGTCGCTATCCGAGATAATGAAATAGCGGTCATCATAAAGTGTGTATAGTTCTGTCGTGAAAAATGCCCATGCGAGATGGTTTTTCCCCAAGAAATGAACAGGATATTCACAAGTTTTCAACCATTTCAGCATTGGCGGGTAGGTTGAATTGTTGTCTATCAGGACGGGATCGCATCCGGCTTTCTTAAAATCCTCAAGAAGCGGGATCAGCCATGTAAAACGGTTAAATACCGTTATGAACACTTTTATCCCTTTCATCTGATTTTCTTTTTGAATGAGTTACACCTCCGGTTCTCCCGGTCATATCCCTTGAACTTCTTTGATCTGCCGCCTCCTATCTTGTTATGAACAGAAGAGGACGGATTTTTCGCTCCTCCCTGTGATAACCCTGCCATAAATTGTGACATGATATAGGCAAATGACGGTCTGACTTTGACGGGTTCGGGAGCCTTGGCGGGTTCTTTGGTCTGAGCAAGTACCTGACGAATTTCCTTTCGTGCATTCTTATTGCCAACTGTAACTAAATTCATATCAGTTCATTTATAAGTTCAACCCTTTTAACATTGATCTGCCTTAGTCTCAGGTTATCCTGAACATATTCCCATGCAAGAATTCCCTGCTTATAAGCGTCAACCTCGAGGTTTGCTATTAATCTGATCCCCTCAAGAAAGGACGCCTGATCTGTGTAGAACAGCGCCCCGGGAAGGTCAGTCCATTCCTCCCATGCGGGAGCGAGCGTGACGGCTCCGAAAAACGAGGCCTCGATATATGCAATATTTGATTTACACCTGTTGAATATTGTATCAGCAAGCGGTACAGTCAGCAGTGCAGGAAGAATCTCCTTTACATTTGTAAAGTAATGGATTACATCCATTGAGTCCCAATCATATTTGTTCGTTGTTGGCTCGACATACCACGGATGGTAACCCAAGAAGATGAACGCCCATTCAGGAAATTCTATTTTCGCCTTGTTGAATGCCTCTTTGTACTCATAAACATCCCTAACATGACTATCCCCGCCCCGCCATAATATGTTCTGCGCCCTGCCTGTCTTGATTTTCCGCTCTTTGAATATAAAGTCATTGAATCCGTTCGGTATAACCCGGATGTCCTTATTATAGAGACTGTACTGCTTTTTGAGTTCGTTTGTTGTTACCGTTACAACAGTCGCATTTCTCAATATCTCAACTACATACCCCCGGGTTTGGCTATTGTATAATCTGAAATGGTTATTGTCGGGAGTAAGAGCCAAGAGGTTGTCATCATAATCAACCCATAGCGGGATGTGTAAATCCTTCAGGTATTTAGCAAGCGAGACAGCCGGTGCTTCAAATGGCCTTTGCATATATACCAAATTGTAACGGATCAGTTCCTGCCAGTGTAATACAGTTCTATCCCACTGGACAAAATGAACGATTAAGTCATTGAATTTTCTTTCAATGTCAGGGAAGATTCCACCATTCCTGTAATAAGAACAGGCATCAGTGACACTTGGACAAATACTTAAAATTCTGAGCATTTAAAATTAGATTGGTTACTATTCAGTTTGTGTTGGTTCATTTGCAGTCCCGCCGGCCGCTTCTCCTGTCTCTCCTCCTTGGAAGCCGCCACCCGCTTCTCCCGCTTGCATCGCCGTCATAGCCTCTTCCTGTTCTTTTGTCATCCTCTCCAGTTCCGCCTCAACATCAACAATCATCGGGTGGTTCTCAAGTCCTGTCTCCCTTGACATGACACCCCCGTTTACAGAGGAAACGATATTATCAATGGCCTCCGTAATGTTTTCCGGCAGGAACGGTGTGATGAGCGGCTTTAGTTGTGTTGTCTCAGCGACTTTTGAGAGTGAGGTATTGATTACCATCCCAACTGCCACCCTGAGCAGATTCAGCCTTCTCTGTAACCCAAGGCCAAATATCTCCTCTTTGTTTTTCACCGCCATGTGGGCATCCATAAACAGAAGTTTCAGGGCGACCCCGGAGAGTTGACCTAATCCCTTCATCTGTTCAAATGTGATATTTGGTGTCTGACTCAGGCAGTAAATAAACCCCTCAAGGTTATCCTGTTCCATCTTGATTGACATGGGTTCCGTTGCAAGAGCGAGATAATTGGCCTGTGACCCCTGAGTGAGTTGTAATATCTTCCCTGTCTCGCCCTTCTGAGCGTAACCCGCCAATTCCCCGATAACGGTCAGGATCGGCGAGCCGAAATAATCATTTACATCAGCATGGTTGCTGACTATTGTTTCAAGCCTTGAGATCATTGTCTGAACATCCGCCCACTCAGGATATTGCTGCGAATAATACACTACCATGATTTTCTTGACCTGATTCGGTTTCGGGTTTGGTGTTGTCAGCGGGTCAAGTATCCATTTCCCTGAGGCGTCCATTATCCAATAATATTCATTCTCAGCAAGATATATGTCAAAATGCTCAATATCTTTGCCTTCGTCATTCACTTTGTACCCCCGGGCAAAGGCTATCATATCGCCTGTTGCATCGAACATCGGGTATAATGTATCACCGAGGTCAGGCGAAATAATTTTCATCTTCAGGATGAACTTGGCTTCGATTGAGGGATTTTCATTAGGAACAAAGTACCATATTTCTGCCGCCTCCATCTCACTCATTAATCTGCGGGCGACCTCTTTGTTCTTATAGTCCATCTTATTCTCGTTCTGTATCCTGTCAATCAGTTTGACAAGTTCCTTCTGCTGTGTTGAGTCATCTCCATCAACAACTTTCGTCTGAACGGGATCAGTGAGCATGAATCCCACCCGGCGCTCAACTATCAGCTTCTGAAGAGGCATCCCGACCCTTGCCACCGGAACTATCGCCGTAGCGAGAACGGGTTCTCCCGCTTCATTTATTGTCCGGGTATCTTTTTTGATTGTCTTGTCAGGTCTTTTTGTTTTGTCAAATATCTCATGGTCAGGTACTTTGTATTGTTTTATCGCTTCAGGCTGCTCGACCTTAAATTTAGGCTTTGCACTTGAGAAGGCAACCTGTATCTTGGCAAAGTCATTGCCACCAATGAGTTCGGTCAACTTGATTATGTCCATGACTGCAAATGTATTAAATTATGGTAATATTCCACTCAGTTCTGTTATTTTCATTCCCCCCTTGTATAATTGCACCGGATAGAACGTATTTGCGAGAGCATCAAAGTAATCCGGCGACCTTCCCAACCGCTCCCGTGTCTTTTCTTTCGGCTCGATTATTATTTTGCCATTACTTTGAAATATGTATTTTATCTCAACTGCCTCGGCAGTCAATTCAGGGAGCGGAGGTAAACAGGCCTCTGAGCCAAATGCCGGGTTAAGCCAATCCCTTACCGCCCAATACAAATATGCTTTCATGTTTGCAAATTCGTATTCCCCTGTGGTATCATTGAGGTATTGTGCCGACTCGCTGTATTTACATGAATAAGCATTGCGCATATTAAGTTCCTGAAGCCTTGAGAGTACCCCCGCCCCTTCCCCTATTGTGTCAATCATCGCAACGGCTTCCTTTGATTTACTCAGGAATTTATGAACCATCCCTGCTATCCTCATGTGATCAGCTTCCCCCCCGGATTGATGTGCCTCAAATTTTGTTACATAGTCATTGAACCTGTGACACAACACTGAACTGTCACGACCCATGCCTGCAACGTCAACACCTATCCGCCTGTAACCAACTAAATGCTCTTCTTTCCTTTCTTCCCATCTCCTGTTTGCCGCCTCAACCCACAAATAAGGTATCAGGACGTCCTCAGCAACCTCCGGGAACATTCCCCTCACCTTGACCCTGAAAAGGTCATTGGGACGATATAGCGCCCCTTCCCATTCAAAATCTCCCTTATCCTCCATAAAATCATCCTCCTGTATAGGAGTACACCATGTCTCAACCTTATCTTTCACCCATTCATAATCCACTTGCCCGGGAAATATTGTTTTTTTGGTAAGCACATTTGGCGCTGTCAGGTCATCCAAACGGAATGATTTCCAACGGGATGAACGCATGGCCTTGGCAGCATAACCTACCATATTGTTGGGGTTAAATACGATCAGGAGTTTTGCGTTTGATTGCAAGTTTCCTTCAATGGCGTCCCAAACGAGTTCACTGATCCCGGATGCTTCTGTCACTATGAACATTGTGTTGACAGCGTGGAACCCCGTCCATGCCTCTGTATTGTAATCATCAGCTTTGAACCCTGTCAGGAACCACTCTTCATATTCCGTTCTTATGTCATTTGAAACGAGGCGCCCGGAGAGCGGGATCAGGGCGTTTCTGTAAAGCCTAACTACCTCCGGGTACATAATATTCGATATTTGCCTTCCTGTTGGCGCTGTCATCGCCACTTTTGTATTCTCTGCGAGCGCTCCTGTTTTCCTGTTCCATCGAGGTGTCAGGTAGAAAAAGCAAAGAGCGGCAACTGCCGCCACATAGTCTTTTCCTCTTGCCGTCCCTGAGGCCACGGCAACCATTTTGCATCGTTGGATTGCGGATAGTATCTCCTGCTGTTCGGGATCGAGCCGGACGTTCAGCGCTTCAGTAGCAAATAAGTTCCAATCCGCTACCCAACGATGCAATAATTTTATGCGGCCTTTTTCTGACATAGTAAGAAGCCGCCATGATGTGAATTTAGGTATGCTCCGAACCTTAACCCCAAATGGACAAAAGGGTTTCTTTCAAAGAAAGTACTCACCATGGCGGCTGTATATTTAGAACCCATAAGGCTGATGCTTGAAATAGATTTTCTCCATTCTCCGCTCATGCTTCAGGCGATCTTTTTTTGTCTTTGTAACTTTTGCTCTCAGGAATTGCCTTGCCCCGATTGATGTTGACCTCGGCCTCCCTGATCCAAACAAATCTTTTGTTGGCTGTCTTGCGGAATTGTCTGACATCCATTGAATTGCCTTTTTATGTCCCTGATTCCAACGCTTCAACGCAACTCCCTTGTGCGCTCCGGTCATGTTGTGTTTCCCGGCTGCATTTCTGTTCCCCCTTGGCGCTCCCATATTACCTCCCTATTAGTTTGTTTATGTAATTTTTTGAAAACATTGCTTTCCTCAGCGCTCTTGAGTGGTATTGTATCAATGCGCTCCGCTTACGGAATTCCGCCCGGCTTTTCAGTTTTGTTCCCACATTCCTGAAACTCGAATGCTTGCCCGCCGCATTCTTATTACCTAATGGCGCTCCCATAGTTCTGATTTTTTAATTATTAATATTAATGTCCTCTCCCGTGCAATCTCTCCATCTTGCGAGTATAGGCTTTTATTACTTTCAGTTGATTCCTGTGTGTTGAAGAACGTAACAACCTGCCGCCCTTGCCCATATAGGTCGTTCTTCTCTGATGCCTCCCGGCAGCATTCTTATTCCCTCTCGGCGCTCCCATAATTATCTTTTAATAAATTGTTCTGTAATGCCTTGCAAAACTGCCATACATCTTTGTCAGCTTCTTCCTTGAGGGAACTTTTAAATATTTTATCCTTGCTGTATTTTGCGGGATAGTCCCTGCTTTTGACTGTAATCTCCTTAATAACTCAGGCCTCTTTCCCATTACATTCTTTGTGCGTGAGATTATATTTTTAGACCAACTCGATCCTAAAAACTGTTTCGCTCCGGGCGATACTGACATTTTGTGTTTCCCGGCAGCATTGCGATTTCCGTGTGGTGCGCCCATAATTATTTCCTCCTTTTATGTTTAAAATATTCAACCTGTCTGAGTCTTTTCTCTGCTCCGGCTTTTGTCTTGTTCGTCCCGAGGTTCTTCCCGGTCTTGCTGACAACCCTGAACCCGCCCTTAACCTTGCGGATCATCTATTTCGGCCATTTACCTTTGAATACCAAGCCTTTGACCTTGACGGTCTTGCCCTTCTTCTCACCTTTCCCCTTCGGGGTTTTTGGTGACTTGCTTGTTTTCTTTGCCATGGTTATAGTCTTTACCAACCCATTTTTGCCTTTGATTTGTACGCACGGGACATTGCAACGAATTTCTTGCCTCCCGCCTTCTTGCCATACCGGGATATGTATGAATCCCTTCCTGATGCAAGCCTCAGGAAGCCTTTCGCCCCCCGTGACATACCTGCCTTATGCTTGCCCGCCGCATTCTTGTTTCCTCTTGGTGCGCCCATGTCGTTTAGTTTTTAGTTATCAACAATATTTGCTTTCTTCAGGAGGTCAAGAAACGGATCATGTTGTATCTTGCCCTCGAACTCTCTTTTATCTATTGTTCTTCCATAAAGAGTATCGTAAATCTCTTTTATTGCTCCCACATCGCCTGCCATTGCCCTTTGTATTAGTGCAAGTGCAATTTTATCTTCAACTGTTCCCTCGACCTCTTTCAATGTAGGGTTGGACTTGTCTCTGATTTTGACCTTTACATCAATCCACTTTTTGAGAATTGTCGCCCGGTTTTTTGTTCCTTTCGGCTTCCCTTTCGGGTTTCTCACCTCACCTTTCTTGGGTGGAATTATATTTTCAGGATTCGGCATTTTTTCAAATAATTATCAAATCAAAATTCATCATTGCAGCAATAACTTCCTATTGCCATTCTCAATTGCTTCCCGTTAGTTTTTGCCTGCGGTTTCTTCCTCTTGTTGTTTTTTGTATTTGTCATAATACCATTCGATTAAATCTTCTTCAGCCAACATCTCCCCGGGTTGACCAACCATGGAGAGCATCAGTTCCTCCGCTGCCTCACCAACGTCTGTGAGCAGTTCCCTGTGTCTTTGACTTGCGCCAAACATGGTTATCCTCCCGGCCACATACATATCAATGGCCTCGATTTGTTCTTTTGTCAGTTCAATCCTTTTCTTTTCCATTTTTTTAAAGTTTATATCTCTTTATGATCTTCTTGAGTTTCCTTGTGTAGTTATCATCATTACCATGGATGGCCTTGGTTGACACTTCAGCAAAGAATTCCGAGGCATTGTGTAATGAATAGATTCCATACCCTTTCTTACGCCTGTATGCCGCATCGTTTTTGTATTGATTGAAGAGAGCAAAAATCTCTTTCCCTGCTGCCTTATGTTTTGGTGAGGTATGGAACCGTGACCAAACGCCGTGGGCGAGTTCATGTGTGAGTACATGGCCGAGCGGATCGTTGGTTTTTGTTGTCCAAGAGTATGCGTTTCTTTTTGTTGCCGGTGAATATGATTTCATTATGTCGGCAATAATTTTCTTTTTGGGTTGGTTGAACATCTTCTTGTTCAGGTATATCCCGGCGTTTTCCCCGAGGCCGTTTATCAGGTGAGCGCCACTGACCTCATCTTCCATATCGGCTATTTTGATACTTCGATCCTGTACCCCGAGTTTTGCATGGAACTGAGCGATAGTTGCCTTGAGTCCTCTGTAAACGTCAGGATGTTTCACTTTCACCAAATCCTCAACCCCCGTGATCTCTCCCGTGTATTTAATGTCTTTGGGCGATAACCCTCCTGAGGTTTTCCTTGAACGCCCGGGTTTTCTGTTTGCCATCTCTTTGTATATTAATTAGTTACTTCTTGGGTTTTGCCTTTTTCACAACGGTTATTTTAATCTGCTGAGTGAATTTATCCTTAGCGCTATATTTCCCGGTGTGTTTCTTTGTCGGCTTCCATGTTGTTCTCATGCCACTTCCTCCAAATCTATATAAGTGTGTACTTTTGAATATGTTCCGAGTTTCAATTCCTTAACACCTTTGACTTTGAACTTTGTTCCTGCTTTGAACAAGACCTCAGACTCTCCCTTATTCCCTGATATTTCATCTAAATATCGGCCTTTCTTGCTTACTATCCTGAACAAAACCCTGCTTTTATCCTCTGTCCAATTTATCGCTCTTATTGCATTTTTTGAACTTGAAACAAAAGTATCAAATCTTATTATCTCATTCTTTGTCATGTTCATTATAAATTCAAACGGCTGCTCAACGTCTATTGCCCTCCATACATCCCCTTCAAATACGGGAGCCTTGTTGAGTGCCACATTTAATTTATCCCTGACGAACTTTGTATATTTATCCTTTGCTCCCTCTCTTAACCGCCTGTTTAATGTCCGGTACAAGTTTTCGGTGTAAGAATAAATTAACTCAGACTCGGGTTCATTTAACCCCCAACGATCAGCAACAGGCTCTAATTCGGCAGGAAATGGTTGGATAAAACTTGCAAGTAAATCCCCCGAGGCTCCAAACTCGTTCCATTCTTCAGTCTTAATCGGGAGGTCATGCCTTACCCTCCCTCCTTTCCTCACACCGGCTGCTTTCCTGTTAGCCATTACTTGTCATTGATAAATTGTTCAATGTAAACAAGATTGTGATTCTCACAAAACTCCTTCACCTTGTCGCCACCGCCATAGACGATGAGGTTGGGGGACTGCACGCCGGAGACCTTCTGAGCGATCTTCAGTTCCAAGTCCAAACAGGTAAGCGCATCGCTGTACCCCCGTGTCCAAAAGGCGTTCCACCCCTCCGGGAGTCCCATTTGGTTATATTCATAGAACTTCGGGGCAACATTCAGATCAGCATAGGCCAATATGTTACAATCCTGAAAGTACCGTGTTATCCAACGCTTTTTGTATATCTGATGCAAACCGTATGCTATCGGGGTCGCATCCGAGAGGCTCAGGTTCGGTTCAACTACCTGACGGCATCCTGAGGTCAGGACTTTCACCGGGTCTTTCCAAATAGCCTCGAAACGATAATCGTCAACATAAAAGTGATACGTTGCGATCCCCTGCCTCAGGCGGCTGTCAGCACCCCAAGGCCATACAGGTATTATTACCTTCCCGGCCTGCTTCTTGATGTCAAGGGTCGGGATGTCAAATTTATTATTCGATTCATAAAGACAATCATTGAGCATTGAATTGTAAAAGTCAAGATCAGGTATATCATCTTCGTCCTTCTTGGCCTTCGGCTCTTTTATCGCCGGGATGTCCACGCCCCAATCCTGAACCTGATCCGAGTCGAACTCATTGGCGATCATATCCCAATCCCATTGTCCGGCAGAGACATTATCTTTAATAAGAAACGCCTTCAGTTTTTCCAAAGGCGTATCAGATTTGAGAACTTTGCACGGAGCGCTCTTGTATTTTAATTCCTGTAATGCCCGGAGCCTCATGTTCCCCCCGATCACAATATAATGACCATTGAGGGGAAAAACAACCAACTCCCGGAGTGCGAGCATTTCGGGGTCGTCCTTAATTGATTGTAGGAGCGTTTTGTACTCCTCATCTTTCAGGATACGGGGGTTTTTTGGCAAACCCGCTATCTGACCCTTATTGATCTTGAGTTTTACAAGCGGAATCTCAGTTGTCTTGTCAAGCATTACATGACGTTTGTATTTTTTTTGTTATTGATTTGTGTAAAAGTCAGACACAAAATTAAACAAAAAACAATTCAAGCACTGCAAAAAAGGAATTATTTATAATTTATTTTTAGTTATGTTATTAAATATGTGCCTTTTTATTTGGATGTTACAATTTAATATAGTAGATTTGGGGTTTATTTACTAATACTCCTCACATGAAACACGAACTCAGAACAGCTATTAAGGTCATCCCGGGAACTTTTACCATGGAGATACTTGACAAGACCATCAAGGTCAAGACCGCCCACATTTATTATGCTCACCATATCGAGCATAACCCTCCTTTTGATGTTTATCATGTTATTATTCACTTTTATACTTTTAGCAACTAATTAATTTAAAATGGACAAAACAATGGCTTTTTGGAAAGAACTCATCCGTCAGTATAAACCGGAGGAGTACAAGAACAATCCGTTTCTCCTCTCCTTCCGCCCGGAGGGAGAAGAATGGAGATACTTGACAAGACCATCAAGGTCAAGACCGCCCACATTTATTTGGAACGGGTTTGACTTTAATCTAAAGGACGTCTGTACGTTCTATAAGGGGGAGCCGGTTCTCGGCATCCACATCTATGATCGCAAGGAACAACTCATTGATCTTATCAGGGTCAAGATACCTGAACGCAACGCTGTGTTTGTCATGCGTACCCGGGAACATTGCATAACCTGTAAAAGGCTCACTGACAACAATGTCGTCTATTCTTGGGTCAACCGCCTTAACCGGTACTCCACCGGCACGGAGTTTATCTGCATCCGGTGTGGTTCGCACTGGGATTATATCACTTTCGGGGATGTTTATAATGCACTAAAAATTGGTAGCGATGGCAAATAACCCCCTAATCAAAATCAAGAGGGTTGACAGGGCGGAAGAGTTCTTCCGCCTCGATGCCCTTCGGAGTAAGCTGATTGCCGGTGGCAACCCGCCGGAAACCATCAACTCATTCCTGACCTCCCTCCTGCGGGATAGTAAGATAACCACCAAGGCAGGAACCGTCTATGAGGTTATGATCATGGAACAGACCGTCAATTTCAAACGGGCAACCAAGCCTTGCGAAGTCTGTGACGGCACAGGGAAAACAAAAATTATATTCGCCGACTGTCCGTTCTGTAATGGCACGGGGTTGGAAATTTCCAAATGCCCCACCTGTAAGGGTACAGGGATTTTTGAAGATGATCACTGCCCTGACTGTATGGGGTCAGGATTGTTTATACCGCTCATGTAATTTAACCCGGCCGCAAGGCCACAAAATCAATAGAAATGGACATAATGACAAGACAAGAAAGTTTGAACGCCGTCCTTCAGAGAAAGGTCAATGCGTTTGTTGAAAGATCACAGGTTGACTCAGAGGCGCTGCTCGAGAAGCTGAAGAACAGAACTATCAGCGATTGGGTATTCCGTAACCACGAACTCTCCTTCGGCAACCTCACAGAGCCAATGGTTGAGATTTACGGGGAAGAACGTAAGTCGTCCGGGACTCAGTTCCACTCTTGGAAACTCACCCCTCACTCGGCTTATCAGATCGCAGATCGTATAGGCCTGCCTCAGACATGGATCAGCAAATCCGTACATGGTTCCACATGGCAGAGGGATGTCGCCGCTCATGCACTGAATGAATACATGGATCACTACACAGGCAATGACAGGCGCTTCCTGTTGCGCTGTGTTGATGACAGGCTCCGGGGTTTTTTATCAACAAGTTACAAACGACTGAACACAAAGGAGATTTTTATGATGTTTGTTCTGACGGCTGCAAAACTCGGACTTCCGTTGGTAGGTGCTTTTGAAGGGGGCGCCCGTGATTTTCTCGAGGTGTTGAAACCCGAACTCATTTGGATTGATACTCCAAATAACGGCCTTGTCGCTTACGCCCGGGGGATGCAACTGAAGAATTCTGACTTCGGTGACGGTTGGCTCGAACTCCGTTCATGGGGTCTGTATGGCGCCTGTCTTAATGGCAACACGGGTCAGAGGTTCCTCAAAGAGGTACACCTCGGCGCACGGATGGACAAGAATATTATCTTCAGTATTGAAACCATAAACCACGACACAGAGACCCGGGCGCTTATGGTCAGGGACGCCATGGACTATGTATTCTCACCTGAGAACAATGCGTATGAGGCTGAGAGCATAATGAAGGCCTCTGACACTGAAATAGATTTGATGGATGAAGTTCACCTTCTTCCCCAAATAGGTGTCAGCAAGACCGAATCGAAACTCATTGAGACGATCCTTCTCAAACATGATCCCGAGGATGGGATAAATGGCAAACCCTCGAAATTCATGCTCTCACAGGCCATCAGCGCCCTCTCCCGGACGTCTGGCGAGGAGCGCAAACGTGAACTTCAACAGATCGCAGGAAACCTTATATTCACCGAGGCGCCTCCACTCTTCCTTGAACTTAAAGACTGAGCGATGCCCAAGAGACTCCCCAAAGTGCTGAAGATACAGAGCCGGATGAACAGCGATACCGGCTCGCTTCTTCAAAAGATAACCGTCCCGGGACATGATGAAGAATTCATGCTCGGGCGGTTTGTTGTTGATGGTACTACCTTCACAAGACATATTATCCTTGACGATCAGCTTACACGAATCCTCGCCATAGGCAGGACATCAGGTGAAGTTATTGAAAAGTTTTGGAAACTTATTTCGGAAATGGATAATATTGACCTCAAGATATTGATAGGGAAAAGCAAGGATTGTTAATAACGCTGTTAATATCTTTTTGTTTATTTAATTAATTTCAAGTCAACCAATTAATATCTTTGAAAATGCTCAAATTTGTTTTTCTCAAGACATTCATAGGGAAAGGCATAATTGATGCTGAGGTATATACCACTCTGCATCAGTTACTTATTTCTATTGATCCCGTCAGGGCAGACTTTAACTACACAAAAGCCGGGGAATTATTCCGGCGGAATCTGCCGTTTGTATGCGGCAATTATATAATCATCAAAACCAAATTAATTCACAACAGAAATGGAAAATCAAAACGAACAAATTGACATCATTACGGCTCAATCCGTTGGTGTCACTGAGGCTCAATCGAGAGCCGAGATTGACATTCAGATCAGCACGGCAAAGAAATACCCCCGGAACCTGTTTCGGACGGGAGAAAACATTGTTGCGCTTGTCTCTCAGGACAAAGAACTCGCTTCTTCCTGTGTTTATTCTCTTCCCCGGGCAGGGAAGGAGATAACAGGAGCAAGCGTTCATCTCGCCCGTCTTTTGGCATCGGAATATGGTAATATCCGTGTTCAGGCAAGGATTGTTGAGATTGGCGATAGCATGGTGACTGCTCAGGCCGTGGCCTTTGACCTCGAGAAGAACTATGCCGTGAACACCGAGGTCAAGCGCCGGATCACTGACAAGACCGGTCAGAGGTTCAAGGATGACATGATTGTTGTCACCTGTAATGCCGCCCTGTCTATTGCGAGCCGTAACGCTATCCTTCAGGTAATACCTACAACCTTGACGGGGAAAGTATTCAAGGCCGCTCAACACGCCATTATCGATGATCTGACAGATGAGCAGAAACTATTCAAGCGCCGCAAGGAGATTCTTGACGGGTTCCTCAACAACTACAACGTGACAGAGGACGAAATTCTTGCCATACTCGAACTGGAAACCATCAATCAGGTGAAAGAGACACAGATTCTGACCCTGATAGGCCTTGCCAACGCTATCAAAGATGGTGACACCACCGTTGCCGAGGCATTTGGCCGCACGAAGAAGAGCAATGTAGCAAAGGAGACAAAGGAGAAAGTGAATGAGGCCATCGAGAAGGCAAGGGCGAAGAGGAAGCCACCGGTTGCTGCACCGGCTCAGGAGCCTCCATCCACATTTACGACACCTCAACCCGGGACACTGTTATGAAAGAGGAGATTATTGAACTCCGCAAGAAAGGAATTGGAGGTTCGGAAGTAGCCTCCATCCTTGGATTGGATGAATACGGCTCTCCATACAAAGTGTGGCTTGCCAAAACCGGACGCTCTGATGTCCATGTGGACAATAAATACATCATGGCCGGGAACATCCTTGAGGGCGCTGTGGCTGAATACTTTCAGCAGGTAACAGGGAATACTATCATAAAAGCCTCGGCTGAACAGAAAACATACATACATCCGAAATACCCGTTTGCGCTCGGGACTCCTGACCGCAGGTATGTGGCAAAGAATATGCCCGGGAAAGGTATTCTTGAATGCAAAACCACTCAGATGAACTTCGATGACGTACCGATGAAGTGGTTCACTCAGCTTCAGTGGTATTTGGGAGTTGTCGGTGCAAGACACGGCTCGGTGGCGTGGCTGCAAAGGGGGGTTGACTTCAACTACAAGGAATATGTTTTCGATCAGGATTATTTTGACTTCATGCTTGCCGAGGTTGAAAAGTTTTGGGTCAACCATGTCCTGACAGATATAGAACCCGATCCGATCAACGTGGCAGACATTGAGAAGATGTTTAAGCGGCACACTGAAGGGGAGATCATTCAGGCCACCCCGGAATTGATCTTCGCCCACACGTCACTTGCGACCATCAAGGAGGCTCTTGAGGGCATTGTTAAGGAGAAGGAAAAACTTGAGGAGGAGATCAAATTGGTCATGCGGGGCGCTGAGGCAATAATGGACGGCGCAAAATACCTGTTCACTTGGAAGGCCTCAAAGGATTCCAAGAAGTTCGATGTTGATACTTTTAAAACCGAGAACCCTGAACTTTATGAGAAGTATCAGAAGGATGTCCCGGGATCACGAAGATTCTTACTGAAATGACAACCACGAAGGCTACAAGGGAGACTGAAACTTGGCCAAAACCAATTTGATTATGGGTCGAATCGCATACGTTAAGTTTTATCCTCAGGATTGGCTTGTTGGCGTCAGTGATCTTGATATGACAGAGAGGGGTCAGTACATGACCCTCCTCTGTATTCAACATCAAAAAGGTCGCTTGACCCGAAAGGCAATAGAACTCTCTCTTGGTGTAAAGATAAAAGAAATCTCTCCTGATGTTTTAACTAAATTTTTAGTTGACGCCGGGGGTAATTTTTATAATGAACGTATGGAAGAAGAGATTAATAAAATTGCTTATACTTCTCAGATTCAAACAGATAAGATAACTAAAAGATGGTTATCGGTGAAGCCGGAGGCTGAACAAAAAGGATACCCCGGTAATACCGCAGTATATACCGATGTATATACCGGAGCCATACCAATCATATATGATTCTGATTATGATTTAAAGAATAAGAAGAAAGAAGAGTCTGAGAAGAAAGAAGAAAAGGAAAAAAATCTCCTCAAAAGAGAGGAAAATTTCAGGCTCGTTGTGAGATCATTTGATTATTCAACAGGGTACACCATTGAGATGATCAATCAATTTTGTGATTATTGGACTGAACCTAACAAGAGCCGCACAAAGATGCGCTTTGAACTTGAGAAGGTGTTTGATATTCCCCGGAGACTCAGAACATGGCATTCACGCTCCAAGGAATCCAAGACCTTTGAAGTCAAAGGAGACCTGATTACATACAAGGAACTTGTTTACAGGTTCAATCAGGGAGAAAGTGATATGTGGGAGAAATACGAACAGGTGACTCCCGGAGATAAAAGAAGTTTATGGAAATCTAAACCCAAAAATATATGAACAGAAAAGATCAGCTTTTACTAATGGCATTTTGTCAATGTCACGGACTG
>Ga0315284_10004632_pt1 | contig 19511 bp, 19 predicted proteins | sample YL17G09_16_MG_FD_203696 | JGI IMG/M metagenome (GOLD analysis project Ga0315284, IMG submission 203696) | Sediment microbial communities from Yellowstone Lake, YNP, Wyoming, USA - YL17G09_16 | ecosystem: Environmental > Aquatic > Freshwater > Lake > Sediment | place: USA: Wyoming | collected... | reverse complement strand
GTTGAAAGTGCTTTAAAAAAACGCAAGCACAAGCCAATGTTCATGGTAGACCTTGCTGTGCCTCGGGATATTGAAGCAGAAGTTGAGCAGCTTAGAGACGTATATCTTTACACCATAGACGACCTGCAAAACACCATTGATCAAAACATGAACTCCCGCCGTCAAGCCGCAGAACAGGCCGAAGAAATTATCGACACCCAAGTCGACTATTTTTTAGTCTGGTTACGCGCTCAAAGCGCACAATCGACCATTCAGGATTATCGCAATCAGGCCCAACAAGCTCGTGACGAAGCCTTACAAAAAGCTTTAAGCCTACTCAAAAGCGGCGTTCCCGCAGAACAAGCTCTTAACCGACTGGCCCATAGCCTGACCAACAAACTTATTCATACGCCCAGCACTCAAATCAAAGCCGCCGCCGAAAACGAACGCCACGATTTGATTGCGGCTGCCCGCGAAATCTTTAAATTAACCAACTCTTAATGAAACAATCCATACAACATAAACTCGAAAACCTGTGCGAACGCTATGACGAAATCGCCGCCTTACTTTCAGAGCCCGAAGTACAAGGCAATCAAAATAAATTCCGCTCACTGAGCCAGGAATATGCACAGATCAATCCTCTGGTCGACTGCTACAAACGTCATCAACAGACCCTGGAAACGCTTGCTTCAGCCAAGGAAATGACCAATGACAGTGACCCGGAATTAAGGGAGATGGCCAAGGAAGAAGTCAGCGACACTGAAAACCAGCTGGATGCCATCGAGCATGAATTGCAAGTGCTGTTACTACCCAAAGATCCCAACGACAATCGCAATATATTTATCGAAATTCGAGCCGGAACAGGCGGCGATGAAGCGGCAATCTTCTCCGGCGACCTTGCACGTATGTATCAGCGCTATGTCGAACGCAAGGGCTGGCAAACAGAGATTATCAATGAAAGCCACGGCGATCACGGCGGCTACAAAGAAGTCATCCTGCGTGTATCCGGCAAAGATGTTTATTCCCAATTAAAATTCGAATCCGGTGCACACCGGGTGCAACGCGTACCTGAAACCGAGTCTCAAGGCCGCATCCATACCTCGGCCTGTACCGTCGCAATCATGCCGGAAGTCGATGAAGTTGATGCGATAGACATCAATCCCGCAGACCTTAAGGTTGACACTTTTCGCGCCTCAGGGGCCGGAGGGCAGCACATCAATAAAACCGAATCCGCAATACGCATTACCCACGTGCCGACCGGCGTGGTCGTGGAATGCCAAGACGAGCGTTCACAACATAAAAACCGCGCACGGGCCATGTCCTTATTGGCCTCTCGGCTACTCTCCGCCGAACAGGAAAAACACCACGCCGAACAATCAGCCACCCGAAAACTGCAAGTCGGCAGCGGCGACCGTTCCGAACGCATCCGCACCTACAATTATCCACAAGGACGCTTGACCGACCACCGCATCAACCTGACCTTGTATAAACTGGATGACATCATGCAAGGTGGGCTGGAGCAAGTCATTTTGCCACTGATCAGCGAACATCAAGCCGAATTGCTTACCCAATTAGGCGAAGACTAAGTTTACATGCACAGCATAAATGCCGTGCTGGCAGAGGCGACATCAACTCTGGCCTTACTCTCCGAGTCAGCTCTGCTGGACGCCGAAGTTTTACTCTGCCAAGTTCTTAACAAGCCACGCTCTCATCTACGCGCTTGGCCGGACAAACCACTACAAGCCGAACAGCTGACCGCGTTCAGGATGTTGCTTGAACAACGCCAAAAAGGTATGCCTATCGCCTATATCACCGACCACAGAGAGTTCTGGTCACGAGATTTTCAGGTCAGCCCTGACGTTTTGATTCCCAGACCCGACACCGAACTGCTTATTGAACTCAGTTTAAAATTGATACCTGCTGATGAACCGATCAAGATCATCGACCTAGGTACCGGCTCAGGTATTATTGCCATTACGCTGGCCGCTGAACGTCCGCATTCACAGGTGATCGCCACCGATTTTAGCTTAGCTGCGTTAGGTATCGCCCGAGTCAATGCCGCCAAACACCATATCAACAATATTCGGTTTTGCCAAAGCGACTGGTTTGCCAACGTTCCCGATAGAAAATTCAACCTAATTATCAGCAATCCGCCATATATTGCCGAAGACGACATCCATCTACACCAAGGTGATGTCCGGTTTGAACCGCAAACAGCCCTATGTGCTGCGGAACAGGGACTAGCCGATATTAGAATAATCACAAAAGCAGCACGTAACTACCTCGAACCTTGTGGACACTTATTGATTGAGCATGGCTACAACCAGCAGCAACAAGTTCAGGCCCTGTTTAAAGACTTGCATTATGATAACGTTCAAACATACACCGATCTATCGGGGCAACCCAGAGCAACTTATGGGCAGTGGATTTAAGTGTATGGGTGATCTTAGCCGGTCATTACAAAGAACTTACTCTTGAACCTTGAACCTTGAACCTTGAACCTTGAACCTTGAACCTAATTATTATGACCCAAGAACATTTCCAAATTCCCCGCAAGATAACCAATCAACTGTTGCATCTGGCGCAAATATCGCCAGACCTTGAAGTTTGCGGACTTATCGGCAGTAAAAACGGCCTACCGAGCAGCTGCTATCCCGTTAAAAATACCGCAGAACTCCCACAGCAGCGTTTCCAGCTTGATGCCGGACAGCAAATCTCAGCTATAACTGAAATCCGTGAGCAAGGAGAAGAACTATTTGCTATTTATCATTCTCACCCGAGCGCACCAGCAACACCCTCAGCCACAGATTTAGAGCTGGCGTCCTACCCCGATGCGCTTTACCTGATCATTTCACTCAATACCAAAGGCATTTTAGAAATGCGCGGTTTTAAAATAACTAATAACTCAGCTCAGGAAATAGCGCTGTCCTTGAACGAGGATGTGTAATTAAGCGGCTAAAGCTGTTCTGCCCGCCATTTTGAGAGGTAACGGTGGGCAACAAAAAAAACGGTTTTGCAACTATGAAAATATAGTAACAAATCAGCGTAAAAAATTTGCAAATGAAGTAAAAGGCTGCCTTGCTAATAAGATAGCTTCCAAAAGAAAACTGCTTGATGAAAAGCTGTGTGACACGATTAAACGATTCGCAGAAAGTCACTGAAGTTATAACGAACCATAAGAACAGATACTTACGGCTCGTTATTAAAGATAATTACTAATCTACAACGAATCGCCAATATACTTTTTATAAAAAGGCCAGGTCTTAACGTGCAGATATTTTCTGATCGGGGTCTTAATCACCAATACGCACAAAGCGATGGAAAACAGACACCAAACCGCTGCATATTCGTTGGGATCGGTGGTGGTCACGTCGGAAATAAACGGGCCGATTAAATAATGGAAACCCACGAAACGCCACGAGCCGTACATAAACGGCATGTAAAAAGCGACCACAATATAGGTAAATGCATGCAAGCCCCAGTTAAAGCCGAACAGCCACGCGACAGGGTCTGACATCAGGCCGTTCAACGGCATTTGCCAGGCGATATGCCAGGAACCGGAGGTGGAACAAACACTCGGCCCGCAAAAACCTTCTATGCCGATGTTGCAGGATCCCGCCCAGGCAAAAGGGTACATCTTGATCAGCATGGTGATCGTGCCGATCGCGCAGATGGTATAGACCGTCGTTCGAATTTTTATTTTGACGCTTTCGGGGATGAAGTACATCGCGACCATGTTGACAAAAAACGGCTGGAATGAGACGTGCAAATAGCCCAAAAGCGTGAGTATCTGATTGCTCGGATTGTCACATAAATCGATATAAACGTAAGTGACTGCCTGTAATAATTCCATTAAGGCAAAATAAGTTAACGGAATCCAAAGCTCTTTCGACTCCCCCTGTTTAATTGCTACATAAGCTGCGGTACTAAGACCTACGACGGCTAAAACACCGGACGCTTCTCCACTCCAACACATAAAACTGACCCTTTTTAAATTATTAAATACTGTCTACTCATGAATATATCAGAGCGTAGGTTGGGTTAGCGTAGCGTAACCCGACAAACCAATGCTGCATCTGTTGGGTTACGGGGCAAAAAAGACGCGCCTAACCCAACCTACGCCTTGTTTTTATAACCCGCCGGCAGGAACATTACGCGATCGAAACAAACGGTTGTAAACCCACCCATTGTATTACAAGTAGACTGGAATTGAGAAAGGTAATCCATTCATCATCGGATGCCTAAATGCCCTTATACCCGGAAGTAATCGGGTAACGCCGGTCGCGGCCGAACGCCCTGGACGTGATCCTGATTCCGGGCGGGGATTGTCTGCGCTTGTATTCATTCCGGTCTACCAAGCTGATGGCTCTGGCTACATCTTCGCGGGCAAATCCGGCGGCAATGATTTCATCGGCGGATTGATCCTTTTCGATATAACGCTCCAGTATCGGATCTAACACGTCGTAAGTCGGTAAGGAATCGGCATCAACCTGGTCTGGCGCGAGTTCAGCCGAAGGCGGACGGATAATTACCCTTTCCGGTATCACTTGAGACAGGGTATTGCGATAACGCGCCAATTGATAAACCAGTAGCTTGGGCACGTCTTTTATCGGTGCAAAACCGCCGGACATATCGCCGTAGAGCGTCGCGTAACCAACGCTCATTTCACTTTTATTTCCGGTGGTTAATAGCAGCTTGCCCTGTTTGTTCGACAGCGCCATTAACACCACACCACGACAACGTGCCTGAATGTTTTCTTCGGTGGCATCTTTAGCTGTACCGACAAAAATGTCGGCCAACATTCCGGTAAAAGCATTAACGGCTGGTTCTATCGGAATGGTGTGGTGGTGTACGCCTAAGAGTTCCGCCTCCAGGATTGCATCTTCGTTGCTCATGTCTTGGGTATAGCGTGACGGCAATAGCACGGCTTCAACTTTATCTGCACCCAACGCATCAACGGCCAAAGCCAACACCAACGCCGAATCGATGCCGCCGGACAAACCCAAAATGGCTCCCTGAAAACCGTTTTTTCTCACATAATCTTTAATGCCCAGTACCAGGGCCTGATATTCGCTAAAAATCTCATTGTAGAGCTGCGCACAGGTTGTTTTGACTGGTTTATTGCCGTCGAACTCGACCACACTGATTTGCTCTTTAAACTCTTCAGCACGGAAGACGATGCTTCCGTCCGCATCAACGACAAAAGACGCACCATCGAAAATCAATTCATCCTGACCGCCGACCTGATTGACATAAACCAACGGAATCTGTGCGGCTTTAACTTGGCTGCAAATAACAGCTTCGCGTTGATGGATTTTTCCCGAATTGAACGGTGAGGCGTTAAGGGTCAGCAGCAGCTCTGCCCCCGCCTGTTTGTTGTCTTCAATAATGCCCTGCCGCCAAACATCCTCGCAAATGGTCAGCCCGATAAACGTGCCGTTGAACTCAAATACACACGGCTGACTGCCCGCCGTAAAATAACGCTGCTCATCAAACACGCCATAATTAGGTAACACTCGCTTACGATAACAGGCCGTTATCGCGCCCTGATGCAGCACTGCCGCGCTGTTGTATAGCTTGTCACCATCGCGCTCAGGAAAACCGACTACCAGCGCAATACCAGCAACGCGGTCGGCCAGCTGGTAAAGTGCGTTATTGGCAGCTGCAATAAAATCGGCGCGCAATAACAGATCTTCCGCCGGATAGCCGGTAATGGTGAGCTCAGGAAAGACGATCATATCCGCACCCAGTTCGTCACGGGCACGAATGACGGCACGAGCTATGTTGTCAACATTGGCGGTTATGTTGCCGACCAGGAAGTTGGTTTGGGCTAGGGCTATTTTTAGGGTCATTCGCTAAAATCAGATTAGTTAGTATTCCATGTAGATTGCCGGAAATTTACAAACACCCCTTCATCGCCACGCCAATATCAGTAGGCGAACTGACCACCTCAATCCCCGCCGCCTTAAGTGCGGCAACTTTGCCTTCCGCCGTGCCTTTGCCGCCGGTCACAATTGCGCCGGCATGACCCATACGCTTGCCGGGAGGCGCGGTTTGCCCTGCGATATACGCAACCACAGGTTTGGTGACATGTGCTTTGATATATTCCGCAGCATCTTCCTCTTCGCTGCCGCCGATTTCACCGACCATAACGATGCCTTTGGTTTGCTCGTCGGCCTGAAAACGGCTCAATACATCGACGAAACTCATGCCGTGGATAGGATCGCCGCCGATGCCGACGCAGGTGCTTTGTCCCAAGCCTTGCCGGGTGGTTTGATGTACGGATTCATAGGTTAAAGTGCCGGAGCGTGACACGATGCCGATTGATCCCGGCAGGTGGATATTAGCCGGCATGATGCCAATTTTGCATTCGCCTGGGGTGATGATGCCGGGACAGTTGGGGCCGATTAACAATGCGCCGGTACCAACCATCGCAGCCTTAACGCGTAGCATTTGTAATATCGGTATGCCTTCGGTGATGCAGACGATCAGTTTAATTCCCGCATCGACCGCTTCCAGAATGGCATCGGCCGCGTAAAAAGGCGGCACGTAAATTACACTGGCGGTAGTTCCTGTGTCGTTGACAGCGTCCTGTACGGTGTTGAACACCGGTAAACCTAAATGCGTTTCGCCGCCGCGTTCCGGAGTAACGCCGCCGACTAATAAGGTGCCGTAGTCCAATGCTTGCTGGGAATGGAAGGTACCTTGCTTGCCGGTAAAACCCTGGCAAATTACTTTAGTGTCTTTGTTGATTAAAATACTCATGCGGCCTCCGCCAGTGCTACAACTTGTTCTGCCGCGTGTGCCAAATCGTCCGCCGCATAAAGATTAAGTCCGGTATTGCTTAGCAAGGCTCGGCCCTGTTCGGCGTTGGTGCCTTCCAGGCGCACCACCACGGGTATGGTGACATGAACCTGTTCGACAGCGGCTAAAATGCCCGCCGCAATAATATCGCACTGCACGATGCCGCCGAAAATATTCACCAATACTGCCTTCACGCTATGATCCGACAGAATTAGCTTGAACGCCTCGCAGACTTTTTCAACACTGGTGCCGCCACCGACATCGAGAAAATTGGCTGGTTGACCACCTTTGAGTTTGACCAAATCCATGGTCGCCATGGCCAGTCCCGCGCCGTTGACCATACAGCCGATATTGCCTTCCAGAGTGATGTAATTGAGCCCGAATTGCTGGGCCTTGTTTTCTTTTTTATCTTCCTGATCGGCGTCTTTCATCGCCCTTATGTCGGGATGCGCCTCTACTGCGTTATCATCGAAATTGATCTTGGCATCCAGCGCCATCAGCTCACCGCTGTCGGTCTCTATCAGCGGATTAATTTCAATCTGACTGGCATCCTTGGCTAAAAACAGGTCGTACAAACCCTGCATGATTTTTCCCAGCGCTTTAATTTGCAAACCTTTAAGCCCCAATGCGTAAGCGACCTTCCGGCATTGATAACCTTGTAAACCGGCGGCCGGATGAACGGGCACCGAGATAATCCGCTCGGGCGTTTCGTGGGCGACGGTTTCTATATCCATGCCACCCGCTGCCGAGGCAATAAAAATGATCCGTTCGGTGCCGCGATCGACCAACAAGCTCAGGTATAACTCGCGTTTGATCGGATAGGTTTTTTCTATCAACAACGAATTGATCGGCAAGCCTTCTGCGCCAGTTTGCTTGGTAACCAGCCGCTTGCCGAGCATTTCCCGGCTAAACAGAGCTACTTCGCCAGGGCTTTTGGCCAGCTTTACGCCGCCGACCTTACCCCGCCCACCGGCATGAACCTGGGCTTTAACCACCCAACCGTCACCACCCAATTCCTTGGCAACCTGCTCGGCACTTTCGGGCGTGGTCGCTTGCTTACCATCAGGCACAGGTATCGCATAATGCAAAAACAACTGTTTAGCCTGATATTCATGAATATTCATTTATTGCTCCTTAATTGACCGGCAAAGTCCGGCGGGTATTTTTAACGCACAGATGAAAACTTAATGCTACGATTAATAAACGATATTGAGCATTTTAACGAAGTCCCTGCAAAACGCCATTTTAAAAACAAAACATGCCAGCAAATACCGACGAGACCATCTTTCCCTGTCCATTTTCCAAAGGCTACGGGATTCCCGCCAAGCAAGCCTGGTTATTACTAAAAGTTTTTTTAGGCTATCGACTTATCCTGGCCAGCCTATTTGTCGCCTTGTTTTACAGTAACACAGATTCTTCATTGCTCGGCGCGTACGACAGCCGATTATTCATCTACAGCAGCCAAAGTTATTTGATACTGTCAATTATTTTAGGCATCTGCATAGCTTGGCGACTAACCAACTACACTACGCAAGCGCAACTGCTCATTTTCACAGACATACTTATACTTACCTTGATCATGCATGCCTCTGGAGGCATTAACAGCGGCATGGGCGCACTGCTTGCTGTATCTATCGCGGCGGGTGGACTATTAATCGGTGGTCGTTGCGCCATGCTTTTTGCCGCATTGGCCAGTTTGGCCGTCTTAACCGAACAAGTCGTCGCCGATTACACACACAGTTTTGACTCGACGTCTTATGCCAATGCCGGAATGCTGGGCGCTTCATTTTTTACCATTGCCTTGCTGTCGTACATCCTCGCAAAACGTAGCGAACAAATATTCCGGCTTGCCGACCAACAGCAACAAACTATCACTAAGCTGGAATATCTCAACAAATACATTATCCAGCATCTACAATCAGGCATCATTATCGCAAACAAACAGCAAAACATTCAGATGGCCAATGAGTCTGCATTACGGCTAGCAAATTTATCGGTGCTGCCGGTCAAGCTTGGCGATATTTCGGGCTATTTAGCTGAAGCTTTTCAAATCTGGCTATCCGATCCTGAACGGAATCTGCTGCTGCTACAGCTACCGAGCCAATCAGAAATTCATTGCCGGTTCATGCTCCTGCCAACTGGTCATGAATTTTTTTACATGATTATTCTTGAGGATATTGCCCTTTATAACCAGCAAGTACAGCAAAGCAAACTTGCGTCTCTAGGTCGACTTACCGCCAGCATTGCCCACGAAATACGCAACCCGTTAGGCGCCATCAGCCACGCGGGGCAATTGCTATTTGAAAACCCGCACTTATCCGCCCAGGATCGACGGCTAACAGAAATCATCCAGACCCACTCAGTCCGTGTCAACCATATCATTGAAGATATTTTGCAGCTTTCCAGAAGAACTGATTCAAGACGGGAAAAAATCCATCTAAAACCCTGGCTGGACAATTACCTGAAAAATTTCACCCTTGAACATGCCATAGATGTATCTGCATTTAAACTTTCATGCGAGGAAGAGCACTTATGTGCATTTATAGATCAAGGTCATTTACGGCAGATTATGGACAACCTGTGTCGAAATGCTCTCAAATATGGTCAGCCCGAGGCCGGGCAAATAACTTTACGCACTTTTGCCATGCAGCAGGGGCCCTGTATAGAAATCATTGATAACGGTTCCGGTATCAGCCGCGAACACCAGAACCAACTGTTTGAACCCTTTTTTACCACCTCTTCCAGCGGCACAGGATTGGGGCTTTATATTTCACGAGAATTAGCCGAATTAAATCAGGCGAAATTGAGCTATTATTTGACCGATGACAAGCGAAGCTGTTTTCGGCTCTGCTTGTTGAATGCGGAACAGACCATAATTGACTTATGAATAAACCACTGGTATTGATTGTAGACGATGAACCCGATATTCTCGAGCTGTTGGAAATCACCCTCAACAGGATGACTATTCAGACCTGCTGCGCTGAAAATGTTGCCGATGCCAAGACCTTATTGCAGCAAAAATCCTTTGATCTTTGCCTGACCGACATGAAGCTGCCTGATGGCAATGGTCTGGATCTGGTCGACTTTATCCAATCACTGCCAGCCCCGCTACCAATTGCCGTTATTACCGCTCACGGCAGCATGGAATTGGCAATCCTGGCGATGAAAAAAGGCGCTTTCGACTTTGTTGCCAAGCCGGTTGATTTGCCTGCTCTCAGACTGCTTGTTAACAATGCTTTAAAATTTTCCGTCGCAAACTCTATCAAAGATAGGCGAACCCGCCACTCGCTGCTGGGTGACTCATTAATCATGCGGGAGATTAGAGCAAAAATAGACAAACTCGCCCGTAGCCAGGCACCGGTCTACATCAGCGGCGAATCAGGCTCAGGTAAAGAGCTGGTTGCAAGACTGATTCATCAGCACAGCTCCCGTAGCGACCATGCTTTTGTAGCGATTAACTGTGGTGCCATCCCGCATGAGCTGATGGAAAGTGAGTTTTTCGGTCATAAGAAAGGCAGTTTTACCGGTGCTGTCAGCGACAAAAAAGGCTTATTCCAAGCCGCAGAAGGCGGCACTTTGTTTCTTGATGAAGTTGCCGATTTGCCGCTATCCCTACAAGTCAAATTACTGCGCGCCATACAGGAAAAAAGAATTCGCCCGGTCGGAGACCAGCATGAAATTCCGGTCGATATTCGGTTACTCAGCGCCACCCATCGCAACCTTAACGATATGGTACAGAACGGCAGTTTCAGGCAGGATTTATATTACCGAATCAATGTCATTGATCTTCATGTCCCGCCCTTACGTGAGCGGCCTGGCGATATACCCATCCTGGTCGATCATATATTAGCCAAACTAACCGGTGCAAGCAAAGAAGACAGGCCAAGTTTATCGGTATCAGCTTCCGAGGCATTAAAACGATATCAATTCCCAGGCAATGTTCGTGAACTTGAAAATATTCTGGAAAGAGCCCTTGCGCTGTACGACGGCACCAGTATAGAGAGTGATGATTTGAGCCTGCCGATGAGCGAGCATAACGTTCCTAGATCTCCGGAATTTGATCCGACTTTGGGGTCATTGGAGGATCATTTGTGGAAAATTGAAAGAAAAGCTATCGCCCTTGCACTGGAAGAAAATAAATGGGACAAATTGGCCACCGCCAAACAACTGGGGCTATCGTCAAGATCGCTACATTATCGATTGAAAAATCTTGATATGGATGATTAATGCAGGCGAAAAGATCAAGGTGCAAGGCTAATACCAAGCCTATCGTTTAAGCAATGCGGCAAAGGTAAGGATGTTTTGACGTTCATAAAAAAAGGGGCGACCAACTTAGCCCCCCTTCAATATTCCTTGAACCTTGAAGCCTTGAACCTAAGCTTTATATTTATCCATGGCTTCCAGCTTTCCTAGCGCTGTTTTTATTTTCGCTTCAGCCGCAGCATTCAGCTCCTTAGCTGAATAGACCTTATCCAACAAACCTTCTGCAACCAATGCGTCTTTTATCCAACGCTTGGTAAATCGGTAATTGCCATACGCCGTGGCAACCTCTCCTGTTTTTGGATCTTTTAATCCGGAGCTTGGCGCGGGTACAGCAAGGGCCTTTTTAGTGGCTGCCGGTTTGGCTGTGGTTGCTGCGGGTTTAGTCACTACTTTAGGCGGAACTACTGCCTTAGGTGCCTCCGCTTTGGTTGCCGTCGGCTTAGGCGATGCTGCTTTGATTGCCGCTACTTTAGGCGTAACAGTTTTAGCCACTGCTGGCTTAATTGCCGCTGGGTTTTCTTTTGCAACGGCAACCTGGGGATTTTCTTCTTTCACGGTTGCTGCCCATTCTTCAGGCTTTGCCGCTGGCGTTTTGGATTTAGCACTTGCTTTCTGTTCACCTATGACTGCATAAACAACATAAGCAACAAAAATAGTAGTTAATATAAACAACCCTTCAGTCATAATGGCTCTCCACCTCATTTAAGTTAATTTTTTTCTTCACTGCTTTGCAATTAAGCGCTGTCGGTCAGCAGGCAAAGCTTCCGCCCATATAGGTAAACCGTATCGCTTGTGGCGGAATATACCAGAAGCCGGTGCGCAGGGAAAACTCTAATTCGAAAAACTGCCAATTTGCCCGATACTTAGTGTTAAAACTTGGTAATTACCAGCATATCTGTCTTTTTGCCAGCTTAGGTAAATCATCACGCAAGCCCATTGCGTAGTGGTTAAAATAAGCCTTAACCAGCGCCGAGTTATTAACCCCGTTCATTCCTGCCGAGCGCAAGCTAACAAAGGGCTGCGCGGTCACGCCATAGATCCTGTTGAGTGCATCCATACTCGACATCATCATCAGGTTATCGCCTTTACGCCAGCGCTCGTAACGACGCAAGAATCGTGAGCTGGATAATGGTCTTTTTTCCTGCTTGGTTTGGATAATCAGCTCCGCAAGAGCTGCGGCATCTAACAGCCCGGCATTTACGCCTTGTCCTGCCAGAGGATGCATAGCGTGAGCGGCATCACCGCACAATGCGAAGCGCTGGTCGATATAGCTATTCGCGTACTGGAAGCGCAAAGGAAATGCTGCGCGCGGGCCTACGGCCAGCATCTTGCCAAGAATACCGCCTGAGGCTTGCTCCAGAACCTGGAGAAAGTCTTTATCAGCAAGCGCCAGATGGCTTTTTGACGTTTCCGAACTCAGTGTCCAAACAATTGAACATTGCCCGTTTTTCAGCGGCAAAAAAGCTAATGGCCCTTCATCCAAAAACCGTTGCCATGCGGTGAACTGATGACCTTTTTCGGTAGTTACCGTAGCGACCAGCCCGTCCTGATGATACTCCCAGCCGGTAACGGATATACCGGCCATCGCCCTTAATGCAGAGTCGCGCCCGTCGGCCGCAATCACCAAATCGGCTTCCAGGATTCGACCGTCTTCCAGTCGCAATTGCCTGCCGTTTTCGTTAAGCTGCATATCGACAACGGTTGCAGGCGTTATACAAGTAGCCGAGGGCAAGGTATCCAGCATATCCCAAAGGGCGGCAACGGTGACCCTGTTTTCGACCAAATGACCCAGTTCGGAAAAAGAGGTGTCAGCGCAATCAAAATGCAATTCCCCGTCGGCTCGGGCATCCCATACCCGCATGTCACGGTACGCGCAAACGCCGCGTTGCACCATGCCCGGCCAAGCACCCAGCATTTCCAGTATGTTCTGGGAGGCTTTAGTCAGAGCAGAAACACGAATATCAATAGGTTCCGGCGGCCATTGTCGTTCGGGGTTAAACCGCTCCAGCAACGCAACCTTGACGCCACCATGAGCCAGAGCGCAAGCCGTTGCCGCGCCCACCATGCCGCCGCCGCAGACGATTACTTCATAATGCTCGGCCATTGCCCTATCTCCTGCTGCCTAGTCTGGGCAAGCGCCCGGCTAGACCCATGGCATGACGTGTAAGCCATGTTTTTGCGGCAGGAATATGATCCAGTATCGCCAAGCCGACATTTCTGGCCGCAGCCAGTGCCAACCAATCATTAGAAAAAATCCGCACCACGCTATTGGTAAAACCTATAGTTCGGTCATGATCTTGTTGCCTGGACTCTACATAAGCCGTTAAGAAATCGGCAGCACCAATATCTTGATTTGCCTCATGCTGGTTGATGATCATTTCGGCCAGCTGCACAACATCACGCAGACCTAAGTTAAACCCCTGTCCCGCAACCGGATGCAGTTGATGTACCGCATTGCCGATAATCACGGTTCGAGCTGCGATCATTTCTTCAGCGCGTATCAGCGACAGGGGAAACGCCCGCCGAGGAGCTGCCAAACTAAGCTTACCCAGCTTGTATCCAAAACATTGTTGGAGCTCGGCTAAAAAATCCGCCTCACTACCGGACATCAAAGCATTTGCATCTTCGCTAGTGCGCGTCCAAACTACAGCACAATGATCCCTATCGACGGGCAACAAGGCCAGAGGCCCAAAAGCGGTAAAGCGCTCGAAGGCGGTATTGTTATGGGGCAGAGATGCTTTTACCGTGGTGACCAGCGCGGTCTGTCCGTACTCGGTAATGTGCTGAGCTATCTCCAGCAAGTTGCGGACTGAGGAATTACCGCCGTCAGCACCGACCAGCAGTTTGGCGGAAACGTTTATCGGTTCATTTCCGCGTTTTAGGCTGACATTGACGGCATTATTCCCAGCCATCAAGCCGACTAGACGAGCCGGGCAAATCAGCTCTATATCGGAAACATTAACCAGCTTCGAGACATGCGTTTCAATGTCCCTTGCGGTAATAACATAACCCAGTGCCGCCACATTTTCTTTTTGTGCCGAAAGCCTGACTTTGCCGAAATGACCTTGGTCGGAAATATGGATATTTTGGATAGCGGTAGCGGCCTGAGTGATACCTTGCCAGATGTCCAGCGCCTCAAGCATTTTTATGGTACCGGAGGCCAAAGCCAAGGCCCTGTCACCAGCGGGAGAATCATGGTGTTGTTCGCGAGTGTTGGCTTCAACTATCGCAATTTTTAATCCGGTTTCTTTTAACGCCAGCGCCAGACAGTTACCTGCCAGGCCGCCACCGATAATCACTAAGTCATAATCATGGTGCATCAGGTCGCCTGCATTAAGCTTTCAATTTCTGCAATGGTTTTGGGTACGCCGCCGGTCAGAATCTCATGCCCCAGAGCGGTTACCAACACATCGTCTTCAATGCGTATGCCTATACCACGCCATTGCTCATCAACGGTCAGACAATCCGCCGGAATATACAAACCCGGCTCCACAGTTAACACCATGCCGGGTTCCAGCAAACGCCATTCTTTATCCAGCTTGTAATCGCCGACATCATGCACATCCATGCCCAGCCAATGGCCGATTCTGTGCATGTAAAACTGCTTATATTTTTCATCCTTAATTAGCTTGGGTACGCGGCCTTTAAGCAATCCCAACGAGGCCAAGCCTTTGGTGAGCACCTCAACCGACGCATCATGCGCCAGATGCCACGGCAACCCCGGCTTGATCTGTGCGATGGCCGCCGTCTGGGCATCTAACACCAGTTGATAAAGCAATTTTTGCGGCTCGCTAAAGCGACCGGAAACCGGAAAAGTACGGGTAATATCTGCGGCGTAATGGTCGCACTCAGCACCGGCATCAATCAGCAGTAAATCACCGTTTTTTAATTTATCGGCATTTTCAGTGTAATGCAGTATGCAGGCATTTTTTCCGCCAGCCACAATGGAAGGATAAGCAACCGCGCGTAATCCGTCCTGGATAAAGTTATAAATAATTTCCGCCTCTATCTGATACTCATACAGGTCAGGCTTGCATTTTTGCATGGCTTTAACATGGGCGCTGGCAGAAACATCAGCGGCCCGACGCAGCAGTTTGAGCTCTTCAGTGCTCTTGAACAAGCGCATTTCATGCAGAATATGTTCCAGCGAAACCAGTTCGCCCGGTGCAGTAACACCACTTCTGGACTGACTACGGATATGATTGATCCAGACCAATAGATTGTGGTCGAGATCGGAATCCCGCCCTATTGGATAATAAACCTTGCCCTTGTCTTCCAGCATGCCTGGCAAAATGTCATCCAGGTCGTCAATCGGAAAAGAATCATCGGCCTTATAATGTGTGGTAGCGCCTTCAAGACCGGCGTGCGCACCCTCCCATAAAGCCTTTTTTTCGTCGAATTCACGGCAAAATAAAATGTATTCGCCCTGCTTGCGTCCGGGGATAAAAACGGCCAAGGAATCAGGTTCATTAAAGCCGGTCAAATAATAAAAATCGCTATCCTGCCGGAACGGATAATTCACATCCCGGTTGCGAGTCCTGACTGCTGCACTCCCTATAATCGCAATATTTCCTATGCCGATATGCTGCATTAATTGCTTGCGGCGCTTCTTAAATTCACTTTGTTTCATTTTAAAATCTAGTAAAAGACTAAGGGCTAAAGGTTCAAGAATATTTATTGGCTTTCATCTTTCGCCTTCCTTATTAAACTCGCTCCGCAACAACAAAACCGCCGATCTCATGTATTCGTTAATTTCCATAAAATCTCCCTCATCTTCCTCGCCTTCAGCTTCTGGATCCAGCTTGGTAAATTCGGCAATGTCTTTAAGTATCTCGGTCGCTTCTCTGGACAAGTCAGAAGCGGCATGAGTAATGCCCACACCCAATAAAAACCCACGGCACCAGTCAGTTAACGCCTCGACCTGCTCGCTCAGCAAGGCCTCATCGCCCGGCAAAAGCAAGTCAAATTCGAAATCATCACTCGCCAATAAGCCTTGCGTATCTTCAAACAAATGCACCAACGTTGCCCGTTCCTCATCAGATGCCGGTATCGCATGCAAAAACAGCTCGGTTAACCACTCGGCACATTGAGCCTGTTCATTGGCACACAACATGCCCGTCGCCATACCGTGAGCTTGCGCCGCCGACAATTCGGCATCGCATTCTACAACTATTGCATTAATTACTTGATAAGTCATAAATTCCACATAATAATTTCACTATCGCGGACTAAAAATATCGCTTATGCTACCACCTATCATTAGCTTAGATAATATTTGTTAATCTTGAATCATCTGTTAGATACGCGGTATTTTACGTATCTACCCAGCAACAACCTGGTTATTACCATGACACAATCAAATCAATCTTTAGAATTAAAAGACCTCGAAGACAAGCTGGATCAGCTTATCGAGCACTACGCCAACGTAAAAAATGAAAACAGCTTGCTAAAAACCAAGCAGGATTCATTAGTACGAGAAAAAGCCAAATTGCTGGAAAAAACCACTCTGGCCAGAACTCGAGTTGAAGCGATGATTACTCGGCTGAAAGCAATGGAGAACGGATCATGAACAAAAAACCTCAACCAGTTTCCCTCACTATTATGGGCAAAGAATACAAAATTGCCTGTGCGGCGGATGAGCAAAACGACCTGATAAAGTCGGCGAGGCAGCTTGATACTGAAATGTGCCAAATGAGAGATTCCGGAAAAGTGACCGGTGCTGACAAAATTGCGGTCATGGCGGCTCTTAATCTAGCGCATGAGTTACAGCAGGTGAAGAATCAAACTGTCATGCCCAACCCTGCCTTGAGCGAATCCCTAACGAAAATAACTCGCAAAATAGAAAACGTTTTAGAAAATCAGTAAACACGCTAAACTATTGCCCTGCATCTCCTGCAGCATCCGAGAGTGTGCTGGGTGTTTCCTGAACCTGTTTTTACCCCGGGGGCGGATACCAGTATTGGTGTGCATGCCCGTTTTATACGGGAAGCCTGATTTACCGGTCATGTCCCCACTTGAACCTCCGGTTCAAGGACGAAAGCACATTACGGCGCAGGCGGGAGATGCACCTCTACTATCGTTTCCTGGCATACCGCCTCCGCTGCTCCCACACCCATTAAGTCATCATTAAAACAAAATACCCATGAACTACTGGCTAATGAAATCCGAACCCGATACCTTCGGGATTAACGATCTGTTCAACAAGCCCAACCAGACCGAACATTGGGACGGTGTGCGTAACTATCAGGCCAGGAACATGATGCGAGACGACATGAAGCTGGGCGATCAGGTTTTCTTCTATCATTCCAACTGCGACGTGCCGGGCATAGTCGGCATTATGGAAATCGTAAAAGAAGGCTACCCCGACTTTTTGGCTTTCGATCCTGATGACAAGCATTTCGACCCCAAAAGCGACCATGAACATCCTCGCTGGTTTATGGTTGACGTAAAATACGTTAGAACCCTGTCCCGCACCATTACTTTAAAAGAATTAAAGTACTTAGATCGATTGGCGGGCCTCGCACTGATAAGGCGCGGCAACCGGTTATCCATCATGCCGGTAAGTAAAGACCAGTGGGAAATTATCCTCTCACTCGAATAAAGCAGTGGGCTTAGAGTTAAGGATGCAGGTAAACATAAAAAAACTATGTCAGCGTTAATGTTGAGTTTACACCCCACTATTAATCGCACTCCTTCACCTACCATTTGAAGCCTTCTTTTCAGTTGTAAGTTATAATAATTTCTAAATATTTTTGCTTTACTGAAAAACTTCATAACCTTGTATAACCAATACTTTTATTTTAACGAATCGCCGTTTTCCATTGCGACTGATCCGCACTTCATTTATATGAGTCCGCGTCATCAGGAGGGTTTGGCTCATCTTCTTTACGGCATAAATTTTGGCGGGGGCTTTGTTGCTTTAACTGGCGAAGTGGGTACCGGAAAAACAACACTTTGCCACTGCCTTTTGCAACAAATACCGGAAAATATAGATATCGCCTTGATATTGAATTCAAAGCTTAATGCAATCGAGTTATTGGCTACCATCTGCGATGAACTAGGCATTGTCTATAACAAAAACCAGCAATCATTAAAAAACCTGATTGACCGTTTAAATCAGCATCTGCTCACCACCCATGCCAACGGCAGACGTACGGTTGTACTGATCGATGAGGCGCAGAATTTAAGCATGGAAGTACTGGAACAAATCCGCCTGTTAACCAACCTGGAAACCAACAAAACAAAATTATTGCAAATTATTCTGGTCGGACAGCCCGAATTGAAAGAATTGCTGAAACGACAGGATTTGCGCCAGCTAAATCAGCGCATCACCGCCCGCTATCACTTACTACCGTTATCGCTAGATGAAACCCGAGCTTATATTCGCCATCGGCTGATAGTTTGTAACGGTAATCCGGAGATTTTTAAACAAAGCGCAATACGCAAAATTTACAAACTTTCTTCAGGTATACCCAGAGTGATCAACATCCTCTGCGATCGCGCCTTGCTTGGAGCCTACTCAACCAACACGCATGTTATTACGCCTAAAATTGTTCGCGATGCAGCCAATGAGTCGCTGGGGGTTGCCAACGAGAAATCTTCTTCCCTGTCCGCGTTATTAGGTCTGCTGCTTCTGTCTTGCATTGCCGCCGGCATTTATTTTCAACCGTATTGGCTCAAAGCGATTAATCACGCCCCGGTCAATTTAGCGACAACCCAACCCGTCCTCCAAGTAAAACCAGAAAACACCAACCAACCCCAACCACTGGTTCGAAAAGAACCGCCTCCCATTGAGCAAATCAACACCATTCCAGCTGCTAAAATGACAACGTTTAATGACTGGATCAATAATCCCGATTATTCATTGAATACTGCATTAATCAGCGCCCTGAAGATTTGGGGTAAGCCCATCCCTACCAATCAACAGGTTGATTGTAATTACGTAGAAACAACAGGGCTACGCTGTGTATTTGGCAAAGCCAGCTGGAAAGATATGCTGGCAATTGATCGTCCGGCTATTTTGGAGTTTTCATTGACAGGTGAAGAAAAACGCCACGCATTGCTTACTGGATTCGGAAAAAACCAATCCATGATTCATTTTAAAGATAACATGATATTTCCGGTAGCGGATGCGCTAAAGTATTGGAACGGCTATTATTTAATGCTGGAGCAGTCACCAACCCCGGATGTCAAATTGATCTATCCCCACCAGACATCGGATAATATATTATGGTTACGTCATCTATTGGATAGTATTGACGGAAAAAGTGCAACAGTAGAACAGCCGCGTTTTTATGATGATGATTTAGTCGCTCGCGTTATGAATTTTCAGCATCAGTATCAATTACCGGAGGATGGTCTAGTGGGAAGCAAAACAATGGCTCAACTTAAAAATATAGCGCGTACTCTGGCTTTTCCTCACTTAGAAATAACCGATTAATCATGTCTTTTATTCTAAATGCCTT
>Ga0315284_10004631_pt1 | contig 19513 bp, 19 predicted proteins | sample YL17G09_16_MG_FD_203696 | JGI IMG/M metagenome (GOLD analysis project Ga0315284, IMG submission 203696) | Sediment microbial communities from Yellowstone Lake, YNP, Wyoming, USA - YL17G09_16 | ecosystem: Environmental > Aquatic > Freshwater > Lake > Sediment | place: USA: Wyoming | collected... | reverse complement strand
CTATTACTTCAGTATCAAGCCCTTCATCTAATGGATTAATTGTTTCTATTAAACAGCCTCTATTCTTATTTGCATATTCTTCAAAAAACAATGCTTCTATAGGAACATATAACTTACACATTTGTTTGTATGCCTCAGTAATAGGCCTTTCATTTCTCCAATCTACTTTACTAATATCCAATTCATTAAAATAGTCATATAAACAAGCTAAGAACTCTCCTTTCTTAAAATGCTCTAATAACCGGCTCCAGAATATTGTTCCATATTTTTTATCTAAAAAGAAATCTGTTGTTTGATATACGACATATCTTCTATCTCCGCTTTTTACATCTATAGGAATAGGATTAGGTTTATTCGTTGTTATAATACTCCTTGCATAATTCATAATTTCCGTAGGCCTAACATTTTTAGGGTTTATAGTAATTCTATCTTCACTGATAAATGATTTTATCTTTCCTTCAAAATCAAATGTATCTTTTCCTTCGCATTCATTCATATTAACTAATAACTTATGATAAAAACCCTCTGCGTAATCGCCGAAGAAATCTTTAGGGTTAGAACTTGATATGTAATGTTCTCGTCCTACTAAATCCCCCAAAACATTCATAAACATAGTTTTTCCTGTTCCTTGCTTGCCTTTAAATATAAAACATATTGCTATTTTTTCGGCTGGTTTTTGTATCATATGAGCAATAAACTTTAAGAAATATTCAAAGTGTGTTTTATCACCTCCGCATAGTTGTTGCCCTAAGTCCATAAATGGTTTTAATATCTTTTCTTTGTTTTCTTTTGTGTATGGTGTTTTAATCTTTGGATTGTATCCGGCGAACAAGTTAAAAATACTCTTATCTTCTTGTTCTCCTACGTTTATATCGTTAATTGGTGCAAAATCAACTCTATTATAACATCTAATATTTTTATCATTTAACCATTCACCCGTGAAACTTACATCTACTAACGACTCTCCTTTTACTTTTTTGGTTTTTATATGTTTAAAAGCAGTTGTTATTTCGGTTTCTGTAAAAATATAAGCTTTCTTTCCAAAATCCTTTACTCCTTCTATATATATAAATTGCGGAGCGGGTAGTAATACTTTACAGACGAACTTTTCAAAATATTTCTTTTGTGCATTATAATCTATATAAAAGCTATTCATATATTCACTATCAAAATTTTCTAATTTAGTTATATCTAATTCAACCTCTTCATAATGTGTTTCTTTTCCCTCCAAACCATTTATTAATTTTACTGATTCTTTAATTATAATTTTAGCAAGGTCTTTATCTGTATCTTTAAAATACTTTATCAAAGAAGCAATTGTTAAAGGTTTTTTCTCTTGAGATATTATGGATTTACCAATTAAGTTATATGTTGCTCTAACATCACTTTCAACAAATTTAGAATCGTGTCTTGATATATCAACGAATAAACCTTCTCCTTTATCTCCTAATTCATTTTTAATAAGAATACCTACATTAATCCACCATTTACGATTTGAACCTTGACTCATTTTTTCCCATATTTTATATGTAATTCCTTTCCAACAATATATTTCAATAGGAGATGCTCCGGCTGAATTTAGTGCTATATTAGATGGTATTTCTTTTTTAACTATTTTTCTAATTTCTCCGCCTGTTTCTTCTTGATTTTTATCATATGCATAACCTAAATAAGTATGTAAAGCTGAATGATGTTCTTCTTCTGTTTTACCTTTTAATAAATAAGAAGGCCTTTCTAAATATCTCGCTGATAGTTTCCAAAAATGTTCTCCTAAATCAAATTCATCTGTTTTTTCTACATCATATTCTTCTTTTTTTGTATTATACTTTAATTCATAATGATTAGATACTAAATAAGGAGTATATTGAATATCAGTTGCTTTTCTTGAACCATACAAAGTCCAATTACAATCTCTATTAACAATTCCGTAATCTACAACACCTTCCCAAGTAATATCTTTTCCATTTTTTACAACTTTTGTTAATGGTATATCGTCCCATAAATCCGCAATGTTTGAATTAATAAGCTGTTTTCGTAATTCTAATTGTAATTCCTTTTCCATATTTATATCTATAATAATATGAACGCCGTCTTTTGTATATTTTTTTCCTTTTTCTTCTACATAAACGGGCTTTTCTCTTTCCATTACATAAACATTTATAACATCTTCGTCCGGTATATCTACTAAATCTCTCATATTTTCAATGTATTTCATAAATACATCTATAATGTGAGCTTCTGTATGTTGTCTTTCCTTAATATCGGCAGAAAATCTAAAATCAAAATCTAATAAAATAGGAGCTTTACCTTTTTTAATCTGTGCTTCGGTTAAATATTCTTTTCCGTTGTTTTCAAATACATATGTATAATACTTTTGCATTACCTTTTCCCATTTATCATCGGGTATATGATAATTACCTCCATATATTCCTAAATCTTTATTAGGCATTCGGGTATGTGTAGATTCCGGAGCTGGTTTAACATCTTTGGCGATGGCGAAGGTTTTTTGAAGGTAGTCTTGGAAGTTCTTGAATTCGGGCATTCTGTTTTATATATATACAATAGAAAAAAATTCTCTAAATAGTTTTTTAATTAAAAGAATTAATTTAATTAAAAAATGAAAAAATCTATATGTTTTTATTTTCCTAAATAAAATGAAAAAATCTATATGTTTTTATTTTCTTAAATAATATCCATTTGTGCAATTGTATGAATTATATACTTTTGATATAACTTATGGATTCTTGATTCGTAATGTTTTGCCTTATTAGGTAGAGTATAATTACCTCCGCAATCGCATTCGTGTTTATCAGTATATTTCTCTTTATGTTTCTCATAATGCCTTAAATTATATTCTTGTTGGTTATATTCCTTAATAACCACTTCGCCGTTCTTTTTAATATAAGTCTTGATTATCTTTTTTTCTGGTAGAGTTTGAGTTTGCATTGTTGTTATATAATATATACTATATAATAATTTTTCTCTAAATCCTTTAATTCCTAAATAAACAAAGTTAGGGGACTTAGGGGACTTGTTTTTTGATTCTGGCCATAAAAAAATAAAAAAAAAATAAAATATTTTATTTATAGAAATCATAAAGTATGTCCCCTAAGTCCCCTAAGTCCCCTAAACATTAATATATTAGTGTTTTATACTTTTCATAATACCATTATAGAAAGCTACGGGTATTCTGTGCTTATATTTTCTTAATTTTTTCTTAACATCGCTAATGCGTCCGCCTTGTAAATCTTCCTCAACTTCGCTTAATACGGCATCTAAATCTGTTTCGCTTTGTGATTCACTTGATGACTCGCTTGATGAGCTTTGAACATTTGGTATTTGAGGCTTTTGTTTAGTATTAGTATATTTACGTTTAGGAATGTTATGAACTGATTTAATGAATTTATGCAAAGTTGTATTATAACCGAAGAGAGATGGATTAAAACCCTTCTCGTGAGCCTCATTTGCAAACATAATTAATTGGCCTTTTAATTGTTCCGGTATTTTAAAATTTCTACCTCCATCAACCATCGTTCTAATAATAGTAGGGTGATATTTCTCTAATCCCATTCCTATATTCTCTAAATGGCTATATTTCTTCTTATTTTTAACCGATTCACTATGTTTCATTTGTTCTTCTTTCTTAACATCAACGTTATTATCACAAACAACTTTATTAGATACTATCTTTACTAAACACTTTTCAATCATTATATAATTATATTATATTTTATTTTATTTATAATTTTAAATTAAAATATCTATTATTATATATACAAAATGATGAATGATAAATTCTTATTTAAGCTTGGAAGTAAAATAGATATAGCCGGTTCAAGTGGTTCAGGAAAAACATTTTGGCTTGTTAATTACTTAACGAAGGTAGATGACCGATTTGATTGTGTTATATGGATTACTAATGAATTATCCGCCGAACAAGAATTAATAACAGAACTTAAGAAGCGTTTAGGTAATCGTTTTATATTAAAAGTTGGCTTAACTCAAAATCAAGATGAATTAAAAGAGATGTTTAAAGATAATAAAGATGATAAAATAAGGACGGCCGTTGTTTTAGATGATTTGCAAATGGAACAAGGTAAATTTACGGGTGAATTATTTTTAGCCGGTAGGCATTTAAATTTAACAATATTCCAAATAGTCCAAAGTATATTTACAGGTAATAAACAAGCGAGAAATATGACTAACAACGTTCAATATTTTGTTCTCTTTCAATTTCCAGATGTTTTAAGTGTAGCCGAAAAAGCAAGACGATTAACTACTAATAAGAAGGACAGAGATTCAGTTGTAGAAGCATATAAAGATGCAACAAGCAAACAAGGAGGCTGTTTAATTATAGATACAATTACATCACAATGTGGATTAGAAGACGCTAATCTATTAAGATTTAGAGATACAGAAATGAATATTGTTTATAAAAATTTAGCGAAAGTTTAAAAATAAATACTATAAAATAAATATATAATGTATATATATATAAATGGTGAATTATGAATCTTTGTTGTTAGGTGGTAAAGCTAAGAAGGCAAAATCTCCGGAAAAATGCGATACTATGGGAAGTGGTTTAACATATGAGCAACGTTGTGCAAATTTAGCAAAAGGAAGGGCTACACGTATGGCTAACCTTAAAAAAAAGAAAAGCGGAGGTGGTCAATATAATCAAGATTATGTAGATGAATCTCAACAGAATTATAGAGGAAGCCCTTTAGATTTGTATTATCATATTCCAGAAAAAACGATTAAAGATGTTAGGGAACAAAGAGGAGAAAATACTGGAGGCCGTATGAAAAAAGGCGGTGAAATGGGAGCTGATGAACTTTTAGAAATGGGTAAAACTGGAGGACGAATGAAAAAAGGAAAAGGTTTAGAAAAAGAAATGTCCTTTATGAAAAATAGTAATCATACAGGTATGTCAATGCCTACTGAGGCTCAGTTTAAGCGGGGTGGTGCAATGAAAGGAACGCATATGGAGAAAATGGAAGAATTCCAAAATGATTTACACGGAGCAATTAAAAATTTAGCATTATTAGCTGAAAAGTTTAATATTAGATTAATGAAATAATGATTTAGTAATAATTAATACTTAGAATTAATTAATATATTATAAAAAATAATATAATATATTATATATATATATAAATGTCTCGTAGTTCAAGAATGTCTAAAATGGAAGGTGGTGCTTTAATCCCTCCTCAACTCGTCGCCGTAGAAGAAGGCCATTTGGAAATGCTTAAGCAATCTCATATTAAAGTAGATTCTCGTTATTTTGCAATTGACCCTAACTTAGATTTTGAAAGTTCAACAATCTTATGTGAAGATAGGGTATATGTAAGCGACCAAACGCCTTCGGCTACTGCCCCTATTACTTTTACTATTCAGCCTCAGTTTAACGTATTCCGGTCTTTAAGCGAATCTCGGTTCGTCTTTACTCTACAAATCGTTCCTCCTATTTCACCTGCCCCGTTCTCTATGATTCCTAAGCCGTATTGGAGTCAATTGTTTATTCGTGATTTCACTATTAACATTAATAATGTCGCTTGTAATGACCAGCATTCACGTGTTGCGTCTTATGCTGGTTTTATTAAAACTATAATGACTCAAGGAAATCTAAAAACCGCTGGTTTTAGTTTATATTCAGTTGGTGGAGTTGCTTATTTAGGCTCATATGGTGGAGAAGATACTCGTTCTTTACAAGAAGGTATTGTTAATTTAGATTCTCAATTAGGCGAAGATTGGATATTTAGTTATAATAATGTTGTTATGAATTGTGTAACTGGGCCTAATTCGTATATTGCTGGGCTTCCTACTATTCCTTGTGGATTTAATCCTATTGGAATTAATCAAACTTATGTTCCTATTGAATTAACATATCGCCCTCAAGATGGTATTTTTACTCAACCTAAATTACTTCCTCCTGGTATCAATCTTAACTATGTATTTAATACCACATCTTTAGGAACTTGGATTAATGGTTATGTTCCAGGTAATCTTTTGGTTTCAACTTGGTCTAATAATCCTGAAATAAGTTTATATTCATATAACATTCTTAAGGCTCAATATTATGAACGTCAATATACAATTACTCAAACCGGTCTTAAAGCTTATCAGTCATTGATTATGCGACAGCCTCTTTATTATAGTTGTATGACTTCTAACACTTTGTTATATCCTGTTCCAGCAACGCAGACATCTGTGCAATTAACAAACGTCTTTAGTGGTCGTCTTCCTAATATGATTATTATCGGGCTTCTTAATCAATCTGCGAGTCCTTATACTCTTGGAACTGGGAACGCTTATCAATTACAAACATATTCTCCTAATCCTCCTACAACTCTTCAACCTGCCGGAGGTAATATTAATGCTAATTGTATTGCTTCTTGTCAATTAACTATTAACGGACGAACTTTTCCTCATCTTTGGACTTCCAATATGGCGGGTGGAAGCACTGCCGATTTATCGCAATGGTATGAACAATATCGTCAGTGTGCTTTAATTACTGCTTTGAATGGACGTGAAACAGACCAACCAAATACTAATTTTGATGTTAAATATAAATATGATAATCCTATTTTATCTAAAGGTGAATTTGCTGCTAATTCAACATTCTTGTGTTTTAATATTCGTCGTAATGGAACTCTTCTAAATTGTTCCGGTGATAAAGAAGTGGGCGGAGCTGATTTACTTGTTAATATTAGCGGAACTGCTCACCCTAATGCTCAGTTGCTTATTGTCGGTCTTAATACTGATTCTCTTGCTACAATTACGGACGGAGGTTCTACTACATCATTTGTCTTTTAAATTTAAAGCTTTAGTAATAATTAATATTTAGAATTAATTAATATATTATAAAAAAAAATATAATATATTATATATATATAAATGTCTCGTAAATCAAGAATGTCTAAAATGGAAGGCGGAGCTTTAATACCTCCTCAACTCGTTGCTGTAGAAGAAGGCCATTTAGAAATGCTTAAGCAGTCTCATATTAAAGTAGATTCTCGTTATTTTGCTATTGACCCTAATTTAGACTTTGAAAGTTCTACAATTCTTTGCGAAGATAGGGTATATGTAAGCGACCAAACGCCTTCGGCTACTGCCCCTATCACTTTTACTATTCAACCACAATTTAACGTATTCCGGTCTTTAAGCGAATCTCGTTTCGTCTTTACTTTGCAAGCAGTAAATAACGACGAAAGGGGACAATGTTTAATTCCTAAACCATATTGGAGTCAATTGTTTGTTAGGGACTTTACAATTAATATTAATAACGTTGCTTGTAATGACCAGCATTCACGTGTTGCATCTTATGCTGGGTTTATTAAAATCCTAATGACTCAAGGAAACCTAAAAACTGCCTCTTTTAATTTGTGGCCAGCAGACCTTCCTATAATAACTTCTTTTGCTGGGGAAGATACACGAACTCATCAAGAAGGAATAATTAATATAGATACTTGTTTAGGCGAGGATTATCTCTGGGGATATAATAATATAGTTATGATTAATATGCTTCCTGCCTCTCAATGGATAGGAAATCAAACTATAATGATTCCTAATCAACCTCAACCTTCAACAACTAATTATGTTCCTATTGAATTGACTTATCGTCCTCAAGATGGTATATTTCTACAACCTAAACTGCTTCCTCCTGGTGTTAATCTTAATTATATTTTTAATACAACAACTATAGGAACTTGGGCTAATGGTTATAATAATTCTCAATATCCTACTGCGAATTGGTCAAGAAATCCTGATTCAGTAGGATATACGTATAATATTCTTAAGGCTCAATATTATGAACGTCAATATACAATTACTCAAACAGGTCTTAAGGCATATCAGTCATTGATTATGCGTCAGCCTCTTTATTATACTTGTATGACTTCTAACACTTTGTTATACCCTGTTCCTGCTGACCAAACTTCCATTCAATTAACTAACGTCTTTAGTGGTCGTCTTCCTAATATGATTATTGTAGGTCTTCTTAATCAAACGCCTAATCCTTTATCTATCATTCCTGGAGCTGGGAATTATTTTCAATTACAAACATATTCTCCTAATCCTCCTGTCTTACTTGCTCCGGCTGGTATTATCGCAAATTCTAATTGTATTGCTTCTTGTCAATTAACTATTAACGGACGAACGTATCCTCATCTTTGGTCTTCTAATATGGCTGGTGGTAGTCAAAGTGATTTATCGCAATGGTATGAACAATATCGTCAGTGTGCCTTAATAAGTGCTTTACACGGACGTGAAACTGACCAGCCTAATACTAATTTTGACCCTAAATATAAATATGATAATCCTATTTTAACTAAAAGAGAATTTGCTGCTTGTTTTACATTCTTATGTTTTAATATTCGTCGTAATGGAACACTGCTTAATTGCTCTGGTGATAAAGAAGTTGGTGGAGCTGACCTACTTGTTAATATTAATGGAACTACTCACCCTAACGCTCAGTTGCTTATTGTTGGCCTTAATACTGATTCTCTCGCAACAATCACAGACGGAGGTTCTACAACATCATTTGTCTTTTAAATAATTTTGCGTATAGTTATATAAAAAGTTAATTATAATTTTTTATATAAAAGTTTAATACTTTGAAAATCCTAATTTAGAATAATTTATTCTTCCTAATCTACCTCCATTAAGAGGGTGGTCTAAAAATGCATAAGGCTTTTGATTTAAATATGTATCGCCGAATTCTTCTCTACTATGATTATGACCCGATGTTCCATTAGCTAATAAGAAAGCTGATAAAGCCATAGGCCTATTATTTTCATCATAATTATAAACCATAGGAAAGCGAATTTCTCCATCAATAAAGAAAGGATTGTTAAGTGTATTAATATCTTGTATCTTTGCGTCCTCTTCACTTTTATCTACTATATGCTCTACCATCTTATCTAATCGTTCAACTAAAGGCATATGATTAAGCTTATCATCTTCTTCTTGGTCGTATTCTTCTTCTTCATCTTCATCTTCATATTCTGGTTGTTCTTCTAAACCTTTCTCTAATTCTTTATCTAATTTTTTTTTAGGTTTAAAAGTGCTTACTACCGGTTTCAATGCTTCTATTGCTGGTGCTAATTCGGGCATCAATAATTCAACCGCATCTAATCCATAATCGCTTAGTGCATCGCCTATATGTCCTAAAGGGTCTTGAGCGAATCCGGTCAATACTAAATTCAACATAGGATTTTGTCTAAAGTCAAAAGCATTCACTACATCTTTATAAGCACCTGAAACCCAATTAGTCGCTTTTTTAAAAGTGTTTTGAACTGAATTCCAAAATCCGTTTCCGTGTATCTCTTCTTTCTTAAGTAAGCCAGAAGCCATTTGAATAATTGCTCTATGTAATGGAGAAGCAATATGTCTATCTTGTAATAGACCAATCCTATGACGTAATCTATGTTCTGGTTTCATATTAGCATAAATTGCCTTAATTTGTTTTTCGGCCTTTATCTTGGTTGTTCCTTTACTCATAACCTTTCCGGTTTCCTTATTGACAACTTTATAAGTCTTGTTTTTTCGTTTTTCTATTTCGTAAGGCATTCTATATATATATAATAATATATAAAATAATATATGATTATATTTCTAAATGTTTATTATTCTATCTTGGTTAATTTATCAACGGGTATAAATATATAAAGCTTTGGAACATCATTATAATCTATACGTGCATTTCTTACAAACATCTTCTTTTCATAATTACTAAACTCTTCTTCATTATATTTAATATAATATAATCCATCTATAAAAGAGAATAAAAATATTTGTTCTTTCTTAATATCAACTATCTTATTATATCCTAATAAGGTAGTGTTATAAGCTCTATAATTATTAGTTCGTGATTTCAATTCATATATATTTGAATCGCCTTCATAATCATATACTTCAGTTTGTTTTAAAACCGGTTTAATATTATCTTTAAAATAGTTATTGATTCTATTTAAAATTAAATCTTCTTGTTTCTTTCCAAAAGAATAATCTTGTTTAAAGCTTCTCATTTTCTTTGTATATATAATGTATTAGATAAAAAAATCTAAATATTAAATTTAATTAATAATATATTAGTTTTATTTCTATAATAATTAATTGTTTTTATTATTTTTATAATAGTTTATTTATATTTCTATTGATTAAATAAATAAAAAAATTTTTTTATGTTTATATATAACAAAAATATAACTAAAATCTCTCAATGATAATAAAACAATTCTATATTCCTAAACATTTTCTATTTTTATTTATATCTATTGCATAAATAAATCTTTTATTAATAGTTCTGGTATTCTATAACGGAATCTTATTCCCCTATCACTAACATCTTTACTATGTTTTCCGTTAAGCATATTAATACAATCCTTCTTACATAACTTATTATTAAAGCTTTCTTTGTTAGTCCATATACGTGTTCTCTTTCTATATCCCCAATCGCTATATTTACAATAATCAACATCATAAAAAGGCTTAGTCATATAGTTCTTCATCTTACCTGTTTGAGGATTCTCAATGAACCATAAGTTAGGTTTAAAGTATTCTATTATCTCTTCTGTCCTTCTCAATATAGGAAGACCAATATTATTTATATTATTCAATATTGATTCATTTGTTTTACCTCTTCCTTTATGGCTCTCGCATAAATTAGAAAAGGTAGAACACGGAGGAGATGCCCATACAATATCAAAATGTCCAACGGGATATATTTTATAATCCCAATTTAAAATATTGCAATTAATTGTAGCATTTTTTAAATCTAATGATATTACTTCATAGCCGAGCTGATTACAAACCTTACCGACGGAATGCGTCCCGCTGAATAATTCTAATACTCTCATATATTAATAGTATAGATAATTATATAAAGTATATATATAAATGCCTATACCAAAAGACCAAAAACTTTATGACGAAATAAAGAAACACGCTGACATAATATATAACAAGCCAAGTGCATATAAAAGCGGATATGTGGTTAAAACATATAAAGATTTAGGAGGTGAATATATTGATGATGATGAACCGAAGAATTTACAAAGATGGTTTAAAGAAGACTGGAAGGATATAGGACATAAAGATTATCCGGTATATAGGCCAACTAAAAGAATTGATAGTAATACTCCTTTAACTCCTAATGAGATTGACCCTATTGATTTAAAAAAACAAATAGCTTTAAAACAAAAAATTAAAGGAGAAAAGAATCTTCCTAAATTTAAAATTAAAAGTTAATAAATTTAAATATTCTATTTTAGGCAAAATTAAAATATATAGTAATAATATAGAGAATGGAAAAAGAAGTTGCTAAATTGATTCACGGAGAAAAACCAACATTAAGCGAAATGAGCGTTAAGACATATGCTAATTGCATTGTTAAGATAATGGAATTTATTAAATCTACGAACTTAGAAGATTTATATAAAGAGCCTCATAAGGTTGTAAAAGTCCTTCACGAGAAATATGATAAACCTAATACTATTAAAACCAAGATTGCTTCTATCATTGTTTATCTTCGTTGTATCCGGAATGAAAAGAACGGAAAGGAAATAGATATAGCAATAGATATTTATAGTAAGCTAATAGATATGTTAAGTAATGATATTAAAATGGAATTATCAAGTAGTGAAAAGAATTCAAAACAAAAAGAGAACTGGCTTAATGGTGATGATGTAAAACAATTAGATTCAAACTTACTTGCTCTTGTGCCTAAAGATATTAGAACTGCAAAGGATTTATCAAATCTACGAAACTATATATTATTTAAAATCTATCAAGATAATCCAACACGCAATGAACTTGCTGATACTAAACTTATATTTAAGCCTACGAAGAAAAGCGAGGCCTTAAGTGATGAATATAATTATTTAATATTAGATAAAAAGAATAAGACAATTACTTACGTTATGAATCAATATAAGACAAGTAAGAATTACGGACAAAAGAATGTAATGATTAATAAAGAGTTATATTCTTTGTTTGCATTTTATAAAAAAGCTTTAAGTTTATTTACAAATGAGAACTGGTTTCTTTTAAATGATAATGCGAGTAGCAAGATGACACGAAACCGGTTAGGCGTAGTATATTCTTCTCTTGGTCATAGTATAGATAAAAAATTAGGAACATCTATGAATAGACATATAGCTTTAAGTAGTTTAATACCTATTAAAGCAATTAAAGACTTAACCGATAAAATGGGTAATAGTCCAAACGAGGCTTTAAATGTTTATGCTAAAAATTAAATTTAAAATAATATTAATTAAATAATTTATTTAATATTATGGTATTAGATTTTCATAACTTAGATTAATATATTGGTTTTGGATTATTCCATTCTTCTTCCATTTGGTCAGTTGTAATAACTTCGTATTTTGCTCTTGGGTCTTCTAAAGCTGAGAACATTAGTTTCTTAATATATTCTTGTTTCTCTCTTGTCATACGAACTTTCACAATCTCCGGTTTTGCAACTTCATTATTTTTAATATCAATAGTTGATAAAATCTTAAACGATGATTCAAAGGATTCCATTATATATATACTACTATATATTTTTATTTTTGCTAAAATATATTAATCTAAATTAAATTTTTTAATTGTATCATTTAAAGAATCTACTAAAGTTCTTTTATTCCAGCTGATATTTTTGCTCCAGAATCCTTTTGTAAGAATTCCTGATTCTGTCCAGTCCTCCCTTTTTTGATGACGTAATATATACCTTCGTTTATGCTCATCAGCCGATTTAGAACTTGTTTCATTAAACGTTGTATAATCTCCGTATCCGGTTGTCCCGAATTTAATTGACTTTACTTTATTGGTTTCAGTATTAATCAAATCTACTTGAAACTTTGTTTTTGCGTTTGGTGTTCTTGCTATACATAATAATTTATACATTATATTATTATATATTGATATTATTTTTTTTATAATTGAGAAACGGCTACAACGTGAGAATTAACCTTCTTAATTAATATTTCTATCTTTGTAGGGAATGGCGTGTATGTTCCTGTTGTAGGATTAGCCAATGGTTGTCCTGCGTCATCTAATATCCAAAATGATATGTCTCTAATATATTTTTGTGTTGGATTAATAAACTTCCAAGTTATATTTACAACGTCATTAGATACGGGAGGGCTTGTTCCTAATGCCGGAGTTATTCCTATTACTGGGTTAGTTTCTAAAAGTAATTGGGCTTTAAGATTATTGACATATTGATATTCTATTAAATCGCAGAAAATTCCAAATGTATGAAATGTTGTTGAATATGCTGTGCTATTAGCATCAAATGCATATTTTACAATTGTCATTACATATCTATGTGCTATATCTAAAATTATAGGATTGGCTAATACACAAGTAAAACCTGAATTTCTATAAACGTATGGCGTTAATGCTTGAGTGCCTTGTGTTGCGTCAAAATATAAATCTATAGTAGCATATGTCTCTGCTTCGGTTTCTACATTAGGATTGCTTCGTGATGCGAAATATTGACTCATTATATATATAATATATATTATATTTTATTTTTATTATATATTAAAATTACAAATCTATTTTCATAACTCTTTTCTTTTTTGGTGGTGCTTTCGCCTTTTCTTTAATTGTTAAATTAATGTTCTGTTTTGCTTTAGGCTTACGATGACTAATTTTAACAAAGTCATCTTCCGGTTCGCTTTCATAATCTATTTCTGTTTCTTTTGGAGGTTGAGTCTTTTTTGGCCTTATTAGTTCTCGTAGTTCTTTAATTTGCGTTAAAGCTTCTTTACCCTTTTTAAAAACCGCTGGGGCTTTCTCAATAATTTCAGGAACATACTTTAAACCGGTTTTAATATATCCTAAATATTTAGACCAATTGATTTTTCCTCCTTCCATAAAATCACTATAATGTCTTGATTCGCTTTGTATAGCCGGAACTCTATTAGGATTAGAAGAATAATAATCACTTGCCGAACCGCTTGACGATGCACCTAAACCTCCGCCAGTAAAACCCGCAAAATTAGACTTAAAAGCATAAGGATTATTAATACGATAATCTACGGCTGACCCGCTTGATGGTGCATTAGTTCCTCTTCCTTCCATTTTACCTTCGTTATAACCGGTATAAACATATGGTTTATAATGAGGTTGAGCTACTTCGCTCATAGTGTTAAGGTTTTTAGGATTTAAGAGAGCAGCATAATAAGGATTAAAGTATAAATAGTCGCTTGAACTTCCAGATGAAGAAGAACCTAAAGCCCCTCCTTGCTTTTTAGGTCTTTCTAAAGCATTAGCATTTCCATAAACTTGTGATGGATAAAATGCCCGTTTATCATCTCCTCCATCTACTGATTGACCATAAGCAAAACCCGCAGTATTAGAACCGGCATTAACTGGATAGTGTGTTGCGTATGTTCCTTCGGGGTCTATTTCTCCGGCATCAAAATTTCCTATATTACGAGGGTCATAAAAAGAGTTGGCTACTGATGAACCTTGTTGATAAATACTTTGTCTTGATGTTCCTTTAAAACGCCTATGCGTAAGATTATGGACTACTTTTTCTAAATAATCGTCTTTCATTTATATATAATATACTATATTATTTTTTTTCCTAAATCTCTATAATTGCTACATAATATGATATATTTTATGATATTTTTATTATAACATAATAATAAAATGTTATAATAATATGAAAAGTTAATATGCATTATTTATTTCGGGGACAACTTCCTTTAATGCTTCTTCCTCTGCCTTTTTCTGTCGGGCTTCTAATAAATTTTTATTTACTTGTTCCATATCGTGTTTTATAATCTTATGATGAGAAACACTATTTAAAATACCTTTAGCTAATAATTTAATATTTTCATCTTGCACTTTATCACTATGTTGAACGGCCTCTATTAATAAATAAAGGTTGCTTGTAAAACCTGCGTCCGGTGTATCTTTATACTTAATACAAGTAAAAACGTGAGTTTCCAGTTGAATATCTAAATCTTTCAAAGATTCGGCCGTAATCGTTGGACTTTCCATTTATATATATAATACTATATATTTTTATTTTTCCTAAAATAGATTAATTCTTTTAAAATTAATTCTTGTTTATTATATTCAATTAATTGTTTTTTATAATAGTAATCATCTATTTTCGCCATTATTATAAAACCTACAAAAAAAGCAATCATATTTTTATATATAGTATATATATATTAATGAGTTCTAATATACAAATTGAGAATTATATGAAAAAACATTTTAAAGGTGATTTCTTAGGTTGTTTTTGTGCTGATAAACTACCTCATAGTCCGTCTCCAAGTAGTAATTTAATAGCTAATTATAGTGATAGTGATGATAATGATAATGGGACTCATTGGGTTGCAATGATAAATCTTAATAGTGATAATGGTGAGCCTACGTTGTTTTTTGATTCATACGGAGGAGATGCTGATTTTGAAGATGTTGTTTTACAAAAGAAAACTAATTTTAAGAATTATATGAATCGTCATAGTAGAGGTAATTATGCTCATAATAATATTAATATTCAAAGTAGAGATGGAAACTCTTGCGGTCATTATTGTATTTATGCAATTATGACTCAATCAATACCATCATTAACTGGACAAAAAAGGTCGGCGAATAAAGCTTGGAAGGATTTTACAAGTGCTTTTAATACACCAGAAGATAATGATAGATTAATAAAACAGAAAATTAAATTATAATATATATTATATATAAATGGCTTACAAACTTGTAAAAAAATATCCAACTGATTTCGCTACTGATATAACTAAAATAGCTGAAGTATTAACATTAAAACACGGCAACAAGCCGTTCTTATATGGTTCGGGAAGTTATAAAATAGATTATCCAAGTGATTATGATTTAGCTCAAGAAATACCCGTTAATAAATTTATTTTAAGCGATTTGCAAGAAGTTATTAAAAATTTATTAAAAATAAACGGCATCTATATCGGTGATATTAAGAGCGGAGAAATACCTGATTTTAAAGTGGTTGAAGATGATATTAGTGAAAATAATTATGAAAGTCGCAGACCTATTATGATTACAAAGTTAGAACAATTATTTAAAAAAAAGGCTATTACAAAAGAAGAATATGATTCATCAATAGAAATATTACAACCAAACTTAAAAGAAATGGATATTTATGTTTTGAAACACGATGTAAGGTTTGAAGTAATAAGATGGAAAGCAAAAGATATTTTAAACGGCTTTGTTGTTTATAGAGGAAAGAAAATAGATTTTAATAAATATTTATTGGGAGATAGTATGACTAAGATTGATGTAATTGCTTGGTTAAATGGAATTAGATATAATGAAATAACAATGGTTTATGCATTTTCTAAAAATGGTATTATGATTAATAAGAAGTTTGGTAATATTGAATTAGCTTTAATAGACCAAATACCTTATTTACTTTATAAAGGAATGTATATGAAAATATGTAAGCGTATTAATTCAATAGAAAGAGCCGGAAATAATCCAAATAAATTATTATTACGAAGATTATATTCTTTATTTACAAGTGATTTAGGTTTATTAAATCAAGTAATAAGCGACATCGGGGCTTTGGAATTTTTAATAGAATCGGTAGAATCTATATCTAAAGAACGTTTTGAAGAAGAAATAGACCAAATGAAAACTCGTTTGGGTAATATGACTAATTTAAAATATATAAAGAGAGAAGATGTTATTGTTAAAATGCTTAATGAATTAGAAAAAGATGTTATGAATATGAAATTATATGATGAATTAGATGAATATTTACGGGATATATTACAAACTGAAACAATTAAAAAGATGAAACAATGGAAATTAATTCCTATACCAAAAGAATATATGCCTTGTTTTCGTGAAAAGGAAATAAAAGGTGGTAAAATAAAAGTTAAATTATTAAAAAAAATGTTAGAGGCAAGTTATGAAAAAGATAAGCCTGAATCAATAGATGATTTTAAATTAGATAAAAATATTTCTAATGATAATGTAGCCGTATATCATAATCCAAAAACTAACCAAACTATTGTAGCACATAAAGGCACACAAGGGCTTTTAGATTGGGGTAATAATTTAGTATATGGTTTATTAGGAACAACCGGTTATAAATTAACTAAACGTTATAAGACCGCCGAAAATGCACAAAAACAAGCTGAAGCTAAATATGGTAAAGAATATATTACTACATTAGGACATTCACAAGGCGGATTAAATGCTGAACTATTAGGACAAGAAGGAAAAGAGATTATTACATTAAATAAAGCTACTCGTCCATTAGGCAATAAAAGAGGAAAGAAACAATATGATATTTCTACTACCGGAGATATTGTTAGTAAATTAAACCCTTTTCAAAAATCATCTAAAAAAAATATTAAAATTAAAAGTAAATCTTATAATCCTATAAAAGAACATTCAATTCCTGTATTAGATTATTTAGAAGATGAAGATGAATTCGGCGAAGGCTTACGAAAATGGAAGATGACTATTAAGCCAGTAGAAGATATAGAAATGACGATTTAGATAGTTTATATAACTTTGCGTAAAATTATATAAATTATATATTACTTAAATATGAAGCTCAATGTCTTCTACTGATTTTATAAGTCCTTTGCCTGTTAAACTTTTAGTTAAAGGTTTATTCCAAACAATCATTTTGCCTTGATGTTTTTTATCTATTTTTTTGACAAATTTCGGGTCTTTTAATTGTTCTTCTTTATATTTTAAATCTTTGGTATTAAAGCCGTATCTACTAATTGCTTTATCATATGCAATCCAACCAGAAGAAGAATCAGCGAGATAATCCAAATCAACCGAATTAATTTTATCTAATTCTCCAATATGTTTTAAATATTCAAACAATAAGCTCATCATCTCTCCAACATATCCTTTGCCTTGAAATCCGGCATCACTAACAAATACAAAATCAATATGTAATAAAGTTTCATCATCTTCTTTTTTTAATGTTGCTCTAATAAATCCAATTAACTTTTCTCCTCTCATTACAAATACTTGAATATTTCTATTTGTATCGTAAAATGTTTTAGCTACAATTTTATCATATTGATTATAATGATTACTTCTCATATCATTAATATACCGGTCAAATTTTTCTACGGCATTTTTTGTTTTCATATGAGGCCAATCTAATAAAAGAGAATCTCCAAAACTTAATAAATCATCAGTATTATTATAAATATGAACATTATCTAATTTATATACATTAGTTAAATCCATTGTTGTATTTCCTGAGGCCTGATTATCATATATTAAAAATGAATCTTCTTCGCTTATTGACTTAGGAGGATTACCTGAACCTTTATAAGCTTGTGGTAGTTTAAAGCCTGAGCCTTTATATATTTCCGGTAGTTTAAAGCCTTCTCCTGTAAATTCCTTTATCGGTAGTGATTTATTCTTTTCATTAATGTCTTTTATGTATTTAAAAAATTCATCATAAAATTTTTGAATTTTAAAATTTTTGAAATCTTTTTTTGTAATTGAGGTTTTACCTATATTTTTTAATAATTCATTAACTTCTACGAAATAACCTTTAATAACATTTAATACATATTGAGGTTCTTCTTTCATAGCGTCATAAGCTTCTTTATATATTTCTTTTACTTCTAAATCGGGATTACGTAATATACATTCCATAAAGAACATTGCCCATAATATACAAAATCCTTGTTTTTCACCTATTTCGTTTTCCAATGCTTGAAATCCTTTTTTAAATTTTTCACTATTAGGCATTTTAGGGCATATTTCCGTAGGAGGAACATATTTAAATTGTCTTTTACCGGATTCTTTAAGTTTAAAAAATATATTAATACCTAGAGTTAAATCTTTTAAATTATCATTAAATCTTTTATTAATTCTATTAGCTTCTTTTAGTTGTGTTGCGTATCCGTGAGGTTCAAATCTAATTACTTCTCTTCTCTCAACATCTATTATTAATAGGTTTTGATGTCCGGCTGAATTTTCGCCTAACGCTACGCCTACAGATGTAATTATTCTTTTTTCTCCTAATTCTAAACAACGCTTTAATTGAGGAAGAAATTTGGATAATTTCCATCTATCGCTTTTTCTACCGAATTCAATAAATTTAAGAGGACATTTAATTCCGTATTTTTCAATAAATAATAGCATTAAAATGTCGGCTACAATATTATAAGCACCATAATCTACATTAGGGTTTTTTTCGCCTAATTCTTGTAGTTTATTAATAAAAGCAAATCCTTTTTCAAATTTTGGTTCGGGTTCGGGTTCGGGTTCGGGTTCGGGTTCGGGTTCGGGTTCAGTTATAACCGGTTTTTGTTTAGGAGTTCGCTTTTTCCGTGTCGGCTTAACTACTTCTAAATGTCCTTTCATATCAGCAGGAAGTATTTGTTTATAAACAATCTCTCCATCTGCTCTAATTTCTAAATGTTTATGCAATTCATCACTAAGTTCTTTACGTGTTTTTGTTTTACGTTTCCCATTTATCATTTTAGACATAACTATTTTAGTTGTAAGCATA
>Ga0315284_10004629_pt1 | contig 19522 bp, 11 predicted proteins | sample YL17G09_16_MG_FD_203696 | JGI IMG/M metagenome (GOLD analysis project Ga0315284, IMG submission 203696) | Sediment microbial communities from Yellowstone Lake, YNP, Wyoming, USA - YL17G09_16 | ecosystem: Environmental > Aquatic > Freshwater > Lake > Sediment | place: USA: Wyoming | collected... | reverse complement strand
CTGGCCGTAGGTCACGACCTGGCCGAGGGCGTTCTGCTCCTCGGTGTACGTCCTCATGAACGCGAGCACCTCACCGCCCAGCGAGGCGAGCCGCAGGCTTCCGACCTGCGGGGGTGTGAGGAGGAAGACGTCCTGCAGGACCTTCTCGGAGACGGCGGCCTGACCGGGCGAAAGCGCGGTGGCGGTCGAGATGGCATGGCCGCTGTTGTCGCGGCCCGATGGGTAGAAAGCAATGGTCGGCGAAAGAACCTGCCCGCTGAGGCTGAGCAGGAACACGTCGGAGCGCCACTGGCTGCCGTTCGCTCCGGCGAGGTGGGCCACGGACGGCAACCACACCTGGTTGACGCCTGCAGAGCGCGGGCGCGCGAGGAAGTAGCTTGCGTCGTTGGTGGTGTTGTCGATGATCGTCGTGTAGGCCACAACGCGACCGTTGGTGCCGGCCACCTCGAAGCGGTGGACGCTCTCGGCCAGCGTCGCCGCCTCCGGGTTGGCGATCAACCCCGGGAACGCCTGGCCGAACATATCGTCGAGCTGGTACCAGGTGAGCGGCAGCACGTCGATCCCCCGCTCGACCTTGAGCGCGCCGGTGCGGTCGTATCCCCTCACGTTCACGCGCGTGCAGTCCCAGTCGGTCGAGAAGCCGAGGTTGGTGCGGTAGCGGCCGGCCACTGCCGGCGCGAACAGCGAGCTCCCCGGCAGGGCCGCGGTGCTCCACCGAACGCCCGGCACCTGCTGGCCGTACTTCCGGACGTCGTCGACGCGGTTGTAGGTGTCCGCCGCGACCAGGAGAGTCGTCTCGTCGCCGGCGGTGACCTCCCACTGGATCGAACCGCTCCCGGTGATGCCGAAAAGAGTGTTCACGACGTCGGCCAGCGTGAGCGTTTGGCCCGGGCTGACCGTAAGCTGACGCCCCTGCCCGGGATCGACCGTGCCTCCCCTGGGGCTGTAGTAGAGAACGACGGTCGCGGCTGTCTGCCCGGCGTTGTGCAGGAAGACGTCAGTATGCCAGTCGCTTCCGCGCAGCCCGCGCACGTTGGCGACGCCCGCGACCACCCCGGTGGTGCGGACGGCCTGCGAGTGTCCAACTGTGACGAGCCGGGTGTCCGGGGTGGGGTCGGCGAGGCCGTGGCTGTCGGTGGCGGTGAGGGTGACGGTGTAGCTCCCGGCGGTGGTGTAGGCGTGGGTACCGGGGACGAGCTGGGTCGAGGTCGCACCGTCGCCGAAGCTCCAGAGCACGCTGACCGCGTCCCCGTCGGGGTCGCTGGTGGAGCCGGCGAAGCTGACCGCCTCACCGGGCTGGACCGTGACGTTGCCGATGGGCGCCGTGATCACCCCGTTGGGCGGCGAGTTGGCGGCCGCACCTGCCACGGCAAACGTGAAGTCGTCCGCGAACCAGTGCTTCTGGTCACCGGGGGTGCCCTCCGTGCCCGTGACCCTGAAGGTGGTGAAGCCGGTTGCGCTGATGACACCGAGAAACTGATAGTCGGCGCCGAGTGCCAGCGTGGCGTTGTCGGGCGAAACCCCGTTGATGTAGATCCGGACGTTGGCGGGCAGGGTGTTGCTCGTGAACCAGCCGCCGATGCCGAAGAGCGTGACTGAGCTTGAGCCCTCGAGGACGTCGGGGGCGCCGCCGGGGTGATCGTACCCACGCCAGTTGCCCGAGCGGGGGGAGATGTCGTTGGTCGTGATTTCGGTGGAGGTCGTCCACGAAATCCCGTTGCTGGTGACGGACCCGGCGGCGTGTACCCCACCGGCGATCGTGGTTCGCACCCCGCCCCACGCGCTGCCCTCGAACCCCTCCACGAGCTGCTGGTACCCGCCCGCCGGCAGCGCCGCCAGGTAGGCCGCCTCGCTCGTGTACACGTGAACCTGGGCAGCAGCGTTGGCCGCGGCGGCGAAAAGCGCAACCGCGACGATCCAGCCGAACGGCTTGAAGTGGCTCATGGTGTCACCTTTGCAGGCCCAACGGCCGCACCGTGGGCCTCGGCGACGCGCCGCAGCACCCGCCTTACACGGGGGGCGTGGCACGTTGCGTCGTCGTCGCGGCCGTCGCAGTCCTGGTCGATCCCGTCTCCTTCGAGGCCGCAGGCCCCGGGGTGAACGGCGGGGTTGCCATCGTTGCAGTCGGATAGGGTGCCGCAGCCCGGCTCCGCGAAGTAGCCGTCCACGTCGGCGTCGGTGCACGACGGCGGTCCGAGCAGCCCGGCGAGCACAGTGTAGGCGCCGAGGACGTCGATCCGGCCCCAGCCGGCGTCGTTATTAGGCCTGGGCTCGCCGAGATCGGCCGCGCCCCGCTCCAGCGCGTCCTCGAGTTGGAGCGGAGTCGCCGCGGGAAAGGCGTCCCGCAGGAGCGCGAGGGCGCCCGCCACCTGCGGCGCCGCGAACGAGGTGCCGGTGACGTAGGCGTAGGAATCGGGGAACGTGCCCCCGAAGGTGAGGTCGGTTGTCCGAACGTTCACCCCTGGAGCGACGACGTGCGGGTAGATCCCCGCGCAGGCGGAGGGTCCGCGGCCGGAAAAGCCTGCGACGCGGTCGAGCTCGTCCACCGCGCCGACCGCAAGAGCGCCTGGGTTGTTTGCCGGGCTGAGACTGGTGTACGCGGACGGCCCGGAGTTGCCGGCGGGGAAAACTACGACTATGCCGGCCGCCCGCAGTACGGCGATGTCAGGACCGAACTCGGGGTCGCACCTGTCGGTGAAGGCGTCGAAGCCCCACGAGCCGTTGACCACGTCGGCCGCGTCGTCCGTGCCGGGATCGCCATCGGGGTCGAGCACCCACTGGAAGCCGCGATGGATCGCCGACAGCGTCGTCGTCCCGCTGTCGTTGAAGATTTTTGCGGCGATGAAGGTTGCGCCCGGCGCGACGCCGGTGGCAGGACCGCCGTTGCTGCCTCCGACGATCAGGCCGATGGTCTGGGTGCCGTGCCCGTCCCTGTCAAAGGGCGTCGCGTGCTCGCCGTGAGGGTCGAACCAGTCGGCAGCGCCCCCGCGCCAGCGGCCGGCGAGCTCGGGATGGCGGATGTCAAACCCGGAGTCGAGGCTCGCTACGACCGCGCCTGCGCCGGTGTGGCCCGATGCCCAGAGGGCGGGTGCCCGCACGGCGGACAGGTTCCACTCGGGCGAGGAGACCGAGCCCACCGTCTCTTCGGGGATACGGAGAGCGGCGTCCAAGCGGATGGCGCTCACCTCCGGCAGGGTGGCCAGTCGGCGCACCACGGACGGGCGTGCCCGCATGGCAACGGCGTTGATCGCCCACAACGTCGTCGAATTCGAAATGTCCTGTCCGGCCAGTGCCGCGTCGAGGGTGTCGCGGCTCTCCTGCGCGCGCCGCTTCAGGTCTCGCACCAGCCCGCGGCGGCCCTCGCGGCCCAGCTCCACTGCGGCGGCAGAAACCGCAACCGTGCGGGGCGGAGCCAGGACCACGATGACCGGGAGCTCGTGATCCTCCGGAGCGGTCGCAAGGGCGTCCACGAGCGGGCGGTCAAGGGTGGCGGCTCCCGCTGAGAGGGCGAGAAGGAGGGCGGCGACGGCGGATGCGCCGCGACGTGCCGATCGGATAGCTGTCGGGCCCCACACGGGCTACTCCACGACCAGGTTCTCGGCGCGGAAGTCGCCGATGACCACCGTGACCGTCGCGCCGGCCTTGACGTAGCGCCCGGGGTTGCCGAAGAAGATGAAATAGCGCCGGCCGGCGATCGGCGGGTCGGTGGTCCGCAGCGGCCCGGTCTTGGGCGGGCTCGGGACCATGAACTTCGCACCGGTGGTCTGGTCGATGAGGTACGGCTTGGTCTTGCGGTCGAAGAGCGGTGCGGCCTTTTCGGTGTCGAGGACCTTGAAACGGAAGTCGAGCATGTAGCCGGTTGACGCCAGTTGCACGCCGGCGATCTCAACGCCCCAGCGCTCCCGGAACGCGGACGCCGGAGTGGGCACGGGGCTCGCCTCTGGTGGCGCTGCAGGGGCCGGCGGGGAGGCGGATACGCTGGAGGGTGCCTGTGCTCCAGCCTTCGAAGGCGGTGCCGTGGCGCACGAGGTCGCCGCGAGGGCGGCGACCATCGTGGCGACGGGTAGCATCAAGGTTCGGGGGGTCGGTTTCATTTTTTTCATCGTCCCGCGCCGGCCGGGCGCCCCCGGGAGGGAGGCGTCCGGCGGAGCAGGCATGTCTCATACCGCTGGTCACTTCGTGACGTTGATCCTCACGGTCGCCAGGTTTGAAGTGGCGCCCAGGTTGTCCTTGACCGTGTACGTGAACGTGTCGGTACCCTTGAAGTTGTTCCTTGGTGTGTACGTGATGGTACCGTTCCTGTGGTTGACCACCGTTCCGCCAAGCGGGGTACCGGCGATGGCCTGCGTCGGGCTGATCACCGTCTCGCCGGACACTGCCACACTCCCGGCAACGATGGTTCCGTCGATGTCGGTGTCGTTGGCGATGACGCCGATCGTGATGGCCACGTTCTTCTTGGTGGTGGCAAAGTCGTCGGCCGCGACCGGCGGCTGGTTGGCGGCAGGGGTGACGATGATGGTGACCGTGACAGGTGCTGACTCGGCGTGCGAGGGGTCCACGGCCTTGTAGGTGAAGCTGTAGCCTCCAGGTGTGCTCTGCAACAAGTAGGTGAACGAGCCATCGGGGTTCAGAGTGAGCCCCGAGAGTCCCGAAACTATGCTGGCTGTCAGCGTGTCACCGTCCACGTCGGTGTCGTTGCCGAGCACGCCCGGAGCGGCCACCGAGAGCTGCACGGTCGTGGAAGCCGCGTAGGTGTCGGCCATCGCCACCGGCGCGTCGTTGACCGGTGAGACAGTCAGCTTGACCGTCGCCACGTTGGAAAGGCCGATACCGTCGGTGGCCTTGTACGTGAAGATGTCGGTCCCGTTGAAGTTGGCGTTCGGCGTGTAGGTGAACGAGCCGTTCGGGTCGAGAGACAGGATTCCGGCGCCCGGGCCGCTGACCAGGGTGGCGGTGGTTCCCGCAGCGTCGTTCGCGAGCACGCCCGGAGCCACCTCGGAGAACGGTCCGAGGTCCTCCTGCCAGGCCCCCGCCACCGCCGGGTAGGTGTCGTCGGCCGCGGCCAGCGCGGCCGGGCTCACCACCAGCTTGGCCAGCATGCCTCCGCCGGTGGTGCCGTCGTTGGTGAGGTGGAGCCGCCGGTCGAACAGGTTGTAGGTGCCCTCCTGCGCGGGCGTCCAGACGGCGTCGATGGTCTTGCCCGCTGGCAGCAGCACCGAGTACTGAGACCGCGCATACGGGTACTGGATGTTGGTCGCCGGGTCGGTGTAGGTGTACCGGTTGCCGTCCTCGGCGACTACCTCCAGGTAGCCGGACTGGAACTCGGGTACGTAGCTGCGGAGACCCGCGTTGACGAAGCGGACCAGCACGCTCTGGTTGACGTTGCCCGCGGTCAGGGTGCTCCCGGCGAACGGCTGGCCGTTGATGAGGAAGTAGCGGGGGTCGTAGTTGATGGTGTTGGCAAAGCCCGCGCTCGTGTGGAGCGCGGGGTCGATCTCGCTGTAGACTAGGAGAAGCTCGGCGTCGTACTCCACGCCGGGGTAGGCCTGAGCTCTGATGCCCGTGGCGGCATCCACGGCGTTATTGGTCACCACGCCGTACAACCCCATGTGCACCTGCTTCGCCACGTTGCTCCCCGAGTGGTAGAGGAAGGTGCCGGGCCGCACGTTGGTCCAGGTGTAGGCGGTGGTGGCGCCGGGCGCGGTTTCGGCGGTCAGCGAGCGGGCGCGTGACGTGGTGTCACCGACGGCTCTGGAGCCCGTTGAGGTGATGGTCCCGACGGCAGGGTTGATCCAGGTCGGGTTGAGGATCGCCGGCAGCCCGGGTACGACGACCGAGACCGGCTCGGTGAGGTTGTTCGTCAGGGTGATCGTCAGGGTGGTGTCGCCGGCAGGGACCACCAGGCGTGGCCCGGGCACCGTGATGGTGTTGACGCACGCCGCTCCGGAAACGTCCGTGGAAATGCAGGCGAACCCCCAGACAGGTACGTTGATGCCGTTGACGAGGACCGTGGCCTGCCCCGCCTGCAGCGCATAGCTCGCTGCGAAGGAGGGCGACGCCGTGACGGCGAGGCCGATCACCGCGAGGGCCAGGGTCAGGATTTGTCTCGTGTTCACTTTGCGGTTCATGGTTTCCCCTCCTCCGCTCACATGATCGGCACACCGGGCGGCTCGACGATCAGCATCGTCATCATGCCCCCGGGGAAGATGTCGTAGTTGGTCATTTCCTTCTCGTTGTGGGAGTGCCACATGAAGGTGAAGCCGGCGTTCGGGTTCAGGCCCCCCTCGCCCGGCGGTAGCAGCGCCAGTGAACCGAGGAACGGGGAGCCGCTGTAGAAGCCGCCAAAGGTGAGCTCCGCGTTCTCGGGGAGCACGACGGGGAAAGCCTTGCCGTGGTCGGCGCACCACTCGTAGGTGGTGACGTCGAAGCCCTCGGCGTTCGGGGTGCAGGTGTGCGCGTGCTCCGGGCCGGTGCCGTAGATGTCCCAACCCATGCCCTTGCCGGTCCAGGAGAAGAGGGCGTCCACCGTCTCGCCGGGTACCGACTGGATGGTGAACACCTCGTAGCTGAGGTCGAGACCGGCGCCGGGGGCGCTCTCGAGCGGGCGGCCGTCACGGGCGATGATCCGGGCGTGGTTGCCGTGGTGATGGTAGGGGTGAAGGTCCCGGCCGGCGGCGATCACCCGCATGAGGAGGGTGTCGCCGGGGTGCAGGCGCGGCATGCAGTTGTAGGGCTGGGTCGGAAGCCAGGCGCTGTTGGCCATCAGCATGGTGTCGGGGGCGTTGCGGCCGTTGATGAACCACCAGCCCGGGAAGTAGTTGGTGAGCCAGTTGGGGTCGATGGGCAGGCCCAGCTCCACGGCCTGGTGAATGCGGGGGTCCATCTCCGAGAGCAGGAACAGGTACTCGTAATCGTAGGCCGAGGCGGCTTGGGCGTACGCCCGCGGGCTCATCGGGTCGAAACCGTAGGGCCGCACGATGATGGCGCCGAAAAGACCCATTTCGACCTGCACTTGAGGGTCGGTGCCGGAGTGGTACATGTACGTCCCGGCGTGGGCCGCCGTGAAGGTGTACGTCACCGTCACCGGGTTTCCGGCGGTGGCCTCCTGCGTGAGCAGGCCGGCGCTTCCACCGCTCGCGATGACGCCCTCCTGCCCGGGGAACGCGATTGAAACGGGCACCGTCAGGGTGTTGTTCAGCGTGATGGTGACGGTGTCGCCCTGGTTGACGATGAAGGTCGGGCCAGGGTACTGCGCCCGCTTGCCGGGCAGGGCGTAGCCCCAGAAGTAGATGCTCCCGCCGTCGCCAGTCGTGATGTGGTCCGCCTTTGCGGTCAGCGTGAAGGCGGTTCCGGTTTCGCCGTCAACGGTGGCGCGTGCGGTTGCCGGGGCCAGCACCAGGAGCGCCGCGGCGATTAGCGCGCAGAACCTCGTGGCGCGATTCAGTGTGATGTTCATCTCCATCCTCCTCATCCCCTCTACTGGACCCGGATCTCGGTCATCATGCCGCCGAGATCCTCCTCACGGTTGCTCAGGTAGTTGAGGTTGGTCGTGTAGAGGAAGTATGTCGTGCCGGCCGTTGCGGTCGGCGGGATCTCAACGATGGCGTCGAAAGCCTCGCCGCCGCCCAGCGTCAACGAGCTGGTGGTGTAGGAGAGGTTCTTGCCTAGCAGCGGGGCGGCACCGTCGGGGTCCGGTCCGCGCAGCAGACGGGCGCTCTCGCCGACCACCTTCATCTGGATGCCGATCGTCGCCAGCGTGTAGTAGCGGGTCACGCTCAGGTTGGACACGCGCAGCAGGACCTTCCGGCCGGCCGCGGCGGTGATGACCGAGCCCACCTTCTGCGATTGGAAGCCGTCGGGGTGCTGGACAGTCGCGTTGAGGAGCGTGCCGTCGGCAGGATCGACGGGAGCGGGCAGGGCGCCCGCCACCATCGTGTTGGGGTACCCACGGCCGTTGAGCATCGGGTAGTCGTCCTTGAGGGAATAGAAGGGGAGCGGCTGCACCGCGAGGTGCTCGTCGTGGAAGACGGAGTCGAAGCCCGAAAGCTGGATCGGAACCTCGACGTCGTAGGCCGTGCTGCCGTCGCCGTCGTTGTACGCGTACCGGTTCCCGGTCTGCTTCTTCGGGTCCCAGGGCGTGTGGACGAACCCGTTGGGAAAGGTCCGCGCCGACAGCGCGTTCTGCTTCGGGCGCACGTAGAGGTTGCCGAGCATGCCCATCTCCATGTGCTCGGTCGCCTCAACGTGGCAGTGGTACATGTAGGTCCCGGGCTCTATCACGTTGTAGTAGTAGGTGAAGGTCGAGCCCATGTTGATGGTTACCGAGGAGTCCGGCACGCCGTCGAAGATCGACGACGCCTCCGGGAACCCGTGCCAGTGCACGCTGTGCGGGTCGAAGAGATCCGGCCGCATCATCATCCCGTAGTTGGTCAGGGAGAGGAAGAACACGTCTCCCTCGTCGAGGGTGATCGTCGGCGCGGGGAAGTTGGCCGCCAGCATGCCCTCGTCCAGCGCCGTGTTGCCGCTGAGGCCGGTCAGGTTGGTGAATCCGAATGTGTACTGCGGGTGGCCGTCGGTCATGGCGATGAAGCCGTCACCGGCGCCCAGATGCATGCACACCTGGGTGGGGGCCTTCGGTCGCGTGATCTCCCCGTCGACGGCGCGGATGATGCCGTCACCGTTCTTGTCGCTGTAGCTGCCGCCGTTGTTGGTTGGGCACTGCACGTTCACGGCCGCGCCAGCGGGCACCGACGCGAGGACGCACCCGGCGACGAGCAGCAGCGCTCGGTGGATCTTCTGTGCGTTCATCGTTCTCTGCTCCTTTCATCTCTGCCCCCCGCCGGGTGTCTCCCGGCGGGGGGCCGGTGAAGCGTCCGTTACTGCTCCTTCGAGGTTGTTGCGCTGGCGGTCAACCGACGGACCACTGCTGACGGCGTCTCGTCGGCACCGATGTCGGGCGCGGTGCCCTGTGGGCGGTTCTCCCCGTCGAAGTCCCTGGTCAGATCGGGGAACGTCCCCGTGAAACCGGTAGTGCCGAAGTTCCGCGCGGGCGAGCCGCTCTGGATGTGGTAGTCGCCGAACAGGCATGGTGTGCCGGTGCAGGGGGCCGTGGTCAGCAGGACGCCCTGGTCGGTCACGCGGTAGAGGGTCAGCGGCTGGAAGCGGATCTTGATGAAGTTGCCGCCCTCGTCGAACGCCGGCGGGGCCTGCGGGGTCGTGAGCTCCGGCGTCACGATGCTGCCGGTGCGGGAGCCGTTGAAGTACTGCTGCACGAACAGCGGGTTTGTGGTGATATTGCCGTTGCCGGTGTAGCTCTCACCACGCACCCCTGTCAGGGTAGTCAGCAGGTTGTTCTTCGGCGAAAGCTTGCTGCCCGCTGCGGCGCCCAGAACAGCCAGGTCGTCGTAGGGAGTCGCCGCCGGGAAGAGCCGGTAGTCGGGCGGATCCACTGTGGTGTTGACGTCGAAGTAGAACGAGCGGTTCTCGTAGACGATGGTGTTGACCAACTGCGGGTTGGAGAACACCCTGTACTGCGGGTAGGTGGCCGGGATCGCCGCCGCCAGTCCGGGGGTGTGCACGCGTGCCACGATGCCCGCAGGCTTGGGCGCCGAGGTGTTCGGCCCGATGAAGGCCTCGCCCGCGGTCGCCGTGCTGTCGTTGCGCGCCACCGTGTTGTGGATGATGTTGACCTTGGCGGTGTCCTGCAGCGAGATGCCGCCGCCGGCCAGCCCCGCCACGTTGTTCACGATCACGTTGTTGAGAATGTCGATGCCGTACCAGGTTGCGAAGGTGGCCCTGGGTGCCGTGACGTCCTGGCCGTTGACGCGGCTGGTGCGGATGCCTCCGCCGTCGCCGGCGCCGGCGAGGTTGCCCTGGATCCAGTTGCCGACGATCGCCACCGAGCCGGAGCCCTCGGTCAGGCCGTTCACCGCCAGCGGCGCGCTGCCGCCGACGAAGATGCCGCCGCCGGAGACCGTCACGCCTTGGTTGAACGTTTCGTTGAACAGGACCCAGTTGCGCTCGATGCGGCCGAGGGGAGACAGGCCCATGTGGCCGATGCCGCCGCCCTCGCCGAGGCTGAAGTTGCCGCACACGTAGTTGTCGCTCAGCCGGTAGCCGTCGCAGCCCTTGTACAGCGCCACGCCGCCGCCGGCTCCGTCGAGCCCGCCGTTGTTGACGATCATGTTGTGGTGAATCGTCAGACTGTCGTTGAACGAGCTCTGGTAGTTGACGTTGTCCACGGTGAGCGTCGGGTGCCCGGCGCGAATGCCGCCGCCGAACGTCCCGGTGTTGTTGGTGAGCACGTTGTTGCTGATCTGCAGGAAGTGGGCGTAGCCGTTGAGGACGACGCCACCCGCGTGGTCGGCCCCGGTGACCTCGAAGCCGTCGATCCGGGCGTTGGGCAGCCCCTTGTCGAGCTTGTACGCGTTTCTCTTTCCGAGCACCAGGATGCCGGAGCCCTCCTCGTTGAAGAGCAGTGCGGGCTCGAGCGCGCCGGCGCCGACCTCCTGGCCGGGGAGCAGGTCCACCGCGCCGGAGAGCACGATGTTGGAGATCTTGTCGCGCCAGTACTGCAGCTTGTAGGCCGGCGACTTGACCGCGTTGATGCGGACCGAGCCGGGGCCCCAGCCCTGCAGGCGGACGGGCTTCCACATGATCACCAGCTCCTCGTAGACGCCGGGGGCGACGGTGATGAGGTCGCCGTCCTTGGCGAAGTCGATCGCCTCCTGGATCGTCCTGTAGCTGGCGACGCCGGCCTTGGCGACCGTGATGGGAGCTGGCCCGCCCACCGTCACGGTGACGCCGGCGATGGTGAACTTGAGGCTGTCGCCGCGCTGGACGACGAGTTGGCCGGTGGCAGCGCCGGCCGGCACGGTAATCGTGACGGTCTGCGCGCCCCAGGCGATGTTCAGCGCCGGGACTTCCGTGGCTCCGATCCACACGCGACCCTTGGTGCCGCCGAAGCCGAAGTCACGATTGATTGTCTTCGGAGGCTCTGGCGTGGTTGTCGCGGACCACGCGGGGTTGGGCACCTCGACGGTGCCGACCGACGTGATGGCAAGCGTCTGGCCGGCAAGCACGTACGGGCCCTGGTTGGACGTGTTGGTGACGTTATCGATCACCGGCGTGCCGTTAGGCGGCTGGCAGTCGAGCGCGAAGCCGCCCGGGCCGGCCATCGCCGCGACCGGGATGACGGGGGTGTCGAGGTAGGTGGTGGCCCCCGGCATGTACTGCAGCGTGTAGCAGAACTGGGTGTACTGCCGGTTGAAGAACTCGTCCTGGATGAACTGCGGCTGCGAACCCCCCGGCACGTACGCCGGGTTGGGCTTGAACGGGGAGTTGAGGCAGACCGTGATCATGTTGGGCGCCCACCCCGACGGCTTGGGCTGGTTGGCGGTGTAGGTCGACGGCACGAGCGCGTTGTACACGCCGTAGGCGTCGGAGTAGGTCCGCGCGATCTCCTGCCCGGTCCAGTCGCGGACCGAGATCGGCAGGTGGGGCGGGGCGTACTTCTCGCCGAAGTTGGGGGCGTTGGGGTCGAACTCGTTGGCGGTGTCGTCGAGGATGAAACCGTAGATGTGGCCGGCGATCGGCGCCTTGGTAAGGAGGAAGAAATCCGCCGCCGCGTTCTGGCCGTCGGACAGGTAGACCTGCTTGAAGTCGCAGGTCGGACGCTGCACTCCCGGGGTGGCCGGCTCGGCGTCCTGCAGCGTGTCCGCCACGGGGGTGCCGGGGAAGAGATCGAGCTCGGCGGGCACGTCCTGCAGCCCGCCGACGCACTGGGCTGGCAGCGCGAGCTTCGACGGCACATACTCCTCGCCGAAGTCCACGTTCTTGTCCTGCTCCTTGACGATCTCGTAGCCGGGCGGGGGCACCGTCTGCACGATGTAGACGCCGGCCGGGAGCGGGTTGCCGGTCAGGAAGCCGAAGGCGTAGCCGCCGTCGAACACCCCGGGGCGAACCTGGTTGAAGTTGCGCAGGCCGTCGTAGCAGTCCTTCGGCGAGAGCTGGCCGTTGGATGTCATGTACACGAACTGCTCGCCCTGGCAGCCGGTCGGCGGGTTGTCGTCCCAGCTGTCCGTGTGGGCCGCCTCGAGGGCGTCGCCGAGGTCGAAGGTGCTGTTGCCGTCGTAGTCGATGTCCTCGAGTCCCTTGGCCAAGCCATCGGACCAGCCGAGCGGCGGGTTGTCCACGTCTGCGAGCTGGATGCCCGCGGGGAGGTTGATGTTATCGATGATGCCGTCGTTGTTGGCGTCCCGGTAGAGGTTCACTTGCACCCGCGGGATCCCGGGCTCGAACGGCTCGGCGAAGTTGTAGCGGGGGTTGTTCTCGGCGCGCGTGCTGTCGTAGTAGACAATCCCTGCGATGCCGCCGTTCTCCCCCGGCGCGTAGGGCTGCTTGCCCCACTCGAACACGGTGCCCTGCCCGATGAACCCCTGGAACGCCTCGAGCAGGGCGGGGCCGATCTCGGTGCGCTGCAGGTTGTTGCTGGTGATTGGGTTGTTGGCCTCAGAACCGGCCGGGCACTTAAGCGTCACTGGGTCGTACGCGACGCCCGGGACGCACTGTGGCTGCGGGTTGAGCAGGCCGTCCCACGAGAGGGGATTGGTGAACGGGATATCGCCGCCGTTGTCGACGGTGACCGTCACGCCGGTGGGCTTGAATCGGAGGTAGTCCACCTCCGCCACCTGCCAGGCGAAGAACGGGAAGGTCTCGTCGAACGGGACGAACCCCTCGCCGTCAGTGGGCGCGGCCTGGTTGATCGTGCCGTCGCGCCAGCGAATGTTGATGTTCTGGTCCGGGATGCCCTCCTCGCCGGGGTCGCGGTAGCCGTTGCCGTTGGTGTCGGCGAACACGTAGTGGTGCTGCCGGGTGAACCACTGGAAGACCGGGATGTCGCCGAGGGAGCAGCTGGTGCCGACGGCGCTCGTGCACGTGCCGTCGGCGTTCACCGTCACACCCTTGAAGGCGAAGATCACGTCGAGGGCGTCGTCCCACACCACGAACTGGTAGTCCCCGGCGGGGACGTTGTTGATGGTGAAGCTGCCGTCGGGTCGTACCGGGCGTGCGTAGATGGCGGGTCCGACGCCGCCAGCCCCGCGGTTCAGGCCCACCCAGGCGGTCGTGTGGTCGAGAGGAGCGCCGTTGAAGAAGTTGTAGTCAGGCGGACGGGACATGTGGAGGTTGACGATCGTCCCGGTGAGCGTGGCCGTGCCGTTGAGGGCGGCCGGCGAGTTGACCAGGTTGCCCGGGTCACCGGTGCCGGCGTTGGCCGGGCGCGGGTTAACGTTGACGAATCCGATCGAGACGTGGGGGCCGGGCGCACCGAACTCCTGGAAGTACGGCGGCTCGTTGGCGGCCACCCAGGCGTCGATGATGTGCGTGCCCTCAATGGTGGAGGTCTGCACCCAACCCTTGCCGGCCGGCGGCACCGCGATGATGCCGTACTTGCCCGGCGACAGGTTCTTGATGGTCGTGATGCCTTCGGCATCGGTCAGAATCACTCCGGTGCCCATGGTCACGCACTGGTCGCCCTGCTGCACCTCGGGCTTCTTGCACTTACCGGTGGCCACCGGGCGGTAGGAGGTGCCCAGCGGGTTGCCGAAGGCGTCCATCATCTCGACACCGGCGGAGATGCCGTAGCGGCCGCCGGCGTCCTCGAGGATGAGGGAGAACCCGGCGAGACCCACCTCGACCGGCAAGTCCGGCGCGCTGTTGATCGGCTGGTTGTCCTCGTAGACGAACACCTTGATCTGCGCTGTCGGCAGCGGCAGCGCGTTCATCAGGACGTTGACGGAGGCGTCACTGCCCTTGAACGGCGCGCCGCCGATCGCCCAGGCGCCGGCCGCCTTGGGGATGACCGAGACGTAGTAGTACTTGGCGCTGTCGAGCGCCGGCAGCGGCGTGGTCTCGTCGCCGGCCGCCACCACCTGCATATAGCTCTGGTGGAACCGCACCGAAAGGGTTTCGGGATCGCGCCCGTTCTCGCCCGATCCGTTCCCGGGGATGACGTGGTAGGTGTTGTCCTCCTCGAGCGTCCAGCGGTACTGGGGCACAGGTGTGGTGGTGCCGTTCCCGTTGACGCCGGTCACGGTCAGGCTGGTCGCCTGCGCCACCGTTGTGGCCGCCAGGGAGAACATGGCCAGCACGAAAAGGCGCAGCAGCGCGGGGCAGTTCGGGTGCCGCCGCTGTTTCCGGTTTGTGTTCATGTCCCTTTCTCCTCCTTCTTTGTTCGTCTCACTGCGATACACCAGGTTTCTTCCTCGTGTCGTCGTTTCCTGGCGCGACGTTTGGTTGTGCGCCATCGCCTAGTTCCTCGGTTCCGACCGCTTGTCCGGTCGGGATTCCACTGCGGTGGCTGCGCGGCGGATCTGCGAGGCCGAGTCGCGCATGACGCTGACGAGCAACAGCCACGCGTCGCCGTCGACGTCAGTCGCGGTCTCGTTCGCGAACGCGTTGAGCGCCTGCGCCACCCGTTCTTCGGATCGCACCGTTCCTGCCTTCCTCTTCGCGCCTTTGGGTTGCATGTCCATCCAACCCTCGCGAAGCTGAGCGGCACAATGACGCCGGGCCACAGGGCCGCACAAGCGTGTAAAACACGGAGACAGCGACGGGGTGACTCGGGGTTAAACGCGGAGGAGGGGCGGCGCAGTCTCAGTAGTTTTCCCCGAGGGCGTGACCAGGGGTATCCCTTATAGTTGCCGCTGTTGCAAGAAGATCAGATCGCGGATCGGATCGGGCGGCGAGCTTCACCGCCCGTGGAAGGCACAGGTGGTGGACCTGAGCGATAAAGCGATGTTGGTGGTCGGTGGTGTTCCTCCTCACGGGCCAGAGGTGGCCGCCCTGCTCGAGGGATGTGGGCACGTGGTGAGCGCGGTGATCGCCGATGGCGCGGCGGCGCTCGAGCACGCGCGCGAGGTGGACGCCGACGGTGTCGTATTCGTCGGAGCCGCCGGTGCAGGTGCCGGCGCCGACTCCGGCAGGCCGCTGCGAGTCGTCGAGCTGAGCGCCGGGCCAGCAGGCTACACCGTGCGGGGCGCAGGCGCGGTGGCGCCGGTGGCGGGTGGGGTCGCGGGGTGCGAGGCCGTGGGGCAGGCAATCAGCGCGCTGGTCGCCGAGCGCGCAGCCGTAAAGGTGGGGGTTCGGGCGCAGCAGGCGCCGGCCGGCGCGCGCCGCCCGGTTCCCGCCCTTCGCTGGGCGGGACGGCTGCTGCTCACCATCGCGCTCGCGGCCTTCGGCGCCGAGTTCTCCGTCATGGTCCTGATCGGGCTGATGAAGCCGATGGCTTTCCTGCCCGAGGCGTTGTTTGACGCCTCCATGCTGACGGTGCTGATCTTTCCCTTCCTTTACCTGTTTGCCTTCCGCCCGCTTGTTGCCCAGCTCAACGAGCGTGCCCGCATCGATGAGGCGCTGCAGCGCTTGAACGAGGAGCTCGAGGCGAGAGTCGGCGCGCGCACCGCCGAGCTGGCCGGCGCCAACGAGGCGCTGCGTCGCGCCCACGACGAGCTCGAGGTCCGGGTGGCCGAACGCACCTCCGAGTTGGCCCGCGCCAAAGCCGCTCTCGAGGCCGAGCTGGCCGAGCGGGAACGCGCCGAGAGAGCGCTGCGTGAGAGCGAGGAGCTGCTCCGCAAGGTGCTCGAGCTGTTGCCCGTCGGGGTCTGGATTCTCGACGAGCACGGCACGGTGGTGAGCGGCAACGTAGCGGCGCAGCGGATCTGGGCCGGGGCACAGTTCGTGGGTTCGGAGGAGTACGGCGTCTACCGCGCGTGGCGGCTGGACACCGGCAAGCCGCTCGCGCCCGAGGAGTGGTCGGCCAGCCGCGCGCTGGCGGACGGCAAGCCGTTCCTGAACCAGGTCGTTGAGATCGAGGCGTTCGACGGCACGCGAAAGATCCTGGACAATTCGGCGGTGCCGCTGATCGCGGCCGACGGCCGGGTTACCGGCGCGATCGTCGTCAACGAGGACATCAGCGAGCGAGTGCGCGCCGAGCGGGCCCTCCGCCGTTACGCGGAGGAACAGAAGGCCCTGTACACCGTGACCGCGGCTGCTTCCACCATTCTCGACCCCGGACGCCTGCTCGACGCGGTGCTCGACGCGGTGCTCCCGGTGGTCGCGGCCGACGCCGGCTGGGTGACCCTGGTCGGCCCAGACCCCGAAGGTTCCCCCCGAATTCCGGCCTTCAAGGGCGTGTCACAGGAGTTCGCCAGGGCCGAAGAGAGCTGTCCGCTGCGGGACTGCTCGGTGTGCTGGGCGCGGGTGCAAGCAGGCGGCAGCTCCAGCGAGTCGCAGGAGCTCTCGGCGTGCCCGCGGTTGCCGCCCGACGTCCTGGCCGCCTCGGGCCTGCAGAGCCACGCTGGCGTCGCGCTGCAGGCCGGTGCTAGGGTGGTCGGGGTGCTCAGCATCGGCTGGCGCGGCCACCACGATTACTCGGTAGCCGAGCGCGCGCTGCTCGAGGCGATCGGGGTGCAGGTCGGCATCGCGCTCCACAACGCCCAGCTCTACCAGGCCGAGCAGCGGGCGCGCCGCACCGCCGAGACCCTGCGCCTGGCCAGCCTGGCGCTGACCGGCACCCTCGACCTCGTCACCGTGGTGTCGAGCCTGCTCGGCTCGCTGCGCCAGCTCATACCGTTCGACCGTGCACGGGTCATGCTGCGGGAGGGGGACAGGCGAGTGGCGGTGCGGGCGGCGACGACGTCGACGGGGGGGGTACGGGTGCTGCGAGACGCCCCACCCAGGTTCGACCCGAGCAGCAACCGCGTGATCAACGCCCTCCTCACCGATGGCAACGGTTTCATCATCCCCGACATCCACCGCCACCCCGAGTGGGGCGCGCGCGCGAAGTCCGGGTACGAGCGGAGCTGGATGGGGGTGCCGCTGGTGGCGGGCAATGAGGTCATCGGCATGTACTCGGTGAGCAAGGCGGAGGCCGGGTTCTTTGGCGATGAGCACCTGCAGCTCGCGCAGACGCTGGCCGCGCCGGCGGCGATGGCGATCCAGAACGCGTCCCTGTTCGAGCAGGTGCGCGCCGGACGGACCCAGCTACAGGCCCTTTCGCGCCAACTCGTCGAGGTGCAGGAGAGCGAGCGCCGGACGGTTACCCGCGAGCTCCATGACGAGGCGGGTCAAGCACTCTCCTCGCTCATGATCGGCCTGCGCTTGCTCGAGCGCGAGGCGGGTCGCCGCCCCGCCCTGCTCGCCCGGATCGGGGAGCTCAAGCGAGTCGCCGACGGGGTCCAGGAGGGGCTGCACCGCCTGGCCACGAACCTGCGGCCGGCCAGCCTCGACCACCTCGGGCTCGTGGCCGCGCTGCGGCAGTACGTCGAGGGCCTCAACGTGGAAGGCGGTCCCGCGGTGGAGTTCGAGCCTGCGGGGTCAGACCGCTGGCGGCTGCCGGATGACGTCGAGACCGCGCTCTACCGCATCGCCCAGGAGGCGCTCACCAACGCCATCCGCCACGCCCGCGCGAGCAGGATCTCGGTCCTGCTGCAGCGGCGCGCCCGGGGCGCAGTGCTGGTCGTCAGCGACGACGGTGTCGGCTTCTGCCCAGAGGAGGTGGCGGCCAAGGGCCGGCTCGGCCTGATCGGCATGCGCGAGCGGGCCGAGGCGGTCGGAGGGTGGGTCGCGATCAAGACCGGCCCTGGCGAGGGAACGACCGTCACGGTGGAGGTGTCACGTGTCCATCCGCATCGTCATCCCCGATGACCATGGTGTCCTCCGCGCCCTCCTGAACGCTGAGCCCGACCTCGAGGTCGTGGACGAGGCAGCGGACGGCGAGGCCGCGGAGCGGTCGGCGGTGCGCTGGAAGCCGGACGTTGTGCTGCTCGACGTCAGCATGCCCGGGCTGGGGGCATCGAGGTGACGCGACGGATCAAGAAGCAGCTCCCCGCCACCCACGTGTCGACCCTCACCGTGCACGAGGACGAGAGCCTCCTGCGGGGGGCGCTCGAGGCTGGCGCCTCCGGGTACATCGTCAAGCGGGCGGTGGAGTCCGAGCTGATCAACGCGATCCGCGCGATCGCCCGTAGCAAGGTGTACGTCCACCCGGCGGTGACGCGCGGACTGCTCCAGCGCGGGCAGGGGCCTAGGCGCCCGGGCCCCTCTTCTTGAGGTGCATGAGGTTTTCCGCCCTCGCCACGAGCGAAACCGCGGTGTCGCGCGGCTGGGCCTCGGCAGCCCCGGCCGAGACCGTCACGTGGATCTGCGCCTGGTCGAGCGTCAGGGCGGTGGTGCTCACCAGCGAGCGGAACTTGTCTGCCACGCGCGCGAGCTGTCCCTCGTCAACGTTTTTGATGACTACGAGGAACTCGTCGCCGCTCCAGCGTCCCACGATGTCGAAGGACCTCGAGCTGGCCGCGAGGGTCCTGGCTACCATCCGGAGCACGCGGTCCCCCGCCTGGTGGCCGTAGGTGTCTTTGACCCTCTTGAGGTCATCCACGTCCAGTACCACGACCCCGAACGGCCAGCCGTAGCGGTGCATCTCGCTCATGGACTCGCGGAGGCGGAGCTCGGTGGAGTGCCGGTTGGCGACGCCTGTGACGGCGTCAAAAGAGGCCATCTGTTCCAGCTCGGCGATTCGGGAAAATGCTCCAGGCGGCGTGAAGGTCTCGACGAAGCTCTCGAGCGCGCCTGAGATCTCCCCGCCCTCGCTCCGCAGCGCGACGGGGCGAATGCAGACCGGGACCCGGTGCCCGTCCTTGTGGTGCAGGTAGACGTTGGCCTCGCGATGGACGCCGTCGGCGAGGGTCCGGGCGAGCGGGCAGCGGTCCGGACAGAGGGCCTCGCCGGACTCGGCCTGATGCGCCAGGACACCGTCGCAGCTGTGCTGGCCGACCACGTCCGCGCTCGAGTACCCCGTGATGCGCTCGGCCCCAGGGCTCCAGTAGAGAACCTCTCTTTCACGGTCCACCACAAGAACCCCCTCGCAGAGGTTGTCGACGATGGTCTTGAAGAGACCCGTGTCTTCGATCGCTGGCACAGCACCTTCTCCATGTGAATATGGGGCCTCGAACCCGGATATGTAAGTGGAGAACCTACGGAGGGCCTGGGGCCGGTCTCCGTAGGGACTACGGACGCGCCTCGGCGCTCGCCCACCCTCCTTCCGTGCAAGGGGCCCAGCCGGGCGTGAGGAGCCCCCCGGGGTCACTCCAGGAGCTTGTTCTTCACGGCGTAGCGCACCAGCTCGACCCGGCTCTGCAGCCCGAGCTTGCCCATCAGGTTGGCTCGGTGGCTTTCGACGGTTCTCACGGAGAGCCCCAGGACCTCGGCGATCTGGGAGTTGGTGTGGCCTTTCGCGATGAGGCGCAGAACCTCCGTCTCGCGGCGTGTGAGGGCAGCCGGGTCGCGCCTCTTTGGCGCCGGCGCTGCTGGCTGCTTGAGGAGCCACTTGGTCATTGCCGGGTGGACGTAGAGCTCGCCCCGCGACACTGCATGGATCGCGCTGATCAACTCGGACTCGACGGCTCGCTTGATGATGTAGCCCGAGGCGCCGGCCTCGAGGGCCTCCCGCATGAGGGTCTCATCC
>Ga0315284_10004628_pt1 | contig 19525 bp, 20 predicted proteins | sample YL17G09_16_MG_FD_203696 | JGI IMG/M metagenome (GOLD analysis project Ga0315284, IMG submission 203696) | Sediment microbial communities from Yellowstone Lake, YNP, Wyoming, USA - YL17G09_16 | ecosystem: Environmental > Aquatic > Freshwater > Lake > Sediment | place: USA: Wyoming | collected... | reverse complement strand
AAGTTGTGGAAGTTGTGGCAGCTGTAGAACCTGTTGCAGAAGTTGTGGCAGCTGTAGAACCTGTTGCAGAAGTTGTGGCAGCTGTAGAACCTGTTGCAGAAGTTGTGGAAGTTGTAGAACCTGTTGCAGAAGTTGTGGAAGTTGTAGAACCTGTTGCAGAAGTTGTGGAAGTTGTTGCAGAAGTTGTGGAAGTTGTTGTGGAACCAGAGATTATAATGCCCATGACGCACGATGAGGCGGACCATTTGAACTTGTTTTTCATAATGAAGCATTACCTATCGGAGCGGTTGTTGAATCGGGCCATGCATGCATTATTGGACGTGGTTGGACCCGATGCATGGTCGTGGGCAGCAAATGTGGACATCACCAATGTGAATGAAGGGGTGGATCCGATATTTGATGCAATTCAGACCCACATGAATGCGCAGACGGACTTTAAGCGCGACGTAACTTGGGAACTCAGGAAGGACGCATTCGTTTGGATCATTCGTCAATTGAACTATATTGCAAAGCACGGGGTTCCGCAGTACAAGACACTGTACGCCAACTACAATCCAATGATGGATATAGAGGGGTTGTGGGTCCAACACGAAGCAGGGATTTAACTAACTAACTGAACCAACTATGTAACAAAATTTAATATAAATATAATATACACACAGCCCATACACACACGCACATACTACAAGCATGTCCATCGCAACATTGAAGCGCAAGACCGTGCGTGGAGGCAATCCACGATTGGATCCCGTTTCCGGCATTGGAGCCAAGGGGTTTTCATTGAACGGTGGTTATCGCAACATCGGCGCCGTCGGACAGTTTCGCATGGTGTCCAACGTGACGCGCACGCCGTTTCGCGGCACGCAGCCCATGGGTCACGGCGGGTTCAACGGCGAGTATTACAACGTGCCCTCCAATTCCGGCAGCTGCTGCACCAACGACGACGCCATCATTAAGCAATCCACCATGACCACGGCGGGCTTGATAGACGAAAAGTACAAATGGACCAAGAGCCAGTACCCCCGATACTGGGTGAAGGACGACGACAACGCAAACCGTATTACGAATACGCAGGGACAGCTGACGCAAGCCAAGACGTGGGCCGCCGGTGCGTGCAATTTTGAAAAAGCGGCCAACGACGACCCCAACAACATTTGGAAGTGCAACAGCAAGAGCAAGTGCGTGTATTGGATCGGCGGCAAGAAGAGGTTCCTGTATTACCCGTACGCCAAGTGGCTCAACACCACCAAGGTGCACTCGCAGGGCGCTTACATCACGGCAGGTGGGGTGGCACGTCTGAACCGCTTACCAACGCCGGCGTGCATGCAGCACTATCCCATGATGCTGACGGCCAACGGGTGCGATTCAAACGCGGTCACGTGGCAACAAGCGCAGGCGCAAGGGCTCTTGCCGGCCGATTACATGACGTGTGATCCCATTGACGGCGCGAACGTGCATTGCAATTAACTCTCTTTCATTCTCATTTTGTAAAAAATAAATCATGTAAATGTATCAATCACATTAACATGATTATTGACGACCCCGATAACTACAAGCTCGTGGGGTTTGAGCGTTCCCGTGTCCGGGGCAAAAAATACGACGCCATTCTGCGTAATAAGAAGACGCGCAAAGACAGGCGCGTGTCGTTTGGCGCCGTGGGATACGAGCAGTTTAAAGACTCCACGGGGAAAGGGCTGTACGCGCAAGTGAATCACGGCGACCCGAAACGCCGTCGCAATTATCGCACCCGTCATCACGGAGAGAACAAGCGCAAATTCAGCAGCGGCTACTTTAGCTGGAAGTATTTGTGGTAATCGGGGAACGTAGTTCCCCGAACCCCTCCTCCTCAGAAAACCTACGGTTTCCAAGGCACGTCTCGTGCCGAGCCGTTGTGTCCGAACCTTTCCTCAGAACAGACCCCCAAGGGAGGGGTGTGGGGAACCGTAGGTTCCCCAGTTATCGCGGGATTTTTACCCCCAGCACGCTCTGGAGTTTGTTGATGTGTGCCGCATTGTACACACCACCACCCCGTTCCACCTCGTTTACAATCGCAGCATCCATGTTGCACTTTTGTGCCAGCTCTTTCTGCGTCAGCTTCTTTTCGCACCGCGCTGTCTTCACCGCATCCGATGTGGCTTTGCCCACGTATTTCGTCTTTTTCATATCGTCGTCCGATGATGCTTTATACACCCCCACGTTTGCTAGTGAGGATGTGGTCGTGACTGCGGGTTTGTTGGTTGCATTGTTCACGTTTGCTGTGTTTGGCCGTTTGTTGAATGTCACGGTCGTCCAATCCTGACAGTCTGGCACAGTTCCTTCGTCTTTATCAAATCGGGACATAACAAATGAGAGATATTCGTCAATAAATGAAACAGTGGCGATTGTCTATATTCTTTTCATTAAAAAAATGTTTTTTTTGGTGCAAGTGATTTGTGCATGCATATACTTACCACTGGACAGTAAATTTCCAAAGAACTCGGTCGTAATTATCCGCGGTCTTCTTCTTCTTCTTCTTCCTCTTCATCTTCGTAATCGCGGTCGTATTCGTCGTATTCGTCGTATTCGTCATCGGATGAATAATAGTTACGTCCCACTGGGGTAACGACAACAACCTCTGTTGCTTCCGGCAACAATGCTAGGCATTTGGCTTTCAGTGGGCCAAACATCTCATCATCGTCTGCAATCTGCATTTGAGGCACGCGATACAGGTCCGTCACAGGATTGACGTCCACATGCAGTTCGGGCGTCATCATTTCGGGAAAGTACAGCATCAGCATGCATGCCGCGTGTTCAATGCCTTCCTGCGTCATGAAAACCAATCTCTCAATGTATTTTTCCCAAAACCGATTGAGTCCGGTAATGATTCTCATGTTGTGATCGGTCAGAATCCAATCAATGTTGCCCGATATGAACCGGTAAAGTTCAACCAGATTGCTGGCACGGGTGATTTTGCTGAGCTCATTGTTGCTGACCGCAGACATTTTGAATGAACATATTTGTATAAAGCATGAAATGTATTTCGAAAACCATAAGTTGTCCAAAAGTGCCGACGCATGCGGATTCGTTACCCATTTGGATCCGTCGTCATCACCACGATCGCATAAATTGGTTGGATTGCCCATGCCCATGGCCATGGCCATAGCCGCGGATTTTAATTCTTCAATGAATGTTTGTTGATTTTCAACAGTATTGAGCAATTTGAACTCCACAATTGCATCATCGCAATCCAATGCTTCAAATGGACCTTTACCGCGCTTGAAGATCTTCACACCGATGTCAATTCGGGCCCATCTAACACGCTCACATCCGGTTTGGCAATTGACACGCCGAATGACGGACAGCGAATTGTGTGTGCGCGATTGTCTTTCAATTTGACTAGTGTCGTTCATCAGGCGCGAGGCTAATAGGCCCAGCACACCACCATGCACCAGGTTCCGAACCCGGCTGCTCCTCGTAAAGTGCTTGGATTCAATCCGATTGGGCGCCAATGCATACGTCACGGGTCCGATGTTCGTTCCAAGCGCGATTCCCTTCAAAAGCTGGCGTTGTTCAAACGTCTTTGGTTCCAGCATGTTGCATGCGCCCATGTTTGACAGCGCAATCCGGGCCGCATCAACTTGCATGATGAGGTTCTTGACCTCTATCTCAAAATCATCCACGGTCTTCTCCAAGTTATTCTTTTCAACATCGCAGTTGGCCTGGATGTTGAATCCTTTGTAAATCGTCTTCGGGGTAGTTGTAGACGTCGTCATTTTGTATCGTATAAACAGAAACACTGACTGCTGCTCATCCATTTTACAATCACTTTCAATTTTTTCATTTCCATATTGATATTTGCAACCACATCGGATACAATATTGCCAGCTTAAAAAAAGGCACCAGCGGCAGTTTTATGTAATTAAGAAACCCGGATTTTAGGACAGCAAAACAACCAAATATTGCAAATAAACATATCACGGTACTATATAATCAAAATCATGACCACACCTCAAATGACAAGAGAGGCAATGCATGCGTATTTAAATACAATTAAATTTAAGCCGCCCCACGTCGTGTTCAACGAGGCGCAGTATGATCGCGATGTGAGGGATGGATTGATTTCCATTCCCAGAAATGTGAATAATAATAATAGTCCTTATTTGCCCAGCGAACTCAAAGCGGTGCATGGTGCATCATCGTTGAATGTGACGAATGATTCGGGTAAAAAAAAGGTTGTGATTGCAATCACCATTGCCCACAATTGGCCAGCCACATATGTTCAAAATTGTTTCAATGCGTTTTGCACTGTGTATGGGTTTGCGCAAAGAGTCATTGAAGTCATCAATTTGGCTCCCTTAGCGAACGTAAGTGAAAACTCATTTTTTGGCAATCCATCGGTTGCTAGTGTAGAACAAGCGTCGGTGAATCAAGGGCTCATTAATGGACTCAGCACTTACATAACTAATAATGGTTCAAATTTGAGAAATGACATTCCATATAACCGAACCAGCATTAGTTCCATTAATCCAATTGACAATTACGACTACACCAGTGGATCCGTGGAAGGTGATGAAAAACTGTTTGGTTGGTTGGGCGAAATGATACTTAACTTTTGGGCGATTGCCATGAATCCAAATGCGCATTTTCGCATAATCAATGCTCACGAATTTGAACTAGCGAACAGTGTGATTTATGCTTCCACCGATTCCAACTTTACGACCAATCCACACGGGACCACCGATTATGTCAACATGTCGTGGGGGGACTCTGAACCAGGCGGTGATCGTAAGATGTTTGATGATGAAATTTTTATAAATCCAAGAATCTGTTATTTTGGAGCAGCCGGAAACTATCGTTGGGCCGGATATCCAGCCACGTCATCCAATGTGATGTGCGTTGGAGGTGCCACTCTCTACTACAATGCCGATGACTTCACGTCATCCACAAATCCGAATTTAACGTTATGGGTTGGTGCAACTAACTCAGATGCAACCAAACAAAGTCCAGGAGGTGGAACTGGATTCTCCCATTCCACATTTGGTGGCGCCTATCCCAGACCCGCTTATCAGGATGGATTGGCAGCACTTTCTTCATATAGCACCGATCCCAAACGCGCTTGTCCGGACATGTGTTCTCTAGCCGATCCAGCCACTGGATTGACAGTCATTTTCACCAATAACGATGGAACTAAACTCATGAAACAAATCGTTGGAGGAACCTCACTTGCAAGCCCGTTGCTTGCTGGGTTGTTTTCCCATTTAAGCCAACGTAGAATCAATGAAAACAAACTCCCCTTGACCACAAGAATGACTGATGTCGAATCTTCAACCTTGTCCAGCTCCGTTAATTTGCAGACCTTTCTTTACAGCAATTACACTGCACATGCGTCCTCCACCTTTTATGATATTATCACAGGAACCACTACGCTCCACACGGATGCTGATTTGGGACCGTTGAATAGTGGCCAAACTTTTTCGGCTGGTACTGGCTACGATATTGCAACTGGACTCGGTGTTCCACAGATGAATGGCATACAGGAACGAATGTTTCTGTCCACGGACACTATACAATCTGCGCCCACTAACCCTCCTATATATGTGCCCACATCCACGCCTTCTGTTCCCACTGTTCCCACTGTGCCCACTGTTCCCGCGCCTTCTGTGCCCAACCTTCCCATTAGTGCAGCCTTTGGTGGAATGTTTTCGAATAATGCGCAAGTGTATTATAAATCGCACACCGTGTCAAGTGGTGGCGGAACGGTGAGAAACAATCGGGCCATATCGCGTAGAACCTAGGTGGTTTTGCATTTTTAGTAACATGAATTTAACTATATCATCATGTTATCAATGAATTGTCGGATGTCCCAAAAATGGGCAAACCTTTTTCTGAAAAACACGTTTGCCGTTTTTGGGTACTGTCGCATCATCCAATCGTGCATTTTATTGCTAGTATGTTTTTCCCCAATTTCATTTTTAGAAATTACGAGACCATGTATGGTGTCGTGCGCATGCGTCCCAAAAAGTTCCGCAAATCACCTAGCGCCGCACGTTTTTTCCCAAAAGTGTTTCGTCGATCTCATTTTTGGACATCGATTCTTGTCCATTTTCTCAGGAATTTTTCGAGTCTTGTGCAAAGTCATTTCGAAATATAACAAAATTAATTTATGTATAAACCCATGTAATTCGGAGAGCATAATGGTCACAAAAAAAAGTGGAGGGAAAAATGTCATTTTTTGGCGCAAAAAAAACTTAGAAAAAGGCACCAAATGGTGCATTCTCTTGTTGAAATGTTATCAATAACAATGATAACAAAATGATAACATTTGCCAAATTTCAACAAGAGAGTTTTGCGACCGTCGCGCGTCGCATGCTAAATGGTGTCGGTCAAATTGACGCTATTGCACCGAATCCTCTAGATGATAACAAAATGATAACAAAATGATAACATTTTGCCAAATTTGGCAAGCGAATAATTTTCATTTTTTTGTGAGCATTTATCGTGTGACAGTTTTATAAATTTGAAAAATGTCGTAGAATGCACATAATGTTGCATGTCCTAAAAACGGTGTTTCATTTTAAATCAAAACAAGAATGTCCCAAAAAGGGACATGCAATAGAGTATTTTCGCCCAAAATGGCCCAAAATGGCCCAAACCCGCATGTGTATGCCCCTTTTTGGGACATTCTTGTTTTGATTTTAAATGTTTTGCTCATTTTGGGACCACGCACATTTTACCCCCTGTTTTGTCGCATGTCCTGATTTCGGTAAAACATTTAAAATCAAAACAAGAATGTTCAAAAAAGGGACATGCTTCAATTTAAAAATTGCAGAATGCATCCCATGAAAATGGCAAAACATTTTTTCGTAAAATAAGAATGCCCGAAAAAGGGACAATCGTCATTTGCCAAAATGTCAATAACATTTGACAAACTTTATTGAAAATATAGTAACGCATAGTAACATTTGTCAAACGTTATTAAGTTTGTAAAAATAAATTTAAATGTATTGCAATTATAGATTGTATTAAGAATGGAATACAATTGTTCAGTGTGCAACGTGGTGTGTGCACACGCAAGTGAATACAACAGACATATGAATACGGCAAAACACAAACAACGTGCAAATGCAGTCGCCAATGGGCTTTCATTTGAAAATGTAAATGTGCATGGGTGTGACATATGTGGTAAAACGTACAAGTTTAGTTCGGGGCTGAGCATTCACAAGCGCACACATGTGCAAACGCAGGCGCTGCAACCACATGTGTCGTCGTCCCCGGACAAGCAATTTTCGGATTTGATTGAAGTGGTGAAGGATTTGATGGCGCACAACAAGGAGGTGGTGTCTCAAAACAAGGACATGATCAATCAAAACAAGATTCTGGTGGACGCGATTCAGACGAAGATGGCGAATGACAGCACGCTGGCGCTGACCATGGCGGGTGGCGGCATCGGCAATCGCATCACCAACAACACGAACAACATCACCAACAACACGCAATTCAACCTGCAGGTGTTTTTGAACACGGACTGCAAGGACGCCATCAAGTTGAGCGATTTCGTAAAAACCTTGAAAATCACGCTGCAGGACCTGGAATTCACCAAGACCAACGGCATCGTGGAGGGCGTCAGCTCCATCATCGTGAACAATCTGAAGGGCATGGACGTGCACAAGCGCCCCATTCATTGCACTGACTTGAAGCGCGAGACCATGTACGTGAAGAACGACGAGTGGATCAAGGACGACCTGCACGAGCACATCAACAAGTTCATTTACTTGACGTCGTGCTACCAGACCCGCGTCATTCAGGAGTGGATGAACGCGCACCCGGGGTGGGAAACCAAGGAGCGCATGCACACCGAATACCACAACATTTGCAAAGAGCTGTACAAAAAGATTGAGAACGACGAGCGCGCGAACAAGAAAATCATCAAGGCGTTTCTCAAGGAGGTGCACCTGGCCAAGAACGGAAGTGAAATGGTGTAAATATGATGATTTTGAAATCATATTTGCAATGGCAATTAATGTTACCTATGTGTTTTTCTACTTTTTTCACCTCTACATTTTCCACTTCTTTTTCCACTTCTTTTTCTACTTCTACTTATATGATTTTTGCATTAGGCTAGCAACATTCTCCCTTAGGTTTTGGATTGGACGCTGTGCTGGTGCAGGTGCTGGTGCAGGTGCAGGTTGTGAATCCATTGATGTGTATTATCGTGTGTTTATATACTCCATTCATAAAATTATATTAAACACAATGTACCTATTATGTATTATCCTTCACCATTTTCTCTCTATGTATGAATCAGGAACCCGCATTTTGGACAAGTATGTGCTGCGCGAGTGCATTGGGTCCGGTGCGTTTGGCGAAGTGTGGAGCGCGGACAGCGTGAGCACGGGCGAACCCGTGGCCGTCAAGATGGAGCGCATACGGGGCAACCCCGCGCCCACTCTGCAATACGAGTCACGTGTGCTGCAACTGTTTCAAAATATGGTTGGCATTCCCCGGCTCCGGTATTTCGGGCGCAAGGACGACATGGACGGCATTTTCATGGTGACGGAATTGTTGGGCCCTTCGCTGGAAGCGCTGGCAACTTCGCATCGGCTGGACATGCCCGCCGACATTGCGAAAAATCCGCCGCGCCATCACGCGGACTTCATTTCGGCGATTGGGCGCCAAATGCTGCAACGACTTAGATCAATTCACATGTGCGGCATGCTGCATCGCGACGTGAAACCCGACAACTTCTTGTTTGCGCGCACCCCCGTTCTGGATCTGTCCAGACGCGCCAACTCAAACCCGAATTCCGTTGTGCCGTTGTTGTATCTCATTGATTTCGGCATGGCCAAGCGCATCAAGGAACCGATTGATGCTGCGGAGAACCGCTTAGTCCCGTTAATTGGAAGCGCGCGGTATGCCAGCCTGGCCGCGCATCGGGGGGAAGCGCTGGGCCGCAGAGACGACCTCATATCCATGATGTATTCGCTGATGTATGTGGCCAATGGCGCGGGGCTGCCCTGGATGGGTTACACTGAGAGCGAAATTTGCCGGATAAAATTGGACATGACGCCGGCCGAACTGTGCGCGGAACTGTGCGAGCGTCATAGAGACGGATGGTCGGCTGCACTGGAACGGCTGTACGCCATGAAAACGAACGATGTGCCGGATTATGATGACATTGCATCGCGATTGTGAATAAAAATGAAATGCAAATAAAAATAGAAACAACTTCGGAATAGTTTTGCAAAATATATTAACTTAAAGACACAGCGTCAAATAAGTTCAGAACGGAAACAACAATGAGTGCAACCGACAACAACAACACTAATGACGCCCCAGTGGCCATTAAACTTACGGGCCGCGTCAAGTGGTTCAACAACAAGACCGGGTTTGGTTTCATCACTGCCCTCGGAGACAGCGAGGGGGTCAAGGAAGGCAGCGACGTGTTTGTGCACCATTCGGCGATCAAAGTGTCACAGGAGCAGTACCGCTATCTCGTGCAGGGCGAGTACGTGGAGTTTGTGCTCTCCAAGCTCACTGCATCCGGTGATGCAACCGCGTCAAAACACGAGTTTCAGGCGGTGGATGTGAACGGCGTCAAAGGGGGTAAGCTCATTTGCGAGACGCGTTGGGAAAGCCGAACCATTTCTGGCGGTAGCGGTGGCGGTGGCGGCCCGGATTCTGGCGGCGCAACCAGGTTCAAAAAGTCGGATGATTCCACTGATTGGACCACTGTTGGCCCCAAAAAGTCGTCGTTTGTCCCGCGACAGGGATCATCGGAATGGCGCAGGGGAGACAGCAGTGGGCGCGGAAGGGGGCGCGGTGGCGCAAGAGGCGCAAGTGATGCAGCAACTGAGTAATGCATTATTATGTAAATAATTTTATATTACACGTGCAGTGTGTAGTATAAAACCCCGAGTTGCGATGTGGAGAATGTCAATTCAACACTGAATTGCGTATCATGGGCACTTCACTGAAAAACGGCAGCACATTTCGTGGATGGGTTGTGTGATGAGTTGCGTTCAGCGCGTTGCGCATGAAATATTGAATCATTTTGGTATATTTCACTTCATCTCTCGTTTCATTGTGCGAGATGATCTGCATTAAACACGCGCACGGAATGCGCGTTTGATTTGAGATCATGAAAATGAGAAAGAGGTCTTCATTCACGAGCGTGTCGCTGTCGTTGTCGCTGTCGTTGTCGCTGTCCTCATCCTGACTCAATTCGGATTCGTGCGCAGAAATGATGGAAACCGGACGATGAGTGAAAACGCTGGTCTGAACCATCGTTTGTTCAGCGCGCACGAGCGCAGTCTGCAATCCATGCTTAACATGATTGTGCACGCGGCACGAATTGAACTGCACAATGCTGTTGCGGCCGTTGCCATTGAGTTTATGAGAAGAACCGCACCCCAGATGCACAATGCCGCCGGTAATGCTGTACTTCTGAACGAGGTATGCAACGTGGTTAATGAATTGGGGCGCAGTGTAATTTTTCAGTGGCGCGTGCTTCAAAAACAGATAGTGCGTGTAATTGGCATTGGTTCGGTACATAAATTCGTGTTTATTGGAATGCATTAGTTCAAACGAAGAGGACGTGCATTTGTGTTTGAGGTCATAAATTATTTTGAACTCCCACACGATGCACAAGATGTTTGGGATGGTTTTGGACGTGCAGGCATTCACGGGTTCCGGCTGAACGGAGAATTCGTTGGTGTAAGCAAACAAATCCAGCAAGTGCGCGTGCTTGCTGATGGGTTCAATGCGGTGCGTGAATGGACTGTTGATCCATCTGTAACATGCGGATTCAATGCGGGTTGGCGGCAAAAATATGAGCTGGTTCGGACCAGAAAGCAAATCCACCGGGTATTTCACATTGTTCAATTTCATACCCACGCGGCAGGGAATGGGCGAACCGGTGTCGTTGTAAAAATAATAGTGGTAGCCGTGTGGCGTTTTTGCACTCACGGTGGTTTTAGGCAACATACGCTGCATTGGTTCATTGTCTATCATGATAGGTTCATTGGAATCAATGTCAATCACCACCACGTTGTTTAAAAATGCTGCCAGCGTGTTTTGATTCGTGAATTTGTTGTGCGATTCACGGGTGGGGCGGTTCAATATGATTTTCTTGTTGTTGATGTAACCGTCAATGTTCATGTTCACCATTTCCCAGTTCATTCCCGGATTCAACCTTTGGATTTCTTCCCCCTGGTCCAGTTTATCAAATGCTTTCCTGAGTATATTTTTCTTGTAATAATATTCGCTTGAGACGTATGCGTATGCCAGCAACACTATGATTGTCACAATGACACCTGCATACATTGCATCAATCCCCATGTGATAATCTATATAACGTATGGGAAGAATAAAATTGTTCCGATGTCAATTCAAAAATCAATGGACAAAAAAAAAATTGAAAGTGATTTTGATTTTGGTTTTGTCGGTCAGTGTTTCATACAAGCGAACTATAATCAACATGCAGAATACCCAGAATACCCAGAACGATCAGACTTCCGAGTCCAATTCCCAGTCCCTTGACATTCTCCAACAATTTGACGGGCTGTTGAAGAATCATTCCATTGTCATCTCCGACCGTGAAAATCTTGCAAAGCTATTTGAGTGCATCGTGGAATTGTGCACGCAGATGCCCAAGACGAAGCTCAAGGCGGCTCTCAAGGCGGCGACTCAAGCACCCAAGATCAAGGCCAAGGCCAAAGGAAAGGCTCAAAACAATACCGTTTCAAAGGAGATCATGGTCGGACCCGATGGCGCTGCCGATGCTCCGGTTATATCTGACCTTATGGAAGTTGCACGCGGGCGCGGACGTCCCCGCAAGGCGGCTACTGAAATCGTGACGGAAAATACCAATGCAGAGACGGCTGAAAAGAAAAGACGCGGCCGTCCTAAAAAAGACAAAACAGTCACAATCTCGTCCAATGATGACGAGGATGCGTTGATTGAAAAAATGATGGCTGACGTTGCTTCCATGCAGAAAGACGAAGACCACATTCCTTATCCTGCTGAAGTTCCAGCCACCGCTGCAGCTGCGAGCACATCCGATGACGACACCGACACCGACAACGAATCATTGTCACCAATCCTTCAACCCACGTTTGCAATTCATCAGGACGAATTGGAGGTGGAAAAAGACGTCGTCATCGCTCCGCCAACCAAACCAGTGAAGGAAGTCAAGGCCAAACCAGTCAAGGAAGTCAAGGCCAAACCAGTCAAGGAAGTCAAGGCCAAACCAGTCAAGGAAGTCAAGGCCAAACCAGTCAAGGAAGTCAAGGCCAAACCAGTCAAGGAAGTCAAGGCCAACCCAGTGAAGGAAGTCAAGGCCAACCCAGTGAAGGAAGTCAAGACTAACACTCTGGCATCATTCTCTGCCCCTGCTGTGGCAGTTGTCGCATCATCTCACCGTAGTGTAGAGAACCATGAAATGAATGGTGGAATTTACCTGACAGCCGGCTTCCCAACGTCGTCCTTCACTTGGAACGGACAAACGTACTTGCGCACGGAGTTGGACAATGTCTACGACAACCTCACATACGAGATGATTGGAGTGTGGGATCACGTGAATCACGAAGTCATATGCGCGTTTGACGAGGAAGAAGATGGCATGTACTTTTCGGATGAAGAGTAAGTAAGTTAAGTGTGTGTGTGTGTGTGCTAACCCAAACCCAAAAAATAATAAATTTTTTTATGAAAGAATTCCGTAATATTTGTATATATGTCATATAAACAATAAACAATGACAACGGAAGATGGGTTGATCAAGTTCATGTGCAATGCCCTGCAGATTGAGCCGCATGAATTGAATGATGGGTTACTCATTGAACGAGAGATGCTGGTGTCAAAAGAAAAATACGAGGCACTGAAACCACATATTGTTGAATTGAAAAAAACATTTAGTAGCAAATGCATGACGAGCCTGCACTCGTGTGCAGAACATAATCAACGATGGCCGTGCCTAAACCTGGTGCGACAAGTGCTAAAACGCATGGGATACGACATACACCCTGAACGACGGTGTGCTGGACGAGATGAAGTGGGAAAAAAAATATTTGAACGGTTTTTTATACTCCGCGTGCGAGAGAAAATGAAAGAGGAAGAAGAAGAAACAGAAGAATAAAAAGAAGAAGAAAAAAAAGAAGAATCGCATTGGCCTTAAACCCCCTGACGCGGCAATTGCGCAATGAGAGATGCAATGGCTGCCTCCAAAGCTGTAATCCGGTTTTCCAATGCATTCGTCAATGCATTTCCGTTGTATGCAAATATTAATATTGCAGCAGTGTCTGTGATTGCGACTGATTCCGGGTTTGCCAAATCAATTCCAAATTCAATGTAATTGTCGTGATGCACAGGGAGTGAATTCAAAACCCACTCTTGCACAAGCAAATGATTTGTTTTGGATTGAATGGTCACGACATCATTGATTTTCAACATGCTCAAAAACTTGTGAATGTTCACTCCGGTTTGTTCAACCCACGACACGCATAATTTGGTGGATTCAATCTGGGATGCATTGTTCCATGCAATGTAGCTCGGATAAGTATTTGAATTGCGAAAGGTGTTCCAGCCGGTTGGAGTGGCGAGTGTTCCTATAAATGGAGATGGCAAGTTTGCATGATTAGTTTCCGTTGTGATTGGGAACGTATAATGACATATGGTTTGTCCAGCGGCTCCGGCGATGCCAATTGCACCAGTTGCACCAGTTTCGCCACGCGGACCTTTTGCCCCAACAATGCCTTGAATGCCTGGAGGTCCTTGTATGGCATGTGTTCTACTTGCGATGCGCTGAGATGATGTTTGCATTATCAATGTCGTGTTCTATAAACAATAAAAATATATTTAAAATTGACAATTTGATTCAACTCATTTTTATACACATGTTGTCTTCTTTATGATTTTGCGTGGGGCATCGTGTGTTACGGCGTTTGTGGCTGGTGCTGCTGATGGAGTTTGAACCACTTTTTTTCGTATTGTTTTGATTGGTTCAGATGGTTGAGATGTTTTCACAAATGGTGCGTCAGTGAGCACTTGTTTCATAAGAGTCCCATTCGTATTTGCGGCAATTGCATTATCCTCTGTTAACAAATCAATATTGGCTGCATTGACTGCATTGGACTTCGGAACAACTATTTTTTTTCTGATTGTCTTGATTGCAGTGACTGCAGTTGGTTCCCTCGTCACATGTTCTTCATCTGTCATCATGATGGGCGCTACGACAGGCGCTACGACAGGCGCGATGGGTTTCGTTTGTTTCATTCTTGCAACCGGTTTTGCTTTTTGGTTTGAAACAGGTTCAATTATCGCGGAGGTGTCCGGGGTTTTTGCTAAATGCCCATCCATGCAAATGGCGGGATCCACTTGCATGTTTTTGAATTCTTCAGATTCCTGAATCGTTTTCAGTATGTCGTCTTCGGGTATGCCGTATTTGACCGAGAATGTGCGCACAATGCAAAGATGGAAATCGGCCACGTGTTTGAACAACGCGTGGAGTGATGCAGCATACGCATCGCGCGCGGTCTTCACTTCAACTGGAATGTACGGAACCGATGTTCCGTCTTTCATAATGTATGCGGGCTCTTGCATGGTTTAATTTTAATGTGCCAATTGATTATCATTATTAATCTAAATCAATTTTTTTACATTATATGTGTGTGCCTTATGCAACCCCATTGTTCAGTTCTCATCACTACGTCTGAAAATATTGGAGGCACTTTGAAATCCGTCTCCAGGCTCGCTGTTAGCCCTGGTAAAAACATGTGGGGTAAATTCGGCTGGGTTGATCATACGGCCAAACACCATTCTTTGAACTGGCTCATCATTTTGCCAGTCTCCATGATACACACGTCCATCGCGATATATCATTTGTCCTCTTCCGGATTTCATGTTATTTTGCCAGGATCCAACATATACATCTCCGTTCGCATATCTCATTTTTCCCAATCCAGACATGACATTATTTAAAAATTTCCCTATGTACAATGAACCATCGGGTTGTCTAAGGGTTCCTTTTCCTGACATAATCCCATTTTCCCAATGTCCTTTGTACAACATGCCGTTTGAGTGTGTCGCTGTGCCAATGCCTGACCATGTATTATTGACCCAGTTTCCTTTATATATCATGTAGGGAGTATATGCTAATAACTGATTTTTTAGTGCTGTTATGTCTGCTTGTGTCATAATAGCTATGTCGTCCATTGTCCTTAATTGTGCAATTTGTGCCAACAATGGACTACTTGCCGCGAAATAACTCATTTTTCCGCGACCGTTTTTATTGCAATTTTCATAATGTCCTTCATACACTGAAAACGAACCATCCGGGGCGAATTTTATATCATTGCCTATGCCATCTGCACAATATGATGGTGCGGGTTCTTCACAACTCGCATACTCTCTGCATATTTGCGGCCGTACTGGATAAATTGCCTTTGCTTGTCCATAATAAATAAAATCAGGCATTCCATTATCATATATTTGTGTCTGAATGATTGTATATCGTCTGCCATCAATCGGTCGTGGGTCTTGACCTAAAACAACATGCAATGCGCCACCATGTTGAATGCGTCGTGGCTGTATCCTTTTTGTAAATCCAAACCTTCGTGGCCTGCGTCGTTTAGTTGTAGTGTATTTGCGAATCATGTAGCGTTCTCCCTTAAACCGAGTGTAATTTAGGTTTGTAATATAGTATTAGAAAAAAAAGGTTGGGGTGTTAGTGTGTTAGTGTGTTAGTGGGTTAGTGGTTTAAATTTATTATAAAGTGAGACGAAGGTTGTGAGATAAGAGTGTGCGTTGAGCTTTTGAGGAGTGAAAGTCGTTGTGAATGATTGCGAGTTCGTGGTTGGCGTAAGTGATGAGGTGAATGAGTTCTTGTGTGTGTGGGAATTGTGTGGTGTGGTTTTGGTTTTGCGCAAGATTGTCGGTGAAAGCCTGAAGATCGTGTGCAAACCTGAAAGCGATATCGGTGGCGGCTTGAATGACCGCTTGCATGATTTGAGCGATGTGTTCCTGCTTGTCGGCGAGCAAATGATTGCGCAGGATGGTTTGCTTGAATTTGTGAAGCGTGAGTTGGTTTGAAACGAATGCCTTGCGAGGGTTGAGATTGATGTTGACGCGGTCAACTTGGTAGCGAGGCAATTCATGAAAGCGCAAATGCGGAATGGAAGAGATGATGGAAATGGCGCGATCAACATCGTTTCGTAGGGAGAAGTTTTGAATCTTCCTGCGAGCTTGCTGCAATAGGGCAAGGAAGCGATGATCAACTTCGCGACCGCAAAGCACGTCGGCAGGATCGCGAGGCATGCCGCCACCATTTTCGCGCATCCACTGCAAATAGTGAGGGTTGTGTCCGCGAGTTTCAAATCGTCCGGTGTTCCAAGACCAAAGGCGCTTGCACTGGGTGCAGAACATTTGGTCACATCCGTCGGTCTTGTGCACGAGAACCTTGCAATTGGGGCAGGGTTTTGTGTCGACCTTCAAAAGAGCAACAGAAGCGACGGTATCAGGGTTGCACACATGGTCAGGATCGTTGCGATTGGCCTTTAGTTCCCTGCAATGAGAGCAAGTGTGCTTGTCACAGGTTGCACACTTCCAAGCGGAAGAGACGAAGCCGTTGCAGTCGGAATCAGCACAGCGATGAATGAATTCGTGGCCCCCCTCGTCCAGTTCATGGTCTTGCGCTTGCGGTCCGTGTCGTCGCAATTGAAATTTGGTTTGCATCAAATCATCCTTGAGTGCCTGAAGGCGCTTGATTTCAGCATTAACAGACTTGATTTGATCGTCAATGTTCTGGACGAGACGGTCATGAGCGACGGCAGCCTGTGCGGCAGGAAGCATGGCCTGTTCTTGGGCAAAGAGAATGTCCTGCTGGTGCTTTGCGAATTCGCCTTGGAGGAACGTCCTGGTGAGGCCGAGGTGCTGAAGATGAGAATGGGTGAATTGCGTGTTGCAAAACATGCACTTGGGAACAGTGACGTCTTCGCCACAGAGGAATGTCTGGTAACAGGCGCGGCAGGCGGTCTTGGAACAGGAATCAAAAGGGCAGGGGATGGGTTTGCGGTTGGAGGCATTAAAGCCGTCACAGCAGATGGTACAATTGTCGGTCGTCATGTTTGTATAATTCGTATTCTGGTAAAGAAGCACTGATAATAGAGAGATGGAAAGAAAAAGAAATCAATTTTTTTGAAATACTATATAAATATGGATGCAGATGTCACCAATGGTGCCCCACCCCTTGTCACGTGACCGCCGTGGTGATAAAAGGTTATATAAAATATAATCTAATGTAATATAATAATATAGAATGTCAGAAAGCGATGATGCGCGATCGCAGGCGAGCACCGCGTCAGGAATTGGTTCAGATTACACTGCAAGTAACAGCAGCGTGCGTAGTGAGTTGGCCTCGGACTCGGTGAGTTCATATCCGATGTCTCCAGGCGGCGGTGGAAAGCGGTCCAAACGACGTGGTGTAAAGCGGTCCAAACGACGTGGTGTAAAACGGTCCAAAAGACGTGGTGTAAAGCGGTCTAACCGGCATTAAGCGCGATACTGAACCCATGTGGTTCCTCATAATGCGAGTCATTTCTCAATAATTATATAGTGCAATTATTGTGATGAATATCTCTAATGTGTCGTGTGACTGAACGCATAGTCGTGTGTCGTGTGTCGTGTGTCGTGTGACTGAACGCATAGTCGTGTGTCGTGTGTCGTGTGTCGTGTGACTGAACGCATATAATGGTGAGCCATGGCTCATAATGCGAATCATTTCTCAATAATTATATAGTACAATTATTGTGATGAATATCTCTCGGATGATGTGTTGTAGGAGTGTAAAAATGTTGTATTGATGCATGATGCATGATGGGGTGCATGATGGGGTGCATGATGTGGCGTACATTGAAGTATATTGTCACATGTCAAACGGGTGGTCACGTGACCGTCATAACCATGGCTCATAATGCGAGTCATTTCTCAATAATTATAAATTGATTGAGGAATGAATAATTGTTGAATTTATCTCAACTTAGATGTTTGAAGAATGAAAAAAGTTGGAGTGATATGCATACTATGTGCATTGTGGGGGGCATGGGTGCAGGGGTTTATACCCTCCTCTTGATGCAGAGTTGTCCGCGGTTGGATGCAATGCCGAACTCAATGAAGTCGTAAAATGAGTCGTCATCATTTTCAAAATCATATTCAACCGTTTGCATTGTCTCTGTAGTGGTTGCGTTGGTTGCGTTGGTTGCGTTGGTTGCGTTGGTTGCGTTGGTTGCGTTGGTTGCGTTGGTTGCGTTGGTTGCGTTGGTTTGCATTGTCTCTGTGTTGATTGCGTTGGTTTGCATTGTCTCTGTGTTGATTGCGTTGGTTTGCATTGTGTAATAAGCATTTGAACCATGTGAATCAATTTTTTTGGCTTAAAAAAAGGAACCAGATTATTTTGGTTTAATTGTTGTGGCTGTCGCTGGATGAGGGGGGTCATCCAGAGCCGGCGTAATCCGACGTGATCCCGGAATTGCAATACAAATGAAAAAAATTGAAAGCTAATTGTGTGTGGACAATAGAATAATCAGTGCTACCCCCAACAAACGACGAACAATGCGAACCGACGTGACTCTTCATATGAACATGGGTTTCATGGATGGAGAAGAAGAGAGAAAAATGCAAGCAACTGAAGCCGAAGCCAACCTGGAGGGCCTGATCCAGCACATGGAAGACAACATGCCCGACGTGGGCGAGTTGGACCTGGACCTGGAACACAAGATACAGCGCATTGAATTCAAATCACTGGAAGTGGGTGAATGGACTTCACGTGACCGTGGAACATGGGCTGCATTGACGACCCCCCAACCCACCCCCGACACATACAACCTGCAACTGACAGTCACCCTGCACCACGAAGTCCCGCAGTCGTATGCAACAATTGCTGAAGTAATTGAGGCCATTTACGAGAACGGCGCCAACTTTTCATTCACCCCCGACGCGGAAGACGCAATGCCCCACTGCGTCCTCTACCCTTACAGCAGCATCGGCTACGACTACTTGGTTAGCGAAGGAGGATACCCCGAATCAGAAGACGAGGTATGAAATGCAAAAAAATGTTTGCTGTTCGCGCGCGCGCTACTAACACTTTTTTCATATAAATGTAGAAATGTAGAAATTTTTACTGTTCGCGTGATAAAATGTCATCCTGAAATCCCATACGATGAAAAAAAATTGAAAGCTAATTCGGACGGACAACCGGAATGCAGTGACCCTGTCAAAGAAACAACGATGACGACGACGATGACTACTAAGACCGCTGCGCCCACCACCACCAGAAGATGGATATGGAGTGGCGAGACCGAAGAGCCAGACCACGACCGCTGGAATGACGAGGAGGAATGCACCACCTACAAAGAGCATGTACAGAAGCTCAAGGACGCCGCGTGGAATGACTTTGCTCACGCACGCGAGGACGACGACGACGCATGGTACGAGAATGACGAGTGTCCGTCTGCTGCTGCCCAACAGCACGTCCACGTCCCCTTCATGAACCTCACAA
>Ga0315284_10004627_pt1 | contig 19525 bp, 20 predicted proteins | sample YL17G09_16_MG_FD_203696 | JGI IMG/M metagenome (GOLD analysis project Ga0315284, IMG submission 203696) | Sediment microbial communities from Yellowstone Lake, YNP, Wyoming, USA - YL17G09_16 | ecosystem: Environmental > Aquatic > Freshwater > Lake > Sediment | place: USA: Wyoming | collected... | reverse complement strand
TTTGCGGATTCAATTGTTGTTCCAGGTATTGCAAAAGATTTTCCATATTGTAAAGTGGGATTGTCGATCGCCGATCCTGCGGGAAATACTAGAAGTGAGATCATTGAGGAAATGTCTTGTATAGGTGAGTTATCATCCCTTGGCATACCTACACGAGGCGCACGTACTAATGATATAGACCCGCGCCTAGGATCGGTTCGATACTTCCTAAATAAAATGGTTGATGGCAAACCAGGTTTGGTTTTAGATAGACGCAATTGCCCAACACTCTTCAAAGGATTTGTCAAGGACTATGTTTATGCTAGACTTGCAGTATCAGGCGAGGAACGCTATAAAGATAAACCTAATAAGAATATGGCATCCCATCCAATGGATGCTCTAGGTTATGGGTGCCTTGAGATAGCAAGTGATAGAATTACAGCGGACAAGATGGGAGATACTAAATATGAGAATATGTATAATCCAGTTTTCCGCTGGCAATAAGGACCTTCAGTGAAAGAAGCAAAATGTATTTATTGCAAAAAATATTCTAAGACAATAAATGAATCACAACAATGCCCTGATTGTGAAGAACAGTTTAAATCAATTAGAGATAAGGTTACAAAGAAAAACGTAAGCGCGTTAAAGGCTTTGGCAGATCGCTAAAGGATAAATAACAGAAAATGGAGAACATCATGACCGGTCAAGCAGCAGTAACCCTAAAGCTACACTTTGCAAGCGATAATAATAATGTAATACCAAGAATAGGTAGGCTTTATGCGCCAAATAATACCCTTGCACAAGTTGCAACCGCTGGATACCTAGACGGATATCTTAAAGCTAATGGCAATGATTTATTAGCAACCGATTTTGTAGCTGCTGTCGCATCCGATGGCCATCAATTTTACAAACCCATTTTCACTGCAGGCTCATGTCAATTAACAGTTTTACCGTAAACTATAAAGGAGAAGTAAAGATGCTTTTTTCAGATGCATTAGTTCAATTACAAGCTAGAGTTCCAATGTTTCGTAAAGGATGGGATCCCCAGGATGGATATATTTCCTTTATGCCTGGAATGACCCATGTTTGGAAGATTGTATTACATCCAAATCCAAACGCCGGTAATTACATATTCTCTTATGAGGACTTTGTTAGCGATGACTGGGAAGTATTTAATCCTGCTAATGTTGTAATTGAAGCAGAAAATGAAGAATGCGAAGTAGAAGTTGCTGCGTAAACTCACTTTGTTTATGCAGAATTAAAGAAAATAAATGCGGTTTTTGTAAGAGTCATGCAAGAATCGCATTTAAAATGTCATTAACCCAAGGAATAGGGATACGCGGATGGAAATCATTGCCGAACAACTGGATGTTGAAGACATCGACAGTCTCAATGAAGAGCTCTCAGAAAAACTAGAGGAAGCCGGCATTGATGAAGCAGAAGTTTTGAAGAAAGCCCGCGAAGACCTTGTTCTTTGGGATGGATACTTTGGTGAAAACGTAACTCGCGGCAAAGATGATATGAATTTCGTTCTCAGAGACCAGTGGTCGGCAGTAGAGCGCAGTGAATTCACACGTCTTTTTAAACCCGCTATGACTTTCAATAAGCTCTATGATACAACCAAGAAAGTAGTTGGTGAGCAACGCAAGAATAAGCCCGATTTAATGGTACGCTCATTAACAGGGAAAGCCGATCAGAAACAAATCGATTTACGAGCTGATTTGGTACGCACAATCTCCTATCAATCACAAAATGACCTGGTATACCAGACTGCTTTTAAACAAGCTTTAATGATGGGATATGGAGCTTTTGAGATATGTTTGGATTATGAGAGTCCGAAATCGTTTAACCAGATTATAAAATACGAATTAATTCCAGATGTGACGTGTACATCCTTTGACCCAACGGCTATGAAGCCTCATAAGGGCGATGGTAACTTTTGTGCACGCCAATATGTGTACACGAAAGAAGAGTTCTATGCGACTTATCCGCAAGTAATGAATCCAATATCTTATTCCGATCCACGTTCTTTACTAGATTTCCAATGGGAAACAAGAGATACAATCGTAGTATGTAAATACTCAAGGAAAGAATGGTACCCAGTTAAGCTCTTTTTGTTATCAAGTGGCGAAGCAGTAACTGAAGAGCAATGGGAAGAGATGCAAGAAGATATTGAAATGCAAATTAAACTTGCTGATTCGTCTCAAGTAGTCGGCGATATGATTCGAAAAACTATCCCTGAGATCGTTGGCGAACGTATGAGCAAGGATTACAAAATACGCCAATACGTCTTAACACAGAATCAAATCATTGAGTTTACTGAATGGCCCTCTAAATACTTGCCTATTATTTTTGTGGATGGTGATTCTAATTTCATTAATGGTCAGCAATATACGCGCTCCTTTATTCATGAAGCCAAAGATGCTCAGAAGTTTGTGAACTATGTGGGCTCTGAGGTAGCAGCTGAGATTAAGAACCGACGCCGTGAGCAATGGATAGGGACTCCTGATAACATTCTTGGTAACGAGCAAATGTGGCGTAACCCTGAGTTACAGAATGGCATTCTAATTGCCAAGCCAGACCCAAAGACAGGTGCTATGCCTCAGAAGATGCAACCGTGGGAGTTATCACAGTCATTATTAACTCAATACCAAAGAGGCTGTCAGGATATAAGAGAAATCTTAGGGTTTTCTGAGAACGAAGCACTTCAAGGACGAGATATGTCTGGGAAAGCGCGTCGTGAAAGAAAACTCGAGGGCTCAATGTCTGCCTATGTTTATTTTGATAACCTTAATCAAGCCATTGAGCAAGGTGGTCGTGTAGTTATGGACTTATTGCCCGTGATTGTCGGGGAGAATGAGCGCCATATGGTGGTTTCAAAGGCCGATGGACGTACCGACTCTATTACATTAAACAAACAGGTTGGTGAGTCAGAGAATGGTGCACCAATTCGAGAGAACGCGCTGGATAGTGGGGACTACGATGTTGAGATTGATACTGGACCAAGTTTTGCGGTGCAGCGGGATATAGCCCTTGAATATTTTCAAGTTACTACCGCTGCAAATCCGCAAGTATTTAATCTTATCGCGGACTTATGGGCTGATAATTTGGATATCCAGCAACGCGATCAGGTCAAAGAAAGACTAAAAACATTAGTGCCTCCAGAAGTAATTGCTGTATCAGAAGGAAAGCCTCCGCCACCTCCAAAACCAAACCCGCAAATGATGATGATGCAAATGGAGATGCAGCAGAAGCAGCAAAATATGCAAATGAATGCCCAGAAAATGCATCTTGAAGAACAAGCATTGATGGAGCGTGCCGAGGAATTAAAGATTCGTAAAGAAAAGCATATGCTCGATCAAGCTGAAATGATTTTGAAAGCTCAAGAGATGCAAGAGAAGATGGGTCTTGAGAAGCAGAAGATTAAAGTGGAACATGGGAAGTTGTTGCTTGATGCAGATAAGACGGAGAAAGATTTCTCAAGTAAGATTGCTGCTTTATTGAGTGATATTCATAAGCATGCCAATCCACAGAGAAAGGATTAATTATCTAGACCCCACCTATGGGGTTGATTTAAAGAATTTACCTTCTATACTTCTATTAAACGTGGGAATGATTCTCACAGGGTATCAGGCCAACCGTATAGGTCTTGGGCATCAGAGATGTCGAATGGAGTAGTGGAAATCATGGATCAAGATGAGAATGCGCTAGCAGAACAAATAAGCGGTGATGATGAGAATGTTGATAATGGTGGTGTTGGACCAGGTGATGCAGAAGAGCAAGGTTTGTCTGAGACAGACCAAACAACTACTGATAACGACGATCCCTACGGCGTAAAGAAGCGGTTGGGAATGCAAGCCAAAAAACACCAACGAGAAATGCGACAGATGCAAGACCATATGGCCAGAATCCAAGCACAACTCGGCGGCGATAGTGCCAATCCACAATATCAAAATTACAACTCCAATCCGTATCCATCTCCAGGTCAACCAAATTCTCCTGGAATGTCGGAAGAAGAGAAAATACAGACAGCAGTACGCTTTGCTCTTGGGGCTAAAGACCATCAAGAACAGCAAGCTAAGATGGCAGAGCGTCAAGCCCATGTGCACAAGCAGTATCAACGCTTGAACGATGAGTTTGATAGAGCCTCTGACAAGTACGATGACTTTGACGATGTGGTACGAGAGAGCGACGCTCCTTTTACCGATCACGTGCGTGATGCACTGTTGCTCGTTGAGAATCCAGCTGATGTTGCTTATAAGTTAGGCAAGAATCGTTCTGAACTTGAAAGAATTTCACGACTTCATCCCTTAGATCAGGCACGTGAAGTGAATAAACTGTCCTTTTCTCTGATGGGTAACACTAACGGTAAAACCGCTAATGCTACCAAGCCCAATCCCTTAGGCACAGTCAGACAAAATCCAGCGCATTCATCCACGGCCGTTACGGATAAAACACCTCCCTCTGTTATAAGAGCGAGAATGAAGGCTGGCACATGGAAGTGAGCCAAGGGTTTTAAGGATAAAACCAAAGAACACTTGAGCACACTATCATCTGCCATTTAACGGACTAAATGGAGCAAAACAAATGGCTAACCAATTTGTTACAACCGACCTCGTGTCGAATACCGCCCTGGCAATGTTTGCCAATAACGCACCTTTTGTAATGACCGCATCTCGTATTTACCAAGACGATTTCGTGTCCTCTGGCTATAAAATCGGTGATACCTTACAAGTACGTAGACAAAATCATTTTATCGTAGGTGATGGCAGTGTAGCTACACCACAATCCATCATTGAAACAGTTGAAAGTATTATTGTTGCACATCAATACCATGCTCTAATTGCATACACAATCCAAGATTTATCTCTAAGAATAGAAGATTTCTCTCGTTTGTTTATTGCGCCGGCAATTCAAGAAATTGTTACAGCAATGGAAAAAGACATAGCATCCGCTGCCGAACAAGACCTAAACTTCTTTACTGGTACAGCCGGTGTTGCAATCAATTCCTTTACTACAGTCGATACCGCAGGTGCTAAATTGTTAGAGCAAGGTGTTAACATTGCATCCGATGCGTATATGGCAATGACGGTACGCGATGGTTCTTCATTAAAAGGCGCATTGCTTAACAACTTTACTCCTGTATTTAACGAAGACATCGTACGAAGTTCCGCAATTGGGCATTTGTCTTATTTTGACATTTTCCAATCTCAAAACATTAAAAGACATATTGCAGGAGCAGGACCAAGACTGCATTCTTCTGATGCTTTATTGGTTAATGGTGCAGTTAGCTCTGGTGCTACAATAGTTATGGATGGTGCAACAGCATTAGTTACTGACTACTTTGTAGTTGGAGATGTTATTTCCATAGCAGGAGTTCAATCTGTAAATCCAGTTGGACGTGCTTCTACGGGTCAAGACATGCAATGGGTAGTTACAGCTAATGCGAGTTCTGATGGTGGTGGTAATATTACCATTCTTGTTAGTCCAAGCATTATTTCTGCCACTACCGATCCTAATCGTAATGTTAGTAATGCTGTGCCTAATGATGCAGCAGTTACTATGGTTGGAAGTCATAACGTGAACGTAGCTTATCCAAGTCGGGGTCTAGATATCGTATGTCCTCCATTATATAAATTGCAGGTTCCTTATGCATCTGTTGCAGTAGATCCAGAAACTGGCTTATCCCTAGCAGTAACTCAAACTGGTGACATTTTAGGTTATCAAAACTACATGCGTATAGACTTATTGTGCGGCTTTAAATGGCATCAACAATATGCCGTACGCGTACTATCGTAAGGAATTGCCCAATGCTGACATGCGTTTACCATCCACTAGACGATTTTAGAGTCGTAGAAAATGATGAAGCAGATATATTGAAAGCAACGGGCGTCTGGTTCGATAGCCCTGCCAAAGCAAAAGCTTATCGGGCAAAAGTAGAAGATGAAATTAAAAATGAAACAGTTATAGCCGAAGCCAAAAAGCCACAGGCTAAATTAAAGGGGAAATCTGATGAAAGATAATAAAATGGTTCAATCAAACAATGCGTTTGTAAAAGCCGAACAACAAAAAATGAAAAAACGTATGGGCGACAGGCCAGGAGCACCTCCTGAAATGCTTCATTTCAATGCCTTTATGAGCAACGATGGCGAAAATGCCAAAGAATCAGCTCGTAAACTATGCAGCGGAATGGATGATGCCTTCCCATTGAAATAAGTTGATGACTTCGACATGTCCTCTTGATGTGTCGATTTTACCCAAACTTTTAAAGATGAGGAATTGTCATGACTCAAGTCACAAGAACCACCAATGAGCTAATAATTAATTCCTTGTACTTGTTGGGTGAGTTGGCTGTGGGCGAAGCCCCAGACTCATTCATGTTATCTTCAGGACTTGAGCTAATTAATGAGTTGCTTGATAAGTTTGATGCAGACAGCATATATATTCCTTATCTAACCGAATTAAGCTTTACTATGGTTCCTGGTCAGGCGACCTATTCTATATCCAATATGGTGCCAGCTGATATTACAGCCAATCGGATTATAGATTTATCTTTTGCCAATTATTCAGTAACAAGTTCTGGACAAAGTATTCTTTATCCCTTGCAAATTATCAATAAAGCGCAATTTTTTGGAATTACTCGATTAACTCCTTTAAATACACGCCCAGGATTTATTTATTTAGATAAAAAGCCTACTGAGAGTCAGGTAATATTATATCCAGCACCCGATCAGCCCTATCCCGGATTGCTTGGCGTAAAAACCATGCTCAATCAACTGGCAGCCAATCAAAGTCTTATAGAATTGCCACCTTTTTACTATGGCTTTTTAAAATACTCCTTAGCGAGAAAGTTTCTCTCGTATTATCCGTCTGGCAATTGGCCGGACACAGCAGAACAAGAATACCAAGATTACTTTAGTACTATAAAGAATGCTAATGAGACTGATTTAACCGTTAGACCATCGGCTATTTTAAGTAGACCGGAGCCTTTTTACTGGCAAAATATATTGGCGTATTAAACCATGCGGAAAGATTACGACCTTATTGGCAGTTACGACAACCAACGTGTTAGCACGATTAATGCTGAGCGCACCGTTAATCTATTTGAATATATGGATCCTCAGGGCAAGCGCCCAAAAACATTATTACCTACAGCAGGATTAGTTGATGCTGAGTTAAATCTACTTAATGAATCAAGAGGTGCTCGCGCAACCTTTGTTTTTAACGACGCAATATATAATGTATTTGGAAGCTCTATATTTAGAACAACCGGTTCAACAGGCGCATTAACCACAACATTTATCGGAACTATTCTTACCATACAAGGTTTTGTTGGTATTGATGCGAATACTTTCCAAGTAATTTTTGTAGACGGTGAAGAGGGCTATATCTGGGATATTAATGCTAATACCTTTACACAAATAAGCGACCCAGGCTTTCCAGATAATCCAGTGGATGTATGTTATTTGGATGGATTCTTCTTGGTTGCCAATGGTGGAACCAATACATTCCAGCTATCTTCTATTAATCAAGGAATGGTTTGGAGTGGTGGGACAGCGGTTACTTTTCAAGCTAATTCGACGACTGATATTTTAACATTGGCTCAAAGTAATGCGGCTTTTGCAACAGGCGTCCCTGTTACTTTAACGGCAACTGGTGGAAGTGCTACCTTTACAGGGAGTGCTGCAACTGATATTCTGACATTAAGCACAAGTAATGCTAATTTCCAGACCGGTACATCATTAACGTTTACAACTACTGGAACATTGCCAGCGCCTTTGGTCGTTGGAACAACTTATTATGCAATAATGATTGGGACGATAACTACCGATCCTGGAACTATTAAAGTTGCAACGACTTATGCTAATGCAATAGCAGGAATAGCGATTAATTTAACTACCAATGGAACTCCTACTGATACTGTAACGTCAATCGGTACTTTACCAGCACCATTAGTAGCATCAACTACTTATTATGTGATCAGGGTTGGTTCATCCACTACCAATCCTGGCACAATTAAGTTAGCAACAACCTATCAAAATGCTATTACGGGCATAGCAATAGACATCACATCGAATGGCTCTGCACAAACAAGCATTGCCGTCACAGGGCAATTGCAATTAGGCAGCATCACCTCTCATCCTGGCACAATCGTTGCTTGTAGAACACTCCATAGGCGCATATTCTTATTCTCCCAAAACTTTACAGAAGTATGGGAAAACGCAGGACTTGGTACAAACTTGCCTTTTAGACGCAATAATTCATTATTAATGGAAGTAGGGACACCTGCCTTAGGAAGTGTATCAGTAGGCTTTGATAGAATGTTCTTTCTAGCGCAAGATAAAGACGGTCTTGCCGGTGTGATGGAAGTTAAGGGTACCGAATCAATTCTCGTTAGTAATAGAGCACTGGATTTTCAATTAGCACAATATGCAGCAGAGCCAACAAAAGGTGTTGCTGATGCACGCGGCATTCTTATTAAAGAAAATGGCATTATCTTTTATAGACTAAATTTTACTTTAGCTAATCATACCTTTGTGCTTAATGTAACAATGAGTACCGTAGAAGCTCCAAAATGGCATGAAGAAGAGATTTTAAATGGCGATAGACATCCCGCTCAGACCCATGCTTATTTTGATGGGGTGAACTATTATGGCGATTATAATGCGCCTAAGTTTTACATAGTTGCAGATGGTGTTTCTACTAATGATGGTGAAACTATTAGGCGTATGCGCATTGGACGACAAATGACGCCCGAAGGCTATAATAGATTGCGAATAGATAGGTTCCAAGTAGATCTACTTCAAGGGGCATTGGACATTATTGATTTGGTTGATGTGGATTTATTAACTGAAAATGAAATTGTATTAACTACTGAAACTCTAGTGAATATAATCCTAGAAGAACAAATTGATGTTGGCGGAGGTCAGCCGATTGTATTCTTATCGATTTCTAAAGATGGTGGACAGACATTCGGGAATCTTTTGCAAGCGACCATGGGTAAGATAGGTGAACGCACCTATAGAACTGTATGGCGAAAACTAGGGACGACTCCTAGGGGACAAGGGTTCATACCTAAGATAGAGTTTTTTAATGAGATTCCATTTGTAGTCTTAGGGGCTGCTTGGGATTTTGATACATTACCGGAGTAAATAGTGGCTCGTAATTTTGATAATTTTCCAACATACGATCCTATTATTAAAGACAATGTTTATTTAAGTAATGTTTGGTCAGATTTCATGGCTACCTTTGTAGAATCTCTACAAGGATATTTAACACAAAATGGTATATTTGTTCCACGATTGACTATTGCAGAGCGCGATATCATTCAAGATCCTCAAAATGGACAGATGATTTATGTAAGTGATACGAATGAACTTCAAATTTGGAAGAATGGCAGCTGGACTTTAATTGTTTAAATGGTTTCATTTGTACGGAATTTAGGTGATAATTATTCTATAATGGTTTGCAAATCACAAGGAATGTGCTATGGCTTTTGATTCAAGTATGTTTGGTAGTGGTGCTGGAAGTTTCTTAGGTGGAATGTTTGGTGATTCTGGGAAACCGTATGATGCAGCGATGCAGCAGTATCAGCAATGGGCCAATAAAGCCGAAGGCGCCCAATCGCCTTACTTAAATGCTGGAAAAGGCGCTATTGGTGATTACCAGCAATGGCTTCAAGGTCAGAAAGACCCTAGTGGATTTATCAATAATCTTATGGGGGGATATCAAGAAAGTCCTTATGCTAAATATTTGCAACAACAATCAATGAATGCAGGTCAAAATGCGGCATCTGCCAGCGGATTAATGGGCAGCACGCCGATGTTGCAACAAATGCAACAAAATGCAGGCAATATAGCATCACAAGACCAAAATCAATGGCTACAAAATGTGTTAGGTATTAATACACAATACGGCCAAGGTCAGAATAATCTTATGACAGGTGGCCAAAACGCAGCTAATTCACTAACTAATCTGTACAATCAGATGGGTCAAAATATGGGTCAAGCAGCTTATGGGAAAGAAGCAGGAAAACAAAATGACTTCTGGAATACTGTCGGCGGTGGGATTGGAATGATTGGAAGCTTTCTATAGGAGTTTATAATGGCATTACCATTACCAAGAGTAATTCCTGATGTTGGTCCTGGAGGCCCACTTGTTACTGCTATGGGGGGCATGAACTCATTAGCCAATGATATCTTGTTGCGAAAAATTAATGCGGTTAAAGAGAAATATGCTCCTTTGACAACGCAAGCTGAAGCTGCATCAAAACTGGCATATGCTAATTTAATGGCCCCGCAATTTATAGCAAAAGCTATGAATAATCCAGCGTTTATGGCTAATTTGACTGAAGAACAAAAGAATGCGCTTCGTGATATGGTAAACAGTGCCGGTACCAATGCGCCTAATATTAATGCAATTAATCAAATACCACAAAATACAGGTATTGGCGAGCCTTCTACTAATTCATTTTCTGGTAGGGTTAAGAATGCATTCCATGCATTGACTGGACAAGCGCAACAACAAGCACCAATGCAAATGCAAAATAGAAATACAATGGCGCAACCTATGCCACAACAACAAACTAATCAGCAGCAAGCAGGAAACCCATCAACTTTCGCTGATGAAAATGGTAATAATCAAATCGCTTTACAAGCTTATGATAAATGGATGAAAAGCCCAGAAGGACAAGCAGAATTAGCAAAAGGCGAAAATGCTAATATTCCAAATGAGCAACAGGTAGTTCAATGGGCTACGCAGAAAAATCAACAAGCTTCTCCTTCCACTGAAATGGGTGGGATAGGTGGGCAACAAAGGCCAACATGGTCTGAGAATACAGGAACACAAAAAGGTATAGAAAATGAGCTTGCTGAATCAGGAAAAATTAGAGCGAAAAATATAGATGAATTAAATAATACTGTCTTTAATTCTGAAACTAACGCAGTAACATTGGATTCAATAAATAAGATATTAGCTTCACCTGAGTTTGAGCAAATAAGACAGGTTCCTTTATTAGGACATCATGAATTATCTTATTATGCAAAAGAGGGAACTCCTGAGCAGCAACAAATGGTTGGTCAATATTATACATTAACAGGGAATCTTATTAAAGATGCATCCCGTGATTTTGCTGGGCAATTTAGAAAAGGCGAGCAGACTCTATTGCAAGGCATGAAGCCAAGTCCTAATGATACTGTTGATACGGCTAAAGGAAAATCAGAAACACTTACTGTTTTGAATAAAATGTTAGCAGAGAGATCGCGCATTACATCAAAAATTATGAGCGAATACCATGTTAATAAATTAGCAGCACAAGAAGCTGCTGATAAGCAAATTAATGGCGATCAAATTCGCAAACAAATTCATGAACAATTAAACCCGATGGTTGAAATTGTTAATTCAAAAACTGGCGAAAGAAAACAAGTTACAGCCGCCGAAGCACGTAAATTAGGAGTCCCAAATGTCTGATTGGGTGCTTGCAGAAAATCCAAACAATACTCCAAAAATACAAAAATCAGATTGGAATGTAGTGGCGCCATCATTAAACGCTCAACAACCTCAAAATAATGAAAGTTTTGGAATGGCTGCTTTAAAGGCGCCTCCGCGTGTTGCAGAGGACGTGTATAGACAAGCCATGAGTGCTATAAAATCTCTTCCTGGATATTATGAGCAAGCAAAAACCGAAGTTCCTGGTGTATTTAGTTCCATACAAGAACACCCAGGAAGGGCTGCTGCTCAATTAGGAGCTGGAATGACAGAAATGGGGCACAATCTTTTGAATGCTCCAAGAGGAATTGCAGATTATATAGCCAACCGATTAAATCTTTTGCCAAAGGAATATGCCTCTAAAGTACCTTATCAGGGCGATATCAGTTCAGAAATAAATCAATTATTTGGTTCGCCTGAATATGCAGGAGAAAAACTTATTCGAGGAGTTGGGCGCAATGCTATTAATCTTTTAGGAGGAGCTGAAGCTGCCTCTGTATTAAATCCACTAAAGTTTACTGATAAAAGTTTAGCAAAAGATGTTATGAGGACACGTGAAAAAAATATAGAAAATTATTCTCGTGAGTATAAGAATTTATGGAAAGATGCGGAACAAAAAGGATTTGGTGATGCTTTATATAATATTGATATTGATATGAAGGCACTTAAAAAATATTCACCTGGAAAATCAATCGAAGGTGTAATGGAATTTAATAAAAATCCAACATTAGAAAATGCACATAATGCCAAAAGTGATTTATTGCGCATTCAAAGAGATTTAATGAAATTACCTACATTACGCACAGCGGAACGACGTCAACTAGAGGCTGCGACTAATGCAATTGATAATCTTAAGCAAAATATGTTTAAAGATGCGACTGGTAATTACGATCAAAAAATGCTAGATAAATATGAGAAGATACAAAAGGGATATGCTAATGAGGTTATACCGTATAAGAATAAGCCTATAAATGAATTTTTGCGCAATGAATTATCAGAAAAAGAATTGATTAATGCTTTGTCTAAAAGAGCATTTGCAAGAAAAAGAGGGGAATTTCATCCTAGAATTAAACTGAAGAATAAGATTAAAGATCACCCTTATTTAACAGCCGCAGGTCTAGGCGGTCTTGGTACGTTGCTTTATAATGATATGATGGGAAACGGATCTAACGAATAATAACAATACTCTCACAGGGAACGTGAAGCATGACAACTACATCTTTTTTGCTGGCTCCTGAGCCCTTTTGGTTTATAGTAAATAATGCTGGAGAAGCTGCCGGTGGCGCTAAGATGTATACAAGGCGCTCGCTTAATAAAGTTCAAGATAAGGCCGTATTCGAAGATGCTGGTGGAACCATTCCATGGACTAATCCAATAATATTTGATTTAAATGGCGTTCAAGGTCCGTTCTATTGGGAGATAGACAGCGCCAATCCTGAAGAAACCTATTATATTTTTGTAAACGATGCTGATGGCAATCTTATTTGGGATATTGATGATTTCTCACCAACAGGCTCCGGAGGTGGTGGCGGGGATGTAACAACTTATATATCCATTGTTAACTATATTGCTAATAATCAATTCATAGATCACATCGATGATACAGCAAGCCCAATAGGAGCTGGAAATCTAGTCATAGCCCCATCTAATCATAAAGGCTTTACTCCAGCATTAATTAATCCAGTAATTGGAACTTATGGTGTAGTGGGTCCAGACATACGTTTTGTGAAAAATACGACAGCTAATACGGATCAAATAACCTTCCCTTTATTCCCTTTAGCTACCGCTCCATTAACAGGCGATGTTACCCCCGTAGATTATCTGCGGTACCAATGTACTACAACAAATCCTGGTGAAACTTATAAAGCTTTTCAATTTCCTATTACGCAGAAAATTAAAAATCTATCCAATCAAATAATGACCTTTAAGGTCTGGGCTGCCGTTACGGCACTACCTGTTACCTTAACAGCTTATGTAAGACAATATTTTGGGTCCGGAACAGCAGCAAGTGCTGAAGTACGCACTTCTATCGGAACAATGGCATTAACGACTACTTGGACTTCATTTTTTTTATCATTTACTGTCCCTGATGTTGCAGGTAAATCTATTGGTAATGCTAACCAGCAAACCGATGATGACGCACTTTACATTCAGTTAGAAATGCCTTTAAATGTGGCATGCGATGTATTGTTTATAAAGCCCGCTTTGTATTTAGGAGATATACAGCCAAATTTAGAATTTGAAGATTACGATCAAATTAATTCTATTAATTCTACCCCAAGAACTGGTGATATTAGGACTAGTTTATCTTCCGCAGCGCCTCAAGGTTGGGTTGCTATGAATGATGGATCTATAGGTGAAGTAGGTTCTGGAGCTACTAATAGAGCTAATAAAGATACATTCCAACTTTATTCAACTATTTATACGGGTGTAAGTGATACTTATGCCCCTGTTTCTGGAGGAAGAACAGCCCCTGGCAATACAATGACTACGGCTATTGCGGACTTTGTTGCTGGAAAAACGCTTACATTGCCGCGCAATTTGGGTATGGCTTTAGCGGGTGCTGGAAATGGATCGGGTTTCACCGCTCGTGCATTGGGTGAATTTACAACGTCTGAAACAACGACATTAGTTGTGGCGAACTTACCTGAGCATACGCATAATCCTTTAGCGGGCGCTAGTGGATTTTTTGAAAATCAAGCAGGTGGAGGGGCAGTTGCAGGTTCCGGATTTTTATTATCTAGAGCCACTACTGGTGGCGTTACAGGATTTACAGCGCCTACAGGAGTATCCGTGATTCAACCCACGAGCTTCTTTAATGTATTTATTAAGCTATAATTAAGGAGTTACACAAATGGCAGTACAATTAGTAGTTATTCCAGCATTAGATCCTAATGCTTATACAGGCCCTACACGCGTTATGTCAGGAATAGCTCGTACTGGCGATGCGGTAGTAAATACCATGTATGGCGCAAACGGTAGTGTAGAATTCGCACGTTGGCTTTATGTTGGCGTGACAGGTACAGTCTCTTATAGAAAATGGGACGGTACCGATCAGACTCTAGTCGGATTAGCAGCAGGGGTTTGGCATCCCGTGTTCACTATTATGATAAATAGTGTAGGCACAACTGCGACTAATATCGTATGGGGAAGCTAAGCTTGCTTTAAAAGGTAAATTACCAATCAATTGAAAAGGAATTTAAAATGACCACTACATATTCACAATACGTTATATCTCCATGGCTTACCCCCGTGCGAGTCGTTTCAACAGCAAATGTTGCAGGCACTTATTCAAACGGCCCAAACAACAATGGTGTTGATGCCACATTAACAATCGCCGCTTCCTCATTAACAGTTGATAGCGTCGTGCTTGTGGTTGGCGACAGGCTATTATTGTCAGCACAAACTAATGCAAATGAAAATGGCATTTATGTCGTTTTCAGTATTGGAGCAACGGTAGTATTACAACGTGCAGCCGATCAACAATCTATAGAACAACTTCAAATCGGCCAATACGTTTCAGTAGGCGCAGGTTCTGTTAATGCTGGTAATATCTATACTGTTATCGAACCATTGCCAGCCATATTTGGCATAAGTGATTTATTAATCAATGCGGATCCATCTGCTGGCGGCGTATCCTTCTCAGGAGCTGCATCAACTGCTAATGGCCTTGCTGTATTTTCTGATACTGCAGGAAATCTTAAAGCTCAAACTACTGCTAGTACTTTAGGATTTGGATTAACAATAAGTACAGGGAACTTTGCGGTTTCTGCAGGAACCATTACTGCATCAGGTGCAATTACTTCTACTGCTGGCAATATTACTTCTGGCTCCTCTGGTGATGCAGGTACGTTTATTTCTTTCCCCGCTACTGCCGCTAATGGAACATTGATATTCGCCGCCACAAACGCAGGTGGTGCATTTAATACTACCATTACTAACGCAGCATCAGTTGGACAAACCCAAGTAATATCTATTCCTGACGTTGGAGCAGCCACAGGTCAATTTCTTGCTAAAACAGCGGCCTTGGTCAGCGGTAACTTAATTATGGCATCTGGCACGGCTGGCAAAGTTATTGATTCAGGATTGCCATTGGCTGCAGGACTTAATTATACAACCGTTGCAATTACTGCTTCAGAATTTAATGGTATGTATACAACTCCTAAATTATTAGTCGCAGCACCAGGCGCAAATAAATTATTAGTATTAGATAAAGTAGATTTGTTGATGACCTATGTATCAGCTAACTATGCTGCTGGTGGAGTTGCTGCAGTTCAATATGATTTAACAGCGAATGGCGCGGGAGTTATTGCCTCCACAACATTAGCTGCCGCTACGTTCCAAGCTGCTGCGAGCACTGGATTTATGTTCAACACAGGTGTCGTTGTTCAAACCTTTACAACTTGCGTAAACAAAGGACTTTATTTATCAAACATAACTGGTGTATTTACAACTGGTGACAGTACGTTTATTGCGCATATCTGGTACAAGGTGATCAGTACTATCTAATTTTATACAGATATAGTTAAATAATTTATGGCTTGAGTTAGTTTTTCTGGATCATCATTAAAGTAACCCAAGCCCATATTGCACTTGCAACAAAGTAGGCCTCTCACTTTGTTTGTATCGTGACAATGGTCAACCGCAAAATGTTTTTTAGCTCCCTTTCTTTCCTGGTGTTCAGTGATTGAGATTGAGCAGATAGCGCAACAGTGATTTTGTTTTTGCAATAGTTCCTGGTATTTATTGGAATTTATTCCATATCGCTGATTAAGGCGCCAGTTTTTACGATAATCGGTATACCTATCGGCATATTTCTTTTGTTTAATAGGGCAGTAAGGGACCTTATCCTTGCATTGGATGCAAATTTTAGATTTATTTGCAGGATTTACATAGACTTGATGTGTTTTTAAATAGCCATGGATATCACGGCATTTTAAACACCAGAATGGCAAGAGTTCTTTATAAGATTTTATTTTATATTTTTCTCTTTCCCAGCGGTGCTCGCTGCACCATGCATGATTTGGGTTGCGAGTATTTTGACTAAAAGGGTGCATTACATAAGATAGTAGACATAGATTCCTCATAAGCGGTCATTGGTAAGAACAAAACCGGGCTGTTAATGAGACAACTTTTCGCTCCGTCGAGCTAGGTTTTGAATAGTGGATTATAATAGAGTATCCTTGTAAAATCAGTATAATTTTAAAAGGATTTATTGATGAATGGTGTGTACGGTGGATTAATTATAGTCATTTGGTATGGTGGAGGGGGCTCTACCATGGAAGAATTTTGGCTGATAACTCAGAATAACATCGATATATTGACCCAGACATCACAACATATTTTGGTACAGAGTTGACCAGGAGGGTTAAAAATTGGCCGGAATCAAGATTACTGACCTACCCGCAGCGCCATCGGCATTATTGACCGATGTATTTCCTGTTGATCAATTACCAGGCCCTATAACTTATAAAGAATCAAATTCACAGCTTTTGGCATTGTTTCAAACGCAAATGCCCTCCTCGGTAACTGGAACAACCGACCAAGCCTTGGTAAATGGAACAACTGGCACACCACAAGTAGGGGCCGTGACTTTAACCCTGCCACAAAATATCGATCCTAATTGTAATTTTCAATGCAATAGTGTTCAAATTAATACAGGATTAGGATTATTAGATGATGATGCTAATGAAATATTAGCCCTTAATCCAATAGCCTTAGCTGTTAATTATTTAGAAATACAAAACAATTCCACTGGCTCGTCGCCCTATCTTTTAGCAACAGGTTCAGATGCCAATGTTAATTTAAATCTATCAGGAAGTGGCACAGGCTATCCAATTTTAATAGGAGCCAATACAAGTATTGGTTATGCCGTTCTATCCGGAACAGCGAATCAGCATACGGCAAATATAATATTTACTAATGCCGCTACAACACAATCTATTACATACCTTGATACCAATCAAACGGTTGTTGCAACAGCGGCTGCTTTAACCAATGGTCAGCTAGCCATAGGAAATACCGGCAATTTACCAACGGCTGCTACATTATCAGCAGGTGCAGGTATTTCTATTGTTAATGCTGCGGGTAGCATAACAATTTCATCTTCCACAAGTGGCATGACCTGGACTACTGTTGTAGCCTCTGTCAATCCCACTGTTATTGATCATGGCTATGTAGCCAATAGCGCAGGCTTATTGACATTCACCTTGCCGGCTTTAGCTAATGTCGGCGATATAATTGCTGTTGAAGGCCTAGGCGCTGGCGGGTGGACGATGGCCGCTAATGCAGGTCAAACGATTAAAATTGGTTCTGCTACCACATCAGTAGCTGGTAGCTTATCAAGCGTTGCTGCATCCGATAATGTTTATGTCACATGTATTGTTCAAAATACGACATGGCGCGTGCGTTCAACTAATTCAGCGGGACTTACTATTGCTTAGGAGTAAATAATGGCAACAAGAAATCAAATAGATTTAGCACTTTCAGGCGCTTCTGGCACTGGCTCCTTTGTCGGAACCTCTTCAACACCAGCTGGTACCGGTACTATTTTGCGAGCTAATGGCACAACCTGGGTGGCAACAACAGCTACCTTTGCTGATACATACGGCGCAAGTACAGTTTTATATTCCAATGGTGCTAATACAGTTACGGGGCTTGCTACAGCAAATTCAGCACATTTAGTGACGAGTTCTACGGGTGTTCCGGTGTGGTCTGGAACCATGACTAATGGCCAACTGATTATTGGTTCCACAGGGGCTACACCTACGGCAGCTGCCTTATCGGCTGGTTCTGGTATTTTAATTACTAATGGCGCTGGTACGATTACAATTGCATCTACAACGTCAGGAATGACCTGGACGACTGTATCTGGAACAACCCAAGCTGCAGCTGTTAATAATGGGTATATAGCTAATAATGCAGGTGCTGTGACAGTAACACTGCCCACTACCTTTGCGGTAGGTGAATCTGTTGAGGTGAAAGGCTTGGGCGCTGGTGGTTGGGTATTGGCGGCTGGAACTGCTACTACTATCCGCATTGGTAGTGCTGTTACGAGTTCGGCTGGTAGTTTAACCTCTGCTGCTCTATACGATACGGTTAAAGTTACTGGGTTGGTTGCGAATACTACGTGGTCGGTCGATTACGTATTGTCTACAGGACTAACGGTCGCATAAGGATTATTTATGGCTACTACTAATCAAATAAATTTAGGGCTTTCTGGTAGTACTGGGACGGTTAATTTTGTGGGATCTACATCGCCGACTATTATTACTCCTAAAATAGCGCAAATAAATGATACTAACGGTAATGCGGAGCTGAACTTTACTACGACTGCTTCTGCTGTTAATGGATTTACTATTACTAATGCTGCTACCGGCGTTTGGCCCACATTATCAGGAACAGGTACAGATACAGATATTGGTTTAAAATTTAAAGTAAAAGGCGCTGGGTATACACAATTTTTAGATACAAGCGGAAATATTACATTGCAAATTGTGCCTGGAGGTGCTGGTCCAGATGTTAACTATTTTAATATTCTTAGCAATATAGCTGGATCTCCACCTTACATTTCTATATCTGGATCAGATACTAATATTGATTTTAGAATGGTTACAAAGGGAACGGGGGTATTTAGATTTGAGGGAGATAACCCTCGGATTAATTATATTACCATGACTCCAGCGGCCACTACTGCTAGTCCTACCTTTACATTTACAGGTTCAGATACTAATATTATTGGTACATTAACTGCAAAAGGAACTGGTGGTATTACAATCCAAGGTACTACTGCCGCTGATAATGCCGCCGCAGGCTATGTAGGAGAATTACTCTCAAGCGCTAACGCCACTGCAATCGCAATGACATCTGCAACGATAACTCAAATCCAATCATTAACATTAACGCCTGGAGACTGGGATGTACGGGGAACTTTCTATACGACAGTTGGTGGAATTACTACGCAGAGTCTCTTAACCGTTCAACTACATCCAACTACAGCCACTTTTGCTAGCCCTACAACTGCACAATTAGCTTCTAGAATTGACTTAAGCAATACCAT
>Ga0315284_10004626_pt1 | contig 19526 bp, 22 predicted proteins | sample YL17G09_16_MG_FD_203696 | JGI IMG/M metagenome (GOLD analysis project Ga0315284, IMG submission 203696) | Sediment microbial communities from Yellowstone Lake, YNP, Wyoming, USA - YL17G09_16 | ecosystem: Environmental > Aquatic > Freshwater > Lake > Sediment | place: USA: Wyoming | collected... | reverse complement strand
TTGTGGATGAATACAGATCTGAGTCGTTATGTAAAAATGCCACGTTTCCAGGATTGTTCACCAGCCACTCAGGAATTGTGTCACTAAACCACCCCTTATGCAGTACCACGTTAGATTTAACTTGCGGGAGCTTCCCCATTCTAAAGTGGCCTTTATTCAAGACTTCCCTACCTGCGGTGCGTACCCATGTCTCGGGAAGCCCCTCAAAGGAATCAAACCCATGGAAGATACGTTGTGGTACCAGATCTGCCAGATAGTTAACAGAGTGCCCTACATACACCCCCAGCTCAACCAGGTGCCCCTCAGGCAATACTTCCCTCATACACAGTTCAAACAACGGACCACGATTGGCAAATATGGGTATATTATCGAACTCTTCAGGCTTAAGGGTGTCAGCATCATAAATCATAAGCTCTCCAGTCTGCGAAAAATGCGCCTTCGGCACTAGACCGGTGGCGCATCAATCAACATGGCGACAATAATTGCGGAGATTGTCTCTACTAGCATAGCTAAAAAAGAAAAAGGTCACAACAAATGTATTGTGACCCACACAAAAAGGAATGATGAATGAAAACCGTCAAAGCATCTTCATTATAACCTGAAAAGAAAAGGGCCACAACCGTAGTTATGGCCCGAGTCTTGAAAGGAAGTAGTCATGGTAACTACTTTTTATCTTCACAGGTAATTACCCACCTGGTCTGGGATGATGTCGCCTCTCCAGGACGGTTGGTTTTATCTATGACCTTGTATCCATCAGGACAGATCTGAACTGCCATCCGATCGAAGGCAAAGTCAAATGCCGTAGAAACATAGGGAGTTGTCCAGTACCCCAAAGTGTAATGCTCAGGGGTTTTGTTTACAATATCGGCTTTGGTAGTCGCGAAGAACGCCCCTCCAAAGAGGATGGCGAACGCCCAAGCTATTATCTCCATTATACTTTCCCTACTTCTCAGTTTCGTCTGTTGTCCCGCTGGGCGGGGTGTCCTGAGGTGCCAACTGGTTTTCATTTTCACCTGCCGTCTTATCTCGTTGTGTTTCCCAACGACGTTTATACTCGTCAAACGTCTTATCCAGACGCTTATGAAACGTCGCTCTAATATCCTCGAATGCCTTATCTCCTTGGACATCGAATGAAAAAACAGGGAACGTCACCTCCACCTCTTGGTAACCGTTCGGTGGTAACGCTGCCTTAGCTACAATCGCCGGGGTAAACATCCCCGTACCTAACTTGGCTGAGATGAGTTTCTCGAACTTAGTTATTGGGTTGGGAGCAATGCCTACCGCGTATACTATAGAGGCCTTAACCTCACCTGCTTTGATCTCGTCTGTCATAATGTCCTCTGTAATTTAAAAGATTACAGATGTATAGCATAGAACTGAAAGAGTGTCAAAATATTGATGATGAGGGTTTTCTACAAGATACCCTCATCATCAAGCTCACTAAAGTCGATCGTAACTTCGTCCCTCTTACCCATAATTGGGCGAACTTTCATCTTGACCGGATTGCCGAAGTCCACGTACTTGTTAACCCGGGCCTCCAGCAGCATGAGCTTGATACGCTGCGCTTCCTGCGTCTTTAAAAGTTTGCAGATAAAGAATGTCATCCCAACAAGACATACGGTTATAAACATAAGGATACAAAAAGTAATTAAGTCCATGTTTTCTCCTAAGATACGAGGTTGTATATCAGTGCAAGACTGATGTGCGGTCGAACCCGCCGAGGAATTGGAAGGGATCTTCTCCAGGACTGATAACGGGGATTCTGTGTTCTCCTAACAGCCTCGAAAGAATCCGATCATCAGTGGCAAATGTAACACCCTTTCCTATTTTAAGCATAGCAGCCAACGTCTTTTTAAATAGTTCGCAATAGTCTACGAGTGCACCATTCTCGTCTTCGATGTACCACCTGCAATTAGGCAATTCATAGGGACTAACTTTCTCTAGAAGAGTTCCCCTGCTAGCATTGGACTCGAGTATGGAGTAATTTAAACCAAAGTCTGTTGACACATATAACTTATACATAAAACATCCACCCCAAATAGCCCGGTACTGGGCTATTGGAAAATCTAAACTTGTTCAGGAGTAACATTAGCCGAGTACCCGGCTAAGACTTGACTATAATTTAGAAACTGAGGCCAACGCCACCCATGTAGGTCTCGTTGGTAACACCCAGAGCACTCGCGTTCCAGGTCTCCGTAAACCTATAAGTGTACTGGAGCGCACCTACATCACCTGTGGCATTATAGAACTCATACTCTTTCGTCCCGTCCTTGCGGACATGAAGTACGCGATCTACACCATTAGGACCTCGCCCATAGAAGAGTGAGAGGTTGTGTCGTTTGAACTCACCTGGAGCCGTCACAGTCTTCTCGACAACTCGGTCCACAGGACGATCAACATAGACGTTCTTCTCTACAGGCCGGTCTACATAGACCTCTACCACCTTCGTCTTGTACTTAACTACAGGCTTCTCTACTACCTTCGTCTTGTACTTGGTAACGACCTTCTCTACGACCTGCTTTAGGATCTTGATCTCAGGCTTCGGCTTATCACAGATACAGCGTCCTGGAATCGTTTCCTTCTGTGCGGTAGGAGCGCATTCTTCCTCTTTAGGGGCTGGTGCAGGCAAGGGCGTTGGGCCAACATCGTCCACCTTAGACTGTGCTGGGGCAGGTGGCAGTACAGGTGGTACCTTGTCTTCCTCGTTACCAGCTTTCACAGGCCCCCATGAGATCAGGAGCGCAAACAGTATAATAAACTTCTTCATTTAAACCTCCTTACTGCAACTATTGGCAGCTACATGTTGTCGTTGTTGTGGTTGTACATGTTTCCTCACAGCAGTCGCAGCAGCAACAGTCATCCTCTACCGGAGGGCAGGGCGGACAGTCAGGGCATGGTGGCTGTGGCTTCGGTGGCTTCTGCTTAGGAGAAGGCGGAGGACAGTCAGGACAACTGGGGCATGGAGGTGTTGGAGTAACAGTTGGTGTTGGTGTAGGGCAGTTAGTACAAGTTCCACCACTAATGTTGATGTTCACGTTAACAGGATTGGTATTCGTATTGGTGTTAGTGTTGTTATTCGTATTATTGTTAATCGATGTGCAAGAAGCATTTGTGCACGGTACCGGTGGTTGTGGAGTGGGAGTAGGAACAGGTGGCGGCGGTGGACATGGAGGTGGAGGTACAGGTGGCTGTGGGGGAGGAGGAGGAGGGGGAGGTGGCTTCGGATTCCAACATAGCAGCCCCAAAGACCCTTCCAGATCACGGGTAGCCTCACAACGATCTCCTGCACCTAACCCCTCGTCATACAGTGAAGCAGTATCAAGAGGAACAAAGGTCTCCTGAATCTTCCCAGCAGGCCGCTTGCAGGTTGTCTTGCAAGTAGTCTTGCAGGATGTAGTGCTCTTGCAACTGCACTTGGAACAAATCTTAGGTTGCGGTGTTGGCCTGTCCGAAGGGCAAGGCATTTTATTTGCATAACTAAGAGGAACTTTTGTGTATCTGGTCTGAACTCCCGCCCTAAATACCTCTAACACTTGGGCGTCAACCTTATACTGCACAAGTTCTCCAGACTTCCCTCCTGCAAACAAGAAAGTAAGTTGATCTTCAGACAAAACGAAAGTGCCCGAAAAGTCCCCCGACTTATCGAACCACCAGAATGTGAAGTCCCCGTTGAGAACGAGGCGCTCATGACACGTAGCGGGATCTCCTGCCATGGAGTCCCACACCCCTACGAGTGGCCCTACGTCATCACCAGGATCCCTAATAGTCCTGGTTCCGCAGCTGGCCAATCCTAGGAGTACTAATCCTAGTAAAAACCCCCTAAATTTCATTTAAAATACCTCCACTTAAGTTAAACTGTTACCCCTTTGAACAGAGATTTAAGTTCTGCTCAAATATCTTATACCACAATGTTTACATTATATACCAAAGTCTGGGGGGCTGTCAGGAGGCTATCTGATGATAGTTTTATGTGGCGGACTCTTTTACTGGTCTTGTTCCCATTCACCTAACGAATTCATTAGAAACCCATGTTTCTTTAGTGTTTCTTCTAAATGGTATCTTATTTTTCCTTCGTGTATATGAGATCTCAGTAGTTCGTCATAGGCCAACGTCTTAAGGTTTTCTTGATATTCCTTCAGGTCCATCTAAGTATTCCACCCCATAGTTTTACATGCGTTCATGGATAGCTGAATCTCAAATTCGTTTCTGGAAAGATTCGCTTCGTTTTGGAACAGATAGGCTAGACCCCTCTTATCCCTCCATTTGCGTGCCTGGGCTGACGTGGGAGGGATTCCTGCTTTCTCACATGCGTTCTTAAAGTGTCCATCTTCTTTGGCAAATTCTGCGTTTGTCATGATAACTCCTTAGTTGCAATACCGAAGTTTTACGCCGCTGGGGTATTGAGCACCCCACATCTAGTTTTCTTGTTTCCTTAATGTAGCCCAAAGCCACTTGGGATAACCTAATCCTTCCTGCATGTCCACTACAGTAAGCCCGTGTCCGTACAGATCCATTTCAAAACTTTTGAGGGATGGGTAGAACCTCCCATGAAATCCTCCAAAGCGATCTTCTCGGTGGGGTGTGCCCTTATAAGTCTGAACTCTGAAATATCCTCCTGGCACCAGCACTCGTGATATCTCTTTAAGGTACTGATCAATTTCTTCCTTGGTCTGGATGTGTTGGAATACCAAAAAAGAATAAATGAAACTAACTACCTCATCTTTCAGGGTAAATCTTCCATCTTCTATGAGACCATAGGATACGAGTTTGGAGCCTTCGGGAGGGACTCCGAGGTAGTTGGCGGCCTTGAGCAGCATATTTGAGCTGATATCCATTCCGTAGCACCGATAATCCTTACGGAACTCCTTAAGAAGCCGCCCCACGCCGCACCCGATCTCTGCAACAAAAGGCTCGGCCTGGCTCCTAAGGAACCTGGTGACTTCGGAAGTTTCCAACCATGTCCTATGCAGTGATGCGATTTTTTCCGATACTTCCCAGTCTACGGTATTTGCGATCAGCTCTTGCTGCCGCTTGAAATCCGGGTGATCCCAGAACTTTAGAGCCTTCTCAGTTAACACTATAAATCCCTGTACATATTAAGACAGTGTTCTCCTTTGGGAGGAGCAAGCTCACACAGGAACTTGCACAGGTACAGGCTCCGGGGTTGCTTCTGTCGCTACCGGTTCTGGCGTTGCCGGCGCTACTTCTTCTAGAAGAACAGGTGGTGTCACCTCAGGTACCGGAGCTGGAACTGGAACGGTCCCGTCTACCTGCACAATACGGATAAGCCCCATGATAAACATGCGCACCAGACGAGCCTGCTCACGGTAATACTCTACCATGGCCTTAATAGAACTGGACTTGTCATTGTTCAGAAGTTTCAACTCGTAAGCACTTAAACTGGTTTGCAATCTTTCCAGATCTTTCCCAAGGACTTCTAATTTAGTTTTTTCCATATTTAATTCTCCGAAAAACTATGTTATCAATATTTACAGACGAATACTAACAGACTACCCGCCTGGTAGCAACAAGTAATGTGGAACTATTAGGGCCGTCTCTCCTCCAAGTACTCTAGAATCATGTCTGCCATCTGCCGACCCTCTCCCTCAATATTGAGAAGCGCCATAGCAATGCACTCCGCCTCAAGGTCAAAGATCTTCAGGCACTCATTATTAAACTCCATGTTGCATACCCCCGGGGGCGACACCACGTAGTGAAGCCTGCAGGCCATAGGTCGCAAGGGGTAGATTACACAGGCGTTGCCAGGATCCAGAAACACGCACTTGTTATTATTACCCATTTTATTTGTGTAAAAACCCTGATCCCCCTTCCCCCGTTGAACCACAAGACGCCCCATGTCAAGCGGGTAGTTGGTGAAAGTAACCCACCGCATAATAGGGATCAATTCGCTCTTGGTAATCCCAACAAACATCCGACAGCACTCAGCACAACCAGGTTTGCAAGATATGGGGGGCTCCCTATGCTTCTCAAGATTTTTTGCTATTATCTCATCAACATGCTTGTAAATAGCGAGGATGTCGGATTCTTTATTAGATTTTTTAGTTATCTTTTTAATTTCCTTCTTGTAATGCTCTATTATCGATAACATCTCCCCACCCAATTTCTCCGCAGCCTCTTCCCCCTGTTCCTTGCAGATACCGTCTATAAAAAGTCGCGCTTGCGTGGTAATATAATACTCAGGTTCATCATTCATCACTTTCTCCTTGTAGGTGTAAAATGTCATGTTGTGGCCAAGCTAAGTTTCCTAACGCAGCTACGATGGCACAAGACCTCTCCGTAACCGTTCTTAACGCGTTCAGACACGCAATAAAGACCGGAGAGCTCCTCGCCACCGATGATGCCACTCGTACCCGCCTGACCATCTGCAGGACATGTGAACATAAATCAGGTGCCCGCTGCGAGAAGTGCGGCTGCTATATCAGTTTGAAAACAGCCGTACTCGTAGCCAAATGCCCTATTGGGAAGTGGTGACCTCTCCGTCTAACGTCAACGTGAACTGCTTAGGGCAGACATGCGCGTAAAACACCTCCCTGATGAACTCCGGGAACCCTATGTGGTTCTTCCAATCCGCCAGGTCAAAGTTGTCTACGAACAATACTGCAACCCTCGGTAAGGCATCTACCTCCATCCTGCCCATAAGACCCTGCAGAGCAATACACAGTTCGACGTCCACCCGCATGCGCTGCCCCGACGACATGCACTCATACGGGATCAGATTCTCATCAAAGATTTCAACACCATTGTCCGTACTAAGGGTGATGTTACTTAAACGCAACTTAAAGAAGTCCCTCTTCATATCAGCCTCACGCTGTGGAAGATCTCTTAAAGCTACCTCAAGATACTCGTAGGCTAGTATGCCACCGATGAGCCCCTCGATCTCCTGCAAGACCTCTTCAATGACATCCTTGGCATTCATCCTGGCTTCAAGATCCTTCTCGTAAGCTCCTTTGGCTTTGTAATAGTTCTCACAGACACTCCTAATCCTTCTGACCTCCTCATCAGTAAACACCACCTTGGGCGGTTCCGGTGGCATGGGCTCTTCCGGTACTGGCATCGGGGCGCAAGAGGCCAACTGCCGTTCCAAACTGATCCGCATGCTCTGCTTGTGCTTATTCTCTGCCTGGATCTCTTGGTTCTCGGAATCCTTCTTCAGATTCTCGAAATAGAGCTTGTCCAGCTGAACCTGGAACGGGTGGTTGTAATCTTTAACGGCTTGCACAGCATCCTCATATGCTTTTGCTACTGCCTCATTGTCTACATGAACCTTCTCTTTATAAGCAGATCCAACCGCCTGGCCACATGTGGAACAGTGGTCGAAATCAGGGACTTTCTTCAAGGCGGGCATGGGCGGGTATTCTTTTAAAGAAGACTTTAGCGCGTTATAGCCATCTCGATCTATAGAATGCAGCTGCCGTTGTGACAAACATTCCGCGATCTGATCAGTAAGATCCTTCTCTAGCTGTAGTTTCTTGCTGTTCTCTTCCAGGATGGACTCTCTAATGCTCTTGTTTCTGGTGTATGAGAACAGATCCTCCTTGTATTTTAACTTTGCGGATGTGGCATACTCCAAGGAGTTGTACAGCTCCATCTCGGGTGGGACTTGCACAGGATCCAGCTGCTTGACGAGAAGTTCGTGACACAATTTACACTTCCCCTCCAAGAAACTCTTTCGCTTCTGCTTCTCCAATCTTTTAAATGCTACCACGGTGTAGTGCGGTACCTTCGGTTTCTTGTTAAGGTCTCCCGTGCAACCCACCACCCAGGCGGCAGTGTTACCGCACATCTCTGCTACAAGGGCGTTCCTATCTATGCGTGGCGTAACTTCAGACAGGAGTGCGAGTCTTTTATCCGCTGGCTGGCGCATGAAGTAGCCCGGGATCATCGAGGCTATCATCAGGGTCTCGGACATCCCAAACAGCTCTCGTAGTTCCGTCTGGGTTATCTGGGTCATTGCGGGACTAAGCTGTTGTCCGTGTACAATCCTGGAGAACTTCAATGTCCCGTTGTTCTTTTGGGTGATTGATCGCTCTATTACCCAGTTATCTGTCTTTAGCAGGACTACTGCGCGCGGAGCTCCTGTACGGATAAGATGTATAGGTGCCTGGCCGCCGGCGCTATCTCTTCCTGTAAGAGCAAAGACTACTGCTTCGATGAAAGAGGACTTCCCAGCTCCGTTCATTCCTTCGAGGAGTCTTATAACGATCCCCAGGTGCGTTTGTTCGGAGAGGTCGGTAGTCAGCCCTTCCCATAAGCGGAAGTCGGTTACAGAGAGGCTTTGGATGGTCGTAGGGAGCTTAAAGGTCATATGTTCTCCTTGGTGGTGATGAGTAATAGCTGTCCAATTACCTTATGCCAACTTTGGCGTACTATTTTCTTCCGATTGCCTAAAAAGTAGACACAAATCTTTTTTGGCAAAACATAAAAAATCCAATCCGCTGTCTACAAGAAAGCGGTAATACAGTTACGACTCTTATGTGAATAGTTAATCTATATATTTCAACCCTTTATAACTATGTCATCTTGACAAAAAAACGACATTGCCGATATTACCGCTTTTCTGAGCGAGGTCACTTATACAGAAACGGAATCGAGTTTACGGGGAACAAACTCGATTTCCGCCCTATAAGAAGCTATATATATATATAGGTAATAAAGGAAATATATATATATATTATATGATAATCTGGTAAAAGAATCGTGGGTTACGGCTCTCTGGCAACATTGCCGATCGGGGTATACCAATCGGCAATGAAGCGGTAATGTTTTTGACTTATCCACAGGGTGAGGGTACTTAACTATCGAATCTGGTTCTGTAATAGACCTGGTGCGCCAATGGTGTCGCGGTGGATTGAGCCATATAGACAGAACTTTGTGATATTGCTGATAAATAAGTGGCATGTAAAAGTGGCTTGTTTGCACATTAAAAAGGCACCGACAAAAATGGCACACTGTCATATCGACGAATACGACACTTTTGAGATAGACAAAGTGTAAACGTGGCCAAATGAGCATGCGACAATTCTGCACATGCCTGCGAAATAGGCAACTTGTTTGTAGACAAGAATTTTTTATAGTTTTTGTCAAAGAACTCTTGGTCTGAATACTTTAGTTAAATCACTACGTTAAGATGCTGATTAAAAAGCGTGCAAACTGTGGATAACTCACTATAGGAACGCCATTTTGACTCTTGTGTATTTTTCCTTCAGGATGGTATGATTAGAACTCAACCCAAATTTCGAGGTTCATATGTCTTTATTAGAGGACGAGAAGCGCGCCCGTTCCAAGAACAATAAGCGGCTTGTGTGGCATCTATTCAACAACCCAAAAGCCACTTTTAGTACGGTATCCATGGAGAACATGAACTTCCCACCCAGACCTGTGATAAAGAAAAACACCGACGCCTTAGAGTTTCTCTTCCGCCCGAACCTGAAGCTTGTCAGTGATGCGGATTGTTCGGAAGATGCACCTTGCTTAACAACTCCCTGAGCCGTCTAGCAGCATCTACAAGCTCAGCAGGGCTACCGTCCTCCGGAGAGTCCCCAAGAGCAGGACAATCATCAAGATCCCTTATCGCGGGGTAGAGTTTCTTAGCGATCTCTTTGTCCACGAGCTTATTAAAAACGCACATCGAGATGGCAACGATCTCACACATATCCTTCGTTACGCCGATCCCATCAGCACTATTTTCAACGACTCGACCTGTGATGTTAGCTGTATAAGACAAGATCATAAGCTCTGTAATCTTCAGTCTGATGAGGATCTCCATCAGGGCCTGGGGGCTTTCCATAACCTGTGGCAGGTTAAGGTTGTTGAAGAACTCATCGCTGGTAGCCATGTCCACCACCGCCTCCTCGCTTATGCGCCGCATCAATGCAAGAAGGCCATCCGGCGCCATGGGGATCGATACAGTCTCTTCTTCAGGCGTAGTTTCTTCTTCAGGTGTAGTTTTTTCGTCAGTCATGGGGAATTCCTTCTCCTATTAAGTTGTATTTAGTCATATAGTATATTCGACCAAAATATTGTTGTACAGTATTTTCAGAGGATTTACAAGAACGAGAAGTAGCGAATGGTCTTATCTATATACTCAAGGTCGTTGGGTGTGAAAAAGGCGGAACTCCTGGTCTGTTCAAAGATCTTTTCTTTAACGATCCAGCCTGTAACATTAATGTTCGCAGCGACTCTTTTAAGACGGACGATATCCGGATGGACAGGTTGCCCCTGCCGAGTAACGGACGTGGTCAATGTTCCAGGATGGTGGTTAGCGATGTAGCTGCAGAAGTCAGATAAGTAGATCTTTCTTTCTTCTAACATATAATAGAAGCACAGCATCTTATCTTCCAGGAAGGTGTAGTCCTGAGGGTAGTATTTCTTCCCCTCTCTCTTTATAAGAAGGGGACGTATCGGCAGCTCCCCACGTTTCCATGACCCAGAGAAGAGGGTGCGCATGTTGTACTTGTAGAAGTAGTCCCAGGAGTCCCTGTCAGAGGGGAGGTTCCTGGTAACAATCAGGTTACTGTGTACCAGCGCAGGAGAGAGGAATTCAGCAACGACCTCTGATTTTAGCGATGGGATTACCTTGCTATAGACCTCCAGGCAGGATGGCACCAGGAAGTCATCCCCATCGAGCATGAGCACCCAATCCCCGGTCGCATACCACAACCCGACGTTCCGGGGGACGGCAGGGCCGCTGTTCTCCATCTCGGTCCAGTAGATCTGCCAGTCGAGGGGTATATCGTTAAGGGTCTTTGGTTCCAGAAGTTGGGCGGAGATCCCATCGACGATGATAAGGACTTCGTAAGGTTTGACCACCTGGCTTAAGACGGAGTCTACCGCCCTTCTGAAAAAGAAATCAAATCGCTGCGTGGTAATGCAGACAGAGATTTTGAGATCTTTCGCCATGTAGGTATCTTATTTAAAAGGTGTAATGTAACCCAATATGACCATGTCAGCACTGCCTTTGGGGGACCTAACCTTGGAGTATACTCCTGTACCAGTCAAAGTTCTATTGCCAGTAGGTTTAGTGTTTCCCTCTATAGTAGTTAACATACCACTTTTATTAATACTTGTTACTATTCCTGTGTGGCCACGGATGGTGCCGGGGTAGTTCCAGATGATGATGGAGCCTACTGAGGGCTTGGAGGATTTATACTTTGAGGGGGTCTTTTCCCACATCGTTGTGCACAGCTCAGATAAAAAAATAGAGTAGTTAACCTTTCGTCTCAGGGCGACTGCTCGGACGCAATACGACACAAAAGCCGCACACCAAGGTTCTCCGACGGCGCAGCTGTCCACTGCTTTGCGGAAGGAATCCACGCCGAGGCTGTCCTGCCCCGTATGTTCGTGAATTCCTATCCACTTTTGGGCCTCCTTGATAAGCTCGCTCGCAAGAGAAGGTCCGAAAAACCTGTCTATAAAGTCCCACATAGCTGACTCCTTTTTAGACAGTATATCATTAGAACCCTATCAGTTCTAATATTTTACGCGGCTGTCTTGCACTTCGTCATTCTGACAGTCACGCACGCACCTGCGCCGAGCCCCGGACTTGACCACTCAGTTACCGCACATTCCTGTAGCGCTAGTTTCTTCGCTATCCTTGTACCTTCCCCAGTACTTGTAGAGCTTGCTATGGGTAGGCCTAAGCAGGATACTGTTTCGGCACTCATCCCGTCACCGTCATCAATAATGTGGAAAGCAACATAGGCATCATGTTCTATAACAACAAGACGTAAACTCGTCGCATGAGCTTTCTTGGCATTATACAACACGTTGTTCATGAATTGCTTACCTGCTTCAAGCGCTGTGGGTTTAATCCATACGGCACAACCCTTGGACACACGATTGACGAATTCTACGGCCATAAGCATCTCTTCTTTGCAGACCTGCGTTAGATACGCATGAATCTGGCCACCAGGACTGAACTGTTTATACACATCCATTTTTGTAGTCGCCTCACTGCAACCACACTTCGTGGTTCTAAGTTCCTCGCGGTATTCTTGGATCAGCTGGTGCGCTTTCCAACCCACTTCCACAAGGGAATCTAGTTCTGCTGCTGTAGTGGCATCCACAATAGCCCCAGTTTTCTTCTTAACAACCATGGTTAACCCTATTATAACTGACAGCTTGTTACACAAATCATGCAGCAAATCCAAAGTTTTTTCTTTACTCATGACTCTCTCCTTAGTTTAAATCCAACCCCGCACCATGCGGGATCTTTTACTTATGCAGTCTCCTTAAAAAGGCCCCCCGAGGATTCAAAGGGGGCCGAACTAAGGAGTGGGAGATCCAACATCATGCGGGATCTTCCTTTAGTGGTTCTGTGCCTGGATCGCAAATGCATCATCCAGGGAGTTTTCTACGTTGCGGGTCTTCACCCATACCCCACTACTAGTGAAGTATCCTGACCCGGAGTAGCGCGCACTTGGAAGGCCTGCAGCCCTGCGAGCCTGAGCCATCTTGTACTCACACTCTTCCTTGTGGCGAGTAGTCACGGCGGTCATCTTCTGGAGGGACCTCTCATATGCTCTCTCCAGCTTCAGCTTGTCCTTGTAGTAGCTCTTGCGGACAACCTTCACCTGACCATCCTCAGTCAGGCCGATTTCCTCCCGGACGGTCTCCGGGGCTTTCATCCCGTCGATCTCTGATATGGGTGGGATGATCCCTGTTCCACCCAGGCGTGTGTCTGAGACGTCAACACGGCAGCGTTTCAGTTCGAAACGTTCCGACTCATAGGTTCCGAGCAGTTGTCCGTTTATGGATTCCTGCACGCGCAGCTCATCAGCCGCGGTTTGTTCTTCCTGGAGGATCAGCTCGTTATCTGAGTTGATACCCACAGTGCGATCCCCAACCTGGCCCTTAGCCATAAGTTCGGTATCGACTTTCTTGACTTCATATCCGCTACTGCAGCCGGATATACCAGACATGAGAAAACTCATCAGAATACCTGCGGTGAAACCAAGCAGCATCCACAGAGAGATGTCTTTTAATAACGTCTTCATATGCACTCCTCAGTTTAAAAAAAAATGGAACCCAGCACCATGCGAGGTTCCCAAAAGAAAAACGAAGCAAAGCAAAGCAGAGAGGTATTCTCTAAAAGCGTCCATGCTCAAAGATCGTGTCCTGCTCCCTCTTTATGGATCAGGGCGTGTATGATCACCAAAGCCGCTTCTTGTTTTGCGTACCTGCCATATATTATGTCAGGAACGTTTACATCCCACCGGTAGCATTCTTCACCAGGTTTGAAGCCAAGATCAGTAGGGCAACTTTCTTCCTGTATGGTCTGACAAGCAGTGGCGGTTAGTGTCATAATCATGAAGATTATTTTCCACATAAAAACCCCCTAGTTGATAATGAACAACCAATAAAATTACATTTTATTATCACCATCCTTATACCAATTTTTCTTTAGTTTTTTCAACTATCTAGGTCTAGATTTAGGGGGTTTGGGGGGAAGATCCACTTCTTCATTTCCACCCAAAAGGTTCTTTCCTACCATCTTTGCGAGGTCTGAGGACACCGCACCTGCGTGGCTTAACTTGGCCTGACAGTTTTCAAGACGCAACAAGGTGCTATGGTTCTTGTCGAATGACTGCTGAATAGCCGATAAGATAACAACGGACATGCTTTGAGAGATCTCTTCTCTCAGTCTTTTAGCCTCAATTTTTACTACAACAACCCAACCCAACCAGAGCATAAGAACTAACACAAATACTGTTACAGAAACACCGATTACAGCCTTCTTGAAGTTGATCTGAATGATCAAGTTGTCTCGAACTCTTGCACACGAAAACATAAAAGCCTCCTTCTGCTCTAGGCGCAGATCGGCAACAATGACGTTCTGAGGGATCATTGTCACCAACCTGCGCTTCGAACGTAGTTAGAAACCTAACTATGTATCTTATACCAATTTTCTTTAGAAAATCCCGAAGTCCTCTTTCTTGGCGGTAATGGGTTGTCTGAACTCCAGTACCCTTCCTCCAGAGGTGTCTTCGTTAGAAGATGCGGACTCTAATCCCAGTGCTGACATCTTGAGGCACCATACCCTGACTTGAACCCCTTGATGGAAGCAGTTCTTTGTGAGGTGACTTTTGTCTTTGGCCGCAAGCGCGTCCTGGTCATCGAGTTGTCGGAGGATAGCAGATTCTGTGCCCAAGATGGGTGCGTTCTTGCTATAGTTCTTAACGGTTTCGAGGGCTATCTTAGGATACAGGCAGATCGCGCCGTCCATATTTTTGGGTATGAATCCTACGGTTGTTTTGCGTTCGGGGTTAAATCCTGCGAGTCCCAATACAGCTACTTCTCCAGAGCTGATGAGTTGGTTTAGGACTCTGATAAACACCTCTGAAGACTGTTCCGCCGCACACCTTTCTACCATGCGGTTTCGTAGGGAACCAATATGTGCCCAGTGTTTAGCATCCATGAGTTCCTTCTCATTTCGGGAAGCTGTGTTGGTGTGAACCATAAACTCGGTAAAGAGTACCCATGCCAGATAGTTAGCCGCCAGGTTATGGACAACCCTATCTATGTTTTGAGCGAAGTGGAATCCCTCCTTTAGACGAGACCTGAGACTCAGGTAGTAGTCTGTTAGGACGTTTTTGTCCTTCTTCAGAAACCAGCTAATGAAGTGAGGAGTAACCCCACTATAGAGTTTTCTGTGCTTGTGGACAGATACATACTTTGCTTCAGTCTCCCTGGTGTCATGCTTGTGAGTTTCAATCAGAACAGTTCTGGCTACAACAGCAGCATCATTAGCAATGAACTCCTCTCCAGACATGATGAAGATACAGCGGGCTGCACGTGGCCCCTTGAGTTCGGCTGTGGACTTGCAGCGGTACTCGGAGGACCCATCGTAGGCTCTTAGGATAGTGTCTTTTACTGCCGCGATCTGTTCCTTATTCAGACCTTTGTAGTCGTCCAGCACGAGACAGCAATCCTTGAACTGAAACCCTAATTCTCTAATGCCTTTGCTTGAGGAGAAGAAGTTTGCCAGTGAAGGGAAGTTACCCCAGAGATGTTGCAGGGCGTGTGTGAGTTCGGATTTTCCTCCTCCGGTTAGGCCTTCATAGAACAAGGTCACTCTCTTATGCCAGTCCATGGCTGGCATAATTGCCGGTGTAAGAGCGTGTGCTAGTCCTGTGTAGGTCCAGATCTCTGGCCAGGTCGTTAGGAACTCCGTCTTAATGTGTAGAAGGACTTCAACGAGTTCGCTGTCAGATAGGATCTGGAAGTCGATGTTTCTGGTTTCTTTGAATCCAAGTTCTACCTTCTGGGTGGTGTTAGGTCGCACGCCTGTCGCATCTACGACGCAGGTGGGCATCAGGTATGTATCACCATCGTAGCCCTGGGTAGTGAGGTAGACGGACTTTTCAATCCCCTCCTTCTTACTAAACCCCAAGGCAGCCTGGCGGATATACTCGATGTTCTGGCGCAGAGGGCAGAACCCACTCCCCAGAAGTTGCCCAAAGTACACGACGAACTTGTTGTTATCGAACCAGCTATCTATGTTGATCTCGAAGCGTTTCTCCAGTCCAGGCATCTTGACAACGCCAACGTAGAAAGTCCTGGACTCCACTTCTTCAATTTGGTAGGTGCGTTCTTCCCTAACTACGATATCAACTGAACAAAGGCGGATTTGCTTCTTCTTCCCATCTTTAATCGTTTTGATGTAGATGTACCCTGCGGGCTCCGCGCGCATGTAGTAGTTATCGTCGTAGACAATGGCGTCGTCACGACTCTTGATTTGCTTTTTGGTTTCTTCTTCATAGTGGTCCGATGCCTCGTTAAATATCTTTGATATCTCGTTCCTTTTGAGTGTTTTGTTTTCCCTTACAAAATCTTTAAACTCCTTTTGCTGTGACGCGTCGAAGACTTGAATCCTCTTGGCGATCTCCTTTAGGTTGTCAGCTTTGGCTACGATATCGGGTGTGTCCTTTAATGCTACCACCTCTGCCTGCAGTTTCGAAAGATAGTCCTCACCTTTTCCGTGTGAATAACGTATTGGTGAAGGCTCCGGCCACTTGTCTTTGGGGATATCGTCTCTGAATACTTCCATACCATCGACGATCTCTCGGGGTGGTTTCTTCTCAAAACACTGAGTACCGGGTACGCAGATGGTGTTCTCTTGTAACTTCTTACACGTCCAGGGCAGATAGTTTTTGTCCATGGAGTGTTCTAACTGCTTGAGATCCTTCTCGTTGTCCCCCCAACCCTTGACATTCTTCTTAAACCACTCTAAACCGTCTTGGGTGTGGAGGCACATATGGTAAAGTGCGAACCCTTCGGAGTGCCCGAGCACCTCACCTTTTAAAACCCGCTCCCTAACCTTCCTGAAAGCCCGGCAACCCTCTAGAACCTTCTCTATGGATCCTGAGATGGGATGCTGCCATTTGCCCGAATGCCCCCGTGAGAGGAAGGCTCCTGTTGCGGAGGACTCTGGGCTGTAGGCGACTTCAGCTTCGAGGATGGGGATGTCGTTCTTTTGGAGGACCGCATCAAAGTCAGCTGTGGTGATAGTGTTCATTGTGGAGAAGTAGAACCACTGATCGATCATGGGCTCATTGCGGGAATTTACCCAGCAGTTACGGCCTTTCTCAAACTGTGGCTCGATCATAGGGGGTTTGATCCCGTTGCCGATCCCATCTCTTCCGGCATAGGACTGTTTGGGGAAGAACTCGGGTAGGGGCTTGGTTCCCTGTTGGACGTACTGCATGAACCCTACCCTGTCGTAGAGCTCCAGCACGAAGGAGCGGAACTTATAGGCTGGGCAGAAGTCCTCGAAGAAGATGTAAAGATGAAACCCATCTCCGGTACTTCTGGCGATGTAGTGGGGTACGCCGTAGACCTTCAGGAGTTCGCTGACGCGGAGCACGTCCTCAAAGCCATAACCCTTCTCCTCCTTGCCGGCTTTCATATCGAAGTCCATGGCTCCGAACTTGATGTTGCAGTCGTTTTGAAGCACATAATAGATATGAACCTCTTCACCCAAGATGTGCTTCTTCACACTCTCATCGGTGACGGGCGCCCACTCCCTATGTGCGCAGTTGGTACACTGGACTCCGTCTTTCAATCGTAGGTGGCAGAAGTCCTTCCAGAGGTTACCGCAGACAGGGGCATATCCTCTGAGGGTAGTACCCTCCCTTTGTGCGACCCACTGCTTTCCGTAGACGTCTTGCCTACCGTAGAATCGTTCTCTAAACAGCTTGATCTTGGACTGCAGATCCATGTGAATCTCCGTAGTTAGATAAGTGCCGCGAATATCGCCTTGTTAACTTCTCTTTGGTCTATCAACTCAGATTGGTTTTTGGATTTGACCTGAATGACTCGGTACATAATCTCATCGATGGACTCCTCGTGTTTTCTTATGGGTTCTTGAAGTACAGAAATAAGGTAATAGATAAAGATTGGGTGCTTCTGTCCAGCTCTCTCAATGCGTTTAACGCACTGGTAATCGTCCTCGGCGGAGTACGAGCTAGAATAGAAGATCATGTAGTGGCTGACTGTAAAGGTAACCCCGTGGGCAGCTGACTTGGGGTGTAGGACAATGGCCTTCACCTTCGGGTCTTGGATAAAAGCCTTAATGTTTTTAAGGTTATCCTCTGACTTGTTTTCACCATATACAGTTACCAGACCAAGATCCTTATACCTCTCAGCGATGGTTTTTATCTCCCATCGATATTGGGCATAGATGACGATCTTGTTGTCTCCCAACTCTTCAACCAGGCAGTCTAGCGCATCTAGTTTGGTGGCGGTATCTATGGGGTGGGGGCGTTCCTCCTGGTCGATAAGGAAGCCTCCGGTAATCTGTCTTAGCTTGGCAATCTGTGCCAGCTTTACATCGATGGAGACGAACTCATCATCGATGATGGTGGAGAGGCTCTCGAGCATCGACGCATAGTGTGCATTTTGTTCCGCAGACATCCGTATACGTCTGGGGATGATTGTTTTGGGTGGGAGGTCATGCAGGCAGTCACGAATTTTAACCTGGTAGGAGAGGGAATCTACGAGGGTTTTGATTTGAGGGAGGGTTTCTCTTTTGAAGACGAACTTCTTGAAAGAGGTTATTGGGTTTCTACCGTAACTTAGCTCCTTCATGTACTCTGCGCGGAAGTCAAAGAAGCTAGGCTCCAGCAAGAACCCTTCTGGGTCTAGGAACTTAAATTGTCCCCACAAGTCTTCAGGTCCGTTGGGTGCGGGGGTTCCACTCATGATTACCCGCCAGGAGGCATGCTTGGATACGTTCATAAGAGCTTTGCCAAACTTGCCACCAGAGCGGGTAAAGTCACCATGATAGGACTTTAAAATAGTACTCTCGTCGACTACGACCTTCTGGAATTTCTTCTCGGCGAGTTCCTCTTCGAGCACCATTAGCCCATCGTGGTTGATGATGTAGATGTCTGCTGGATCGTTAAGTATTGCGAGAAGTTTTTCTTTGCGTTTACTACCTGCTGGGAGCCAGACGATGTTGGCTTTCATGTCTGTAAACTTCAAGCAATCATCAAACCAGGCGGTCTCAAGTGTAGCTAATTTAGCGCAAATTAGAACTTTTCCTCGTTCCAAGACGCCTGTTCTAAATTGTTCTTCCGTTGAAGTTAAGGCCATAAAAGTCTTGCCAACGCCACAGCTTGCGAATAATGGCGCGATTGGGGTTTCAAGTAGAAAGCACACGCCACGGTGCTGGTAATCTCCCAAAGGCGGAAGTTTAAACGCAATAGCAGGAAGCTGTGCGGAGCTTTTCACGTTGGCGACTTTCTGTGTGATGGATTTAAGCTCGGAGTGTTTTATTTTAAGCTCATCTATCCGCTCTTGGCCACGTAAAACTGGTAGCAGTCCGTAGGCATTAAAGATTCGTTGAAGATTTTGTTTTCCGAACCAAAACAGATAGCCACTAATGCGTTCGTTGTATTTTGTATAAGGTTTTAATGATGGGTGAAGTTCTTCTTTAGTACGGAGTATAATTTTATCTTGCCAGATGGCAATGTGTAAGGACATGTATTCTCCTGATCAGCCCCTCCTTGTTAGTGGAGGGTGATTTTTGCATCTAAGCACGGTGCATTGTTCACATCTTATCCAACCGCCATTCTCGTTGACGCGGGGATGTTCGTGAAATGTAATGCAGTAGTTGCATAGGCTTACTATTTGTTGTGTTATGGGCTCTAAAATTTCTTTATTACAGTGCGCGACTATACCGCAATTGTCACACTTATTTTTAGTAGATTCTGAAATCTCCAATTCCAGTGGGGGGATAGGATTATTTTTTTCTGGGTCTACTAGGGGGACGGGGACTCCGTCTACCATCGCCCCCTCGAAAAAGCATACCTGTGAGGTTTTTAGTTGAATAGTGTTGAAGTTCACGTTGTCTACTAGGAGGTAATCCTTATCCTCCTCTCCTGGTTTTAAATTAAACCCAAACAACCCTGCTATGTAGTTTAACCCATTGGGGGTGGTGATAAGCCATTTTTCCGTAGCAGCAATGACGGCGGGGAGCCAGTCATTTGGGATATCATCTTCAT
>Ga0315284_10004625_pt1 | contig 19534 bp, 23 predicted proteins | sample YL17G09_16_MG_FD_203696 | JGI IMG/M metagenome (GOLD analysis project Ga0315284, IMG submission 203696) | Sediment microbial communities from Yellowstone Lake, YNP, Wyoming, USA - YL17G09_16 | ecosystem: Environmental > Aquatic > Freshwater > Lake > Sediment | place: USA: Wyoming | collected... | reverse complement strand
TTACAAGAGATAGACCGTGTCCCTGATCGGATTCTCCTTCCCTCTGAGGGAAATTCCTCGATCTATCTGCAGGCATGGGCAGAAGCACTACATATTCCAACCCAAATCTTTCAAGCGGACTGGGTTCGAAATGGTAAAATCGCACAACTTCTTCGAGATGATCGGATCAAGAAGGAATGTACGCACGCATTGGTCTTTCTTTCTCCGCGCTCTACACGGCTTGAAAAGGTAGCGGAATCAATGGTAAAAAAGGGAAAAGTTGTCTTTACATCATTGTGTAATCAGAGCGGGGTCCAGCTCGAGCATTGGCATTCTGAACCTGCATTGGCTTCAACGCGCGCTCGCAAATCAGGTACAGGAATAGCGCCGAAGTCGTCGAAACACCAAACGAAATGACAACATTAAAGAGGGTTGCAAACAACATACCAATGGACATTTTGCTGGTCGCAAAGATTACAATGCCGCCCATTAAGCTTATCGCTGCTAACACAGAAAAGATAACAAAGAAGACATAGAAATAACCGCACAACACATTATTAGAAATCACATCCGTCCATTTGGGGGCTGAAGTATCCATTTCTAAAATGGCTTTCTATTTTTTTACGCCACATATGAATCGGGATGCCCCATAGAAAATGATCCGGAATGATAGATAGATGGCGACACAAACACCCCCTTGCGGTGTGATAGCGGCAGGCACTCCACCTTGTTGTGTTGCGAATATTGCAGATCCCAATGCCAATACAGCCAATTTTGACAATAGCAACCTGGTACATAATAAAAGCGGAACACAGCTGGTCACTGCGGTATCTAATTATTATACGGCCGCTGCGGCTGGCCAGCTCCGCCCCAATGCGCCGCCGATTTTTAAGACCTATCAGCAAATGATGGATTGGAAACAATCTCAAAATCGACGATAATTTTATCACACGATTAGATAGAAATGGTGAAGAAATCAAAGTGTTCAGTATCCCGGAAGTCGATGCGTCGTTCCCGTAGATCTCAACGCCGAACTCGTCGTCGTGGTGGCGCTGATCCAGTAGAGGGCGCCCCACTCAAGTATCATCTGTCAGGCAACTGGGCCTCTCGTATGTCGCTCGGTCAGGGCGCGGATTACTTTAAGTATCACGAGGGACAACATGGTGGCAGTGACTATCAGTCTAATATTCAGGGCTCGCCTCTTAGCGCTATTACCCAGAGCACTCTGCCAGAGGCTCTACGCGGTCCGGCACACCTCCAGGGTATCGACAAGGCCTATGCGGATATTGCGGGACTGAAGGATCAGGCGGGTGGTCGTAGAAAGCGTCATGGTAAGCGCCACTCAAAGCGTCACTCGAAGCGCCACTCGAAGCGTCACTCGAAGCGTCACTCGAAGCGTCACGGTAAGCACCACTCAAAGCGTCATTGCAAGACTCGTCGTCACTCTCATCGACGCATGCGTCACCGTGGCGGCTCGGACTATCAGGCGAACATGAGCGGCGCCCCTTTTCCATCACCAGGTATGCTCCTGAGTTCTCCGCGCGCCTATGCTGAAGCCGGCCTGAACCCAGAGTGGAAGACGGATATCGCCTTTACGGATGCTAAGATTCGCGACACTCAATAATTGACTTACTTTTGCAAATACACATCGGTTTGAATATCACTTTCCTCACAGGAATAGGTTCGGATCTTATCTTGAAAGATAGGTACAAGCAGCGGCTGTGCCTCTTTGGTAAAGAGAGCCCGCTCGCTTGGTTTAATCGATACAGTTGTGATAATATAAAGATCACCATGTTTTCCGATACTACCAGCAATTGGCATACCAAACCCACTCAAACACAGTTTATCCTGATCAAATGACCCTGGAGGAATCTTGACAAAGAGTCCTTCATCATACCCTGGATGACCATCAATTTGAACCACACACCCAATCAGACTCTCAGACAGAGAAAGCGATACAGTCGTTTCCAAATGTTCCAGGCGATCTCCTATACGCTTAAAATACTGAAAGGAGGTGTCCTTTGGATCCTCCTGGAGCATGATATGTGCATCACCTGGACTCTCAAAGGCAGGGTGATCGGAGCAGACTTCAGGAAAAATGAATGTCTCTTCCTTACGCATTCCAGGGCGAATGGTGACAGATAGCTTGCGTGTTTCATTCAGAAAACCTGAACCCGAGCAATGACCACACTTTTCCAAAATGCGCTCACCCTTTGCCTCACAGTCCAAACACGGACCCGTGGTATGCATGGTCATTGGTCCCATTTGAATAATTTGCGTGACCGCGCCCTGACCGTTGCATTTACGACAAACCTCCTTGGATTTGGCACCTGTGTGCTCGCATTTCGGGCAAAAGGATTGACGATTGATCTGAATGTCAAACTTGTGACCCAGATAGAATTGCTCCAATGTAATGGGAATCGTCTGTACTGCAGGGGCAGGCTTTCTCCCCTTACGAAGAGGGCCACGCTGAGGACCAACAGGCGGACTACCGAACATTCCTCCAAATAGATCATTCATATTGAATTCAAAAGGGAATCCACCAGGAAATCCACCTGATTCCATTGCATGTTCATCCGTCATTCCCGTTTCATCATAGATTCGGCGTTTTTTCTCATCCGTCAGAATATCACTGGCGTGTGTAATCTCTTTAAAGGCTTCGGGATCACCGCCCTTGTCTGGGTGATGAACGCGTGCCAGCTTGAGATATGCCTTTTTAATTCCCGTGCAAGTATCGGTTTTGGATACACCGAGCACATCATACAATGATTTGGCACCTTTGGAGCGAGACATAGCCTCTTGTCGTTTAATTGGTAGAGATCATTATTGTTTATACTCTGATGTGTACCCATTTGCAGAATCTAAAGTCCGCATGTCATGGAGGAATAAGGGATGGCTTCCTTGGTAGGTCAGACATCCGTTTGGAATGAGTGTTATCAACAATTGGACACACCCAGCCATATTTTTATCACAGGTTCGGCTGGATGCGGAAAAACAACGCTTATCCGCGAACTTCTTCAAATCTATGCGAGGGAAAAAGGGCGATCCACGCCTTTTCTATGGGGTGTCGAATCCATTGATGAATGTATGCTACTGGGGCCGGATCAAGATCGCGGTATTCAAACCATTCGCGGACAAGTCAGTTTGTTTATTCGACAAATGTCATTAGGAAAGGGAATCTATCGATGGGTGGTCATTGATGATGTTGATACCTTTCCCCATATCTCTCAGCAAGCTCTACGAAGACCCATGGAATCTTATTCGCATATTACCCGCTTTTTGTTTATTGGGACATCAGAGGAGGATTTGATTCCTGCCTTGCGATCTCGTTGTATTCATATTGCGATGAATAGCGTGGATACCAATGAACATCAAATGCAGTTTTTAAAAAATGTAAATATGCCGTCACCCAAACAATTTACAGATGAAATGTGGAATTGGGTGGTTAATATTGCGGGAAATAATATTAGCGATTTGATCCGCTTACTAACATTAATTCGAGACATTCATGTAACTTTTAATGAGGAAATTACGATGAAACGAGTGCGTGTCCTGTGTTCGGCGCCCTTTTATGTTGATTTTATCCCATTGCTAACAGCGATGTCTCAAAATGATTCGGTAAAAGCAATCACAAGCTTGCTCCACATTTGGAAGCGCGGATATGCGTATGAAGACATTTTGGAGAGTTTTCAAGTGATCAATCAGCTATTTGGTAATCACACCTTCCAGGATAATATTTTGATTCATAAGTTTTTGATTAATTCTTGGATCTCCTATTGCAAAGGAAATACAAGCATTTTAGCATTACAAAATGTGATTTATAAGACACTCGAAGAACATGCGCTAAAGCCCCCCATTTCATTTAACGCAATGCCTTCTCTAATAAATATTTTACCGCTAAATCTGAATTCATAATCTGCGCCTCACTCATCCGCAGGAACCATCCAAAGATTTCACGGTCACGCAGCTCTGTCCATGGGAAAGGGACATACACGGTATAGTCGCAGAGATCAAATGGCAGATTTCCATCGGTACCGCTTGCCAATAAGTCTTCAAGTTGGATACGCTTGCCGTCCTTCTTACGCATGCCCTCGGCGGCAGGATCAACAATGATACCTGTCTGCACATATTCGGTGGTAAATCGCACAAAATCCCAGTTGGCATCGCGGCGAATTTGATCTCCGCCGCGCTTCTGGGCCACACGCGCATAGGTCACTTCCATCCACTCCTTAAAAAGGGGATGATTGGGGTAAGGAGACCAGAGGGCGCGAAAGCCTGGGATGGTGGTTCCATTGGGTCCTGCATAGGTTTCATCCAGATCCGTGCCAAAGAAGACCGTCTTATCCTTTGGTAATTCACCGAATCCTTTCAAACAGACACAATAAGGTGATAACCATAGCCCACCATGCTTTGCCAAGATCGCCGCACGGAGATAGTTCATTTCAGATTCATTGACAGGGCTAATAGGATCGCGTAATCCGGGGGGCATATTGTCCCAGCCACCCAGTAATTCAGCAGCGCCTGATAGGCCTCCAATGACTTCAATGCGATAGTGATTCTTATTCTGTTTCACAATGGATTCATAGCAGAGGTTTAAGAAAGGAAAGTTAAGTGCGCGGGAAGAGCGGGCACCGAAATCAAGCCATTGGCGCGAGTTCACATCGGAATTATCGTAATAGAGCCAAATGACGGGTTTCTCCATACCCCGTTCCAATAAATGCTTATCCACAAATGGATTCATAGATGCCCAATACTTGGAATATCGGAGGGCATATACCACCGACAAAATAAATAAGATGGACAAAATGACAACTAGTATGTGAAATGGATTCATGTCACCCTACCCTATCAGGGTATATTTTGATGGATTTAGAATTCTTTGACGAAGGAATCCCCATCTTTGGTAAAGACACCTCGCAGCGCCCATTGGCTACTGGCCGTCTTCTTAAAATAGTCAGTAACCTGTTGCTTGTGCTCCTTTTCTTCGTCCATCTTGCGTTTTTCATAGGCGGCAATGGCCTCCAGATCGCGGTCCAGTTCCGTGGTATAAACCATGTCGCGCTCTTGTAGTAGTTCCTCAAAGGTTCTCGACTTTTCTTGATAGATGGGTAGTTTATCAAGTAAGGTATTCTCTGAGGTATAGGCGTCGTGCAGATCGGTATACTCGGGATTGGTGTCAAATTCCGAGGTATAGTGCTGGCCGCTCTTTTGAATGAGCGATGTTCCGTGTGATTTTCCTGAGAAGGTTGCCATTTCATCCGGATGAAGCATAAGGGTGGTGGGTGGTTCCTTTCCCTGCCGCACAGTAGCTTCAAAGATTTCATGTAGGCGAGAGGCGTCGATCTCCATTGTAGCAGAGCAGTCATCCGTTTTCTCATCCTCACGAAGCCAGCCACCGTATCCGCGATCCTCCTCACGATTCTCCTCTCTAATACGAAGCTTCTCGAACTGCTCATTAAATTCCTTGTTGAATTCATCGGAAGACCCACGATCCAGCTGATCCATGACCTCATTCATCAAATTATTCAGCTCGCTCACAAATTGATCATCACGCATTTGCTTCACATCCTCCATATGAATCGTCTGGAATCCGTCTCTGCCACCTGACAGGCGCTTCAGCACATTCGACAAATAGAGATACGCAGAAAGGACATGGTCAAAGTCACCCTCTTGACCGCCGCGATCAGGGTGCGTTTTCACTACCGCGTCTTTAAATGCCCGTTTCAGCGACTCGGGGGTAACCTCTTCCATGCATTTGAACTCCAGTTGCTCCAATGCGTGCTCCATTTGTCTAACAACCGCGAGGATTGTTTTAAGTTGAATCCCTTGGAAAATCTAAATCATAAATAAATGTCCATCCGACAATGGATCATGTTAAATAATACAACGGTACGAGTGGAGGAGATTCTATTCATTGAAATGGGTATGGACGGGGACGAATATATGTTTACAGTTATTTTCAAAACTTTGAAAGTCATGAAAGTAAACTTGAATGCAACAGGAGGGAAATGGCTGTATATGGTGTGTCAGCAGGGCGTGGAAGAGGCGAAAGTAGGAGGGGAACAATATGAGCGGCTCTAATGCCACCATTTCCGAGCGGATGCTGATGACTCTTTCGCCTTACGAACCAGGTCGGAATCTGTAGTATGATAGGTTTTTCCCTTCAGTAAAAAGGAATGGACTCGGGCATATCCCCATTGTTGCTCGGTCGCCCCTGGTCGATGTCCTGTGCGCCATGCCGCCATACCACGATTATAGCACTCTTTAATGTATCGCAGAGGAACACCTGACGCCTTTGCCTTATCCTCTAAGGAGCGCGCATCAGGAAATCGCTTTCTCCATGCCATGGTGTAATTCGAGGTTCGTATAGGAACATCCCGATCCGTTTTGAATCCAACATAGGCCTTCGGATTCTTCCAAGAGAGGGCACCATACTTTCTAATTTCCTTTTCACGCTCCTTCTTCTTTTTCCGCGTAAGACCCTGATAGTACTTTTTGGGGTAGTAGATTGATTTTGGTGGCATCTACTTATATAAAATAAAATATATAAATAGATGAAACGAACAGGAACGCGAAAAGCAAAGAAACAGAGAGGTGGCGATCCAAACCCCACCGATATCTTGCGCGTTCTATCATCCTATGATTTGATTGTAGATCGTCCAAATCAAATAAAACACTGTTTGTGTCAATTAAAACGATTTGCCCCAGATTTTTTTCATAATAAGCCAATAAGAGAATACCAGTTCTTTTTAAATCTGGGTCGTCTTCAAGAACTAGTAGGAGATACCACACATCCAGAAATTTGGTGGAGACCCATCAAACAAATACTAGAAACGGCACACTCAGAAAAGAGTGAAAACTCAGCGATAAGGACAAAACACATTGAGAGGATCAAAACATATGTTAGTGATTTAGAATCCCTGTTTGGCATACAGATAACTAATGCAGAAATAGCAAAAGGGTGTTAATATCCGATTACAACTTGATCGTATCCACCTCGGAGGTATGGAGTTGAATGGTATAGGTTTTGATACATTTGTGACCTTTGATGAACTTTTTAACAGCGGTCATATCCTTTTTAATGGGATGATCCGACTGCTTTGGGCGTAACCAGATGCTAAAATCATTGAACGGCAGAGGACCCGCGCTCCAATCGTCAATGACATATTGATCTAGTCCATGAAAGTACTCATAAAACACATTCATCAAACGGCGTCCATCAATTTCCTGTATGAATTCACAGTCTTTCTTTTTACTTCCATATAGTGCAATATGTAATAAAGGATACATGGGAAGAACGGCCTGTTTCTTACGAGTTGATCGTTTTGCCCCTTTTTTAAATGTTTTTCTCCCCATCTACTTAATACCCCAGTTTCTTCTGGTTCAGATCCACGCCATCTGTAATCACCATCTGTTTCATACGATCATGATACTGTTGGTTACGCACATTCATTTCAGCGCGCTTTCGTTCGCGCAAGACATCCATGGATTGCTGGCGACGCTCATATTCCTGAATGCCGTGAAGCTCGGACTGATTAAAGGGATCAGGTGCCTTTTCGCGCGACGCTCGATACTGTTCGAAGTTTCGATCACCCACCTGGACATTGGAGACCTTATCTGAAATGGTGGAATCCGAGGTGTAAGCGCCGCGTAGATCCGTGAATTGAAACTTGGAATTGGGGGCGGCGGTATAACTATCGGGCCGCTCACCCACCAAGTCCACGCCGCTCGTCGGATTTAGTGTCAGTGCCATTTGACCTGGATGGACGATCAGATTGGTGCTCTGTTTCCCACCCTTTCGCGACTCTTCATCAAACATGCGATTGAAGACATCTCGGTTGAATTCTCCTTTGAACTTAGGGCCACTCGCATTGGAATCCGATGATTTGAGCCAGTCACCATATCCATCCGAATCAGGATCAGGCATATGGGTTTGCTCAAACATTTTGTTAAAGGCATTCATATCGAGATTTTTGGCATTGAGGCGAACGGGCTCACCCGAAAACTCCCATTGTTTGGCCTCTGTTTCACGGCTGCTTCTGGCTTGAGTGGCATCCACTTGACCACCCGTGGTGCGTTTCCCGCCTTTCATGAATTTGAGGATTTCTGACAAATAAGCGTAGGCACGCGTGACGGCTTCAAAATATTCTTCGGAGCCACCCTTGTCGGGATGGGAGCGGAGTGCCATCTTTTTGTAGGCAATCTTGAGTGTTTCCTCTGTGAGTGCCACTTCTTCCTGGATTCCGAGGACTTCGAGACAGGAAGCAAAATAGGACATGGCCTTTTGCTTAGGAGTATCGGTGATGACTTTCCAGCTGGGGGTAGAATCGGAATGAGTAACGATTTGCTGTTGCTGTCTTTGGGCATAGCTTGAAGCCTGTGGAGCATGAATCATTGATGGATGGGTTGCACCGATTCCCTGTGCCATATTGGGTTGTAGAGTGCGTGGAACGGCGGCAGGGGTAAAACCCTGTTGTTCTCCCGGAAGGTGCGGCGGATTTGCACCGGATTGCACGGTAGAGACATAGTGAAGGAGATAACTATAGATGCCGGCCCGTTTAGAGGAATTCACATATTCCATCGAAGCAAGACATGTTTGAATGATTTGAACCCGTTTGCTGGGATCATGAATTTGAATCATATTAGAATACATGCGTTGATGAACGGGATCTACAGATGTTTGATTCCCCATCTTCCTACCTTGCCTCTAAATTAGTTTTAATCCGTTGATACGCAAATAATAGGATATCATAATAAAGGATGCTGAATTTCCTACCGATTGCCTTTGCTACTGTCATGGCATCGATTGATGCATTTGTCTTATCATTGTTTAAGAGCTATTCGATAGGTACTGTTACATGGCGCTCCGTTATTCCACTTGGAATGTTACTGTATTCCTTTCAGCCTCTTATTTTCTTACAATCCTTACAATATGAATCCATGACGGTTATGAATCTCATGCATGACATTATGAGCGATGTTATTGTTACTACATCAGGCTTATTTTACTTTAAAGAAAAGATAAGCTCTATTAAAATGGTAGGAATAGGATTTGCCTTTACCGCGATTGTATTACTGTCCTATGATACCATCTATAACGGCAAATCAGAATAGGATGTAAAAAATTGATATGATAAATCCATCGATAGAATAACACCAATGTTCCTCTATCGATTGAATGATGATTATGATCCTGCTCGCATGCCTGTATTTGATGATATTTCCTTCGCCAATGCGTTTGACCTTTCCACGATCCCTCTTGTTTCGTTTGAAATGGTAGAGTATCGTTGGAAAACGGAACAGAGCATTGCAATCGTATTCCGTTATGATTCCAATATCTACTACTTCCTTTCTGAGAAGGAATATACTACTGCGGAGTGCCGTCGAATGAAGTTAGATGCCGAATATGATATGGCGGATCATCATTGTGATTATTATGCAAAACCCATCCTGGCGCGTTTTCTGGGGCGTTTTGAACGCCGCCTTCATACCCGTGCCGCCCTTGAACTCATTACAAACAGCATTGCAATGGATCCGACCACTGTTGCCTATCAAGAGGAGTTTCTTCGTCATCTTCAGCAGATAAAGGTGGATGATTCACATGATCGTCATCTTCTCCAGAAACTCACGGAGGAAACCCGTGCCATTGTGGAAACGGAGCAACGATATCGCCCTGGCGCGGAAGGATTTGAAGAGGCCAGACAGAATTTTGAATCAGTTACGCAGCAAGGACCCCTTTGAGTTCGCGAATACTCGGCATCGGAATCTGTGTCTCGCATTCCCAAAAAAATCGTTTCCCTACCGACTCAAAAGAAAACGCAGCAGGATAAAACTGCGGCGCCAAGGAGGGGAACTGTTTTTCTTTGCAGGGCGGAATCAAGGACCAGCTTTCCAAGGGAAGGACCAGTGTGAGTTGTTCAACGGGCCGAATATCCTCTGCCTTAATCCATACTGTCTCAGGAAAGGCTGGCAATGAATGCTTAATAAGGTAGGCGCAAATCCACTCCCATAGAGGTGGAAGAGAATGCGGGTAGTACCAATTAAAACACACAGATGAGTTCTGACCCGTGTAGTAGGCCCAGATCCATTGAATACCATACAGATAGGTTTCGCAAATGGCATCACGATGTGACAAGGTGCGGTGCCCTGGGAAGAAGTTATGCAAATATCGGGTTTGCCAGTCATCTGCAAGTTTCCGCTTATTCGCTGGATTCACAAGGCATTCTTCAGCAACATGGGCCAGAGGCCAGTTGTTGTCTCCTATCGGAATGGCCCCCCCTGCAAGAGCGCGCGCCGTCATTCGCTTTTTAGCAATATAAGTTTCTACGCGATCCGTTTCTTGCATAACAAGGCGTGCAAAGAGCGAGGTCAAACCGCTCAACGAAATCTCCAGGGTAGTCGAATCAACAAGTGGCTCTTGTACGCGAAGCAGATTCAATAGTTCAGCATGTCCGTCTTCGCGGATTTTAAGGCCAAGGGAGCTGGGGAGAAAATCATTACCGAGCACGGACATGGCACAGGCATAATTCAGAATAAATTGGCGTTTCACCTGTGGATCATAGGAAAACTCCGTAGAAAGCCAGTCGCGTAAAGCATGAATAGAGAACCACTCAAATTGTTCCTCTCCCATCGCATCATAGGCAATCTGACCCTTTTCCATTTCTTCACGAAACAGCCATATTTCATTCGATAACTTGCATTGTTCTTGACCAAGAAGGGAAAGAACAATGAGATCCGCATCCAGGCCATAGACTGCAAAATGACCCTGATACTTTCCTGTTCGCCATTCGGCTAAGAGTTTGTGTTCGCCCTCACCTGGCTGATTGCTATCACTAAGAATCCAAGAGGCTTTTCCCTTATGGCGGATCATATCGGACAGTCCTGTGTGTAGTTTTTTCATAAAGAGGGTTCCAGGTGTAATCGCATTGGTGTCCCATGTAGTCGCATTCGCATTCGCATTCGCATTCGCATTCGCATTCGCATTTGCATCCGCATTCCTCAACCATACGGACTTAAAGCGACGAAGGCGCTGCTGGCGCATTTTAGCCATCGGAACCACACCATCAATCGCGATGAATACACCCGACCGAGGAGCAACTTCTTTAATGACTTTTAGACAGTACTGTACAATACAAGCAATAAACTGCAGTTCCCACTCTTCACGCCCTGCCTCGCCTGGATAAACAGGAGTATCTGCACGATGGAGACAATGGTAAATGAGACAGTTGAAATCCATAAAGAGCCAGTCAATGCCAGCATCAGGCCGCCCTCTCTTGATGAGGTCCGGAACAGTACTCAGTAGTTTTTTGTAATAGGATGGGATACCCATTCCTGTCTTTATGATAAGATCGTGCGAATGCTTTATATTTGATTTGATTAGGGATCATGAGTTTGGATGCTATTAAGAATTCCGCTATGGAAATTGGTGCATTAATGCCAGATTCGATCTTATTTGGTTCGCTATTACTCTATGTACTCACTCAAAATCTTCCGTTTGGAGTATTTGCCATTTTTATCTTTGAAAGCGTGTTATCACATAAGCTACTATCGTGGTTCATGTTACAGGTAGAAGGAGCCTCTGTATCCCGGTCAATTGACACAAAATGCCGCGCAGGGTTCAAGATTCCTCAGTTGGCGATTGATCGCATTTATGATCATAACCCCTATCCGTCCTATGGTGTATTTTCGGTTGTATCCATTGCCGCCTATCTTGGTTTATCTACCCATGAATTTTCGAAGACCATGCAGCAAATGGATTCTAATCTCATGGATCAGACACAATCAAATAATAGCAAATGGGCAATGCGAAGCACCGTTGCCTATGTACTCATTGGCATCTTTTTAGCACTATTCATTATTCTTCGTCTCATTTCATGCGATGGCTTCCAGGAAGTAATGTATGCATCCGTATTGGGCCTCATTGTTGGTATGTTTTTCTTTAAAGTCAATCTATCCTTGTTTGGAATAGAATCTATTAACTTCTTAGGATTACCTTACATTGTAAATAAAAATGAGGTAGGTTCTCCAATTTATGTATGTGCTCCAACAAAACCAAAATAAAGCATACGCTGTTCTAACAGAGGGTATGATACAATGCGATAAATGTATGATGTATTTCTATACGGATCGCGATTTACAGTATCACCGACACCTGGAACAACAGAAAGAGTATGAATGGTATTTGTATTATTTTAAAATGAATCGACAACGGATTCGAAGGAGATCAATCGTATTAAAATAATAAGAAATAGTAGAAATGGATACCCTAAACGATGTGGTGTCAGATATCCGTATTTTCCTGTACGGTGGCATGACAACTCTGCCACTAACAATTGCGGGAACCATGTTACTATTAGGATTATTTACAGCAAATTATGCAATGATGTTTTTCCTCTTAGGATATCTTTTATTATCCCCTCTTGCTACAATCATTCTTAATCTATTGTTGCCGCCTAATACACTATTTCCTGATGTTCCGAGTCGATGCCAACTCACTTATCATAACCAAAAGGCAGCAGATTCTGCTTCTGGAGGTCCTCTTACAACCACATGGATGAGTATGGTTAGCTTCTTTTTGGGATACATGATCAATAATGCCTCTCAGCTCCTTTCAAGAGAGTCACCCGACGAGTCGCTTCTTGTTACATCAGATGGAGCTACCATCAGCAAAAAAATCCTTAATCGTAAATCACAGGCCCTCATGTCATTGATTTCGATTGTTGTATTTTCAATCGTTGTCATTTATTTTCGATATTCAACAGGATGCGACTCATTATTGGGGATCATCTTAACGCTAGTCCTATCTGGTACAACTGGATTTGTATGGTATTCGATATTAAGCCTCATTGGTCAGAATCGATTATCGGATTTGTTTGGAATTGCCAATCGTCTCCTCCCTCCCAGTGCCATTCAAAATCAACCCATCGCATGTATGCCTGTTAGCAATTAGAAAAATTCATAAAACCGCTTCATTTCTTCCAAACAGCGCACGGTTCGCTGCAAATCTACACGAGCACATCGTCCAAATCGCACCCCTTGTATCATCTGTTTTTCTACAACTGGATAATATAGGGTATATTGGAATGGCTGACTGTATCTCTCGATAACCTGCTCCAATGAAAGGTTTGATGGCTTTCCCGTTTGTTGATTGACATGCAAGTGAAGATGATACAGCCAGTTTCGAATCTCATCTTTTGACTGAATGGGATGAGAGTTGAAATAGTCTGTGTAGTGTTTTTTACATAAAGGACAGGGAAGGGAGTATCGTAAGCTACTGAGTAGATTCGTCCAAATCCGTGTTTCTTCCTGTGGTAGGCGTTGTAGGAGCCGCGTCCCGATTCGCTCTGCGGAGTAATGTAAAATCATCCATAATGCGGGTCCCCAAATGTGAGTTTGAGGGGCCTCCATGTATTGATTACCAATGATATTTATTTTATAACCAATCGCGTAAGTAGAGGGATGTCTGATACCAGTGAAGCAAAGCCAGATTTTGTCATCCCATTTACAAAAGTAGGTGGATATCCAACAAGCCTGAATGAAACACCCGCCAATTCCTCTTATCTTTCGGAGACAGTTCCTCTTACATCTGCTCCGTTGAATCCCTCCCTATTAGGTCGCCTGGAGCGCCAGAAACATAAATACTGGCATTTTAAATTTGTGAATGACCGTGATCTTAATGAATTTAAAAAGCGAATCACAGAGATCGATCCGACACTTACGGTTGATGAGAACTATGGTGGTCAGCAACATGCTGATATTACGATCCGTAAGAATCAGGACATTGTTGGCAAACTCCATTTTCTACATGCCAATCGTCCCGATATTTGCGATCCTAAAAAGTTTTATGTGAAGGTTCATTACTACAACTTTACAGATAAGGAACTCATGGGTCAGATCAAAGCTGCCGTTCATGTATTTTTTGATGATATGGAGAAAGAGAGTGTATCGCAGCAATCCTCCTATCGAGGTGGAAAGAAAACTCGTAAAAGTACTGCAAAACGGCATGCAACGCATGCAACGCGTGCAAAACGGAATGCAACGCGTGCAAAGCGTAAAACACTTCGTAAAACACTTCGTCATAAAAATTGATACTCATTTCCTCCATTCCATTACTAACCTCATGACACTTGAATACAAAATCCCACGCCTTCTATGGGAAAACTTCGAATCCGTTCTTCTTGCGCAATCCAAAAGGTACATTGCAGAACTGGCAAAGCGGCTGGGCGTACCCGAGAGGGAACTTATGAAACGAGTCTTGCCTCATTCGGATTCCCTGAAAGTCATTATTCAAGATTCTCATTCGGAAACGAACCAGTGCAAGGCCTATGTACAGCAAGATAAACTAACGATATTCTGTAAAAAACCGGTAGCTTATCAATCCGACTTCTGTCCCATTCATCGAAATAAGCGTATGATGGTGATCGAAGAAACAACACCCATTGTGGTTCAAAAGGTACGCGATTGTTATAACATGGAATCCATGTGGATTCAAGAGAACCATCTTATTGATTCGACAGGATCCATTGTAGGAAAAATAAAGAAGTCTGAGCAAGTCATTAAGCGGTTTGTCATACAGCCCGTGGAAGTGCCTAAAAGTCCCAATCGTATGTAATAAGTAAGATGGATGAAAAAGAGGAAAAAGAGGAAAAAGAGGAAAAAGAGGATCCGCATGTACTTCCTGCAAATCTCCTACGCATTCTCTTACAGGCAACACTTCCTTCCTTTGCACCCGTCCCTCCCTCAGACAGTGAAATTCCTGCATGGCTCTTTGAACTTGGTTCAGACTCTGATTCAGAGCCTCTCTATCATCGAGCAGAGGAAGAGGCAGAGGAAGAGGAAGAGGAAGAGACAGAAGGCCCACCCCTTAAAAGGTCCAAACTGAATATACCCGAGATTGACTATAATTTTATTGAATTATCCACCAAAGAAGAGCTCTATTTTACAGAGGATGACGGGAAACACATTTTACTACCCGAATCCATCGAGCCCAATATTTTTGTTCGGAAAATCCTGTCACAGCTAACGGGTTCCATCAAAGATCGCTTACTCTATCTCGCAAAGATCATGAAGGAAAAATCAAGTTACGATCGTGGGCGCCTCCTCTATCATGATCTAAGGGAGCAGGTTATTCGAGCGTATCTATGTGAATCGCGACTTCGATTGCGTTTTCGACACCTGGTACAGCGATGGCGCATTCGCCGAATGGATCAGCGATTTACCAAGGATATCGATCCGATTACCTTGTGCGAGCCAGAAAAGGAAGTGGTTGTCTATGACTGTGCCATGAAGAAGAAATTTGTATTCGAGGCCAAGAGCATTTCAAAAATTGTAGAATCCGCCCTTCTGTACTATGAGGGCGGGTTTGCCATGCCGCGATACCCTCGTAATCCATGGACGAATACTGAATTTAGCTATCTTCAGCTCTTTTCGATTTATCAACAACTGCATCATCATAAGGAGCTGGGATGGTGCCTACAGACTCTTCGTGAATACAATTTTAATAAAACCACCTGGAATACCTATCATCATTCTACCATTACCATGGTTGCCATTAAAACGAGCCTACGCCTCCTGGACTCCCTTGATGCCAGAGAATTGCTGGAAGATTTCATTTTTTGCAAGATCGATGAATTGGAAATCCGAACCTCTACCCCTATTCAGCGCGCGTATCATGTAGCAATCATACACTATCACGATCATTGGTATTTGCAGCATTTCAAACAACTCGCGTATATGCATTATGAAGCCCAGCATTTTCATCGTAATCGCCTACAGAATATTAACCAGAAATGTCTGACGCTATTTAAAAAACAGCACTTATTTTTGAAGGACCTTGTTGAACGAAAACTCATTGATCATATTTAATCATACTTTATAAAAATTGATGTATAACAACCCATATTATGTTAGCAACATGGGAAACTGTATTTGCGGATCGGAACAGGAAGTAAGCCACCCCATTCCACAGGAAGAAGCCGTTTATCAGAATGCAACAGACGAGAATACTCCATATTACAGTTATGAGAATCGAAAGCAGAAAGTGAAGGTTCTCCGTGTAGTCGATGGAGATACGGTAGATATCGCCATGTATCACGCGGAAACAAATCAAATCTTCAAGTATCGTGTTCGTCTCTATGGAATCGATACGCCTGAAAAGCGCCCACTGAAGAGTGATCCGAATCGAGAGAAGGAGATCGCCGCCGCCAAACAATCCTCCAAGGGCATGACGGAGAAACTTCAAGAGAATAAGAATATTGTCACAGCACTCTTTTACAAACCCGATAAGTACGGTCGTCTCCTCTGCACCTTTTATGACAACAAAGGGGAGGACATCAATGCATGGATGATTCAGCAGGGATATGCCACATCCTACTTTGGAAAAACCAAGAAGAGCTATGAGGAAGTGTGTGTGGAGCGAGAAGACATTTATCGTATTGCGGAAAAAAAAGATAAGATCTAATAGGAATGAGTCACGAGAAAGGAGCAGTGGCTGTTTTTTCTACAACACAAATCGAGGGAGAAGTGGTTGCAACCGATGAATCGGATGGGATCAGAGTCGTCGCCATTTTTACAAAGTTACCTCCTGGTAAGCATGGGTTTCATATTCACAAAGCGGGTGATCTGCGGGGCGAGGGATGTATGGGGCTCTGTGAGCATTTTGATGTAGGTCATCATTTTCATGGGGCCAGCCCTACTTCCAGAAGAGAGCGCCACACAGGCGATTTAGGGAACATCGAGATTCCTGATGGAAAAAAACAGATGCGAAAGGTATATCATTTGGCAAATGTATCCGTAAAAGACCTGTGGGGTCGCTCGATCATTGTGCATGAAGAGGAGGATGATTTGGGTCTGGGCCCCTTTGAAGACAGCCTTATTACAGGGCATTCAGGAAAGAGAATGGGGTGTGCTATTTTTGGTAGAATGATGTGCCCGTCAAAGCCGCAAACAACACGAAAGAATCGGAAATCATGAGAGAACACGCCTACGAAGAGGCGTCTTCCAATCAACCGTCGTATCGGATAGGGATTGACCAAGGCAGAGAGACACAATCGCAGTAGGGTGGCACTCTGTGATGGGATGCTGTTCCAAGAAGGTGCGCACGATGGGCCTACTACTCCATGCTAGTCTGGCACATTGAGAGAGGAACCGTCGTGCATATTTTCCGAGATGTACCGTTTCCTGTGGAGCAAGAAGACCATCTCCATGGGATCGCTCTTTCTCTGCCTTGGTCCATTCATCGGGTAGGTCATCAGGAAAGTACCGATCATAGAATTGTTCCACAGATGGTTCGCCAGGATCAGAATTCCAGTGAATCCCCTCATCTATGATAGCATACTCTGAAATGGCTTCTTCCCAAAAGGGACATCCTATCAAGTGTGTCTCATTTAATTGTGAAACCGTCGATGATTGCCATGGAATTCGCCCTCGACCTGTTCCATAGAGGCATGTGGTGGGAATAGAATAGATACGATACGATTTCCTACCGAGTCGCTCTTGCCATTCGGCAAGACGCGTAAGAGAAGTAGCATCGATCACAGAAGGAAGACTGGACAGGCTTTGCACCTGTTGAGAAGGAGAGAGACACAGAGACAGTACCGCAAGGCATCGAACAATCGTATCATATTCGTCTGTTCGATATCCCAATAGCTGTTCGTAATCCTGCAGCACTTTAAAGTAGGTATGATAGGATGCGCCATGTTTGGTACAATGTGTCGCATACCACGCAAGGAGTTCCCACACACGATCCGTTGCAATCCGCCGAGACATCCACCAGGCACTGTAGGCCTTTCCCTGGTATAGGGCGCGCACAAAGTAACATTCGCGATCATCCGAAGAGGGAAGTATAGCAGGAGTTTTAGGGGTCAAGCGTTCAGGTGCCGCCCCTTGCGCTGTCAGAACCAGAATATTCCATAGAGAATGGTCTCGATGCCGATAGGAGATGGCGCTGAGCTGATAGGCAGCAAGGAGAATATCATCTTCAGAGAGTTCCTCACCTGCTAGAGTGGTCCATGCACCAAGCAGCCATTGAAGTTGAAAGGGACCCTTGTGCCAAAGCCATGATTCAAAGAGAGTGGAAATGGTTTCACCGACGCACTGACTTAAAAGTAATTCTTTACACCAGAAGAGGGTTTCCAAGCGATCGTTACGCGTTGATGCATATTGTAAGGCTGAATAAACCTCATCGAGTGCGTAGAAATGTCGTGTGAGCGGCATGGATACTCGATAAGAATGGCATACATGATATCAATTTTATTCGATCTAAAGGCGACATCATACTTTTAATCAAAGATGATCACTCTTCGTGTGTATTATGGAACCATCGAGAAAAACATAGACATTACAGATAAGGTATTTCAAACTCTCCTTGTGGAGGAGCATATTGTGTTTCCTGCAGATGATAATTTGCGTGCGGAAATGTTTTCGGATCCCTGTTTTCGTGTGGTAAAGCACATTCTCATTTCGGGTCTATCTAATACGCTATATGTTATCGATCACAAGACGGTATGTGCAATTGATACTAGAACAAATACGATTCTATCGGATCCTGCATTGATGCGCAGACTGATTACAAAGACAGCACTAAAGCCAATGCAAAAAGTCCTGGCACTCCATTCCCTGCTTTCTCTGAGTCATGGGTCCATGCGGGATGAATTTCCAGAGCAGTGTATGGTGATGGAATTTCTCACAGGAAAAGAAACCGTCTTGGAAATCGGAGGAAACATTGGGCGAAACTCGCTCATTCTCTCCTCGATCTTGGAAAACGACAATCGACTGGTCGTACTCGAGTGTTCAACGGCAATTTCGGAGCAGCTTCAACAGAATCGGTCCAATAATCAACTCCAATTTCATATTGAGAATGCAGCTCTTTCTAAAACAAAGCTGATTCAAAAGGGATGGAGAACAATTGCGTCGGATACAGTTCTGGATGGTTACACAGAAATCAAAAATATTACCTTTGCAGAAATAGAGTCAAAATACAATCTACAGTTTGATACACTGGTTCTGGACTGCGAGGGCTCTTTTCGCCCCATTCTCCATGATTTTCCCGAGATTCTAACGAATATTCACACGATCATTGTAGAAAATGATTATCTCACACTTCGCGAAAAAGAAGAAGTGGATGCCATTCTACAGACAAACGGGTTTCAGTGCGTCTATGTCAAAGAAGGAGAGGAGGAGGCCAAATATCTAAAGATGGCATGTGTCTCCAACTTCTATGAGGTATGGAAGAAGCCCACCCAGTCGATGCCCCTGGAAAGATGCATGCATAAAGGCGCACCCTTCATGGAGAAATATCCACATGTGCTCTTTTTCCGCTATGACAAGTATAGTGCAATTGATTCCCTCTTTGATCATAAAGAAAAGATGGAATGCTCGATGCAGATCATTTCGGATCCAAAGGAGCTCTACCCATTGTATGATTCAAATTATCATGTGTTTGTGACCTATGGTAAGGATGAGAAGGAATATCATAAGGATGTCTATCAAGTGATCGCCAGTCGCATGGGTAAGCGCTGGATTCATTATCAGGAGATTTCGTCCATTGAAAAATTTG
>Ga0315284_10004623_pt1 | contig 19537 bp, 19 predicted proteins | sample YL17G09_16_MG_FD_203696 | JGI IMG/M metagenome (GOLD analysis project Ga0315284, IMG submission 203696) | Sediment microbial communities from Yellowstone Lake, YNP, Wyoming, USA - YL17G09_16 | ecosystem: Environmental > Aquatic > Freshwater > Lake > Sediment | place: USA: Wyoming | collected... | reverse complement strand
TCCCTTTTTTGGATTAAATCTATCGACTTTTTCAAAGCAGATCATTACACCTTCTTGGACTGCATCATCTGGTTCTATTAAATGAAATTTAAAGTATCTTGTGAGATTTTCCGATAGAAGGAAGAAGTCTCTGGCTAATTTACATTCAGCATCTTTATATAACAACTCTGCTGCGACATATTCTGATTGTATTCTTTTTAATTGTTCTCGGTCTTTGTTTGAATTTATTTTTCTTATCAATTTTCTCTTGATCGTATTTCTGATTTCATCTATAATTAAAATACATCGTAGTTTGGTTCGTTTCGCATTTTGAAATTGGATGATATTAATTTCTAAAGACTTATTGTTAATATATTCTGATACCATGTAGCTCCTTTAACTATTATATGAGTAGTAATGGATAAAATTATTGCTATTATTGTACGCATTATAGAAAAGCCTGATGCTAGGAAGCCATATGAGGATTTTTACAATTATCTTAAATCTGTTGGAAGAGAAGATGAAGCAAATGGAATTCTTTACCTGATTGGAAAGCGATTTGATGTTAACAATTCATCTATTAGTGCAGAACAATGAAAAAACAATTTATCAAGCTTTAAAATCCGTTGTTGTCCTGAATGCTTCTATATTGGTTGGTAATCTTGGTAGCAAAGATAATACAATTAATATTTGCAAAGAATTTAATACTGATATTTTTGATGTAAGTCCTAATGATCTATCTGTTGCCAGGAACACATTAATTAGTAAAACAAAGACGCCGTGGGCATTTTATTTGCATCCTTGGGAAGTTCTGGTAGGTGGTCATTATCAATTACTTGAATCAATTAAATTAAATAAAAACTCATATTTATGTCAAGTATTTCAGGGTAACATAATAACAAAAGAAATTCGTCTTTGGAATGTAAGTAGCTTAAAATTTGACAATCCAGTTTATGAAACTATTTACGATCCAATGGCATTTTTTGAAAAAGATATTATTCTCTACAATACAGGTACAAATGTTAATTATGATGAACAATTTGAAATAATAAAGGAGTGGAAGAAGAAACAACCAATATCTTCTAATCCTTATTATTATGAAGCATGTGTACTTTTGCAGCAAGGAAATTACAAGGAATTTATATCTATTGCCAATTACTATCTATTTAGGGAACAATCTGGTCTTTCTACTATTATGTTGAAATATTATCTGGCAATGGTTTATTTAAAATATAAGAACTATAGAACAGCTTTGTTTCACTTGTTGGCATGTGTGGCTATTAGACCTTTGATGGCAGAATTTTGGTGTCTTTTGGGAGATATTTTTTATAAGCAAGATAAATTTATAGAAGCAAAAATGTTTTATGATAATGCTATTATATTGGGCAGTAGGAGAATATTATCTGATGACTGGCCTATAGATATAAACAAGTATAAAGAGTATCCAGAAAAAATGGCAGAGAGTTGTAATAAAATGATATATGAAACTAGATATTATTTTACGGATTCAGAAAAGTTGATCTAATTCATTTATTACTACGGTAATCTGATCTTCCCATCGAGCAATTGCCAAGTATTTTCTTCCTTTTCCTAAACCTCTCAATTTTCCCTCTAGTTCATTTATATGACACGAAAAAACTGTCCAATTATTGGTTGATAGTTTTTCTATTTCTTCTTCCTCATTAAATAATTCTCTTCCTGGGTAGTAGTCTGTCAATTGTTTTTTGCAAGCTTTAAGTAATTTCCTATAAAGTGGAACATTAGAAGTGCAAGATGGGCAATGAAGATATTTGGCAACTTCATCTCTTACTTCAAGGGGCAGGACATCTCTGAACCTGCCATCATTCAAGGCTTGTTTGACTTCCATCAGACCGATGTATTTTTTTTTGTTGTCTTTCAATTTGTTTCATCCTTTCCTTCTCATCATTTTCTACTCTTTTTTGAATACGTCTCTCCATGTCCATTTTTTGCTTAACCTCTTCTTGCGGATCATCTATTTTTTTAGCTTTTATGATGTAACCGCAACGTGGGCATTTATATCTTTTGCTTAATATCTTTGGCTTTTGTGTAATAATTTTTTTGTCTACTGGATCTAGATGTGGAATTCCTTTGGGGACAGGAGAGGTTAGTACTATTACTAAATCTTGTTGTTCTGGGTTTTCTGTAATTCTTTTCCAGCAACATTGATCACAAAAAAATTGGTATAGGCTCACTTTGTTTGAGATTCCAAATAGGTAAGATAAATTGCCGCTAAATTAGATAAAAAGCTGCTTGCTGTACCGCAGATAAATGTTAGTACGATAGCAATGACCCAATGGACATTTAGTGGATTGACAATTATAAAATATCCACAGAAAAGTCCAGTATACATACCTCCGCACTGATAGCAGCTAAAAACGTAAGAAATTTTTCCATACCACCATTCTTTAGAAAGTATTTTTGCTGTGTCAGATGTTTGTTTTATAAGCCATTCTCTTAATGGTTCAAAAATAACTCCATCTACCATGATATGACAAAAACCGATTGAAGCAAAACAAAATAATAAAATATTTCCAATACTTAAATTCACATTCATCTCCATGAGGATATATATAACTGATCTTTATTCCTATATAACACTACATTTAGAAATGTATCTTCCAGATGTAGTTCATTAATACTTTGTGCTGTGTGTTTTACTATATGATAGTCTATATCTTCTATTTTTATTGTATCCCCAAAATATTTGCTCAATATTGCTATGTTACTTTCAGTTAAAGAATTCATGAAATCAACTATTGATCTTTTTCCCAAATTCCTCAAGAATGGATGTTTTGTAGATAATTTCCATGAATCAAATAGGTGTTTGTATTCTGGAAGAAGACTTTGCATTTTATCATTATAAAAAATAAGATTTTCAATATTTTGAAGATTTAAAATAATCATACTAATCTATAATAGAAATTAAGGAGAAATTATGGCGGACAATGTATTTAAACCACGTAAACCCATAGACCCTAATGAATTGAGTAATCAGGCTAAACTTGATGAAATTGCACAAATCCAAAAGGCAGCAGCATCAGAAGTTGGAGAAAATCCACCAAATAGTGGATTGGGACCGATGGTAACTGGTAATGTGCCACCAGAATTAAAGCAAATGCTACAGCAAAGAAATGGACCAAGGGGACGACCACCTGGAGTTGATCCCAATATGGGTCCCATGCCTTATGAAGCATCTAATACTTCTGATGCATTTAATCAAATTCTAACACATATTAAACAAACCAAGTCTACTTATGAAGAAATTGAGTTGCCATCAAGAGGTAAGTTTTATGATGGCACAGATGGCCCTAAGAATGGAATATTACACATTCGTCCTATGACTGGACATGAAGAAGAAATTTTAGCCACAAGTCGTTTTGTAAAAAAGGGCAAGGCTATGAATATGATTTTTGATTCATGTATTCAAGAAGAATTTAAATCCGAACAATTTGTTACTGAGGATAGAACCTATTTATTGATTTACTTAAGAGGTATTTCATATACCCCTTCATATGATGTTGAGGTAAAATGTCCAGAATGTGACAGAAAATTTAATACCACCATTAATTTGAATGAGTTGTATGTAGACACATGTCCGGATGAATTTAATCAAAACTCTATGAACGATACGCTTCCTGTTTCTGGAATTCCTTTTACATATCGTTTGTCCAAGGGGGAAGATGAACAGCAAATTCAGGATTATAGAGAACGTAAAATGCGTGATGGTCAGGGAATGGATGATACTTTACTTTATCGTAGTGCATTGCTACTGCAAGCATTAGGAATAATTACAGACAAACGAGAACTATTAAAATTAATGAAGGAGTTGCATATCAGTGATGTGGCTCATATACGGAATACTGTAAGTGAACCACCATTTGGAGTGGATACTAGTGTGGATATTTATTGTCCTGGCTGTTTGCAGGAATTTACTATTGATTTACCTCTTGAAGCAGATTTTTTCTTCCCCCGCAAACGGAAGAAAACCAACAAGATGTTGAAGGAACAATAATACCTAAACCCAATCCGTCACTGCAATTATGGGAAATACTAATGGAAGAAAAATTCTTTTTCCTATATCATATGAGATTACATCCATTTTTATCAATGGCCATACCAATCCATGAAAGAAAATGGCTTATTGAGCGATTTATTTCTCAAAAGGAGAAGGAAAATGCTGCAATGGAGTCTGCTAAGAGAAAAGCACACAGTCAAGCTAAGAAAAGATAGCAGTTATAGATTAGAGAAAATCCGCCTAAAACTCTAAATAATTTGATGAAATTTAGAGATAATTTTTACGATAGACTCAACTAAAAATTATGAGAGAGAAATACTATGGAACATAGGAAATTAACGCTTGGGGAAATTTCATCCTCTACTTTCATTGAGTCATTGATGAAAATTAATGGCTTAAGTGTGAGCAAGGTGGAGTCGTTGAGCCAAGAAGCCCCTCTTTAGGGTAGGGGTAGTTCACATGCCATACGAGATAAAAGAGGATTGAAAATGAGTACATTAGAACGATACCAAAATTGTGTGATAGGGAGCACTGTTAACCTTCGTTTTTTCACATATAATTCAAACAACAGACAAGACCTTTATGAGGTGCAAAAAGTAGAAATTTGGTATTTAGACCCAGAGGAAGTTACTGAAACCAATACAGATGGAAGAAGATTAATAGAAACTATAACAACTATTACCAACCCTGAGGTGGGGGAATATCTTATTTCTGTAGATTTAACAGATGGTGAGTATGTTATTGGAAATTATTTAGATATTTGGTATGTAGTATTTGAGGATGGGGAAGATCCTGTTGAGGAAACCAAGCAATTTGAAATATATCCTGATTTATGGTATACGGGCACTACTCCTATTGTTTATGATTTTTCTTTTAGATTTCAACCGAATCGTTTACGAAGAGGTAGCAAACAATATCTTATTATTCAGATAAGACCCAATGTGAGGCAGCAATCAGAATTAGAGGAATATTATTTAAATTTAGCTATTGCAGCCCCCATGAAGATTTCAATTTGCCAAGAATGTGTGGAGTGCATGCCCGAAGAACAAGATCTTCGACTTGTGGTGGATAGAGAGGATGTGCCATATAGAGAAAAATGTCTTGGTTATTATTTCTTAGATACATCTGAAGATGGATTGGACATGAAAGAAGGAATATACTCTGTATATTTTGAGATGTTATTTGGAGAGTCTACATATATTTCTGAGAAGATACAATTGCAGATAATGTGAATTTTAGGAAATGTATACATACCAAAAATTTTTTCAAAGTTATGCTATATTAAAACATGAGCGATTTAGATACAGACAATTTATTTGAAGAGCCTCCAAAGAAGAAAATTAAATCTGGATTAAAGGGTAAGGCTGCGGAAAGAGATTTGGTGAAGATTCTGAACGAGCGTTTTGCTAAATTTATAGCAGAACACCCAAAGGGAGGATCTTTTAGTAGAAGCGTTGGATCCGGTAATAGATTCGGGCAAAAAGTTATATTGTCAGAATCCGCAAGTCAAATATACGCAGGCGATTTAACATGTCCAGAGCATTTTAATTTCGTTATTGAGTCAAAGAAGGGATATAACGACATTGATCTATGCATAGCGTTTACAGGCAAATGTGGGGGCTTAGACGAGTTTTTAAAACAAGTCTCAGAGGATGCCAAGAGAGTTGGCAGAAGAGCACTATTAATTTGGAAAAAGGACAGAAAACCCGCCTTAGCATTCTTGAAGACAAAACCGGGTGAAATAATAAGCTACAAACACGCTAGAATGGTGTATTTAGATTGGGACGTAGTAGCAATAGACGATCTTTTGCCATTACCGGATGATTTCTGGTTCACAGTCTAAAAAACTGTCAAATGAGTTTTTCTTTCAATGATCCCCACTTAAAATACGTAGGGTGCCTTCCAATTCCAAAGTAACATCTTCCAAGGAAGTTAGTGTTGTGTGATAACCACTATCATCTAGGCTGCTTTCCCACACCGCATTTTCGGCAGCAATCCCGATATCATTCACTAAATTTTTTATTTGTGAGCAATATTCATTAAGTTTTTCTAAATTCTTTTTGCTGTCTGTCACGTCTTTAAATAAATCTCCTTGTCCCGTTTGTGAATACACCTCTGTTAATGCATTTTCTAAATTTGCTTTTGTACCATTCGGGTATGTTGCTCGATATGGTGCTTTCTCACCTATTACTTCCTCGCTTTCATTCAATCTACTTATTACTTCAATATTAGAATTTTCTCTTTTTATTTCAATTTTTTCTTCACCATTAGTGCTCCATGGTATAATTTCTTTAAGAATAACTTTATATTTTTTGAGGGAAACTGCTCCACTACTATCTGCAACTAATTTCCATACAATCTCTTTCGGCAACTCTATCAGTTTAATTCTACCTAACAGATTAATACCAGAAGAAGATACAGCTTCATCCCAAATATCTGGATCTGAAAAAAAGAATACTTGCCCAAGTGTTTCCCTCATATCAGTAAGCCAGATTGGTCTATAATCATTTCTAAATAACCACAATATTCTCTCCGCTTCTTTTCTTTCTCCAATAGCTACAGCCATATGTCCACGATATAAATAAGACCATAGCAATCGAACACCATCTAATGGTTCTAAACAATGTTCAAATATTCTCAAAATTATCTCTGAATCGCAATCAGATACCACGGAATATTTTTTCTTAAGGTTCCCATATTCTAAATCTGGAATTCTACCGTTATGAATTAAGGCTTTGGTTTTATTATAATTTACAAAAGGATGATTATTCTTATTAATCCTAGGGCTACCTACTCCATAGGATGCAGCCCTGGCATGTAATAAAAGCAAATCGGGTTTTAGTTTCTTTATTTTTTTCCAAATATAACCTTGTGTAAATTGAGTGACTTTTATTGGTTCTTTATGGTAAACGACCCTGCCATCAGCCCCAGGTTCTGTGCCCCATACACCTGAAGCGTCTTCCCCACGACTTTCTGTTTTCTCAAACAGTTTCGTAATAAGTTCATAGGAAATCTCAGGATTTTTACTTCTACCGATTACACCGGTTAATCCACAGATGGCACACCTACCTTTCTAAAAGTCTCTTTGGGATTTTACCACATTTCATTGGTGAAATCAAGGCTGATCACTTGTATAAATTAAACTTATAGAGACAACGGGAACCATTCCAGTTCCTTTTACTTGATAATGTTTAATTCTACCATCATCATTGGTGAGTATTAAATATTTTGAATTTATCCTTATCTTCCAAACATCTCGATCTTTATCTCCAGGTAAGTCCTGCATTAGGTCTACAGCGTTTTCAAAACCACTTGTTACAAATAGATTTGCCGGAATTTGTTTGGTTTCTTCAGCCTTTAAGTATAATTCTCTGTCCTGTTTGGGTCTTGCTGTATAAACACTAATATTTTTACCTTGACTTGCACTTCCTGGCCGTCTTAATTCATTTATTAAATTAAAATAATCTTCTTGTAATTTAGCAGATGTAAAAAATTCATTATCCCCTGCTTCTAAAACATCTTCTATTTGAACCTTTTCATTTTCATGTTCCCAATAGGCAAATCCAGCACTCCATCTATTGGTATTTTCTGGATGGTTTAATTCAACCCTGGCTGATCCTACTTCTGGTTCCAACCAATTTGAATCTTTGTCTTGCTCTGGAGCTTCTACTACAACTGAACTGCCATTCCAATTTTCTATTCTAGAAATTACTTCTTGAATCTTTTGAGCAATTTTTTGCATGTTTATTGAAGTTTGAACAATTAATTTTTGTAGAGTTTCTTCATCCGGCTCTTCTTTTGCATATCCTCTTTCATCGTGATAAATTTTATCTTGTAGATCTCTTAATTCATGATCTATAGCACGCACAACATCATAATTTCTTGATTGCCATGGAAGGCTAGAAATCCATTTGTCTAATTTTCTTTCTTCTTCAAATAAACCCCAGGACAATTCTATTAATTTATCTCCAGAAACCTCTCCACTAATTAACTTATCTACTAATAGTAATAATTCTTTAGAGCCAGGATATTGGAGATGTTGTAAGTTTTTTACTATAATGCTTCTATCAAATTTAAAGTAAGATAATCTTTCTTTTTCAGATTGCGTAAAATCAGATAAATTGCTTAGTAATTTCCAAACACTATCTTTATATTTCTTGACATCAACCGTAACTGGAAAATTAACAACTTCTAAAAACTGATAAAAAGATCTCATACTTGTGGTTGTCCTGGCATTGGTGGTGCAGGCGGTTTTACTACTTCTGGCGGTTTTGTTCCTTGTTCTGGTGGTACAGGTTGTTGTGGCTCTTCTTTTCCTTTAGCTTCCTTGCCACCAGATAATTTTCCCAGTTCTCCGATAGGCTGACCTAAATCACCAGCTAATTCTTCTAATTCTCCTTTAACACCAGTTAATATGCTCTCTAAATCATCCTTCTCTTCTATAGCACGAGCTAGGGCAACTCCTGATTTCTGTAATCTTTTCAAAGCGGTTTGTTCTTCTTTGTCCCAATGACTGTGTAAAATTATACGAATTTGATTTACAACACCTTCAGTATTTTTAACTAATTGTCTGGTACCCATACTTTTAGCATTTTGCTGTAAATCCTGAACAGCATTTAATATATCACCGATGCGAATCCCTAAATATGCTCGGGCTTCATTCAAAATGAATCCCTTAAAATGCAATCCTTTTTTATTGCTCATAAATTTCCTCATTTTTTATTTTTTAATGGATATTTGGTATCCACGTAACTTTTTTCCTGTAACAACCGGATCCATGTTCTGCAATCCATTTCTGTAAATTTATCATCACGGTAGCCATCATCATATATCCTATCGCCAGCTTTTTTAACTGTCCAATTTACAAAAAAATTAATAAACCTAGCAAATACTTCTCCAGATCTTTGTGTGTATTCAGAAGATATGTCACCTTTATTTGTTAAATTATTAACAAATTTAATATATTTTGATGCCCATTGCAATCGTTCAACCGGAACCTTATGGGATTTTGCATATTGCTCTGGATTTGTAAGTGCAACGAGACCTGAAGATGCCAAACCATTAATTGATTGTTTGCTTTTTTTACCATAAAGCATGTATTCAATTTCATCGGCAAATAAATGATCTAAATAATGTCCTATCTCATGAGCTACTGTATGTGGATTTATATCAGATATGGTAATTGTTTTGGTAATAGATTCATATATTCCTCTTGGCGACCTGCCTGTATCTGCACTAGGCTTACACTTTCCTATCTTAAAAGATAATTCACTATATTTTAATCCACTGTTAATTCCCAAGAATGCACGGGCTATGTATTGACGAAGTATTTTTCCCCTGTCTCCACTCCAAAATACTGTTCCTTCATTGGTTACTTCAATCTGTTTTACAAATTTATCTATATCCTCTGGTTTTAATGTTTGCCTGCTTATAAAAGAGGAATTGCTGATACCTACCCACTGGTGCTCCTCTGGGATCCCATGATTTATATATTTTTCTAATTTAACTGCTGATACTGGATAGCCAGCATATGTTTTAATTCTTTTATTTAATTCTGATTTTGTAATACCAATTTTTTCAGATAGTTGCTCATCAGCATGAAATAATATAAATAATTGTTTTCTGGCTTCTGTTATCTCTGGTTGAGTTGACTTTGTTATCCTTTGACTTGCCTGAGTAAATATTTTTTTAGCCTGATCAATAGTAACGGCTTTTCTCTTTTGTGATGACCAGGGAACTTTGGTCCTTACACCTGTTGGAGATATGTCCATTTGTTGATGTTGATATTGTGGTCTAATGAAACTTTTAAGTTTCCCAGATTTATAAGCTTTAATCAAATCAATGGCTCTAATTTCTTCAGGCAGATTACGAAGATATTTATCATATATCGCATATTCACTCTCGAAACTTAATGAGAGTTCGTAGGCATCGCTTTTTTCTAACCATTGTTTCCAGTTCTTGTAGCCATATTCCCTAAGAGCATCCTTATAAATATTATATACTCGTTGAGCCATTTCCTCAAATTCTTGAAGAGATATAGGGATTTCTGTCTCTATTTGTTCTTCCAAAAATTCCACAAGTCTCTTCATATAATTATTTAGTTGATTTCATTGCTTTCTTTACGGCTTTAATTGAAATAGCAGCTTCTTTTTTAGTAAATCCACCTTCTATCATTTCTTCTAAAGTATGTAGTTCTTTGTCTTTGTAATAATCATAATAAAACCACATCCAAGCATTATCCTCAAATCGGCAGATACATGGAACTTCATAACAAACTTGGCAAATATATTCATAACATCTGCCATCAATGAATGGTTTATATCTGTGGGCTGAACAAATCACTTCCATATATTGTCTACAGATTGGACAACAATCAGGGTGTTTTTTACTGAGTTTCTTCATAGATTTTGCGGACAGAAAACCCCTACATTTTTGCAAAGCAAAAATGCTACCGAAGGCAGCCCTTGTGGTAGGGGTAATTGACTACCAAGAAGATTCGTAAGATATGGAAAAACAACGGCTTAAACATAAAGAAAAATAAATAGAATGTCTTCCATTTCTTGAGACCATACTATTTTTAGGCCAGCACCAGGATTTTGCGCTGTAATTAGTTTTCATGACGACAATGCTCTAGACAATAGTTTTCATCCACATTTACTAAATCCGCACTTCACACATTGCGCACATCCATCAACTCGAACAAACTCATTACTGCCACAGGAACAAGTCATGCCGGTGATCTTTGTATCTTCAGGAATATAGTGTTTTAGACATCTACTGATCGCTTTTGAAAAAGCAAATAAATCACCTTTGGATTTCTCAAGTTGCTGAACCACAAAATGGATGTCGGCACCGTGGCGTAATCCGCAACTTACCAATCTGGTCAATACATCTTCTGATTCTGTACAATCCTTGGTAATGTTCTCCATGGCAATTTTGTCATCTGCAACCAATGTATATACCCCCCTGGTCTTTTTGGAAATTATACCTCTTTTGTGCTTTTTGTCTATAGTGCCATTCTCAGCAACAAAAATTTCATAAGGATCTTCTCCTATCAATCCCACCAAAACAATGTAATCAAATGTTCTAATTTTATCTAACTTCTTTGTAATTTTTACATGATAAATATCGCAAGGTAAATCTTTTGGACGTTTAGGAGCACATGTTTTCTGTATATGTCCACTTAATTTGCCATATAATCCTAACAATTCTTCTTCAGAGAAATTCTGTTCATGAATAACAACACCTTCATGAACTAATTTCTTAGCTAAATCCCTAAATGGAACAAATGAAACAATACCATACATCTTTTTATCTGGAAAAGCAGCAATACTCTTCAATTCTCGTTTGTAAGCCTCTAAAATAAAATCATAAACATCCTTCCAGTTAGAGTTTTCTGGTAGCATGTAAGTTACTGAAATAGATGAATCTATCCATTTCATAACTCTAGCCATTAAATCTAACTTACTCATGGCAGACACCTCAGTAGCTGACTTAAATTTAATGCCTATTTTATCTTTATGTTGATCTATAAATTCAGCAATAGGTTTACCGTGTTTTCCATCCCAAGTATCTCTGATGGTGTCTGATTCTATGGGAATTTCATAACCATGCTCTCTAAATGTATCTCTTACCACTCTTGGGACGCAGAAATAGTACTCATAATGCCCAGCCATTCTAGTGCGTTTCCAGAAATAAATTCCAAAAGCAGGTTCTATACCATAAGAAAGGACAGAATCCCGAAACATAAGAGATAGAGACCCGGTGGGCGCACATGAGGAACACGTACAGTTTCTCATTGTTTCAAATTCAAGCCCCAATTTCATCATTCTTTTTATAAAGGGAGATTTCTCAAATTTTTCTCTTTTGAAAAGCCCAAAATTTCCTTTTTCCCTACCCAGTTCAATGGACGATTTATAAAGATAATAATTATATTTCTCTGTAAATTTTTCTATTGCAGCATTTCCTTCTTCTGAACCATATTCTATATTTTTCTTAAACAACCAAGCAGATATATTAGTATAACCAGCACCTGTTCGCCGTAGTTTTTCTATTCCTGTTTTTTGAAAAGGTGTAGCATAAGTTCCCTCTTTTACTTCTATGGTATTAACATTATCAAGAAAACGATTCATAGAAAATGCGATTTTTTCTAATTCTTTTTCATACTGCTCAGGTTCTACTGAGAATTTTCCGGCATTTAGAGATGATAAAATACAACACCCATCTCTAGAGAGCGCTTGCTCCGAACAATTTGAAGACAACAATCCGTTTATTATAAGCGAATGTTTTCCTGGCACTGTTGCACAATACATATCCTCAACTTGATTTGTTTTAGATATTGATTCTACACTATAATAATTATAAAAATTTCTTGATTTATTGGTCTTGGGTTGATATTCCTCAAGTTTTCTGTTTTTTCTTTCAATTCTAAATCCAATTTTGTCTCTAAATATTTCTTGAAATATCCGCTTATTGATTACCAAATTATAAGATTTTTTAAATCTAGATATCTTGTTAGTACCATCAACTAATTTATATGGGACGCCCTTACCTTGCCGGTTATTTATATAAGATTGAATTCCAAACCAATTTAAAAGTAATTGTTGAACCTTCTTAAGAACCTGTATATTACTTAGCGTTAGAGCCAATCTTTTATTGCCAAAAGAACCATCGGATGTAAAAAGTGATGATAAATAACCAACGCAAAAATCATAATTTATAAAACATTTATTAGGAACACAATATTTTGATTTGCCGTTATATCCAAAATTTTTAAAAAACAAATATATTTCTTTACTTAGAACTCTTGTTTCGTATAATTGATTTCCACGATTTCTTATATAATTGAATGGTTTGCCAACAATTTGTTTGTATAAACTATCAAATATATCTCTAATAAACCATTCATCCTCTCTCCATAAAAACCCAATAGCCTTTCGTTTATATTTAACGCCTTTACTTTTATACACATTGCTATAAAAACCATCCCCAGTAAACCACCCACATATAGATCCATCTTTAAAATCTTGTGAATTAATATTATGCTTTAAATCTAATGCATCTACCAAACCATTATTTCCACAAAATATTTTATCTCCACTTTTAATTTTGTGTGTTTTCTTCATACCGTCTTGAGTGAACCATTCATGTTCCCCATTACATTTTTGCACAAATCCATTTTTTAATTTTATTTTATAAACAGTTTGATTTGGGAATATTTTAAAATTTGCTTTAACTAATTCACAATTACTTTTTTGTCTTTTCTTTATTATTTTATAGCTTCCATTTAATGATTCTAGTGGTGTATTAACAAAGGAATCATATAAGACATATGCCTCTCTTCTCTCATATAACTCCTTAATGGTTATCAATCCGTCTTTAGTAGGAATAAAACTAGAGCCAACCACAGGTGCATTCGTGCTGATCACTTTTGAATTGTAAATATCATCTGGGTCGTACACATAATCTGAATTAGAATATTTGCGCATAACATCTATGTTTTGAATGCCTGGTTCTGCATATTCACACATTCCTTTTGCAATTAATTCTAAGATTTCTCTTGCCTTAATTATCTTGTTAATTTTTTGATAAGGACGATCTTTCTTTGCAATGTAATACCATTTCTTTTTCTTTTCATCATATTGACAATCAGCATCGGTACTATGAATATCAATATAAACCTTATGTCCTTTTTTAACCTCTGGAATTTCAAAAGATAATTCCCAATCTTTATCTTCTAGGACGTGTTCGTAGAACTTATTTGTACATTGAACGGATATATTTGCATTCTGTATTTTAGTTTTATCTGTTTTAACTTTTATGAAATCAATGATATCTGGATGACTTACATTTAAACTCAGAAGCATTGCTGGTGATCGTCCCTTTTGTCCTACATAATACCCAATTGAATCAAAGAATTTCATCCAATGAACTGATCCTGTACTCTCATTAGCTGAATTCATTATTGTAGCACCAGCAGGTCGGATACGAGAGCAATCAACTCCTAACCCCTGACGATAGGCAGCACATTTGGCAATAGCACAACCTGCGTTTTTTATAATACTTTCTAAATTATCCCATTCCTCATCATTTAATCCAGCACCTAATGAAATTGTAGTACAATTTGAAAGTGATATCTTTTTTCCGCTTCCTGCTCCTTGCATAATACTACCAGCCGGATGCCACCAGTCATCATAAATTTCATCAAACCAACGCTCAGACCAATATTTTCTTTTTTCTGTTGTGTCTTCTACGGAAGCTATAAAATCACATACCCTTTTTACAGCCTGCACATATGTTTCTTCATCATGTAATTTATATTTTTTATTGAATGCATCTATACTAAATTTGTTTCCGCCAAAATAATCCTCAGTTGTTATATCTTTCACGTCTTCAAATTTAATCATATGTTATCCTAATTTTTAGTGCTTCACTACCTATGGTTATCAAATCAAAAATTTATATGCTAAATCTTATTAACTATTTTTGAAAAACCGCCCTTCTTCCTAAGATAAAGAGTCTCACAACCTTGCAGCAATTCTAATAATCCCTGATCATGTGTGGTAACAAAAACTTGCTTATCTTTCGCTAGCTCTAAGATCATATTATATACACCAACTACCCCCATAGGGTCAATGTTAGTTGTTACCTCATCTAAAAATACCACTGACGGGCATGCTTTTGAACTGTGCATCATAATATAAGCAAATGCCTGGGAAACAGCTAAATTAAGGCGTCTTCGCTCACCGCCACTCATTACATAATATACGAACGGATCTCCATCTGATGGGTTTCTTTCAATGGTTTCTTCTAATTCATTATCAAAAGTTAATTTAATTTTTCCATCTATTAGGAATTCTAACCAGTGAGATATTTGTAAATTTAAGGTGGGTATAATATCATTAATAGCAAACTTTGGAATGCCCTTAGAACTAAAACCGTCTGACCACCATTCATAATAAGGCAAATCAGATTCTATGGTTTGAAGTTGTTTTTTCTTATCTTGACTTTCTCGTTCTTTATTTTTAACATCTTCTTGCGCAGATGTGAATAAACCCACATAGGGCGTCGGGCCGTAGATTTGTTGTTCTTTGTCATCAATTTGCCTTTCTACTTCTGCAATTTCCATTAAAAACCCCTTCTCTATCTCCCCAACCACAGGTTTTTGAATTGCAACAAGTTCTTGAATATCTTTTCTTGTTTTATTTATCTTTGAAATAAGGTCTTTTTCTTGTAATTGTCCTGTAACTACCGCTTGATTGGCCTTCGTAAGCTTATTTTTAATATTGTTTATGCTTGCGTTGAGTTCTATCAATAAATTATCCATTTCTTTAATAATTGTATTATTATTATCAATGGATTTTTGGGCATTAGAAACAAAAGCGGAATAATTCTCCTCAGATACAATGCTAAAACATTGATCACATCGTTGTCCCTGAATGTCTTTTATTCTAATAATTTTACTTTTTTCTTTAATTTCTAGATTAGCTTTTTGTCGTTTGATCTCTGCTTCTTGAATTTTTAACTCAATCTCATACTTTTCTTTCTTCCTTATATCTATTTTTTCTTCAATAAGTCGCAATCCTTCTCTAGTTTTAATAAGTTGTTCATCCCAATGCTCAACTTGTTTGGATAATTCTTGAATGTTAATTTGTGTTAATTCATAAGCAGCAAGCAACTTACCAACATCACTATTCTCTAAAGATTCTTTTTTTCTGATAAGCTCTTGTTTTAAACTAACTAGCTCTTTTTTTCTAATTTCAAGCCATATCTGTTCTTCTTTATTAATTTGATCAATACGATTGATAGATGCTTTTAATTCAATTAAACTGCGCTCATAATCCGCCGTCATTAGTTTAATTTTATTTTTAATCTCATTTTTACCCTCTTTTGCTTCTTCGTGATAAAGTCCATATATTTGTAGGGCCATAAGGTCTTCAACAATAGTTCTCTTTTGGGCATTATCGCACTCCAGGAAACTACAATGATTTTGATCGGCAAATACCAAAAGATTTAAACAAGTTTCATAATTTAACCCTAACTTTTCATCAATTAATTTTTGCGTTTCTTGCATTCCGCTAAGTGTAGTTTCTGTGTCCTTATCCCAGATGCCACCTTCACTTTCCCACATGCGAAGACCAGTTGGATTGCGAGTGCGTACTACACGAAATTTATCCCAACGAACTTCTGTGCGTAAGTCATTTCCTGTTTGATTATTAACAATGTTGTCATGCTTTATTTTTTTATGATTTTTAATAGTTTTACCGAAGAGGGTATAAAAAATACATTCTGGCAGCGATGAATTATGAACAACTGTGAAGTCTCCCAAAAGGAATAATGGATTACCTTCTAATGTAAATCCATAATAGTCACCAACACCTAATGATTCTACCTTTATTCCTACTATTAAGGGATCTTTTATTTGTTTTCTTTTATCACATTTTCTTCTTGGCAATCTAACTGGTATTCTGGAACAATCGCCAGATATGGTGATTCTCCAATAATTTCCGACAAATCCGTTTTGACAGGTTTTTTTACAGGGATGAGCATACGCTGCTAAACCAAGAGATCTACAAATGTATACAACATCGTCAACAAGAGTCTTATTTTTATTAACAAAATCAAAACAACCATTACTTAAATAACCATCTGTATCTAACAATCCAGCTAAAATTTCTAATCTAACATATTCTGAGTTATGTTTATAAACATTTGGTATATGCTTATTATTTAATAAATTATAATGTTTTAGATCATTGTATAAAGAATTACGAAACCCAGGGTTTGTCATTTTATGTTTTGGAATTATAATTGATTCTTCAATATCTCTATATGTATTGCCATCATCAATCCATTTGCTAACGTACTGTATCCAACGATATACAGTACTTGTTCGTAATTTTATGCTCTTGTAGAAGGGTATATTATTTTTTAACTTGGGTATTATTTCTTTGTATTTCAATCCTTTATGATGCAACTTATAAGCTAAAAATGCATCATCTCCTATAAATTTTTCACTTCTAATTTTAGAACGTAAAGAACAAGTTGCGGCTTTGTTATTTGGTTTATAATATTCTTTAAATTTAAGATTTCTATGTTTAGCTTCTTTTTCGATACATTCTCTGATTTCTTTATCTGCTGTTGTTATATCTGTCTTATTAGCGGTGCCATCTCCTAACCATGCCCCTAAAAAATATGGATCAATTTTTATTCTTTTCTTATTAAAACAAACCCCAGTCCTGTATCCTCTTAAAAGATGTTTAAACTGCTTATTTTGTGACAAGTAGTCTCTTACACTAATATTATAAACATCTCCACATTTATATTTAGATTTTGGAAAACCTTTTGTTTTGTCACTGCTTTTTAGGGTTAATACATGAGATGCATTAACAATATAAGACCCTCCTTTTTTGGGAACTATTTTATAAAGTCGTTCTTTACCACGAGAAAGTTTAATTACTCTCCGTGGTTTGGAATCATTTCCCATAATTAAATCATTAACTTTAACATCCTGCACTCTTTTAATGCTTCCATCATACATTAATATGGGTGTATCAATACCAAAACACTTCCCGATCCCGTTTACTGCTATCCTCTCATCTCCCTCTTTTCCTTCTTCATCTATTACATCCAAATTTTCTCCACGAATTAAAACAATATTCCCTAATTTTTCAAGATCAACCTCAATCCCTTCTGGTCCGAAACAAAAGAAATTTTTAGCTGAAAAATATTTAAATTTTAGATTTCTCATTTAATTTGTCTGTAACACTTTCTATTATTTTTTTGCCAATTTCTAACAATTTATCTTTATTCAATCCGCCTAATTGTTCCAGGTCATCCATGCATTCGACATACTTATCAATTATTAAATTGTTGTGCAAAATAGCCGCCAAAGCATCATCTACCACCTGTCTATCTTCTTCTTTCTTCGGTTTCTGCCTTATATCTAAGCTGCCTATATTTTGAGCCAATAAATCATTTCTAAATTCCACCAATTCTGATGAGGAAATATCATCTACCATGATTCTAATAAAATTATTTGTTAAATCATACTTGTCAATATCTCCTTCTGATAAGACAATATGCTTGGGACTAAAATCATTTAATACATATTCCACCTTCCCAACTTCTAAATCATAAACGATTAGATGTTTCTCTTGGAAAGCTTCACCAAAAGTCAACTGAAGTGGTGATCCTAAATATTCAATATTCTCTATTTTTTGTCCAAAATGGTAATGTCCTAAAAAAACACGTTCCCAGTCTTTAAAAGCATCTGTATTTACGACGGTCATGTCTCCATCATGTTCAACAAGAACCTCTGCGTGCGTCTGATAAATTGAGTTTAATATTGCGCCATCTAAAGCAATGTGTCCAAAAAGAATTTCTCTATGTCCAGACCAATTTTTTAACCATTCTATTGGATTTTCTGTAAATGGCAAGAAATCCACAGGATGATTACCAATTTTTATTGTAGTAGGTGTGTCAACAACTGTTACTCCATCAATTGAAGCAAGGGGTTTTATACTACAAATATCTGGCTTAAATTTATGAACCATGTCATGATTGCCAACCAGAAGATAAACATTTGGTCTTACTAAACCATGCATCCATTTACAAAAAATTTCAAATGTCCATTGATATGTAGCCACATCAATTTTCTGTCGGCTATGAAAAAGATCGCCCAAAAAACAAATGTCCATTATTTGTTTATCATGGGCGACTTGAAAGACCCAATCGAGAACATCCAAACAATTTTTAAGACGTTCTTGACTATTTTTATGAGTGAAAATATGCAGGTCGCTTACTAGTAATATTTTTTGCATATATCTTCCTAAAAAAATAGATGAGGGGAAAAAAGAATGAAATTAAATGAAAATCCCTCATCTGTTAAGATATATTATACGATTTTTGGATAAATGTCAACCTCAAAAACCAGGAACGCCTTTCATAAAAGTTAATTGTGGCTTCGGTTTTTGTGGTTGTTGTTGGATTTGTGGCGATTGAGTTGGGCCACTTTTGACAACTAATTCTGCAATTGCTTGCCAAACATCTTTTGGTTTTGCTGTTATGGCTGCTGGTTGCTGAGGTGCAGGGGGAGGTGCTCCACCCATACCTGGTCCCATTCCACCCATTGGATCCATACCACCAGGTGCCCCTCCTCCCATCCCCATGCCCCCTCCAGGCATCGTGGGAGGCATCCCACCCGCACCCGGCATTCCACCCGGAGGTCCTGGGGCTCCCATTCCGCTATCCATTCCACCCGGCATTCCGCCACCTCCGACTCCTGGCATTGGGGCCGCTTGTTCTATCATGTACTGCTTGAAATTTTTCATCGTTAATATATAGCCATCTGCCTTGTGATATATTAAATTCCCAATAAGGAATTTCAAGTAAGGGCATATTATTGTTTTGACACCAATCTCGCTTCATTTGGTCATGTTTCTTTGTGAAGTACCCGAGGCTAAAGACCTCGGGGCTTCGCACCTAATCAACTGCTCTCCAATGAGGAAAGTCTTATGTCAA
>Ga0315284_10004620_pt1 | contig 19540 bp, 11 predicted proteins | sample YL17G09_16_MG_FD_203696 | JGI IMG/M metagenome (GOLD analysis project Ga0315284, IMG submission 203696) | Sediment microbial communities from Yellowstone Lake, YNP, Wyoming, USA - YL17G09_16 | ecosystem: Environmental > Aquatic > Freshwater > Lake > Sediment | place: USA: Wyoming | collected... | reverse complement strand
GGGCGACTGGCGTCAGCCGCCCCTGCTCTTACGAATCCAAACACTTACCAGCCGAAGGCGTCAGGCCGTCAGGGCCTGATCCGCCGGCCGGTGGAGGAGCACATCACAGCGAGTTGATGTACTCCTCGATGTTGGTGTAGCCGTCGCTGTCCAAGTCGCCGTTGTTGCCGGCCGTGCCGTCATGGGACGTGTCACGGTCGCTGTCGATGTAGTTTCCGACCCAGTTGAGGTCCACTTTCTGGCTTTCGCCGTTGTTGTAGGCCGCCCAGTGCCCCTTCGCCGCGATCCCGGCGTATCTGGCCAAGGAGCCGCCCGAGGGCTTCGGCATCGCCAATGCCCGCGTCACGCATGTCTGGACCGATGACCCCGACGACGCCCCCAAGGTTGCCGCCGCCGCGCGAATTCCCCATGTGGTGCGGCGCTCCCAAGAGGTGATCGCCCAGGTGGATGCGGTGATCGTCGCCACCGACAAGGGTCACGAGCATGTCGACCGATGCAAGCCTTTTGTGGAGGCGGGCCTGTGATGCGGTCCCGGTTCGTCCCCCGCTACTCTCACTCCACTTGGCCTTGTAAACAAGCAGATCGGTTTAGATTCCTTCGCGTTGTTCAGCAAACAAAGTGTCCACTCGGAAACTGCTTTCCTAAAAAGCGCCCACATTCGCATCACTTAACAGTACCGTAAAACATGTATTGGCAAAGGGATATAATCCGATTATTGATCTTTATCACTAAAATAATCTGAATAAGCATATTGTCCTGAGAGACGGTGCATATATTACATTGGGTAACGGGGAAAGAGACACCAAATCTGCTCATGGTTTTGCCACTATTCAGGGTTCTGCCACTATTGGTGGAGCGAAAGTTTGGGCAGCGAAGCTCTACAAATCTATGGCGGTAATTGCCGGCCTGAGGTTCTCGTGGCGGACGATGATATTGCCTGCTTGAGAATAGTGGAAAATACCTTTCGCCTCCGAGGTTTCAGCACGATCGGTTTCATGGACGGTCGCACGGCGTGGGCCTCCATCCAGCAGCATCCCTGCTTGAAATGGGTCGTCCTCAATTGGATGCTCCCGGAACTGGACGGATACCGTATCGCCCGACGACTACAGGAACAAACCCAGTTTCTCCACATCGCAGTGATGATTGGGAAGGCTCTCTTGCCGGAAGTGTACGCCAAGCTGGACCTCCACTGCCACTACGTCCTGGTCAAACCTTTTGAAAGGCCAGACTTCGACCGTCAGATTGACGCCATGGTCCAAATGTCGCTCCGTGGCCGCACCCTCGCTGGAATGGACTGATTCTAAAATAGCAACGAGGCAACAGCCGCATCGGAAAATAATCTTCAACCCAGGCAGGAAGACACAGCCGGATCGATGCGCGCTCACCATCCCAGTGCTCTTGATGTCTCGAATGATTCCCTGGCAAGGCAAGGGGGATGCAACCGACAGAACACGTGGGACCGTTGTCTCGGTCCATTCTTAATTCAAAGCGGTTTCCCGGCATCTTTGGCTTCGGCATTGACAAACCGCTTCGGTGAACAGACACGGATACGCGCGAAAGGAATGCGATGCATTACCGGCGGACAGACGCGTCGCCTGATTCAGGAGCCGGCCTGTTGTCAGCGATTGGTGGTCCTACCGAGCGGTACCGTTCAGGGCGGAAGGATGCCGAAACCCCCGAAAACAGGCGAATCCATATGGTTGGAAGTGGCCCCAACGTTGTCATGCGGCATGATCGAGGCTCTCCTGGGCGGAGGGGCGCCTGAGGCATTCTCCGCGGTCCGGTCTCGCAAGCTTCTGAAGTGGGGGCTACCGAGGATGATTGCGAGATCGGCAGCGTCGAGCCTAGAAAAGAATTGGCCGGGTGACGAAGCGGTGATCGTACGAGCTGTAAACGACCGGCCGGGAACATCGCTTCCCTTCGACAACGATGAGCAACCCGTGATGGTCTTGAGTTTCCACATGACTTTGGGGCGCAACATTGGCTGGATGCGACTTTATATCCCCTCTTCCATTCTGGTTTTTTTTGCGCCCCATGAGACGTCCAACCCGACAAACCGAAGTACGGTTGAACTGTCCGTATCCCTACCTAAGGTGGTTCTGACGAGTCATGAATGGCACGACCTGGTCATCGGGGATATTCTTGTCACCGATACGTCCTGCGACGGTGAAGTGGTGGTGCGCCTGGCGGGTATCATAAAATTTACCGCCCGGCTGGGAAGCTGGGGTTCCTATCGGGCCGTTATGATCCGCGGAAAAGTTCCCGTCAAAGACCCGATTCGCATGGAGCCGGGTTGGGTTGGCAGTCATGGCCTTTGACACTCCGGGCATTCCACGACGTTTTTTATTACACTTCGCATAGTCAATGAAACACTTCGCGGGAGGTTTGGCCTGTCCTCTGGCAGCAACCCGAAGATCAATAAGAGTCCCATCCGCCGCCCTTTCCTACGACACCGCCCCGATCATGATGAAAATAAGTTTCAGAAAAACGAATGAGGAAGGCGATAAAGCCAGGGAAGCCACTGCCTCCCCCGGGAGATCAATAAGGTTTCATCGCCCGTGTGGTTCGGCAAGTGTGTGTGAGGCGATGGTGTTTTCGGACCGCCAAGGGCGCAGTAGGCCAGTCGCCTTGCGGTTCGGGGATTTTGTAGCCGACGATTGACCGCTCTGCCCGGCTTCTGCTTCGAAGGCCCTTCGCCTTCCGTGGTTTGCGCCGCGCGGTCAGCGGTTTCCGAAAACCGATACGAGCAGGCTCTCGACGGTTGCACCGACAAGACCCGACCCTAGCCCAGGTGCATCCGGCAGATCAGAAGTGGTTCTGGTCAAGACCTGCTCGTTTTTTTTGATTATCCTGCCCGCCAGGTTATTCTCCTGGGATCATTATCGAAGGTTTCCTGGAAACCTTTAGGGCACACCGCCCAGTTTTGTTTTCCCCTCCCCCCCATTGGCAGGTTCCGCCTTGGTATCAAGCCATAAGGAGGACTCCCCATAGGAATTAAAGGGAGGCAGGGTAGTCGTCGATAAGCCCAATGGGTGAAGGTCGGAGAAGGCTGCTGTCGGGGATGCGATCTTTATGGGTCTGCCTGCAACGCACGATCCGCAAATGGGGATGGTCCCAAACCCGTGCGGATTCATGTGCCCAACCGGATTCCTGTGAATCCGACTCTCCATCAGGCCAACGCAGGGGAGGTTGGAGCAAGATTGCGCCAATGGCCAGACCGCTGGTTCTTACCCTTCTGGCGGCGCTGGCGTTTGCCGCGCTCCTGCGGATACATCACACCAGGTTTGAAAACGGGCTGGTCCGTTCCTTCCAGCGGCAGCAATTGGACGCTATCCGGAGTCTGGCCGGGTCGTTGGAAGACCGCATCGCGGGGGTCCGCCGTGATCTGACGGCCCTGGCGAGTCATCCAAAAGTTTGTCGTCTGACTCCCGGTATGGAAGATATCCTGTCTCCATACCTAAAAATGGAGAGTTCCGTCCTCGACAGCCTGACGGTGCTGGACGCTCGTGGAAAGGAACTTTGGAGCAGTCCGCCCAGTCAACGTGCCCGCTCACAGCCGTCCGAAGACAGTTCGAAACCTTCCACCGTCCCGCCAGCAGCGTATCGAAGTCTGAAGATCCACCTGCCCATTGAACGCGACGGCCGGCAGGTGGGGGCGCTCTGGGCGGCCATGAATATCTATGGAGCTTCCGTAGGGTGCCAGTCCAAAGCCGACAGCACCTACAAGAGCCTGTATTGGCTATTGTCAGAAGACGGCGAGGTTCTTCGTGGCGACGACAGCGTCTTTCTGCCCAGAAAAGTCCTTTACGTTCTTTCTGAAGCCGGTTCCCCCAAAGAAAGGCTGCGTGACGCGGAACTGTTTCCCTACGTGATGGGACAGTGCGTTGTGGCGGGCAAGTCGGGGCTGGCCGAGGTGCTTCGCCCCAAGGACCGCGTGGATGAGTTGGTTGCCTTTGCCCCGGTGAACCTGGAAGGCCACCGATTCGCTATCGTGGTCGGCTCGCCCAGGGCGGGAGTCTCCGTGCCGATCACATCACATGAGCGGGTCACCTATGCGCTGATTGCGGCCTTGGCCTTGCTGTATTTCGGCACGGGATACGCCACGTACCGTAGCGAGAGAGCCCATGGGCGGTTGGCGGAGCAACAGCGGAGGACGGCCGAACGGATCAGCCGGGCCAAGGGAAACTTCCTAGCGCAGATGAGCCATGAACTGCGCACGCCCATGAACGGCGTGATCGCCATGACGGACTTGGCGCTGAGCACGGAGGACCCAGCCGAGAAACAAGAATACATCGGGATGGTGAAAGAATGCTCCAACTCGCTGTTGTCCATCGTCAACGACATATTAGACCTGTCCAGGATCGAGGCTGGGAAACTGGATTTATGTCATGTTCCGTTGAATGTTCCAGGATGCGTTAACGACACACTGGCGTTTCTGGCCCCGCTGGCTGAAAAGAAGGGCTTGTCTCTTCGCTGGCAAATCGACACGGGCACGCCTTCCATAGTGGTGGGGGATCCCGGACGTTTGCGGCAGGTTCTGAATAATCTTGTCGGAAACGCCATTAAGTACACCACGGTCGGAGAGGTGGCGCTGCGGGTCGGTTACGACTCGGACCAAGAGGGTGGCCTGCGATTTCTTGTCATTGATACGGGACCCGGCATGTCGGAGGAGGCTCGCAAGCGGGCGTTTGATGCCTATAGCCCGAGTGTCAACCGCGGCGCGTACCGGAAGGGCAGCACCGGCCTGGGGCTGGCCATCGCCCGGGAACTGGTCGAACGGATGGGGGGGCGAATCTGGATCGACAGCAAGAGCGGTCCAGGCACCCGTTTGGCGTTCACCGTCCGGTTCGGTCCCATCGACAGGGAATCCCTGGAGACGGCCTGTGAGTCTTTTCCGTCCTTGAAAGACCTCCGGGCGCTGGTGGTCTGTGGCGAACCGTCTGAGCTGAAACGCTTCACCAATCTCCTGCAATCCTGGGGCGTTCGAACGGAATGCGCAGCGGACTCCGATGTGGGATGTTCCGTCATGAGGGCAGCGGCGGACCGGAACGAACCGTTTCGCCTACTCCTGCTTGACAGCCACAAGGCGTCGATGGATCCGTTCGCGATCGCCGAAATCATGACGAGGTTTCCGAAGCATGAGGATGCCGCGATGGTCGTGATTTATCCATCGAACCTACAGGTGGACTCCGCTCGATGTCTTTCGGCGGGAATCGGCGCCTATCTAGGGCGTCCATTCTCCGACGAACAGTTATACATCGCCCTTCGCCTGGCGTTGCAACATGCCATCGACCAGAAAACCGGATCGGCGGTCCCGGCCAGTGGCAGAATGGAGGAGAAGAGCTTGAGGATTCTGCTGGTGGAAGACAATCCAGTCAATCAGAAGGCCGAATCATTGTTGCTGAGTCGATGGGGCCACCAGGTTCACGCCGTCGAATCGGGAGAAGAAGCCTTATCCGTCCTGAAGGAATCGGAATTTAATTTGGTGCTCATGGACATCGAGATGTCAGGAATGAACGGTATTGAAGCGATGACACACATTCGACGACAGGAACAGGCACGAGGCCGGCATGTTCCTGTCATTGCCATGACGGCCCATGCTTTGGATACGGATCGCAAGCGATGCCTTGACGCAGGTATGGATGGGTATGTTTCAAAGCCTTTTCGTCCCGACCATCTGCGTCGCCTTATCGCAGCAATTGCTTCCGGAACCCCCCAAAAACCAACTTCATCTATTCCGGTGAACACTGGGGCGGAAGTTTGGAAGGACTTGCCTGTTTGGGACCGCTCGGAGGCCCGGCGCCTTGCGGACGGTAACGACAAGGCCCTCCGTCTGACCATTCGCGCTTTTCTGAAGGATCTTCGCCAAACCTTGCCGGTGGCCGAAAATGCCGCCGAGGAAAAGGATGCCAAAGCCCTTGCGTGTTTGGTTCATCGGTGGAAAGGAACGCTGGGTCTCCTGGGGGCCCGACGAGCTTTGTATTGCGCCATCCGACTGGAAGAAGTTTGCGGCAGGAAAGAACCGGGACTTCTGTTGGAATGTTTCGGGCCACTTCGAGACGAACTTCTCGCGGTAGAGAAAGCCATGAGATTAGAAATTGAGGAGGATGTTCCATGCAAGTGCTAGTGGCTGACGACGATCCGGCCTATCTGAACCTGTTGACATGTCTGCTAGAGGAATGGGGATTTGAGGTAGTGGCGGCACGCGATGGTATGGAAGCCTGGGCGATTCTTCAGCAATCCCATGCGCCACTGCTTGCCATTTTGGATTGGATGATGCCGGGATTGGACGGTTATGAGGTGTGCCTGAAGGTCCGTGTCGCCAAGGGCGTTATTACGCCCTATATCCTGTTGATGACGGGCAGCCAAAGAAAAGAGGATCTCCTCAAAGCCTTGGTTGCGGGAGCCGACGATTACCTCCTCAAACCCTTCGAGCCCTTGGACCTGAAAATCCGGCTTCGCACAGCCAAACGGATCGTTGACCTTGAGGAACAGTTGGCGTCCAACGCAATCTCGTAGAGTGTCTTGTCCCAACGCGGGTTACAACAATGGGAACCATGCTCTGTAGACCAACCTCAATTACCAAGGCTTCCGACGACGGGTTGAAGCTGGTTTTGGGATTATGACAACGGGCATTTCAATGGCTCGAAGGAGAATACCATGAAAAAAACAAGAATTACTTTGGTCGTCTGGGCGGTCATTGCGGCTGGGGTAACCGTATTGCTGGTGGTTCGGCACGACAGGACTCCAGTCCCCTCGCTTGGCAGTCCGGTCTTGCAACAGTCAGGCGGCCGCTTCCACGGCAGTACGGAGGAGTTTGCCGGTTTCGGCTGGTCGGTCCACCCCGACACAAAGACAGCCATCGAGCAAGCCGTCGCGGCAGCAGAGGGCGGAACGGTACAGGAGCCCGACATTACCATCGTTTTCTATACGACTCAGCACAATCCGGACTTGGTCGTCAAGTCGTTACGGGGCATGAAAGGGAGTAAGGCAAAAATCTTTGGATGGTCTTCCAATTACGGCATCGTCGTCCCTGATGGATACCACATTTCCGAGCAAGGCGCTATCGGGCTGCTGTCTCTGCGCCTGCCTGGGATGAAGGTCGGAGTTGGCTGCGCAAGTCTTGACGAAGCAAAATCGCCGGCCGACTGCGCGAAACTTGCCCTCCGTCGGGCAATTGAAAACGTCGGGAACCCGATGCCGACTGGCCATCCCTCGATGATCCTAATGTCCGCCGCGTACGACGGCCAGGAAGAGAACTATCTTCAGACGCTGAGCGCCGAAACCGGCGGAGTAACCCCAATCCTAGGAGGCACAGCCGGAGGGACTCGCGAGCACGGCAAGGGCGATTCGTCCTTTGTGGCAAATGATATAGCCCTCCGTAAGGGACTGGTTCTTTCCGTCTTCTATTCCTCCGAACCGTTTGAGTGGTCGTTCCGTGGAGGCTTCGACCGCACGGGCAAAAAAGGGGTCATAACGGCCAGTGAAGGGCGGTTGATCCGGGAGATTGATGGTAGACCAGCCCTGGAAGTCTACGACGAGTGGTCTGGCGGCCGCGTCGGTGAAGCCTTGCGAGACGGCAAAAAAAATATGAACACATTCTGTGGGCTGTATCCAATATATCGAACGGTCAACTCCGGATCGATCTCGCACAACCTGTATGTTCACGCCTGGCCGACAGCGGAAAGTGCTAAGTCTGGGTGTCTTGTGTCATCTGCCAATCTTTGGAAAGGGGACGTGGTTCACTTCGCCGAGGGCAGTTGGAACATCCTGCTCAATCGCATGGGAAATTTACCCCAACTGGCAAAGGAGGGCAGGCCAAACATGGCCGTGACGGCGGGCCTGCTCGTTTGCTGTGAGGGAGTCTTGAAGAATATTCCTCCCGACCAGCGTGACCAGATAGCCACGTTGATCAAGCGAAACATGGGCGATGTACCGTGGATCGGTATGTTCACTTGGGGCGAACAGGGAAATTTCACCGGAGTGGGCAATTATCACGGAAACCTCTTGACCAGCTTTACGCTGTTCCCCAGGACGGCCTCGGGCGGCCTGGACCAGAAATGAGAATTCTTTGGAAAACATACTTGCTGTTGCTGGGCTTTAGCCTGATGTCTTTGACGTTGCTGACCGTCATGGTCAGCCTCCGGGAGGCGAGGGGAACGCTCGAACAACTGCGCGTGCAGCAGAAGCTGTTTGCCATCGCTGCCGCGTCCCAGGTCGAGGCGGGTTACCATGAACAAACTTGGCCCTTCGCGTTACTGGAGACCCTATCGCGGAACGAAGACTTTGCCTCTTGGCGGATTGTTGATGGCAACAGTCAGACCGTGCTGGCCCATGCAGCCGAGTGGCACGTCGGCGAGGAAGTACCGGTAGATGTGCGAGCCAACTTGAGCGAAGGACCGGTCCATGTGAGGGATCAACGGGAGAACACGGAGGCATGGGTCATTCCGATGCGGATGCGTACAGGCTCCACCCCGTGGACATTCTGGCTCGGTTTCCACACTCGATTAGTGCAAGCAAGGGTCCGCGGCATCGTTTGGGCCAACGTTCTGTTTGGCCTTGGCATTGCGGTAGCCCTGGTTCCAGTTTCTCTGGTGTCAACCCACAAGTTGCTGCGTCCGTTGGACCGGTTGGCACGGGCGGCCCTGGAACTGGAGCGGGGCAACATTGACGTCCATCTGCCCCAGCGAGGCCGTGATGAGATAGGCCGGTTGGTCGGCGCGTTTGGCGCCATGGTGGATGCCATTCGAAACAGGGATGCCCAGATCCAGGAGAAGATGCAGGCGCTCCAGCACGCCCATGATAACTTGGAGGCGCGCGTGCGAGAACGCACAGCCGAACTCAGCGAGGCCAATCAAAGCCTCACTGCCGAGGTCCATGTGCGCCGGCAGGCAGAAGAGGCTCTGCGCGAAAGCCAGTCCAGGTTTAGTGAAGTGGCTGCCAACTCAGGCGAATGGATCTGGGAAGTGGACGCGCAGGGTCTGTACACATATTCGAGCCCAGCCGTCGAGGCCATCCTGGGTTACCGGCCCGAAGAGGTGGCGGGAAAAAGGTACTTCTATAATTTCCTTGCGCCCCAGGTGCGGGAGGAGCTGACGCGGTTTGCGGCAGAGATGATGGCCCAGAAGAAGCCCTTTAAGTCCTGGGTCAATATGAACCTCCACCGAAATGGGAAGATCGTCTACCTGGAGACGTCCAGCGTCCCCATGCTGAACGGGAACGGCGAGGTTGTGGGCTACCGGGGCGTGGATGTGGACATCACGGATCGCAAGCGGGCGGAGGAGGAACTCCGAGAATCGCACGCGATGCTTGAGCAGCGCGTGGCCGAACGGACCAAGGAACTTCTGGAGGCCAACCGGCGGATTCGCCAGGCCCAGGCCGACCTCGTTCAGGCGGAGAAGATGAGCATGCTGGGGCAATTGGTGGCGGGTGTCGCCCACGAGATCAACACGCCCACGGGGGCCATCATGAACGTCGCGGGAGACGCGATGGAACACCTGCGGGAACTCGCCTCAGCCGCGATGAAAGTGCTTGAACTGCCCGTTGAAAACCACCAGTGGCTGGCCGAGACCATTCCGCACGTGTTGTCGCAACAGACCGTCATCAGCGAGATCTCGGACCGCGATTCCCGTCGCCAGATCGAACAGGAGCTTCGACAACAGGGAATCGCCGACTGTCAAAGGCTGGCCGAGGTCATGGCCTCCTGCGGCCTGGAGGCATCGGACCCGCTTGCCGTGAGAAGCCTGGCCAAGGAGCCTGTGATGGTCTTTCTGGAGCACCTGACGGCATTGAAGACCTCTTCGGAGATATGCCATGCCAGCGTCCAGAAGATCATCAGGATCGTCAAGGCCCTTCGCTACTACAGCCGAAGCGGCGAAGGCGAGATGTTCAACATCAATATCAACGAAAACATTGACAACACGCTTGTCATTCTACAGAACCGCATCAAACACGTCGCTAGGGTTGAAAGGCATTACCAGGAATCCCTTCCTGCCATTCGGTGCGGCCCGGATATCTCACAGGTGTGGACCAACGTCCTGTCCAACGCTTGCGATGCCATCGAGGATGCCGGCATCAGGGGAACTAGACTGATTCGGATTGCGACCATGGCGGAGGGCGCGGACCTGACCGTGGAGATATTCAATCAGGGGCCACCCATACCGGAAGATGTCATGGCGGGGATGTTCGATCCCTTCTTTACGACCAAGCCGATCGGCAAGGGCACGGGCCTGGGGCTGAGCATATGCACGGGAATCCTGGGAAAGTACGGTGGGCAGATCGCGGCACGCAATGATCCGGGAGGCGTCACCATCAGGGTCTCGCTGCCGCGCATGAGGCGCGATGCAGTCAACACCAAGCATCCCGCGGAAGAAACTGTCGCACAAGCAGTGTCCGGGGGAGGTGAGTGATGATGGAATTACAGGGAGCAGTACGAGTCGCCGTGGTCGCGACGGGAAAGGCGAATGTGGAGGGCTTCATCGAGGCCGCGAAGGCCGAAGGATGGGACGTCAACGTCGTGAACACCCTAGAACGATTGCGGGAGATGGCCGATGCCGAACGTTGTGACGCGATCTTGATTGCCGCCGATGCTCCACAGGATCTTCCGGCAAGCGCCATTCACGAACTGCTCGGCCAAGCGTCGGAAGTACCGGTCTTTTTCTTGCTTCCGCCCGGGTATGACATCGTGAACTGCCCGGCTTTGTTTGGTCTGACCTCCGACCAGGTGTGGGATCAAAACGCCCCGCCTGCGCAGTTGATAGACGCCATCAGGCACGAGGCACAGTGCGCGCTGGGCAATCGACCTGAATATGTGGTGATGTGCGTTGACAACGACCCGGAGTTTCTAGCCTCGCTAAAATCGCTCCTCTTGCCGAACTTGAATAAGGCGTTTCGCCGTCTGACACTGGATGTCCAGTTCTTTGTCAACCCCCTGGAGGCGCTGGCGGAAATATCGTCCCTGAAAAAACCCATCGCCGCGACGATCTGCGACCAGCTCATGCCCGAAATGCAGGGCCTTGAGTTACTGGAGAAGGTCAAGGGGTTGTGCCCCGGAACCCAGAGGGTGCTGCTGACGGGCTACACGGGACTGGAATCGGCCCTCCGCGCCGTCAACGAGCAACTGCTGGACAAGTACTTCACCAAGCCGATAGAGGATCCGGCCGATTTCGTCAACGTCGTGTGGCACCTCGTTCGCGAATACCACCTGGAACGGATTACCGCAACGCAGAGGCAAAGGCTCATGGCGCAGTTCGAGTTTATCCGGGCGGTCACAGCGGCGGGCAGCCTGGAGAAGGTGATGAATGCCACAACGCGATTCCTTCTGCGCCAGTTTCGTTCCGCTTGGACGGTTCTTTTCCTGTGGGACGGCGATCATCTTGTCACTCGGGCGGCGGCCGGGCAACCTCCGGACTTTACCTCCAAGGCATGCCAAGCCATGATCGCGGACCTTGGCCGCCGTGCCATCGATCTGCGGTTGCCATGTCCTGTCCGCTTTCCAGAACAGGCCACGCCTGACTCGCGGGATAACTCGAAATTCCTTTCGGCCGTTGCCATCCCCCTGAAAGCGGGTCACCTCTTGTTAGGGGTGATCCTGGCGGAAGGCGGTCCCCCGGATCGCGCAGTAAGCCGAGACGAGAGGCTGCTGATGAGTTTCGTCACGGATGTTGCGGGCATAACCATCGCCCGATTCAAGGACCACGAGGAGCTCGAAAGCTACTACGTAGGCACCATCGCCAGCCTGATGGATGTCGTCGAAGCCAAGGACCGTTACACGCGGGGGCATACCGATCGGGTTGTGGAACTGGCCATTGCCTTGGGCAAGGCGGCGGGAATGGCGGATGCGGAGTTGAAGAACCTCCAGTATGCCGCGGCCTTGCATGACCTGGGCAAACTGGCCGTGCCAGAGAGTATCCTCAGGAAGCCCGGGCGTTTGACACCGTCTGAATACGCCATCATGAAAGAACATTCGGCCCGGGCTGACTCGATCCTCGGCTATCTGCGGTTTCTCGATTCGGCGCGGCTGATCATCCGCAGCCACCACGAGAGGTACGACGGCCGGGGCTACCCTGACGGCCTGGCTGGTGAGGAGATACCGTTGGGCGGAAGAATCATGGGCATCGTGGATTCCTACGACGCGATGACCTCGTCCAGATCCTATCGCGAGATGATGACTCCCGCCGAGGCCTTGGCGGAAATCCGGGCAGGCGCGGGCACGCAATTCGATCCCGGACTGGCGGCTGTCTTTGTGGACATGATGGAGCGCCGCGGGATCACGAAGGAAACATCAAGCGAAAAGTCATTGGCACTTATGGAGGTAAAAAGCACATGACACGGTACCAGATCATTTGCATCGACGACGATGAGGAGTTCCTTCGCTCCCTGAAGAAGCCCTTACCTGACAAGGTAAAACCATTATGCCGGGACTTTGCCTGCGTCTTCGAGTTCGTAAGATCGGGCGCGGAACTGTGGAAGGTGCTTGCTCAAGCGGCAGAAGACGACGTGCATCCGGCAATGATCATCTCCGATCAGCTCATGCCGGAGGTCAGCGGGCTTGACCTCATTGAGCAGGTCAAGGGCGATTACCCCGACCTCGCTTGCATCCTTCTTACCGGCCATGCCGAACTGGACTCCGCAAGGCAGGCGATTAATCGGCACCTGCTGGACCAGTATGTCTGCAAGCCCATTGAAGACCTTCAGTACTTTGCCTCTCTGGTTGCCAACCTCCTCAAGCGGCGTCACATGGAACTCGAGGAACGCCATCGCACGATCCAGTTGGCCGCCACCGTGGAAGAGTTGCGGGTCTCAAACGACAGGGTCCGGGCCATGCACGCCGCTGCCGAGCAGGTGGCGATGTTGACCAAGGGCTTGAAATGCCTGGACTTCGGAGACGTCGTCGAATTGGTTACGCGCGAAGTGCCGAGGATATTTCAAGCAGATCGGGGCGTCTTGTGTTTCCAGGACGGTTTGCCCGGTCAGTGCGGTTTCCTTACCGCGACTTTTAAGCGGAACTGCCCAGCGTCGGAACAGTTCCTAATGGACCGCGCTGATGCCAAGGAGGCCGGGCGGGGCTCCAGGATTATCACATGCGATGTGCCTTGCCCTTGCGAGAACCTCGGCGGCCTGTCTCCCAGTGTGATCATCCCGTTGAGAATCAGCCGCGTGGACAGCGGTGGCGAAGATGCCAACGCCGAACGGCAGGCGTACATATGCCTCTGTTGCCTGGACAAGGACCCCGCCATGTCGCGCGATCTACTGCTGTATATGGGGGGCCTCGTTCGGGACGTCCTTGGCACCAATCTGGCCAACGCCGTGCTCTACAGCATTGCCCGCGCGCAGAGCGAAACGGACTCGCTAACCGGTGCCTGTACGCGACGGGTCCTGGAAGCAAAGCTTGATGCTGAATACCAACGCGCGCACCGGTATGGACATCCTTTCTGCGCCGTTGTCATCGACGTGGACAATTTCAAGCAGATTAACGACATGCATGGCCACGCCGTCGGAGATCGCGTGCTTCGCGAATTGGCCGACGTCATGCGAAGCGAAATGCGAAGTTCCGACACATTGGCCCGGTACGGTGGTGACGAATTCGTCTGGCTGATGCCGGAAACCACGTCGGACGCTGCCGCGGTCGCGGTGGAAAGACTCAGGAAAAGCTTGGAATGCAGCTCCGCAGCCGACAGGCAACCCGTGACAATAAGCTGTGGAGTTTCGGAGTGGCTTGGCGTGCCAGAGGATACTGCCGCCAACGTGCTGCGCCGTGCCGACACCGCCATGTACAAGGCCAAAGGCGCGGGTCGAAACCGAATCGAGGTGCTCGGAAAGTCCTCCGCTACGGCTGTCCCTTGACCGGTCTGCACCTTGACGGCGAGCAGCCCTATGCGGAGCTGGCGGCCAAGAATGCCAAGAGCGCGAGGCTTCTGTTCCTGCCGGGCAAGAGCCCGGGGCCGGAATCCCTCTCTAGCTTAAGAGAAACCACAAGTGCGACCCAGAAACCCCATCTGCCGTGAGCAGGCCAGATCCGAACAGGAGCTGCCTTGCGCCGCGCGTGAAGACATACACAACGGCGGGACCGGCGCGAATACGGCGGGGCGCGCCGCCCTGTCCCCCGAGCCGGCCCCGCGCCGTCTTCCGCGGCCCCTGAAGGCGGCAGCGATGCTGGCTATTCTGGCCGCCGGGGCGATCTTTGCCTGGTGGATGGCCGCGCGGGCCGACCGCGAGATGCGCGCCGACCTGCTTCAGCAGGCGCGGCTGGTGGCGCAGGCGGTGGATGTCGAGCGCGTCAAGGCGATCTCGGGCACGAAGACGGACCTTGATGCGTCTGATTATCTGTGGCTCAAGGAACAGCTCGCCGCCGTTCGTTTGGCCAACCCGCAATGCCGGTTCGTCTATCTCATGGGCCGCAGGGCGGATGGCACGGTGTTTTTCTTCATGGATGTTGGGCAAGAGAATGAAGCCCAGCCGGCCAAAGTGTACGACGTTGCTTCCATGGAACTTCGCATCGTGTTCGACAGCAAGGTGGCGGCGGCGGAAGGCCCCGTGTCCGACCGTTGGGGGACATGGGTCACGGCGCTGGTTCCCATCACCGATCCAAAGACCGGCGCGGTGATCGCCGTGCTGGGCATGGATATCGACGCCAGCGATTGGAGGTTGGCCATCGCCGCCCGGGCAGCCTTGCCCGTGGGTCTGATGTTGGTGCTGCTCATCGGCGTGGCCGCCGCCTTTTTCTCCACCCGTCGCGTTGACGCCTCGCCCAAGCCGGTCATGCAGCTTCTGTTGCCGCCCTTGGCGGTCATGTTGACCGTCCTGCTGGTCAGCGTGGGGGCGATCCTGTTGGAACAGCATCAGCAGAGTCTGGCCGGGGAGATCGCAGCCACTACTGCCGATGTTTCCGACGATCTGCCCATGGTCCTGGATCGGCAGGCCTTCGGCCTGGCCGCGGCCGCGCAACCCATCGTCGCCGATACCACTATGCAAAAGGCCCTGCGCGAGGGCGATGCCGACCGCCTCCTGACCGCCTGTCGGCCCGTGTTCGAGACGATGCACCGGGAGAACCACCTTACGCACTTCTACTTCTTCGATAAGAACCGTCTCTGCCTCCTGCGCGTCCACAACCCGGGGAAACGCGGGGACATCATCAATCGCTTCACGGCCCTGAAAGCCCAGCGTACCGGCAAGACCGCTTCCGGCGTCGAACTGGACTCCCTAGGTACCTTCACCCTGCGGGTGGTGCGGCCGGTCTTCGAAGGCGGCGTGCTCGTCGGCTATGTGGAACTGGGCAAGGAGATCGAGGAAGTGCTGCAATTGCTGCACACCCGGCCCGGCATCCAACTGGCCGTGGTCATCAACAAGGAGCAACTGAACCGGCAGGACTGGGAAAGCGGTATGCATCTGCTGGGGCGGAATGCCGACTGGGACCGCCTGCCCAACAGCGTAGTGATCTACGCCTCCCAGGGCCGCCTGCCCGACGTCTTCGCGTCCTGGGTCGACCCGACTGTGGGCGGGCACACCCACGGCGAAACGGGCCGAGAGATCGCCTTCGACGGGAAGGACTGGCGGGTATCCCTGACGCCCCTGAAGGACGCATCGGGCAAAAACGTCGGAGACCTGCTGGTGATGAGCGACATCACGGCCAGGAATGCGGCCTTTGCGCACCTGATGGTCCTGGGCGGAACCGCCATCGCCGTGCTGCTGGCGATCTTGATGGGCTTCATCTATGTCCTGCTCCGCCGCACCGATCGGAGCATCCGCGCCCAGCAGGCCGAACTGCGCGAGAGCGAGGAGAAATACCGAACCCTGATACAGAACGTTAACGTGGGCGTCTTTCGGACCTCCGCCGGGCCGGAAGGGAAGTTCATTCAGGTCAACCAGGCCGTGGCCCGGATGCTCGGCTACGATGATCCCAACGAGGTCATCAACCTGCGCGTATGCGACCATTACAGCGACCCATCCCAGCGCCGGCTATTCGTGGAGCGGCTTCTGCGAGAGGGATTCGTCAGCGAGATGGAGATCACGGTACGAAAACGGGACGGCTCTCTGTTGCCGGCCTCGATCACGGGCACGGCGTCCTTCGGCCCCGGCGGGGAGTTGGCCTGGATCGACGGGATCATCCAGGACATCACCGATCGCAAGCGCATGGAGCATGAGTTGCGGCGCCTGGCTATGATTACCGAACAGGCCGCGGAAGGGATCGCCTACGCAGACCTGGACGGCAAACTCCAGTTCGTCAACCATGCCTGGGCCAGGATGCACGGGTACGAGTCGGGCGCGGAACTCGTGGGCAAGGACCTGAGAATCTCCCATACGAACGAGCAGATGAAGACGGATGTGGAACCGTTCAATGCAACGGTCAAGCGGCAAGGTCATCACGCGGGCGAAATGGGGCACGCGCGAAGGGATGGAACGACATTCCCGACGCAGATGTCGGTCTTCATCCTCAAGGACGAGCAAGGTGAGCCGTACGGGCTGGCGGCTTTTGCGGAAGACATCACCGATCGCAAGCGCATGGAGCACGAATTGCGGCGCCTGGCTATGATTGCCGAACAGGCCGCGGAAGGAATTGCCTTGGCGGACCTGGACGGCAAACTCCAGTTCGTCAACCATGCCTGGGCCAGGATGCACGGGTACGAGTCGGGCTCGGAACTCGTGGGCAAGGATCTAAGCATCTTCCATACGGACGAGCAGATGAAGACGGATGTGATTCCGTTCAATGTAACGGTCAAACGGCAAGGTCATCACGTGGGCGAAGTGGGGCACGCGCGAAGGGATGGAACGATATTTCCGACGCATATGTCGGTTGTCGTCCTCAAGGACGAGCAAGGCGAGCCGTACGGGCTGGCGGCTTTTGTGGAAGATATCACACACCGCAAGCGGGCCGAGGAGGAGCGGAACCGTCTGGCGGCCATGCTGGAGGCGACTCCGGACTTTGTCGGTTTCGCCGATGCGAAAGACACGCACATTCTCTACATCAACAAGGGCGGGCGCCTGATGACGGGCTTGACGCCGGATGAGGATGTCACAAAACTGAAGATTTCCGATGTTCACCCGGAGTGGGCCAACCGGCTGTTCGTGGAAACCATTCTTCCGACCGCCGGACGCGACGGAGTGTGGACCGGGGAATGTGCCTTTCTGCACCAGGATGGACACGAGATCCCCGTCCTGATGGTGCTGCTCGCCCACAAGACCTCCTCGGGGGAAGTGGCGGTCTTCTCCACCATTTCGCGAGATATCACCGAACGCAAGCGGGCGGAGGAGGCGATACGCCAAGCGAAAACCGAAGCCGAACAAGCCAACACCGCCAAGAGCCGGTTCCTGGCCAACATGAGCCACGAGATCCGCACGCCCATGACGGCGATCCTGGGGTTCGCCGAGATGCTGGGCAATTCCATCGAGTGCTGCACCGTGTGCGCCGACCACCATGGTTGCCCCACGCGAGAGCAGAACAAGGAGAGCATTCAGGTCATTCGCAGCAACGGCGAGCACCTGCTGGGGCTGATCAACGACATCCTGGACCTATCGAAGATCGAGGCCGGCAAGATGGAGGTCGAGCGCTCGCCCTGTTCGCCCGTGCAGATTGTCGAGGAGATCGTGTCGTTGATGCGGGTGAGGGCTGTCGAAAAGAGCCTGTCCCTGAACGCCCGTTACGAGTTTCCGCTGCCGGAGACGATCCTGAGCGATCCGGCGAAGGTGCGACAGGTTCTCATGAACCTGGTCAGTAACGCCGCGAAGTTCACATCCGAGGGCCATGTGGAGATCGTCGTGCGCTGCATGACGGACGTCCAGACGGGACGGGCGGTGATGGCCTTCGACGTCAAGGACACGGGCATCGGTATGACGAGCGAGCAAGTCGGCCGGCTCTTCCAGCCGTTCGCGCAGGCAGACTCATCCACGACGCGCCAATATGGCGGAACCGGCCTGGGCCTGGCCATCAGCAAGAGGCTGGCGGAGGTATTGGGCGGCGATATCAAAGTCGTGAGCCGGCCCGGTGGGGGCAGCACCTTCACCTTCACGATAGAGACACAACTGCCCCAGCCGGTTCGGATGCTGAACGACCTTTCCGAGGTGGCAGAGCGGGCGACCCATCAGCCGCAATCGGTCTCCGCCGCCGTCGTGAAGCTGCACGGCAGAGTCCTGCTGGCCGAGGACAGTCCCGTTAACCAGAGGCTCATCTCCTTGATCCTTCGCAAGGCCGGGGCGGAGGTGGACGTGGCCTCCAACGGCAGACTGGCCGTGGAGAAGGCCCTGGCGGCGTTGTCGGTGGGGGCGCCCTACGATGCGATCCTCATGGACATGCAGATGCCGGAGATGGATGGCTACGAGGCAACCCGTCAACTGCGTCAGTCGGGGTACGACAAGCCGATTGTAGCCCTGACGGCCCACGCCATGTCCGGAGATCGCCAGAAGTGCATCGCCGCCGGTTGCGATGACTACGCCACCAAGCCGGTAGACCGTTCATCGCTGCTGGCGACTCTCGCCCGGTTGATGGGCAGTTCGGAAGCCGCAGTCGAGGAGACGCCTGCCGCGGCTGTGTTGGCGGCGACGCCGCAAGGTGCATCCTCGGACCAGGCCATCTACTCGACCTTCCGTCACGACCCGGATATGGCCGGGATTATCACGGAATTCGTCAACCAACTGCCGCAACGCCTGGCGGAGATGCGCCAGGCGGCGGCAAACAACCAATGGGACGCGATGCAACGAGCGTCCCACCAACTCAAGGGCGCTGGCGGGAGCTACGGCTATGCACGTTTGACCGACACGGCCCGCCAACTGGAATCGTCCGCAAAACGGCAGGACGCGGAGGCGGTCGTGCTGGCCTTGAACAAGCTGACGCAACTGTGCGAGAGAATCCAGGCGGGACACGCGGCGGAATCCGTGTCCCAGGCCCCAAGGGCCCCTGGCGGGGACGCGAGGAAGACATGAAGATACTCATCATAGACGACAGCCCCGACGCACTGGCCGTGGCGAAGACCCGGCTGGCCCACGAAGGCCACGAGATCCTGTGCGCTGGCGGCGGCAGGGAAGGTTTGGAAACCGCCGGCCGCGAGAACCCGGACCTGATCCTGTTGGACGTGGACATGCCCGGCCTGAACGGCTTCGACGTGTGCCGGCGGCTGAAGGCAGACGCCGATCTGTGCGGGATTCCCGTCATCTTCCTTTCCGGCTCCGGCGGGGTGGAAGAGAAGGTCAAGGGGTTGAACATCGGCGCCGTGGACTTCGTGACGAAACCATTCGACGAGTTTGAGCTTCGAGCGCGGGTGAACGCCGCCTTACGCACCAAACAAATGCAGGATCTTCTGATCGAGCACGCCAAGATCGACCCGTTGACAGGGCTGCCCAATCGCCGGGCGCTAAACGAACGCCTTTCCCAGGAGTGGTCCAGGCTTATGCGGCATGGCGGACATCTGTCGGTCATCATGGCGGACATCGATCATTTCAAGAACGTCAACGATCAGTTCGGGCACCCTGCCGGCGACGAGGTGCTGTGCCAGGTGGCCCGCCTGCTGGCCGATGGTTGCCGCGAATCCGACATGCTGGCTCGCTACGG
>Ga0315284_10004618_pt1 | contig 19541 bp, 12 predicted proteins | sample YL17G09_16_MG_FD_203696 | JGI IMG/M metagenome (GOLD analysis project Ga0315284, IMG submission 203696) | Sediment microbial communities from Yellowstone Lake, YNP, Wyoming, USA - YL17G09_16 | ecosystem: Environmental > Aquatic > Freshwater > Lake > Sediment | place: USA: Wyoming | collected... | reverse complement strand
TTGTGTAGCTGCCTCCGTATGAGAACATCATCCCCACTTGTGTATGAAGCAGGCAGATTATCGCAACGCCGAGCACTATAAGACTGAGAATCAGCCCTTTGAGGGATTTTTTTGTATGAAGTATCAGTGCCGCGATTGCGAGGATGACGGCGACGGCGCAGACGTAAAACTCCAGCGCGAAGGTGTCAAGGTTGGAGCGCGGGTCTGCGACTATGACCTGATAGATGAAAAGTGAACAGAGCCACAGAGAGGCGACCGCCGTGAAAATCCACAAACGTTTCTTGGTTTCCGGTTTCATGGGATGTCCTCTTTAAGCGTCGGATTGCGCGCCGGCAATCACCATGTTTCCTGATATTCTCACCCACACTCTCCAGTAACTAATACCCGGTTTCTCAAGTATCATAAGTATATCCTGCTGCCCCCCCCCCCGTGTCAAGGGGAAAATGAAAATAATCGGGAATTGGTGGAGCCATCGGCGCGGCAAAGCCAATTCCGCCTTGCATGGAAAGGGCGGATGGCTATAATGCTAGGGCACGTCCGTTGCGATGGTAAAAAACTTTTTCTGCGAGGGGCCCTTTCAAGACATGTCCGACTCCGCTAAAATTTATGTCGCGTTTCTGTGGCACCAGCATCAGCCGTACTACACGAACGACCTGACCGGCGAGACGACGCTGCCGTGGGTGCGGCTCCACGGGATAAAGGACTACATCGGCATGGCGCGCCTTATCGAGCGCAATCCGCAAGTCCGCGCGACGATAAACTACGTGCCGGCCCTCCTCAAGCAATTGCTCGACATCACCGAGCGCGGCCACGAGGACGTGTTTCTGAAACTCTCCCGCAAACCCGCCAGGGACCTGACGGAGGAAGAGCGGGAGGCGCTCCTGCGCAATTTCTTCCACGCAAACCTTGAGCGCATGATAGAGCCTCACCCCCGCTATCATGAACTGTTCATCCGGCGTGATTTCGACAACCAGAAGATGAGCACGATACTGCGCAGGTACTCGGACCAGGATTTCCTTGACCTGCAGGTGCTGGCCAACCTTGTGTGGTTCCACGGCACGGTCCTTGACGAGGAGCCGCAACTGCATGAACTCCTCCACAAGGGCGAGGATTTCACGGAGGAAGAAAAGCAGTTCGTCCTGAACAAGGAAATCGAAACGCTCCGCGAGATAATCCCCCTTCACAAGAAACTGATGGAAACGGGGCAGGTGGAACTGACCACGACGCCCTTTTACCACCCGATTCTGCCGCTGCTGGTGAACATCGAATGCGCCAAGCGCTGCATGCCCGGCGTGATTTTGCCGGAATACCGCGTGGACAACTACGCCGACGCGGTAACGCAGGTCCGCCGCGCGGTCGAGTACCATGAAAAACTTTTCGGCCAGAAGCCCGCCGGCATGTGGCCCGCGGAAGGGTCCGTCTCCGAGGAAATCCTGCCGATACTGATGGACAACGGCGTCCGCTGGATAGCCACGGACGAGGAAATCCTGACGTACTCCATCCAGAAATTCATCTCGCGCGACGCCAACGGCAACGTACAGGAGCCGGAAGCGCTTTACAAGCCGTACATCCTGGAAAGAGACGGCAGGTCGATGTCGATAGTCTTCCGCGACCACAACCTGAGCGACCTAATCGGCTTCCAGTACGGGCGCAACCGCTCGGACGCGGCGGTGAAGGATTTCGTGGCGCGGCTCCAGCAAATCGCGAACCAGCAGCGCGGCGCGCCGCTGCTCGTCCCGGTGATTCTGGACGGCGAGAATGCGTGGGAGTATTACCCGAACCAGGGAATCGACTTCCTCAACGGCCTTTACCAGCGGCTGTCCGACATGAAGGACATCCGCATGACCACCATCGGCGACTACCTGAGGCACAATCCGCCGTCCACGCGGATAAACTCGCTCTTCGCCGGCTCGTGGATAAACCATGATTTTTACATCTGGATAGGCGACGCGGAGGACGTAAAAGGCTGGGAGTGCCTCAACCGCACAAAAGAGTACCTGCTGTCAAAGAAATCGAGCGGAAAATACGATAGTGAAACCATAGCCCGCGCGGAGGAGGAAATCCTCATCGCGGAGGGCAGCGACTGGTACTGGTGGTTCGGCTCGGACCACGGCTCGGCCAACGACAAAGAGTTCGATATCCTTTTCCGGACTCACCTTAAGAACGTTTACAAACTGTTCGGCGAGGAATATCCGAACTACCTGGACGTACCGATAAAGAAGAGCGTGGCGCGCGAAATTTTCACCTCGCCGCGCTCGCTGCTCGCCATCAAACTGGACGGCCGGGTGAGCAATTTCTTCGAGTGGCTCGGCGCGGGCCACTGCGCCAACGAACCGGAACACAGTGTAATGGAAAAAGTCACGGAAAACCTGATGACCGACGTGTACTTCGGCTTCGACCAGAGCCGCATGTTCGTCCGCGTTGACGGCATCAGGGACATGGCGCAAATCCTTTCCGAAGGCCACTCGGTGCGGGTGAAATTCATTTACCCGCGCGACGCGGACGTGGAAGTCCGCCCGGAAAAGACGCCGGAAGGATTTTTCAAGGTGACGAGCCGGAACCTCGCGCAGGACTGCAAGGGCGCGACGGCGTGCGTTGACAGAATCGTCGAAATGGCAATCCCGTTCGAATGCGTCCAGATGCGCGAAGACCGGGCGGCGAATTTTTTCGTGGAACTTGTCAAAGACGACAGAGTAGTGGAGCGCCTGCCGATGGGCGGCCCCATAACCATCACGGCGCCGACGGAGGAGTTCGACGAAGGCGTCTGGTAATAAACCAAACCGTCCACATCGAATATATTAGGAAGGATCCGCGATGCCCGAACTGAGAAAAGACCCCATAACAGGTCGATGGATAATAATCGCCACCGACCGCGCCAAGCGGCCCACCGACTTCATCACCGAGGACCAGCCCGTAAAGGCGAGTTTCTGCCCCTTCTGCGAAGGCAACGAGGACAAGACGCCGCCGGAAATCATCGCCTACCGCGAAAAGGGCACGCAGGCGAACACGCCCGGCTGGCGCGTGCGCGTGGTGCCCAACAAGTTCCCCGCGCTGAAAATCGAAGGCAACCTCAACAAGCGCGGCGAAGGAATCTACGACAAGATGAACGGCATCGGCGCGCACGAGGTCATCATCGAAACGCCGCTCCACGACATCTCGCTCACCGCGCTCGAAGACACGCACGTCCAGGAGGTGCTCTGGGCGTACCGCGACAGGCTGATTGACCTGAAGAAGGACACGCGCTTCGTTTACGGCATGATTTTCAAGAACGTGGGCGTGGCCGCGGGCGCCTCTCTTGAGCACACACACTCGCAACTAATCGTCACCCCCACCGTCCCCAAGGCCGTTCTTGAGGAAATGCGCGGCAGCGAGGCGTTCTACAACTACCGCGGCAGGTGCATCTTCTGCGACATGATAGAGCAGGAAATCGCAAGCGAAGACCGCCTTGTCTTCAACCTCAACAATTTCATCGCGTTCGAGCCTTTCGCCGCAAGGTTCCCATTTGAGACATGGATTCTACCGAAACGGCACAACTCGAACTTCGAAAACCTGCAAAAACTGGGCATCGAGGAACTGGCGACGATTATCAAGGGCGTGCTGACGAAACTCGAGAAGGCGCTGGACTACCCGCCCTATAACTTCGTCATCCATACCGGCCCATTTGACCGGAGCGATTTGAGTTATTATCACTGGCATATCGAGGTCATCCCGCGGCTCACCAAGGTGGCGGGTTTCGAGTGGGGAACGGATTTTTACATAAACCCCGTGCCCCCGGAGAACGCGGCACAATTTCTGCGCGAAATACGGCTGGATGAGACGCCGTCCCGGCCCGCGCCCGCCCCTAAAGAGAAAAAGCCATAGCGCCGCTTAATGCAATATTAAATCAAGGATTGGATAATTGATAATATCCAATTCTTTCATGCAATCAAAGGAGAGAATATGAAGGTCCTTATCCTTTCAAGCGAGGTCGCGCCGTTCGCCAAGACCGGCGGACTGGCGGATGTCGTCGGCTCCCTGCCGCCGTATCTGCTGAAACAGGGCTGCCGGACATTCGTCATGATGCCCTATTACCGGCAGGTGGCGCAGGGAAAATTCGACATAAGGCCCACGGGCAAATCCGTCGCCGTCGCCGTGCGCGACAGCGCGGTAACAGGCGAAATCCTTGAAGGCCGCATCGCTGACGCGGTCCCCATCTACTTCATCCGCCAGGACAAATACTACCACCGCGACGGCCTCTACGGCACGCCCAAGGGCGACCACTTCGACAACTGCGAGCGTTTCGTCTTCTTCGCCCGCGCCGCGATGGAGGCCGCCAAGGCGCTCGGCCTTGAGCCGGACGTAATCCACTGCAACGACTGGCAGACGGCGCTCGTGCCGGTTTACCTCGAGACCACGCAAAAGAACGACCCGAAACTCGCCCCGGCGGCGACCCTGCTCACGATACACAACCTCGCCTACCAGGGACTGTTCTGGCGCCTCGACATGCCGCTCATCGGGCTGGACTGGAGTTACTTCACGCCTAAGTACCTGGAATTCTACGGCAAGATAAACGTCCTCAAGGGCGGAATCATCTCCTCCACCCTTATCAACACCGTCAGCAAAAAATACGCGGAGGAAATACAAACGGAAGAATATGGCTGCGGGCTGGGAGGCGTCCTCGCCGACAGAAGGCAGGATTTGTTCGGCGTGCTCAACGGAGCGGATTACTCCGAATGGAGCCCGGAGGCGGACAAGTTCATTGCCGCGCGATACGGCATCAACGACCTCGCGGGCAAGAAGACATGCAAGGCTGATTTGCAGAAGGCCTGCGGACTGCCCGTCAGCGACGCGCCGCTCATCGGCTGCATCAGCAGGCTGGCGGACCAGAAAGGATTCGACCTCATCGCAAAAGTCATCGACGACATCATGTCGATGAACCTTCAGATTGTGATACTCGGCGCCGGCGAACAGCGCTATCACGACCTGCTCACGGCAATCGGCAAGAGATACCCGAAGAAAATTTCCGTCAACATCAAGTTCGACAACAAACTGGCCCACCAGATCGAAGCGGGCGCGGACATGTTCCTCATGCCGTCCCGCTACGAGCCGTGCGGCCTGAACCAGATGTACAGCCTGAAATACGGCACAGTGCCGGTGGTCCGCCTCACGGGCGGGCTTGCGGATACGATTACCGACTTTACGCCCGCGACCCTGCAGGCCGGCACGGCCAACGGGTTCGCCTTCGCCGAATACGATTCAAAAAAACTTCTTGAGACGATAAAGCGCGCGGTCAAGACATTCAACGACAAGAACACGTGGAAGCGGCTGATGCTCGACGGGATGAAACAGGACTGGTCCTGGTCGCGAAGCGCCGGGGAATACGTGAAACTATACGAGCGCGCCGTGCGCCAGCACGCGCAAACGCCGAAATAACGGAGCGGCATGAATGGCAAGCGTGAACTTCACAATTGTCCTGCACAATCACCAGCCGGTGGGCAACTTCGACAAGGTGTTCGCCGGGGCCTACGACTCCGCGTACAGGCCGTTCCTCGACGTGCTGGAAAAATTTCCCGCCGTCAGAATCGGCCTGCACGTCTCCGGCTGCCTGATTGACTGGCTTGAAGCCAACCGCCCCGAATACCTCGAACGCCTGCGCGAATCCATCGGGCGCGGCCAGATTGAAATGCTCGGCGGCGGATACCACGAGCCTATCATGTCCGCCCTTCCCGAGCGCGACCGCATCGGGCAGGTCCGCATGATGCGCGACTACCTGCGCTCGAAGTTCGGCGTGGAGGCCTGCGGATACTGGCTCGCGGAGCGGGTCTGGGAGCAAAGCCTCACGAAATCGCTCGTTGACGCGGGAGTCGATTACACTCTTTGCGACGACGCGCACTTCTTCCACGCGGGCCTGCGCGAGGACGAACTGACCGGCTACTATTGCACCGAGGACGAGGGGCGCATCCTCAGGATATTCCCCATCTCCGAAAAACTGCGCTACCTCATTCCTTTCGCGGACCCGGAGAAGACCGTGGAACTCCTCGCCCGCTTCGCCACCGACGACGGGCGGCGCCTGCTCCTTTACGGCGACGACGGCGAGAAATTCGGCTCCTGGCCGGAAACGCACAAGCACGTTTACACCAACGGCTGGCTGGAGCGCTTTTTCAAAGTTCTCAGCGAAAATTCGCACTGGATAAAAATCCTCAAGCCCTCCGAGGCGCTCAAGCAGTTGCCTCCGCGAGGGCGCATCTTCCTGCCGGACTGCTCCTACCGCGAGATGACCGGCTGGGCGCTGCCCGCGGAGGCGCAGGCGGAGTTCGAGTCGCTCCACGATGAACTCGAACGCGAGGGCGGGCGCGGCAAGGAAATCCTGCACTTCCTCAAGGGCGGCTTCTGGCGCAACTTCCGCGTCAAGTACCCGGAAGCGAATCAACTCTACGCCAAGATGATGCTCGTGAGCGCAAAAGTCGCCGCGCTGCCCGAAGGCTCGCCCGAAGCCCAAAAGGCGAGGCGCGAACTTTACCAGGGCCAGTGCAACTGCCCATACTGGCACGGCGTCTTCGGCGGGCTGTACCTGCCGCATTTGCGCTACGCGGTATATAAGCACCTCATCAACGCCGAGAAAATCGCGGACGAGGCGTCGGCGAAAAAATTCACCGCTCCCCTCATCAGCCGCGAGGACTACGACTTCGACGGCCTCGACGAGGCGCTCGTGCAGACGGGCGCCATCAACTGCTATCTCAAGCCGTCACAGGGCGGGCAGATGGTGGAACTCGACGTGGTGGAAAAAGGGATGAACATCCTCGACACGCTCAGCCGCCGCAAGGAGGCCTACCACGCGCGGCTCATCGAGGCGTCGCGCAACCACGGCGTCGCCAACGTCGAGGTCCAGAGCATCCACCACATGGTCAAGACCAAGGAGAGCGGGCTTGAGCGCATGCTCCACTACGACCGCTACCAGCGCAAGAGCCTCGTGGACCACGTCCTCCCGGCCGACGTGACGGTCGAGCGGTTCGCAAACGCGGAATACGACGAGATGCTCGATTTCACTTCCCAGCCCTACACAGCGACGATTGAGGACCGCAAAGAGGGCCGCGCCATCGTCATGACGGGACGCGTGGGAGACATGGAAATCGTAAAGGCGTTGACTTTTACGCCGAACTCGCATATAATAGTTGACTACCGTTTGTTAAATCACTCCGGAAAAGAAACCAGGCTAAAATTCGGCGTCGAATTCAATTTTTCGATGCTTGCCGGCAATGCGCACGACCGCTACTACTTCACTTCGGCGGCGGACAACGCCGGCAAACTCGCGACCGTGGCGCATCACCGGGGACTCGCCCACGTCGGCCTCGTGGACGAATGGACCGGCATACACATCCGCCTGAACTTCGACCGGCCGACGGACGTCTGGACTTGTCCGGTCGAGACCGTGTCGTTGTCGGAAGGCGGATTCGAAAGGATATATCAGAGTTCCTGTGTTGTTCCGGTATGGGAAATTTCCGTTCCCCCCGGAGGTAAATGGCAGGCGAGGATGATCCAGGAGATTTCCTCGCCGCACGCGAAGGAGTAAGTCATGACCAGCAGCGATTCCGTAAGCAACTTCAGCAGCAAGCCCGAGCGCGTCGAGGAACCGAAGCACGAAGCGCCGCGCGAGGTCTTCATGGACGAAGGCCCGCCGCTGCCGCCGCGATACGGGGTGGACAAGATAAGGCTTCACGTCCAGGACCCGCACACAATCTGCGCCCAGTGGGAACTGAGCGGCGGAGCGATTGACGCCGCCCGCTCGATACCGCATAACCCGCATCCGCCCGTCCTCAGGCTGGAACTGACCGACCTCACCCGAGGCCGCTCAATCACGGCCGACGTAACATCCTACACGGACAACTGGTGGTTCAAGACCATCCCCGACACGGAGTACAAAATCCGCGTAGGGCTGGCCATGGGCGAGCACGTCCGCTGGATAGCGGAATCCAACATCATCCGCACGCCGCGCAACGCCATCTCCGACGTCCTCGACGTGCAGTGGATGATGGTGAGCGAGCGGTTCCGCGAACTGCTCAAGATCGCGGGCTTCGACGAAAAACGCTACCTGCAATCCACAATGGCGGGCAGCATGGGACTGGTGTCGCACGTCCAGATAAGAGAGGCGCTCTTCTCCGGAGGCATTTTCTCCGGCATCTTGCTCAGCGGCCAGGTATTCGGCAGCCTCAACCTCTTCGGCGGCGCGTCCGGCCAGAACAGGCCATAATCCAAAACTCCAACAAAAGGGGTCAGACCCCTTTTGTTGGGGAAATGAAGTTGGGACAATTATAAAGACGGAAAAAGCTTTATGAACAACGCAAATCCGAGCGGTTATCTCGCGCTTGTGCTCCACGCGCACCTGCCGTACGTCCGCCACCCGGAACACGAGCGCTTCCTTGAAGAAGACTGGCTTTCCGAGGCGATAAGCGAAACCTACATCCCGCTTGTGCAGGTCTTCGACAATTTGCTCAAGGACGGCGTGCGCTTCCGGATAACCATGACCATCAGCCCGCCGCTGACGGAGATGTTCGCCGACCCCCTCCTGCAAAACAGGTACCTCGACCACATCAACCGGCTGGTGGACCTCTGCCGCAAGGAGGTCGAGCGCACGCGGCACATGCCGGAATTCCGCGACACCGCGCAGATGTACCTCAACCACTTCAGCGCCGCCCGCGACGTCTTCGCAAACCAGTACGGCAAAAACATCGCCGCCGCGTTCCGCAAGTTCCAGGACGCCGGCGTCCTTGAAATCATCACCTGCGCCGCCACTCACGGCTTCCTGCCGCTGATGGTCCGCAAGGAAGTGAAGCGCGCGCAGGCGGGCGTGGCGGTCAGGAACTACGCCAAGCACTTCGGCAGGAAACCGCGCGGGATATGGCTGCCGGAATGCGGCTACACGCCCGGCGACGACGAACTGCTGCACGAGCAGGGAATCAATTACTTCTTCCTCGACACGCACGGCGTGCTCTTCGGCGCGCCCCGGCCGAAGTACGGCGTCTTCGCGCCGGTCTTCTGCAAGAGCGGCGTGGCGGCCTTTGCCCGCGACGTGGAATCCAGCAAACAGGTCTGGTCCGCCCGCGAAGGCTACCCCGGCGACGCCAACTATCGCGAGTTCTACCGCGACCTCGGCTACGACGGCGACCACAACTACATCAAGCCCTACCTGCACCCGGACGGCGTGCGGAGGAACCTCGGAATAAAATATTACAAAATCACCGGCGGCGTCGATCTCGCGGAAAAACAGCCGTACAACGTCCGCGCCGCGCTTGAGAAAGCGGCCGAGCACGCCGGGAACTTCATGTTCAACCGCGAACAGCAGGTCAGATACCTCGCCAGCATAATGGACCGCAAGCCGATCATCGTCGCGCCGTACGACGCGGAACTCTTCGGCCACTGGTGGTTCGAAGGGCCGATGTTCCTCAACTACCTCATCCGCAAAATCTCCTTCGACCAGTCAACGATGAAACTCGCCACCTGCGGCGACTACCTGGACGAATACAGGACAAACCAAGTCCAGCAGCCCACGATGAGCACGTGGGGCGCCGGCGGATACAACCTCGTGTGGATAAACTCCTCCAACCAGTGGCTCTACAAGCACATGAACGAAGCGGAGGACAGGATGGTGGAACTCGCGAACCGCTTCCCCAAGGCCGACGGCCTCGTCCGCCGCGCGCTCAACCAGGCCGCGCGGGAACTCCTGCTCGCGCAGAGCAGCGACTGGGCCTTCATCATCACCACCAACACCATGGTCCCCTACGCGAAGAAGCGCTTCAGCGAGCACATCGCGCGCTTCACGAAACTTTACGAGGACATCCCCGGCGACAAAATCGACGAAAACTGGCTGCGCGAAATCGAAGCCAAAGACAACATCTTCAACGAAATCGACTACACGATTTACGCGGGCGGCGACCGCGCTTGACGGGTTGGCGCATGGAATGAACGGAAATTCGGGGAGGAACGAACGCATGACCAGCAAAGACCTCTTCACCGTAATCATGGCGGGCGGAAAAGGCGAAAGGCTCGTCCCCCTCACGCGAGACCGCGCCAAGCCGGCCGTGCCGTTCGGCGGAATCTACCGCATCATCGACTTCACGCTGAACAACTGCATCAACTCCGGCCTCAGGCAGATACTCGTCCTCACCCAGTACAAGTCGCAGTCGCTCGAGCGCCACATCAAGCGCGGCTGGAACTTCCTTCCGGCCACTCTCGGCGAATACATAGACGTCCTGCCGCCGCAGCAGCGTGTCGGGCCTGACTGGTACAAGGGCACCGCAGACGCCGTTTACCAGAACTTCTACTCCATCCGCGCGGTCGGCAAGCCGCACTGCCTCATACTCGCCGGCGACCACATCTACAAGATGGATTACAGCAAGATGTACGAGTTCCACCTCGATAATAAGGCCGACATCACGGTCTCCGCCATCGACGTGCCCGTGGAGACCGGGAGCAATTTCGGCATAATACAGGTTGACCAGAACCAGCGCATCATCGGCTTCGAGGAAAAGCCCCTCCGGCCCAAACCCGTCCCCGGCGACCCGAAGCGCTGCCTCGCCTCGATGGGCATCTACCTTTTCAACGCGGGCATCATGTACGACAAACTCGAAGCCGACGCGCAGGACCCGGCGTCCTCGCACGACTTCGGCAAGAACATAATCCCCGCGATGTTCAAGGACTTCCGCGTCTTCTGCTACATCTTCCAGGACGAGAACAGGAAGGAGTCAAAATACTGGCGCGACGTCGGCGCCATCGATACGTACTGGGAAGCCAATATGGACCTCGTCAACGTATCGCCGCAGTTCAACCTGTACGACAAGGACTGGCCCATCCGCACCCTGCACAGCGAAGCGCCCCCGCCGAAATTCGTCTTCGCGCAGAGCGACGAGGAAGGCGGCAGGCGCGGCGTAGCGCTCGACTCCATCATCTCCGCCGGCTGCATCATCAGCGGCGGCCGCGTCGAGGCCTCCGTGCTCAGCCCGGACGTGAGAATAAATTCCTTCTCCTACGTCTTCGAGTCAATACTCTTCGACCGCGTCAACATCGGCAGGCAATGCCGCATACGCCGCGCCATCATCGACAAAGGCGTCACCGTCCCCGAAGGCACCGTCATCGGCTACGACCCCGAAGAGGACAAGAGGCGCTTCCAGTACATCAGCCCCGGCGGGATCGTCGTCATCCCCAAAGGCGAAGTCCTGCCCGTCCCTGCCGTGAAAGTGAGCACAACCGCGCCCGACCGCGAAGGCAGTTACTAACGGCAAACCAATATGACAAGAATAAGCAATCTTATTGATTCATTAACGCAGAAACTCCGTTTCCGCCGCGTTCGGCCGACGCCACTGCCGCAAAAGCGTTTCCTTCACACCAGGCTCGATACCGATCTCAAGTGCAACCTCCGGTGCAAAATGTGCTTCATCCCGGAGTGCCTCCACGGCATAGCGCACAAACCGTTCACCATCGATCACTTTCGCAGGATAATGGACCAACTCGCCCCTTACACGAAGCAACTCGCCCTCTCCTGCATCGCGGAGCCGCTTCTGTCCCCGACTTTCTTCGAAGCCCTCAAAGAACTGGACAAGTCCGATATCCCGTTCATTTACTTCATCACCAACGGAACCTTGCTGACCGAGGAAGCCATAAAGAAAATACTGGATTCCCGCATAGACATGATGTGCGTGTCCCTGGAGGGCGCCACGCAGGATACACTGGGCGGAATCCGCCTCGGAGCGAACCTCGACCAAATAACGAACAACCTGCGGATGTTCATCAGGATGAGAAACGAACGCGGCAAAACCCGCCCGCTCCTGAATATCAGCACCGTCCTCATGCGGTCCAACATCGAAGAAGCCCCCAAAATCGTTAAACTCGCCGCGGAACTCCACGCCGACGCCCTGCTCCTCCGGCATCTCCTGTCCCGCTCCGGCCGGCCGGAAGAGGAATCACTGTGGTATCACAAGGAACTGGCCAACCGCTGCCTTGAAGAAGCCCGGCGCGTTACAAAAGAGATGAACATCCCGGAGGTCTCGATACCGCCCAATTTCGACTTGCAGACAAAACCGCCTTCAAAAGCCGCGCGCTGCGGGGAAGTCAAAAATGAAGTGGAAATAACCTTGAGCGGTGAGGTGCTTCCCTGCGGCGGCATAACGATGGAATCCCTTGGGAATCTCTACCGCCAAACGCTTCGGGAAATATGGAACGGGCCGGAATGGCGCAAACTGCGGGACACCTCCACGAAAAATGTCCCCTTCCAATCCTGCCGCCTGTGCCCGTGCGTGGCAAACAACGACGTGGACGACCCGCGAACGTTCTTTGATTCCAATGAAATGGGCGTCGGCATGCTGGAAACCGCGCTCCCGGAACTCAACTCCGGCAACCCCGCCAGAATCCGCCGCAAAGTTGAAGAGTTGGTGGATTGCTATTCGAAATACGTCGAACTTGCCGACCAGTACATTCCGCGCTCCGCCGCCGACATGGACAAGGCCGCCTTGAAATGGCGCGACTACTGCGTGCGCTCGCTCGCCCAGGTGGCACGCAACAAGCCGCGCAATGCCTGACGCGCGTTCATGAAATGACGAACTTCCCGTTCTTCTCAAATACTTCATTGTCAACAATTATCTCGCCGCCCTTGCGCAAATCGCAAATCATGTCCCAGTGCAGCGCGCTCTTGTTCTTCCCGCCGGTCTCCGCGTACGCCTCGCCCAGCGCGATGTGAATCGTCCCGCCGATTTTCTCGTCGTAAAGGATCGACTTCGTGAATTTCGTGATGCCGCTGTTAGTGCCGACGCCGAACTCCCCGGCGACCTTCGCGCCCGCGTCGCTGGCGATCATCTGCCGCAGATATTCCTCGTTCTTCTTCGCGTGCGCCTCGGCGACCGCGCCGTCCCGAAAAACCAGCCGCACGCCCTCAACCTCGCGCCCGCCGTGGATCGCGGGGTAGGAGAAAGTAATCTCGCCGTTCACGGTCCCTTCGACCGGCGTCGTGAAAATCTCGCCGCTCGGCATGTTGTGCTTCCCGTCGCTGTTCACCCACGTCCGCCCCTCCAGCGAAAACGCCAGGTCCGTCCCCTCGCCCACAATCCGCGCGTTCTTCCGGCCCCTGAGCCATTCAATCAGCCGCGCCTGCATCACGGAAAGTTTTTTCCATTCGCCAATTGCGTCCTCCCTGTCCGCGAAGACCGCGCCGAAGACGAAGTCCTCGTACCGCGCAAGGCTCATGTCCGCGTCCTGCGCGTACGCCGCGGTGGGATACTGCGTGCCGCACCAGCGCGCCTTGCCGAGGATCACGTCGCGCACCGGCTTGAGCGCACGGGCGCGCCGCGCCTGCCTGCGCGGGTCGACGCCGCTCAGGCCCCGCGTGTTCGTCGCCGCGCCTATCATAATCCGCGCGTCGATGTGCTCCGTCTCGAACATCACAATCGGCGAGAGATAATCCAGTTCCTCGTCCGGCGCGACGGCGTAAAATATTTCATCCAACTCCTCGCTCGCCAGCCGCACGAGTACATGCGCCCCGCGAAGGAGCGCCGCCCGGTAAACATCCTTCACAAGCGGCTCAGCCGCGACCGGCGCGCCGACCAGCAGCGTCTCGCCCTTTTTCATGTCAACGGAATAATTCACAAGAACTTCCGCGAACTTAACAATCCTCGGCTCTCTCATTGCGTTCTCTCGCAAATTCGTTTCGTAACTACGGTCCCACCGCCTCTTGCTTCAAGACGCGCCGCGTCGGATATACCGCAACGCGACTGCGTGAAACGGCGAAAATCTTTTCATTCCCGGCCAGCAGATTTCCGGTGAAGCCGGAGATTTTATCTGGAACAGGCGCTTTCAACAAATCCGTGACGGGGCGCCTCGAACTGACCGCGCCTCTTTGTGCCTCTACGACGGTCACGATTCCATCGCCCGGCAAAACGATCCAATCCCACATCAAAAATCCAGTGCCGCCGACGCCCGCGCCCAGGTCACGCTCCGCGCCCCACAAGGGCCTGCCGGTCTTTATGTCGAACGCGCCGATTTTTTCGCCAGCCAAAATCACCGCGCCCTTGTCCGCGCCGACAAGATATGCGAAGCGCCTGTCCGAATTGTCGAGCATCCACAGGGCGTCGCCCTTCTCCGCGTCCAGCGCAATCAGCGAGTCAACCTCCGGCGGCGCGACGATGAGCGCCCCGCCACTCACAACAGGCGCGCCGTAGGCGAAAGAAACCTCGCGCCGGATTGCGCGCTCGAACCTGTTTGCGCCGGGAGAAGCGGCGACGGAATTTTTCTTGTCGTACAAAGCCGCCCAGCGCAACCGCCCAGACATCATGTCAACCGCGCAGACCGCGCCCGCGTTCGTCGCGACATATATCGTCCCGTCCGCCACGACCGCCGGGGCGGGCGGATAAAGGACTTCGCCGCCTTTAATCGAGGCCATGCGCGTGCAGAGGAATGTCTCGTAAATAATCCTTCCGTCGGCGGCGTCGAGACAGACGAGATAATAGTCGTCGCCCTTCTCGCCGCGCGGGACGATGGCGGTCACATACACCGCCGCGCCGATGCACGCCGGCGCGGAGGCGGCGTGCGCGGAATCAAGAATCGCGCCCTTCCCGCCGCCCGTCCACAAAATTTTGCCCGAATCGGCGTCAAGGCAGACAAGGCGCAGAACGCCGCTCTTGTCTTTCATCGTCGTGAAAACGCGGTCTTCGCCCGCGGCGACGGCGTATATCGCCGCCATTTTCGCCTTGCCATTGCCTAGCGTAATCGACATGTCGCCGTCTCCATGCGGCGAAAAATTTGTTTTCCACCTGGGCTTGCTGAAGTCATTCACATTGAGGGCGAACAGTGACGACCGCAAACGCAGATACAGCGTGTTACCGCCAAGTACGGGGTATGTATCGACGAACGGCGTCTCCGCCTGCCATTCCGGCAAATCGCCGCCGGCAATCAACTCGTCCGCCGGATATTCGCCGCCGTCGTAACCCGCGCCGTTCACGGGAAATTCCGGCGCGTCCGCCTTCCGCGCCGGCAGGAGCGGCCCCACGTCGTCGCGCCGCTCGACGGAGCGCGCAATCCCTTTGAGCCGCTCGGCGAATTGCGCGAACGCCATCTTCTCGCCCTGCCACACTATCTCCTCTTTCGCCAGAAGCGCGGACGCCCCGGCGTATGCGGTCTCGAGTTCCTCAAGGCGCCCGGTCTCCGCGAGGCAAACCAGTTTCATGGCGACGACGCGGATTGAGTCGTTTCTGTCGAAGGCGAGATATTTTTCGAACCGCGACACGCACGCGAGCGCGTCAGCGAACTGCCGGGACTCGTAGTAATACTCGGCGAGAAAACGGAGCGCCTCGCGGCCGGTCACGGTGAAGAGATGGTCGCGGGCGATACGGCGGATTGCGTCGATGTCCAACTGCTCCTTTGCGTTTTCGAAATCACGCGCCAGCGAACCGGTCTCCGAGCGGTAGGCTTCCGTGGCGGATGGCGGCAGGTGGATAATGCGGTTGTGGAAATATTCCCAGACGCTGACGAACGTATGGCCGTCGGAGCCAGGGATGAGCGCGTCGGGTTTTTTCTCGAAGACGGCCGCCAGTTTCTTCATTCCCTCGTTCCAGTCGCGCTGAGCGAAATTCGCTTCCGCGGAGCGGAGGGCGGCGATTTCCTCCGCGTCAAGCACGTTGACGGCGGCCTGGCTTTCGGCGGCGGCCTCGGCGGACGGCGATTCTTCCGACATGGCGGCGCCGCGCGCGCACAAAATCGACAGCGCCGCAAAGGCGAAAATTATGTATCGTGGCGCATTCACAGTCGCAATTCATCACCCCGCATATTGATACGGATATGTGACAGTTTTTGTCAGTCCGCCCGGAAAATGAAGAACACAAATAATATTCCCGCCCGGCCGTTTGCCATTGCCGCGCCGGTATGATATAATACTTTCAGTCAAGTTAAAACAATTAGTACATGCAAGGAGATGGCTATGCGTACCGCATCCAGAACCATCATGGTTTTCGGACTGGGGATTGGGCTTGTTGTAGCCCTTTTCCTCGTTTCCACAACCGCGAACGCGCAGTCGAGCGCATTCACCGGCGGATTCTTCAGCCCGTCGTTCTCTCATTATCCCTTCTATTATCCGTACCTGCCGCATGTCTATTACAGGTATCCTTATTATTACGGGCATGTGTATTACCGCTATCCGAGTTACGGATACCACGGCTTTGGCTACGGATATTACGGGTACCAGTACTACGGCTACCTCTTCCAGCCGCGGTACTACACGTGGCCGAAGTACGACCATGACAATCCCTACTACTATCCCGGCAATTACTACTCATACTACGGCCAGTTCGCCCAGCCGCGCATCAACTACCAGGCCGGGCCGAGGGTATCCATCAGGGTGCACATCGTCCCGCGCGTGCGGCATGACGGACACGGCGGCGAAATGCGCGTCTCCGTGAAATACAACACGACCGGGCGGGAATAGTCCGACAGGTCAGACGGTTCCGCTTTCCGCGAGGAATCGCGTTACGGCGCTGAGCATGGCTTCCTTGTTCGCGAAGGCCGTGTAGTCGGCGGGAAGGGACTTCGCGAATTCGCTCCCGTACCGTTTCGTCGCGATGCGCTTGTCCGCGATTATCACCACGCCGACGTCGCGCCGAGACCGTATCAGCCGCCCGAAACCCTGCCGCAGTTTTATCACCGCGTTCGGCACGGAAAAATTCATGAACGCGTCCACCCCGCCCGCCTCGACCTGCTCGTACCGCGCCTTGAAGACGGGGTCGGTGAAAACCTGGAACGGAAGTTTCGCGATAAGCAGGCAACTCAGCGATTCGCCCACAACGTCAACTCCCTCCCAGAAACTGGCCGTGCCGAGAAGCACCGAGGTAACGTCGCGCTGGAACGTGTGCATCAGCGCCGTCGCCGAGCCGCTCACTCCCTGGCACAGGACCAGTATCCCCTCCGGCTCCAGCGCCATGCGCACCGGCCCGTGCACGTCGTTGAGCATGTCGTACGAAGTGAACAGCCCCAGCGCCCGCCCGCGAGTTGCGCGGAAAAGGCCGATCATCATCTCCACGAGTCTCTCGTTGAAGCCGCGCGCGTCCTGCGTCGGCTCCGGCAGGAACGTCGGCACGCAAACCAGCGCCTGCCGGTCGAAATCGAACGGGCTTCCCACGTCCACGCAGCGCACGCGGTCCTTGTCCAGCAGGTCGAACCCGAGCCGCGACCGCAGGAAATCGAAACTCCCGCCGACGCTCATCGTCGCCGAGGTCGTGATGACCGTCGCGCGCTTGTCGTACACCAACTCCTTGAGAAGTTTCGATACGTTCAGCGGCGCCGACTGCAGCGTCACGGCCTCCGCGCCGCCCGGCCGCGAGCGCTGGAAAGCGCGCTCCACCCAGAAGACGTAATTTTCCTCGGATGCCTCGATGATGAAGTCGAGGTCCGTTATCACCTCGCGCAGAAACTGCATCTGCGCCTCGATGTCCCGCGCCAGCGCGCGCACGTCCTCAATCCCGAATTCGTTCTCCTCCTTCAGCGCCTCCACGATCGCCTCGCAGCGCTTTATCTGCGCGGACATCTCCGTAATCAGCCGCTTCTTCGTCTTGATGATGCCGTCCCAGTCCACGGGCTTGCGATTACCCGCGGTGAACGCGGCCTTCTCCTCGTCGCCCTTGCCGCTCTTGCGCAGCAGTTTCGCGGCCTCCGACATGAACTCGTCGCACGCGTCAACCACCGCGCTCGTCTGCTGGATGGCCGCCATCGCCTTCTCGCGCATCCACCGGCGCTGCTCCTCGCCGATTTTTCTCTCCGCCTTGGAGAGTTGGAACAGCAGGCCCGGCAAAAGCCCGCTCCCGTCCCCGCGCCGCGTCGGCCGGAACAGCCGCGCCAGTATCCGCACAATCCGCGCCTTGTTCACCTGCGCGCCGAGATAATCCGTCGCCACATTTTCGATGTTGTGCGCCTCGTCGAACACCACCCGCCGGTACGGCGGCAGAATCCCGTTGTCCGACGCGAGGTCGGAAAACACAACCGCGTGATTGACGACCACGACGTCCGCGGTCATCGCCTCCATCCGCGCCTTCCACAGGAAACAGAAGCGGTAGGACTTGCACGCCCGCCCCAGGCACTCATCGCCGACCGTGTGAATCTTGTCGCGCAGCGCCGGCGTATCGAACGTGAAGAAGCCCGTGTTCTCGCCGATGTCGCCCGTCTCGGTCTTCGCCGCCCACACGACGACCGGCAGCATGGCGACGCGCTCCTCGCCGTCGAGTTCGCGGTCCTTGTTTTCAAGCGTGTAAAGAAATTTGCGCAGGCACAGATAATTCGACCGGCCCTTGAGCAGCGCCTTCTTGAAGTTGAACTTCAGCGAGTCCTCGAGGAACGGCAGGTCCTTGCGGAAAAGTTGCTCCTGCAGGTTTTTCGTGTTCGTCGAAACGATGACCTTTTCCCTGTTCAGCGCCGACCACATTATCGCCGGCACAAGGTACGCCATCGACTTGCCCGTTCCCGTCCCCGCCTCGATCATCAGGTACATCGACTCGTTGAACGCCTCGCAGACGTGGTCCACCATTTCCATCTGCTCCCTGCGTTCTTCGTAGCCCGTGAGCGACTGCGCGAACAGCCCGCCGCCGGCGAACATCGCGACGACTTCGTCAACGGGCAACGGCTTCGGCACGAAATCCTCCCGCGGCGCGGGCGGGCGCTTGACGTGGAGATGCGAGAAATCCATGAACACGTCCTTCATCTGCTGGCGTGTCCCCTCCTTGAACCGCCGCCCGAAGCGCTGCCGCTCGGCTTCCTCGAAAATCCCCTTCAGCGGAAACCGCGTGTGCGCGAGCAGCCAGTTGATTTCCGAAAGGACCGCGTCCGGCAGTTCGTCAACGACCCTGAGCAACGCCAGCCACACCAGCGCCGTCGTCTCCGCGTCGGCGAGCGCGCGGTGGGATTCAAGCGGCGTGATTTCAAGGAACCGCGCCGTCGTGGATAGGTCGTGCCGCGGCAGCGTGGGCAGGACGATCCTCGCGAGGAGGAGCGTATCGTATGCGCGATTTTCAAAAAGCCCGCCCGTCTTCGCGCGAAGGAACGCCGAGTCGAAGTCCGCGTTGTGCATCACGACCGGCGAATCCCCCACGAAATCCAGGAACCGCGACAGCACGACCTCCTGCGGCGGCCTGTCCGCGAGGTCCGTGTTGCGGATGCCGGTGAGCCGCTCAATCACAAGGGGAATCGGCCGCCGTGGTTTCGCGAGTTCCGAAAATCTTGCAACGATTTCGCCGTCGCTCACGCGCACCGCGCCGAACTCGATTATCTCGTCGCGCCCCGCATCGAGGCCCGTCGTTTCCACGTCAAGCGCTACAAAATTCTTCAGCATGCGTTTCTCCGTTTGAAAGCACCATCATACGGGCAAAGCCAGTCCCTGTCAAAAAATAACTCGCGCACCGCAAGCCAAAAATCGGCTACAAAAGGGGTCAGACCTGCTATGGTGAAATGATCAAGTCAACCCCACCCTCCTTGCCGATATATAGGGCAAGGGGGAATCAACCATGAAAAGATCATTGACCAAGTCAACGCTCGCTTTCGCGCGC